>ERZ773070.291-NODE-291-length-38296-cov-9.140504_pt1 | contig 38296 bp, 29 predicted proteins | sample MGYA00580618_ERZ773070 | MGnify/ENA primary metagenome ERZ773070 (study PRJEB29015, sample SAMEA2738023) | human oral metagenome | biome: human oral; feature: human-associated habitat; material: dental | place: China | collected 2019 ... | reverse complement strand
GATCAAAGCCAAGCTCACTGTGACGAAGGTCACAAATCCTTTGTTTTGCATCGTGGTTGTATCTATTAATTATAAGCTTGTTTCACTTGAGTGTGGAGCATACTATACAAGGCACAAAAATAGCCGATTTTTCCGTAATTACCACGTGCTTAGCGGGGCATAGGCTCTGGGAGCAGTTGGCTAGAGCTAGAGGGAGTCCCTATATAAGACCTTTTTGTCTCTGCGTTATCCTACCTATTATAGATGGGAATCGGGTGGCTATCGAAGAAAACTCCCTTAGCTGTCGGCGAAGGAAAGTGTAAGATCTCGGAGGTGGGAAGATGGGGTATTCGTTCGGATGGAGAGCTTGAGGAAGGCGGAAGATATACCTTGTCCTGAGCAGACCTATATCTTTAGAAGAACTAAGCTATACCTTATTTTCGCCGAAGGTAAGTGTTTGTCGTAGCAGGGGTAAATTCCTTCTTAGGATGAGTCACTTTACTCTTCTTCTTTGGACTTGTCTCAGCCTTTCCTTGGGAAGAGGGCATAGGCTCTATCGGTAGGCCTTCCCTAGGAGAAAAGGAGGACTGTCTGTTAGAATCTATGTGTATAAATGTGTATTTTTGCGCAGGATTTTATCAAACTAGAACAACCAATTCGACAAAAACAAGATGAAGAAGCTACTCTTTACGCTGGCTCTAGCCCTTTGCTCCGGCATGGCTAGCTTTGCCCAAGATGCTACTCCTGAGGCAGCCGCTCCTGCCCCTCTCTGGAAGTTCAGCGGTGTGTCTGGGCTTAATCTCTCTCAAACCTCGCTGACCAACTGGGCTGCGGGGGGAGAAAACTCGGTCTCTTGGAACCTTTACCTCAACGCTTCAGCTAACTACAAGAAGGATAAGTGGAGCTGGGATAATGCCTTGGTGACGGATTTCGGTAAGACTTTCACCTCTACGAATAAGTGGCTCAAGAGCGTCGATAAGCTGAACTTCAGCACGAAGATCGGCCGTCAGGTGAGCAAGCACTGGAGTGTCTCAGCTCTTGGAGACTTCTTGACGCAGTTTGCCCGTGGCTATGACGCTTCGACGAACCCCAATGTCCCAGGGAACGCTGACAAGTACATCTCCAACATCGTATCTCCTGGCTACCTAACCCTAGCTATCGGGGCGGACTACAAGCCTAATGACGATCTCTCCGTCCTACTATCTCCAGCTACGGGGAAGATGACCTTTGTCCTAGACAAGAAGCTCTCTGATGCTGGAGCTTTCGGTGTCAAGCCTGGGAAGAAGATGCTTGCTGAGATTGGTGCCTTGGCTGTCGCTAACTACAAGCGCAAGCTCGCCGAGAACATCAGCTTGGTGACGAAGCTAACCCTCTTCACTTCCTACGATAAGAACTTCGGTAATATCGACGTCAACTGGGATATGATGCTTGCATTCAAGATCAATAAGTTCCTTACGACGACCCTAACGACCAACTTGGTTTATGATGACAACATCAAAACTATTGATGGTAGCGGGATGACACGCGGTGCTAAGGTACAGTTCCGTGAGGTTCTTGGTCTAGGCCTAGCTTACAACTTCTAAGGACTATAACCTACTCCCTATCTAATGAGCGAGTCTTCATCCGGAAGGGATGGAGACTCGCTTTTGTATCTATTATGTGCCTAATTTGAACGAAAAACATAAAAACGGTGTTGTGTAGATGAAAGTCTATCGTCTCATAGTAGGCTTCTCATCGCTATTCGTAATTCATATCATGTGACATCCCTATGATCGCTAACGAAATCTCTGCTTTTGGCAACGTTCACAGCACCGAACGTCTCAATCTCGTCCATGTCTCTCTTCCTCAGGGCAAGAGCGTCCCCGCTCACGATCACCCTGGTGTGGACGTCTACTTCACGCTTGTCCGTGGAGAAGTCAAGACCATCCTCGATGGTCAAGAAGAGCATCACCTCACCCCAGGTAGTGTCCTCAGCTTCCCAGGAGAGCCCACGATCAGTATCGAGGCACTCGTTGATAGCGAGTTCTTCGTCTATCTCATCAAGCGCTAACATACCCTCCCCCCTATGAATAAGATGCAAAGTCACCTTCCCGAGGTAGATCTCGAGAAGCTTCGCCATGTCCTCTCGATCAAGGAGCGCTACATGGAGAAGGAATTGACCCTGGCCGAAGCAAGAGCCTTGCTAAAGGAAAAGGTCACGACCCTCCGTCCCTACGAGATCGCCCTCGCGGAGCAGGAACTCAAGACGCTTGACGATGACGAGTGTCGGAAGGAGAATATCCAGCAAATGATGGAGCTCTTCGAAGAGGTCATGGATACAAGCCGTCCTGATCTACCTGCCGATCATCCGATCATGTGCTACATCCGGGAGAATGATCATATGCGTGGCTTGCTCAAGGAGGTAGAGCGTCTGGCGCCTTACCCCGTCATTAAGAACGAGTGGTATGGACTCTACGATCAGCTCCAGCAGTTCCGCACGCACCTCTCACGTAAGCAAAATCAGCTTTACCCCGTCTTAGAGCGCAAAGGCTTTGACCGTCCGACGACCACCATGTGGCTTTTGGATGACTTCATACGTGACGAGATCCGAGATGCACGCCACCTCCTAGAGGAGGATCGTGAGGAGGAGTTCATCGCTATGCAGAAGACCATCGTCGCAGACGTACTCGATCTGATGCAGAAGGAAGAGACGGTCCTCTATCCTACGTCCTTGGCTATGATCCAGCCGAAGGAGTTTGAGGAGATGAAGCTCGGTGATCGTGAGATCGGATTTGCATGGATCCAGGTCGGGGAAGCAACCTCTGAGGAGAATCCCTCCGAGGAAGGTACTCCTAAGACGGCGATGGCTGGCTTTGCCGGCGAGCTTGCTGGTCTTTTAGGTAAGTATGGCTTCGGTGGAGCTACGACTCCCGATCAGCTACTTGAGGTAACTACGGGTAAATTGACCTTGGAAGAAATCAACTTGGTCTACAAACACATGCCCGTAGACTTCTCTTACGTGGATGAAAAGGAGATCGTCCGCTTCTATACCGATACGGATCATCGGGTCTTCCCTCGTAGTCGTAACGTGATCGGCCGTGACGTCAAGAACTGTCACCCACGTACCAGTGTGCATTTGGTCGAGGAAATTATCGAGAAATTCCGCTCTGGCGAGCAGGATACGGTAGACTTCTGGATCAATAAGCCTGGCCTGTTTATCTACATCTACTATGTAGCTGTCAGAGATGAGCAGGGTCGCTTCCGAGGAGTCCTCGAGATGATGCAGGACTGTACCCGCATTCGTAGTCTGGAAGGCTCTCGTACCCTCCTCTCTTGGGATAAGAGCAACCAAGCTGCGACTAAGGATAAGCCTATGGAAGCTCCTGTGTCCGCTCCTACCCCTCAGCCCGAAGAAGCTCCCGAGCTTAGCCCCGCCCCTGAAGGAGACTTGCTCCCACTGACGCCAGGTACTCGTCTGAAGGATCTGCTAGCGAAGTATCCCCAGCTCAAGGCAGAGCTTACGCAGATTAACCCTGCCTTTAAGATGCTATCGACACCGCTCGCTCGGATCATGATCCCTAAGGCTACAGTGGCGATGATGAGCGAACGTAGTGGAATGCCTCTGGACGAACTGATCCAAGCCATCACCGATCGGATCAAGAAGAGCTAGCTTAAAGAGGCAAGAGTAGCTTAGCTCTCCTGCCAGATGCCCAGCCCAGGGAGTCATTCGACTCCCTGGGCTGGGCTTTATTATAGACTTCCTTGTCTACAAAGGTCGTGCTTTGTGGGAGCAAAGGTTATACTTTGCTGAAGTAAAGCTTTACCTTCTCTTTCCTAGAGACTAACCTCTGCTTCATAAAAGAATAGCTCGCCCCAAGATGACGTGAGGTCTCTTGGGGCGAGCTGTTTGAGGTATGTCGGTGAGCAGGCTAGAGGTCTTGCTTGATCTCGTCGAGCTCTACCAGCTTATTCATAATAGCGTAGATCGTTAGACCACTAGAGCTGTGGATCTGGAGCTTCTTGGTGATGTTCCTTCGGTGCGTGATTACCGTGTGCGTAGATAGGTAGAGGCGGCCAGCGATCTCCTTGTTTGTCATCCCCTTGACGACGCAAATGATGATTTCCCGCTCTCGTGGTGTGAGCGTCTGTGAGTCTTGACTGACTTCAGGAGCCTGACTTTCGTTCTGAAGGAGCCGATCGATCAGCTCCGAAATCTGAAGGACACCGTCCGTCAGGTGTATCACCCCGTCGAATTCCTTCACGAGGAGTGGATCGGCAGGTGTATAGCTAAAGGCGACAAGCTTCGTCTGCTCGGGGAGATGGGGTAGGAGTGTGCGTGGATTGGGCCCAGTGAGCAGGGGATTGATGAGGAAGATGTCTGCGGAGATCACCGAGGCAACCTCCAGCCAATCTCGTCGAGTGTCATCGAGGAGATAGATCACCTGCGCCTTATGGTGCAGTAGCTTGCGTAGCTGAGCCTCGATGCCGGCACGTACAATAGGGGCAGGCTCAGCGATAGCGATCTTGATTTGACTTACCATAGGATAGTGGGAGGCTTAGGTGGGCTAGCTGAGCTTCTTCTCTAGGTACTCAATGAGTGGAGTGAAGATCGAGTCTTCGATATAGTTATGGCAGGAGAGATCGACCTCCACGCTAAAGATATCATGTAGGACAGACGTGATCTCGTAGCTCGTAGGAGCGGTGTAGTACTTGATGAGGAGGTTCTTTAGCTCGGTGATCTTGAGCTCGATCTGATCATGACGCTTGATGAAGATCCCGATATTGTAGTGTGGATCTGGCTGGCCTGCCATGAGCTTACGAGCGTAGGGGAAGACGATACGGTCTTCGTAGCTCATGTGTTTACGTACCTCCTCGGCATATTCGTCGAAGAAGCGACGTATGACGTACATCAGATCCTGGGGGCAATTGGACATCGCGGCAAGAAGTCGCTGTCGGATCAGCGGGAGGCGGAAGTCCAGGAAGTAGGAGTGTGAGTTCGTCAGGTACTTCAGTAGGCTATCTAGATGCACAGAGGCGATCTGCTCCTCACGTGGCTCATAGTTATCGATGATGGAGCAGTTCAGCAGGAGTAGCAGGGTCGTGGTATCGACACTATGCTCTTCGCAGACCTGACCGATGCTCTTGTCGCCGAATCCCAAGGGTATCCCAAAGCGGGAAATTATCTGAAGGGCTACGGCACTGCTAAGGATGATGTCGCTCATGCGAGCACTTGCCGTGAAGGGAGAAGTAAAAGTATGACCTTGGAGGTAGCGGAAGGAGTTCATTGATCTGGGTGTAATAAGCTAAAAAGGCTTCACCTCGGGGGTGAAGTGGTAATATAGAGCAAAGGTAAACCTTTCTTTAGGCCTTCACAATCCTATATCTTAGGTAGAGCGAAGGCAAATAATCATAAGAAGTAGGTATTGCAGCCCCTCAGCTTATGCTCTACCTTTGCAGTTGTGAGAGTGATAAAGCTTTGGCAGTATAGACTCTTGTAAATAGTAAACCGTTTAAGTGATAAATCGAAGAGCCTGGCTATCTCGGGAGAGATGGCCAGGCTCGCTTTATCTAGGCAGGAGTATCTAACTCAGCCTCTAGATAACGCTTGAAGTGTTGGGGGTGCTGTGGCATCGCCCCGTGGTGCTGGCATACGTGAGCTGCTACTCGTGTCGCTAAAGCCATGCTCTCTAGGGTGTTCTTCCCTGCAAGTAGTGCCGAGATGAAGCCTGCCGTAAAGGAATCGCCTGCTCCGACAGTATCAGCGATCTCAATATGTGCTGAGGGATAGAAGACACTCCCACCAGGTAGGAAGACATGACAGCCCTTCGCTCCACGTGTCAAGATCAGTGCCTCTAGCTTGTAGTGCGAGGTGAGCTGACGGGCAATGTCTGCCATCGTACCCTTGACGCCGAGTAGTTCGCCCACAGTAATGATCTCTTCGTCATTGAGCTTAAGGATCGTCGCTTGCTCTAGGGAGTTCTTGATGATCTCTCGGGTATAATAGTCCGAACGAAGATTGACGTCAAAGACCTTGACACTCCCTGCAGGCATAGCAGCGAGGAAGCGCCCTATGGTGCACCGAGAGATAGGAGAGCGTTGAGCGAGTGAGCCAAAACAAACGGCATCGGTACGCTTAGCCAAGGCTTCTAGCTCGGGGGTAAACTCGATCGCATCCCAGGCAACCTGTTCATTGATCTTATAGCTAGGACTCCCTTTCGCATTCAGCGTCACCGAGACGGTACCCGTTGGGTAATCGTTATGCTGAAGTAAGGTATTCAGGGGAAGTGTCTTCAGAATCTCTTCGATCTCTTGCCCCAAAGCATCCCGTCCGATAGCACTGACGGAATAGGCTTCATGGCCGAGTTGCTGGCAGTGATAGGCGAAGTTGGTAGGCGCTCCGCCGAGAGCTTTACGGTCGGGGAAGATATCCCAAAGGATCTCGCCGATACCGACGATCGTACGTGAGGTCATGGGAGGGAAAGTAAGTGTAGTGAAGTAGGAGAAGGGGGAAAGGAGGATAGACTAGCTCTTCCGTCTACCACGACGGAAGAGTAACCCTGCGAGTAAGCTCTGTGTTTTACCGATGGCTAGGCTCGTGAGAGAGGGACGAAGGACTTCCCAAAGCAAGAGTAGTAGGGGAGTAGCCTTGACGACCCAGGAGCTCGCATTCTCTAGTCGACTCTGAGAGCTCGAGCGCTGTGAGTGCGACGGGTGAGGGTTATAGCCCAGACGATGTAAGAGTCCGCCTAGGATAGGAATGTCTGCTACCTTAGCTAGGGCTTCGTTACGTAGATAGCCCGAGATGATCGCATGGCGATGACGGCTGGCATAGCTAAGGGTATGGATAAACTCTGGCCAAGTCTTGTCTTGGAGTAGTAGAGTCTGATAGCGTGCTTGCTCGAGGAGGACGTACGATCCCCCTTCATGGATCGAGCGCAGAGCACTCTGGTAGCGCTGATGTCGGAAGTAAGGGATGAGATCGAGACGCTGATTGATATGCTTCGCTCGGAGGATGGTCTTTCGAGCGATGACATTACGCACTTGGCGGGAGAGCCAGGGGCGGATGATTAGGAGCAAGATTAGCCCCCCTGCGTAGATAGCACTTAGATAGAGGAAGCCTAAGGCGGGAGAGCTCTCACTCCAGCTTGCCAAGGCAAAGGCCAAAGCGATGTTGAGGAAGAGTAGGATGAAGAAGCTCACTAGGGCAAAGAGACCCCAAAAGAGTAGAGACGATGCCCCACGAGATGCTATACTACCGAGCGTGAGGATCGAGATATCTAGTCGCTGGCGAAAGAGTGCCGTGAGCTGGCGAAGTAGTGGATCGAGGAGACTAGCTGTAGACTTGGAGGATCGCATAGGTGAAGGCATAAGGATGAATGGATAGAGCAGAAGAGGCGAACACACGACGCTGTGCTAAGCGAAGCCGTGTGCTCGCCTCTTTTTACTGCGAGTCTTCGGGGTTAGGGAAGACTAATCGTTTGCTTCGTCGATTTCGTCGAGAAGATCTTGTGCTTCGTCTGTGAGCTTATTGCGGTAGCGCTGGTAGCGCTCCTTAGCTTCATAGTAGCCTTCGACGATGCTATCACGAGTGCGCTCGACGGCACTAGAGACATTGTCAGAGAATACTTCACGCTTGCGGCGATCAGAGAAATACGCTGCTGCGGCACCTCCAGCGAGCCCGACGAGTAGACCGAGGAGGAAGTTGCCATTCGAACACTTAGCCATAGTCTTAATTTCTATTATGCGGTTAGATATGTGATGAACTACGTAAAGATAAGACTATTTCGTCGAATCACGTATAGTATTCATTTCCCACGAGCATACCTTGGTGCTTAGCTAGTGGATCCAGTGACGGGAAGTTTCTGTGAGATTTCCTCGTGGAGGCTTCGCTCCCTCTTTACCGGAGGGAACACGAAGTTCAACATAAGATATATCCACGGAAACCATAACACCCATAAACACAGGGGAAGATTTAGCGGTAGCACCGATCTATGAAACGAGTCATCAAGCTGTAACACTACTTCGTCCCCTCAGAACACGAAGAGGCTATCGGTGAATGGGTTCAGTACTATACTATAATTATACTATAATGAGCAACGCTACCACGAGGAGCTGGACAACCTAAGGCCGATAGATGTATATCTAGGCCGGGACAAATTCCCCAGATAAGGGAGCAGTTGAAAAGAGACTCTCTACATCAGCGATATCAAGCAAACTAATTGAATCCACAAAGCGACATTTCACTACATTTGTGGCGGTGCACTTTTGTTTGAAAATATACAAGGCGAACCTGAAACTCTGTCATTTGATTAAGGAGTAGAGTTATCCACATATCCAATTCCAAATGTAGTCTCCTATCATTTGAACCTTAGGACACCTAAGAATAAAATGAATAAGCAGGCAGATTAAAAGGAATAGTAGAATTAGCTTAAGGCTACCAGGCAATTTATCACTCCACCAGGAAAGACCAAGTTGTTGTTCTATCCATAACTGCTCATACTTCTTTTGAGAAAACATCTTAAAGTGAGCAAACCATCCAGAGAAAACAAGTTGTTTGGTTTCTGCCTGAGAGTAAAAACTTTCTATAATTTCATTGTAACCCTTAGGAAAGTCTCTGTTATCACTCTCTGTGTCATCTTTGCACTGATAATAAATCGCCTTTAACTCATTTAGTCGTTTTGTATCGGCCGTTCCTCGTTGTGCATAACTATCGATCGTATCGGTGAACTGTTCAATATATAACCCTATAATCCCAAGTAGGAGTAGACATGTAGCGACGAACTTTGTTCCAAAATGTTCAGGATAAATGAGAGGAAGTATCCCTCCTATAAGCGAACAAAAAGATATATACTTTGTAGCTCGGGTATAGAGATCGTATGTTGCAAAGTTTATGTTCGCAGAGTAACTGATATTGTACCCTTTTTGGGCAATCTCGTTCAATAATTCTTCTTTGGTCATATTGTATTATTCATCCTGAGAAATTGGCACATTGATTCTATCTCTTGCCACAACGATGTTATCCTTTATAATATAGCACTCAACATAATGGTCTCCAAAAAAATCAGCCGATTCTGTTCTTTTATTTGATCCTTTATTAGAAGTAATGATTTGTCCTCGAATACAATTTCGTTTTTCAGCTTCTTCTCCAATATTAAGAACTTTCCATCTCACCTCGTATGGTTCAGAGATATTTGTTGTTTCGATGTAAAACTCTAAACTTCTCACCCGAAGCACTCTTACTTTGCGTGCAAGTATTTCTCGTAAAAACTTCGGTCTATATCCATCTCGCGTTACCTTACAATCAATAGATAGGTTGTATCTTATATCGATCGGATATTTGTCTTCTATGAACTCTTCTGTATCATCAAAGCTAATCGTCCTTGTATTGGTGTTATGCTTAGGGAAATTCTTTCCAAAAACATTTCTCCAATGTTCATGTCGGGACTTTTCTGTCGCAGCCTTTTGGGCATTCAGGCACTCTTTGTAAATTTTCTTTGCCTTTGCTTGAAAAGCATGTTTAACCTGAACTCTTTGGTTACTACCTAAAGCAAGATAATACTCTTTAGTTGGTTCATCTTTGAGATATTCAAAGAACTCAGTAATTAGCCGTCCAAATGAATCATAACCACACTTATCAAACTCAGGGTGAGAAGTACAGAAGCGATAAGCTAAAGTATCGATGAGCAATCCTCCCATAGGAAGACCAACATTATCCTTCCATGCTCGCAACATTTTGCACAACAACCTATGATGAGTTCCATGATCTGCCTTGAACTCTGTCATAGCTTTTTGTTCATGTTTAGGCTTAGTTGTTTTATACTCCCCTCCATTTTGGGTTGTGGGGTATTTATAGGATACTTCGGTATCGTCCTCTTCTTGAATTTCAAATACGGGTTGTACTTCTATCTTGAAGTCAGAGAAGGTTACAACAACCACTAATCCATCTTTGCGTATATCAGTTTTAGGGTATGACTCCAAGATAGCTTCTTTCACATTCGACAGAAGGAGGCTCGGGCTATCTTTATAAGTATCCCATAAAGAGTCTGGCATGATGTAGAGCATATCTAAATCAGATATGCCCTTAATACCTGTATATCGGCCATAAGATCCTACACGAAGGCTGTTAGCTGTTTCTGAGTCTGTATTTCGAAAAGTTTGATTGAGTTTCTTTGTAATTTTATTATAGCGCTTATGAATCTTATTAGCTCGTTCGGAACTGACTTTGATATTCTCTAAGAAAATTGTAAATGCTTCTTTTTCTGTCATTTGTCTCTCTTTTTATTAGTTACCCTTACTCAATTCCACTGTACGTTGTCAAACAAAAGTACACTACTACAAAGGTAGTGAAATGTTGCTTTGTGGATTCAACTTGTTTGCTTGCTGTTGTTGATTTGGGGAGTCTCTTTTCAGCAGTTCCCTTATTTTGAGGATCACCTCTTGCCTCCCGAGAGATACATCTATTGGCCTTAGGTTGTTCAGCGACTCGTGATAGCGTTGCTCATTGTAGTATTGAACCCATTCACCGATAGCCTCTTTGAGTTCTGAGGAGGCAAAGTAGTGTTACAGCTTGATGACTCGTTTCATAGATCGGTGATAGCGTTCAATCTTCCCCTGCGTTTGTGGGTGTTATGGTTTCCTCGTGGATATGTTTTATGTTGAAGTGTTATGATGTTTGTATTCATTGGTCGCCTACTTATGGCAGCCATTATAGGAGCCGTGTTTAGGAATACCTAAGTAGCCTAAAATCTCGCTAATACTGATTTCCGAAGATTTAACAAGCCGAATAATCTCCTCCTTTTTCTCTGTTGTATACTCTAAAGTTAAACCCCAATGCACCAACTAATCGGGATCCCTAGCAGTGCACTTTCTTTGACAACATACAATCTCCGCTGGAGGTGCATCTGCTATGCGGGAGGATTTCATTACTAACGACTCGGTGCGATTATTAGTAATCAATGGGAGGGTTATTAGTAACGAAATAAACCTTCATCAGTAATAAGAAGCTGGAGTAATAAGGAATGACCTCATCGGGATATTCCCTTGGGGGCAAGGATGCCTTGGGGTCGAGGGCTACTGTCTGGGCTTTGGTGGATGAGAGTGACGAATACACGGGGTGGATCGTAAGGGGAAAGAGGAGGAAGTACTCCCCAAATAAACAAGACCTCCCAAATCAGTATATGAGCTGACTTGGGAGGTCTTTGTGATGGAGAATAGAGGGTGTTCTGAGCGAACTTATTCAAGCCCCTCTTCCTCCTCTTCTTGATCGGGTGATAGCGCCTTAGGTAAAAACTTCTTGTGTTTAGCCCCGAGTTGGTCGAGCTTTTCTAGGCGAGCCAAGATATTCCCTCTACCCTGAGACAGCTGACCTCGAGCAGTGGAGAAGGCTTCCGAAGCCTCTTGGAGCTTGGACTCAATCTTGAGGAAGGACTCTGCGAAGAGGACGAACTTGTCGTACAGCTTGCCTGCTTCGTCCACGATGGATTCTACGCTCTTCTGCTGTCGATCTCTCTGCCACATATCCTGCGCCATACGTAGAGCTGCGATGAGATTAGTACCGTTGATAAGGACGACATTCTTTGCATAGGCCTCTTCCCAAAGGGTTGGCTCGTGGCTGAGTGCGAGTGTGTAGGCGGGTTCGTTAGGGATGAAGAGCATCACGAAGTTGGGTGAACCGATGGCGTAGTCTTCGTAGTGCTTGAGGGAGAGCTCTGTGATATGCTTGCGTAGACTAGCGATGTGTTCACGGAGAGCAAGGGCTTGCTCGGCTTCTGTTTCTGCCGCTACATAGCGTGCATAGGCGGTTAAGCTGACCTTGCTATCGATGACGACCGCTCCTCGATTGGGGTAGCGAACGATGACATCAGGGCGTAGACCTCCACGATTCTCTTCGGTCGTGATGATAGCACCTTGTTCATCACGTAGGGTCTCCTGGACGAAATAGTGCTCACCACGGATGAGCCCACTCTGCTGGAGGATACGCTCTAGGATGAGCTCTCCCCAGTCTCCCTGTACCTTACTATCTCCACGTAGAGCTCGGGTGAGATTGGTCGTCTCGGTGCTTACCTCTTGGCTTCGCTGTACGAGACGCTCAATGGAGTCTTTTAGTGAGAAGCGCTCTCGGGACTCTTCATGATAAGTCTTCTCCACTTGTTCCCCAAAGCGACGTAGGTCTTCTCTGAGAGGAGAGAGAGTTTCACGGGCTCGCTTATCCAGATCTTCGCTTCGCTCACGCAGGATGTCTGAGGCGACATTGCGGAAGCTCTCCTTGAGCTCTTCGGTGATGCTAGCTTTCTCCTGCAGGAGCTTCTGTTTCTCCTCCTCGAGGAGTACGAGTCGCGTCTCGGTACGGGCGAGAGCCTGCTCGGCTTGCTGTAGGGAGACTTGAAGCTGTGCATGGGTCGCCTCGAGGCGCTGGAGCTGACTACGAGTTTCTGTAAGTTGGGTCTCAGCCTGCGTGTAGGCTAGGCTCGCTCCTTGGGCATCTTGGTAGCGACGGAAGAGCCAGAAGCATAGAGCCAGAAGGAGAAAAACAAGGGTGATAAGCAGATAAAGCATAGGACATAACTAGAAGTTCGGAGAACAAAGATACGGCGAAAGTACTAGCTGTATATGGAAAAAGCGAAGCCCCGAGCTCCAAGGAGTTCTTCTCCTCGAAGCTCGGGGCTTCTATTTAGCTGTCGTAAGGGAGCTATCCCCAGCGGACGGCTTAATGAACTTCCTTGGGGAGCTCTAGATGACCAGCCTGTCCGCTCTTAGCGACTTGGTCGTAGTAGGCTTGGTCGTATCCAGGCTGGTTAGGGGAGACGATCTGTCCGTAACCGTTTTCTTCGAAGCGACCATCCTTTTCCTTCTTCACGTTTCCGTCCATATACTTGACGAGAAGGTATTCACCGAGCTTCTTCCAGCGGGCAGTAGCTCCGTTAGCCACGTCAGCACATACCTTATTGAGATAGGAGGATAGCTGAGAAGGATTAGACTTCAGCAGGGCGAGTGCGGCTTCATCAGTCTTCTTTACGAGATCGATATAGCTGTCCTCAAGTTCCTTTTGGACGGGGCGGATGTCACGGATCATCGGATCATAGCGATGGTAGGCCATGTTGGCTACCCAGTTATGAATCCAGAAGGCAGAGGTCCAGCTAAACTGCGTCATGCTCCCATTGCCTTGACGATAGCATTCGGGGATCTCGGTGATCGACGCATACATAGGAGTTAGGACAGCTGTATTAGCATCGTCTACACCGAACCAAAGGATACCTCCGACTGGATCAGGGAGCCAGCTACGGAGCTGGGCAATGAGGACAAAGCCCGTCTGCTGTGTAGCGATAGCACGTTCGTTGAAGTAGGTGCGTCCTTCACTCTTGAAGGTCATAGGACGCCAGCGATAAGGCACCTTGTAAGCACCAGCTCCTGGATCCTCGGTCATAGAGAGAGGAGTGCCTTCATAGTGATTGCGCATGCCCTGACGTACATCTTCGAGGCTGACCTTGCGGTCAGGGATGATGTAGAGTGGCATGGGTTCCTCGGAGGCATCACCTTGGATATGCTTTAGGTGCTTGTCCATCCCCTTGTCGAAGCTACGGAAGAAGCTCCATACACGAGCTTCGCAAGCACGAAGTCCCATGAAGTCATAAGGGTTGTAGGCCTTTTGGAAATCGAAGTCCTTGTCCTTGCCCTTGAACCAGCCATACTCACGAGCGATATTGACGACATCCTTCTCATACATGCAGTTCTCCTTGTCACCAAAGGGGATCTTGTGGATGCGTGCTTGGTTAGCATGGGCTGCGATGGCATTGTCGGGGATGCGGATCGCTACCCAGGTAGCTCCCTTTTTCTTAGGCCCCTTCCCGATCATTTCCATGATCCAGACTTCATTCTTATCTGCGATGGTGAAGGATTCCCCCGAGCTGTAATAGCCATAGTCACGTACGAGATCGGTCATGATACGGATCGCCTCACGAGCCGAACGGGAGCGCTGGAGTGCTACATAGATCAGGCTACCATAGTCCATGATCCCCGTCGTGTCGGAGAGCTCTTTGCGTCCGCCCCAGGTGCTCTCGGTGATGGCTACCTGATGCTCATTCATATTCCCCACGACATTGTAGGTTACGGGAGCTTGAGGGATGTAGCCTAGAGGCTTGCCGGTATCCCATTCATGGATCTGAAGCATAAGTCCCTTGCCCCAAGCCTTTGCAGGGTAGTGAACAAGGTCTCCGTAGAGTGTGTGGGAGTCAGCGGAGTAGCTGATCATGACAGATCCATCGACCGAAGCCTTTTTCCCGACGATAAGGTCGGAGCACGCTTCGGCAAGAGGCGCACTCCAAGCGGAAAGTGCCAGGATAGAAGCTGCCAGGAGTGATGTTTTCTTCATAGTGCAGTTATTATTAGCAGAGAGTGAATAGCTATATCTTACTTCCATAAAAGTACAAAAAAAGTTACCCTCCACAGACTTCCCGCAAAGGGAGTCTATGGAGGGTAGTTATTTGAGCTAAACTCTGTACCCCTACACGGAGGGGGAGCGAAGAGCTTGTCTTAGAGCTGAGGCTGGATCAGTGCAACCCACTTCTCGATACGCTCGTCGGTGAGGTCAGACTGATTAGCTTCGTCGATGCAGAGACCGATGAGCTTACCGTCCTGCTCCGTCTCGGTAGCATCGTAGCTATAGCCTTCGGGCTCGTAGGCACCGATGAACTCACAGCCTGTACCTTCGAGTCCTGCCTTGATCTTAGAGATAGCTTCACAGAAGCTATCGGGATAGCTGTCTGCATCGCCACATCCGAAGATAGCTACCTTCTTACCTGCTAGAGACTGCTCAGCAAGCTTAGGAAGGAAGTCTTCCCAGTCGTCCTGAAGGTCACCGAGACCCCACGTAGAAGATCCGAGGAGGAGGACATCGAAGCTAGCTGCTTCAGCTGCATCTGCGCTCGCTACGTCATATACATTTGCTTCTGCGCCGAGAGCCGAAGCGAGGCGCTGTGCTACCTCAGCGGTCGAACCGGTGGAGGAGCCGTAGAAAATACCGATCTTGCTCATTGTTAATTAAGCTTATCTTGAGTTAGGTGTAATTGGGTTTAATTCTCTCCGTAAAGATAGATAATCTTAGGGACTATCGCACTAGCTATTGACTACGGCGAAGAATTCCTCATCGTTCTGCGTACGACTCATGAGGGTCTTGACGTTCTCCATCGCTTCGATGGGGTTCATCTCGGAGAGCACCTTGCGTACCGACCACATACGTGTCTGTGTCGTGAGATCCTGCAGGAGATCGTCACGGCGAGTGCTGCTGGCTACGAGGTCAATGGCAGGGTAGATGCGCTTGTTAGCTAGGCGACGATCCAGCTGAAGCTCCATGTTACCCGTTCCCTTAAACTCTTCGAAGATGACATCGTCCATCTTCGATCCAGTTTCTTGGAGGGCTGTTGCGAGGATCGTGAGACTACCTCCGCCACGGATATTACGAGCGGCACCGAAGAATCGCTTAGGCTTCTGTAGGGCATTAGCATCGACACCACCGGAGAGTACCTTGCCCGATGCAGGCTGGACGGTATTGTAGGCACGGGCTAGACGTGTGATGGAGTCGAGCAGGATGACGACGTCCTGTCCACTCTCGACCATGCGCTTGGCCTTGTTCAGCACGATCTCGGCGATCTTGACGTGGCGGTCTGCTGGTTCGTCGAAGGTCGAAGCGATGACTTCGGCATTGACGCTGGTGGCCATATCCGTAACTTCCTCGGGGCGTTCGTCGATCAATAGGATGATCATGTACACCTCGGGGTGGTTGGCTGCGATAGCGTTGGCGATATTCTTAAGGAGCATCGTCTTACCCGTCTTAGGCTGAGCGACGATGAGACCGCGCTGTCCCTTGCCGATGGGGGCAAAGAGATCTACGATACGCATAGCCACCTTGTCCTGGACAGCAGGATTGTTGGGGGAGGCGAGCTGGAACTTCTCGTCGGGGAAGATCGGTGTGAGGTGGTCGAAAGGCACACGATCACGCATCTCTGATGGGGTGCGTCCATTGACACGAGTGATCTTATCGAAGGGGAAGTACTTATCTCCCTCCTGTGGAGGACGGATGAAGCCCTCTACAAGGTCGCCTGGGCGGAGACTCCACTGCTTGATCTGCTGGGCAGATAGGTAGATATCGTCTGGCGAAGGTAGGTAGTTGTAGTCCGCAGAGCGTAGGAAGCCATAGCCATCGGGTAGGATCTCTAGGACACCGATACACTCTAGGATCCCCGAGAAGTTAAATTCGGGGACTGCAGGGCGTGGTGCTGGCTGTACCTTGATAGGGGTTTGCGTGCGGTTCGGTGTGGGATTTGCTTCCTGAGGGCGAGCTTTGGGCTGGGGAGGGTTGAAGGCGGGGAGCACTTGGTCAAGGACAGACTTGCTATCCTTGTGTCGGAAGACGATGCGTCCTGGACGAATGGGCTCGGGAGCAGCTTCGCTAGTGGGAGCTTCGGGTGTACTCTCGCTGATCTCTCCCTCATCTAGGACGGGGGTGAGCTCTACCTGTGGAGCAGCTTCGACTTCTGCTTGTGGCGCTGGAGAGACTTCCTTGGGGGCTTCTGCCTTGGCTCTTCCAGGCTTGGCAGGCTCCTGCTTGGGAGCGCCTTCCTCAGTGTCTTGAGCCTGCGAAGCCTTGGCTACCGCTGTGAGAGCCTGCTCACGAGCTAGGGTATCTGCCTTGCTAGGACGGCCACGCTTACGCTTGGGAGCCTCGGAGGCTGGATCTTCGCTTGCTTCAGGAGTAGAAGTTGTAGCGACAGGGGACTGTGGTTCCTGAGGAGTCGTCGTAGGTGAGCTCTCGCTTTGAGCCTTACGAGGACGACCGGGCTTACGCTTTGTCGAGGCCGAACCTGCGACGCTGAGCGCCTGTTGGTCTAGGATCTCGTAGATAAGGCCCTTCTTATCGGAGATGCTCTCGGGGGAAATCCCGATCTCGGTAGCTATCTCACGGAGTTCATCGAGACTTTTGTTGGATAGCTCGGTGATGTTGTATCGTTGCATAAAATAGGTTTGTTTGTCCTACCAAAGTTCCCTCGGGCTGTAGACGTGTGGCTCGTGGAGGTGAGCACCGTCTTATTTCGGTCGTTAGCATCCTAGTAAGTAGGATCTAAATGCGGAAGAAGAGGGGAAAAGGGAGGGGATACGGAGGGCAGGTGATCAAACGGATAGGATGTCGGTCATTTACGAAAAGGTGAGAGACCTAAGTACTCTGACCTAGCAGCACTCCAAGAAAGATCTAGAAAAGATAGAGGGGGATGAGGAGGTACTAGTGATTGGGCTGGGATTCGAACCCAGGACCGATAGCTTAGAAGGCTATTGCTCTATCCAGCTGAGCTACCCAACCAATCCTTGTAGCTTAGGACGATGCCATCAGGACGATGATGCACTCTTCCTTTTTATCGTGGTGCAAAGATAGCAAAATATTCTATAATTCCGTCCGAGAGCTAGCCTTCTCGGGGAGGGGAAGTCATTTGTTCCCTCACCGATCTGTGAGGAACGGTGTCGGGGAGTGGTTCCTTGGGGGCTGAAAAACTCCAGCCGATTCATCTGGATAAGTCGCTTCGGTGCGTGGGGAAGGGGGGCTCTGTCTATCCTACTACTCGCCTTGGGAGAATGGATCACTAAGGGATCCTACGGACTGGAAGTGACCCAGCTGGGGCGTAGGTAGATAAAGGGGTGGATAAAGGTAAATGTTTTCTGATAGAGAGGTATAGCTTCTTCTTGGGAAAGGATAACCTTTGTTGGGACGAAGGCTTAGCTATGGAGGAGATCACCTTAGCCTCAGTCTTTCGTGGGGCAAGTCGGTAAGGGGAGGGTGGTCTGTCGGATGGAGGGAGAGGAGTTAGGCTGTCTTCGGCTAGCTTTTATTCCTCTTTTGCGGATCTAATATTTATGGTACGCGCGTGAGCAGGCTTGGCTAGTGCGAGAAACTAGGTTTGATTGTAATAAGGATGTTGCAATTTCGACGATTATGTTATCTTTGCGCTGTGAGGATGATGGCCTAGGTACTTATGCCACGCATTACCCCCGCCAAAACCTCCGAGTTACGTATTTCGTACTACTACCAATCTAACCTCTTTAGCAAGATGCAAGAGCAACCAAAGTTTAAGTCCGGCGTCTGGGAAGCAGAGCTTAACGTCCGTGACTTCGTAGCCCAGAACCTTACTCCCTATGATGGAGATGCCTCCTTCCTCTGCGGACCTACCGAAAAGACCCGTCGTGTATGGGAGCACTGCCTACAAGCGCTCAAGGAAGAACGTGAGAACAATGGCGTTCGCTCCATCGATACGAGCACGATCTCAGGTATTACCGCCTTCGCTCCTGGATATATCGATCGGGAGAACGAAGTCATCTTTGGTCTTCAGACAGACCAAGTCCTCCGCCGTGCTATGAAGCCCTTCGGGGGATACAAGGTCGTCGAAAAGGCAGTCCATGAGAATGGCCTCGAGGTAGACCCACGTGTCACTGACATCTTCACGCACTATCGCAAGACGCACAATGATGGTGTCTTCGACGTCTATACGGACGAGATCCGCTCATTCCGTAGCAATAGCTTTCTGACGGGACTCCCTGATAACTATGCCCGTGGCCGTATCATCGGTGACTACCGACGTCTCGCCCTCTATGGTGCAGACCGTCTCATCGAATGGAAGAAGGCTGACCTGAGTGGGATACACGGTCCGATGACCGAAAGCGTCATCCGCCTACGCGAAGAAGTAGCTGAGCAGATCCGTGCCCTTAAGAAAATCGTCGAGATGGCTGACGCTTACGGCTTCGATGTCCGTCGTCCAGCCTACACAGCTACCGAGGCTGTCCAGTGGGTGTACTTCGCTTACCTAGCAGCGATCAAGGATCAAGATGGTGCAGCGATGTCGCTCGGGAATGTATCTAGCTTCCTCGATATCTATATCCAGTATGATCTAGATCACGGTACCCTGACCGAAGAGCTCGCACAGGAGCTGATCGACCAGTTCGTCATCAAGCTCCGTATGGTGCGTCACCTACGTATGGATTCCTATAATGAGATCTTCGCAGGGGATCCTACTTGGGTAACCGAATCAATCGGTGGTCGTCTCTTCGATGGTCGTCATAAGGTCACGAAGACGAGCTTCCGCTTCCTCAATACGCTCTATAACCTTGGTCCCAGCCCAGAGCCTAACCTTACTGTACTCTGGAGCCCAAGTCTCCCCGAGGGATTCAAGGAGTTTGCCGCCCAAGTGTCGATCGATACCTCCTCTATCCAGTATGAGAACGACGATCTGATGCGTGCTACTCGCCACTCGGATGACTATGGTATCGCCTGCTGCGTGTCTTATCAGGAGATCGGTAAGCATATCCAGTTCTTCGGTGCACGTACCAATCTGGCGAAGGCACTTCTGCTCGCTATCAATGGTGGACGCTGTGAAATCAGTGGCACACTCATGGTCGAAGGGATCCCCGAGCTTAAGGGAGAGGTCCTAGACTTCAACGAAGTTTGGGATAACTACCTCAAGGTGCTCAAGACGATCGCTCGTGTCTACAACGAATCGATGAACATCATCCACTACATGCACGATAAGTATTACTACGAAGCTGCACAGATGGCGTTCATCGACACAAACCCCAAGATCAACCTAGCCTATGGAGTCGCTGGACTATCCATCGCTGCTGACTCGCTCTCTGCGATCCGCTATGCGAAGGTTACCCCTATCCGCAATGAGAAGGGCTTGACGGAAGACTTCAAGATCGAAGGCGAATTCCCCTGCTATGGTAATGACGATGACCGTGCAGACACGATCGCTTACGACATTACGCATATCTTCTCAGGTCTGCTGAAGGAGCTCCCAGTCTATAAGGATGCGGAACCTACGCTCTCTGTCCTCACGATTACCTCCAATGTGATGTATGGTAAGAAGACCGGGGCTACTCCTGATGGACGTGCCAAGGGTATGGCTTTCGCTCCAGGGGCTAATCCTATGCATGGACGAGATAACCACGGTGCGATCGCTTCGCTAAGCTCCGTGGCCAAGCTCGACTACACGGATGCTGCCGATGGGATCAGCAATACCTTCAGCATCATCCCTCATTCCCTCGGCTCCAATAAGCAGGAGCAGAATGAGAACCTCATCTCAATGATGGACGGATACTTCTCTAAGGGGGCACATCACCTCAATGTCAACGTCCTGAACCGTGAGATGCTCGAGGATGCGATGATCCATCCCGAGAACTATCCTCAGCTCACGATCCGTGTATCTGGCTACGCTGTGAACTTCATCAAGCTTAGTCGTGAGCACCAGCTAGAGGTCATCTCTCGCTCTTTCCACAAACGTATGCGCTAGCCCTAGCGTACCTATTATAATCAGCGGGCGAAGAATCGAATGACTCTTCGCCCGCTCCTTTTGCTTCTATGCTACGTATTCACTCCTTCGAATCTATGGGGACCTTCGATGGTCCTGGTCTTCGTTTGGTGGTATTCCTTCAGGGGTGTAACTTCCAGTGCCTCTATTGTGCTAACCCAGATACGATCCCGATCGGGCAAGGGGGGCGTCTTATTGAAGAGGCAGAAGTCCTTCGTCGTGCCATTAGCGAACGTCCATTCTTTGGCAAGCGAGGGGGGATTACTTTTAGTGGTGGCGAACCAACGGTGCAGGCCGAAGCTCTCATCCCGCTATGTCGTCAGCTCAAGGCCGAAGGGATACATATCTGCCTCGATAGTCAGGGGAGCATTCGTAATCCTTTCGTAGATGAGTTGCTCTCCTTGGTCGATATGGTCCTCTTAGACTGCAAGCACATGCTTCCCGAGTATCATAAGCGTCTTACCTCCCAGCCCAATGTCAATACGCTAAAGACCGCAGCACAGCTCCGAGAGATGGGTAAGCCTGTACGTCTTCGCTATGTCCTCGTCCCTGGGTACAGCGACCAAACCGAGGCGCTCCATGCTCTAGGGGAGCACTTTGGAGGCTACGAGAATATTGAGCGTCTCGAGCTCCTCCCTTACCATACTTACGGCAAGCACAAGTATGAGACGCTAGGCAAGCCTTACCTGCTGGAGGATGTGCATGAGCCCAGTGCCGAAGAGGTCGAGCGTGCACGCTTGATCCTTGAGCAGTATTTCCCTGTTGTTTGGACACAGTAGTATCTTCCTCTTATTCGATTAATATATGTCATCTCTTCATCTTTCCTCTGACACTATTTGTGCGATTTCTTCAGCTCCAGGGACGGGCGGGGTAGCTCTCGTCCGTATCTCGGGTAGCGAAGCCATCGGTATCGTAGATCAGATCTTTCAGTCTCGTGAGCTCCGTACTCTTGAGCGAGCTAAGGATAGGACGGCCTACTTCGGACGCTTCCAGCACGAGGGGAAGGTCATCGACGAAGGTCTAGTCACCTGCTTCCGTGCTCCTCGCTCTTATACGGGCGAAGATGTCGTAGAGCTCTCTTGCCATGGTTCGCTCTTCATCCAGCAGAGTCTCTTAGAGGCGCTCACCGATCAGGGCTGTCGCATGGCTGCTCCTGGGGAATATACCCGACGAGCCTACCTCAATGGCAAGATGGACCTAAGCCGAGCTGAAGCCGTGGCCGACCTCATCGCTTCGGAGTCCGAGGCACAGCATCGCATGGCACTCACACAGATGAAGGGGGGCTATAGTGCTGAATTCCGTTCGCTTCGGGAGCGTCTCATTCACCTGACCTCACTCATGGAGCTAGAGCTGGACTTCAGTGAAGAAGATGTGAACTTCGCCGACCGCACACAGCTACTCAGCTTACTTGACGAACTGACCAGCAAGATCGAACGGCTCACCGATAGCTTCCGTCTCGGTAATGCGATCAAGAAGGGCATCCCCGTAGCGATCGCAGGAGCGACCAACGTCGGTAAGAGTACTCTGCTCAACGCCCTGCTTGGTGAAGAGCGTGCGATCGTAAGTGACATCCATGGGACTACCCGTGATACGATCGAAGATGTCCTTAATATCGATGGAATACTCTTCCGCTTCATCGATACCGCTGGACTGCGCACGACCTCGGACACCATCGAAGCGCTGGGCATCGAACGAAGCTACAACAAGATCGCTTCTGCCCACATCGTGCTCCTAGTGGTCGATGTGACTCGCCTCAAAGAAGAGACTTACCTTGCTTCTCTCGGAGAAGTACTCCCTCACCTTGCAGAGAAGCCTCTTCTCGTTCTGCTGAATAAGACCGACCTTCTCGGGAAAGAAGCGCTCGACACACTCGTTACAAGTTCGCCGTTCTTCAAGTCGCTACCTCCCGACACACCGCTCCTTCCCATCTCGGCACGGGTACAGACGGGGCTCGAAGGCTTGCGTAAGGCGCTTATTGATTCGCTTGCACTCCCTCACCTCGCTCCCTCTGACCTCGTCGTTAGTAATGCTCGTCACCACGCTCTCTTGAAGGAAGCGCTCACGGGGCTACGACTTGTGCGCCAAGGTCTAATGGAAGGTCTCTCCACGGATCTCTTGACGCCCGACCTGCGTCGAGCGATTACGTCGATCGGAGAAGTTACCGGTAGCGAGATCACCAGCGACTCCATCCTCCACAACATCTTCGCCCACTTCTGCATCGGTAAGTAAATCGCCTCTCCGAGCACTTCACGTCTCCTTATCCTTGCTTCTGTTTCTTATCTTTGTCCGATAATACACTTAAATAAGACAAGAGCTTATGCCATACTATCACGTTTACATTGAGAGCAATGTTCCCAGAGCTCAGTGCTTTGAGCTAGATAAGACTGATCTATCGGAACTCAAAGAAGATGTAATTCTACCCTATTTAAAAGGCAATCAGTTTCACTTTAATGGATATTTCCTTGACAAAAAGAATGTAGCTCGTATCCTTATCATAAAGTCAGGTATCTCATATAAAGAGTATGCTAGGCAAAAAGAACAACGCTCTCGTTTCCCTGCTATGTATAGAGATATACTTACTGATAATGAGCTCTTTGAGAATATTACTAGTAGTATCCTCAAGGAGTGTGAAAGTCAGATTCAAGAAGCTGCGCCCAAATCAGAAGCTCTAGCACCCAACAAGCCCAAAGCTCCTATGGACAAATCAAAAGTCTTCATCGTGCATGGCCATGATAATGCTGCAAAGGAAGCGGCTGCTCGCTTTGTAGAGAAGATCGGTCTTGAAGCTATTATCCTGCATGAACAAGCAAGTTCAGGGAAGACGATCATCGAAAAGATCGAAGCGAACTCTAATGTCGGTTTTGGCATTGTACTCTATACACCTTGCGACTTGGGTGCATCTAAAGGTGAGAAAGACCAGCTGAAACCTCGAGCAAGACAGAATGTAATCTTCGAACACGGCTATCTCATCGGAAAAATTGGACGGAAGAATGTCAGTGCTCTTGTCAAAGGTGACGTGGAGACTCCCAATGATATATCGGGTGTCGTCTACATTAAAATGGATGAGGCGGATAGCTGGAAGTATGCCGTAGGTAAGGAAATGAAGGCCTGTGGCTATGATATAGACCTCAACAAGATATAGAGGTAGTTCCTTTGCTCAAGGGTGGGAGCGAGCGACCTTGAGCAAAGCATCCCAGCGAAAGCTATATAGCTTTGGGCTGATTCCTATATAGGATCGGCACGATTGCTATATAGCTTTTGTTGTATTCCTATGTGGCTTTCGAGTGATTACTATATAGGATTGACACGATTACTATATAGTAATTGCCGCATTCCTATATAGTAATTGCCATATTTCTATATAGTAATCGGGATGAAGCTATATAGGAATGTTCGGAAAGGAATTGCTAACTTTGTAGAGTCCTACCAAGCAAGACACATAACTGCATTACTAACAGCTTAATACCATTTGAATCCTATGGGAAAGAACAAGCCTTTAGCCTACGTGCTACGCGAAAGAAAAATGAGCATTGGCAAGCTCAAAGGGCAGATCGTGCAAGTAGCTTCGCCCACAGACCGACGTAGCGTCTCCTTCGACCACTTCTGCGAAATGGTCGCCGACCAAACTACTTTCAACTACATGGAGGTAGCCTCCGTGCTCAATCTAGCTGCCGACATGGCGAGAAAGCTAGTCGCTAACGGCGATATGGTCGAGTTCGGTCGTCTCGGTAAACTGAAGCCTAGCTTCAAGAGCAAGGTCGTACCCAAGGGAGAGGAATTTAATGCCAACACGCACATCACCGAAGCTCGCGTGATACTCCGACCCAACTCCGAGTACTTCCGCTTGGATGATGTGAGCTTCGAGCGGGTCACTCCCCGCACGAAGAAGCCCAAGAAGTCCACGCCTGATACTGGAGGTGGCGCTTCGGAGAACCATCCGAGCAACCCATCTGGCGACGGGCATCTGGGGATCTGATGGATACGAAGTGATACGCTTTATCCTAACCATTAGCTCACTATCCTACTTCTTAGTCATTTATCTGGTGAAGGAGACGATGAGCTCTCCTTCACTAGATATTTCTTGGCAGCAGTTCGTAGGAGCCTTCATCTTGATGGGAACTGCCTTCCTTTTGGGGTATATAGGGTTACTCCTGTGTCCATACTTTGAGAGAATAGACCTAGATATCTCAAGAATAGAATCCATTGAGACGGCGAATGACAACTATCTTGTCAATTATATCGGTTTCTTTCTGATCGCAACAGATATGGAAGACTGTGTGACACTGACGTTAGTCTTCCTATTCCTACTTTACTTAGTCTTCAAGTCTAATGTATCGTACTTCAATCCTGCCTTCTTGGTCTTTGGATATAAGTTCTACATCATCACCACGGATCTTAAAACACGAATCGTTCTTATTACAAAGCAGACAGTAAAGAAGCCCGAAGATATACTTCCGTTTTCTCATGATGAAGAATCGGGAACTATCCAACAAGTAAGAAAGATTAACGAATATGTATTCATCCAATACGACGACAAATGAACTACCTTTTAGCCTATAGTGGGAAAACATCCATTGAGAGCCTCTTATCTACTGAAAATGCTATCTATGATGTATGTGTGGAGAATCAAACGCTATATGCATCTACGCATAACTTGAGACGAGATGAGAATGAATGGTTCTACATAGAGAACTTCAGGGCGTCCATATTTAATACTGCTATTGCCAAAGTCGGAGGAACAGAGATTAAAATAGAAGAGCTATTTGTGCGACTCATTGAGCTCAACGATTTTGAATCTCGAGATTATTCCCGCATCAAGTGGCTGATAACGAAGCAAGGAGAGGACTACTACTTCCAAAAGGTTACACCATCAAGTCGAATACAGAATAAAACTGTGCTGTATTTTTGGGAAGGAACCCCTGAAATTAGAAAGATGAATAACTCTATTGAAGTACATAGAGATCGGCCAGATATTGTTTATGATGCAGCTGCTGATAAGCTCATATTTAAGGACCTGTCGAAAGCTAAAGTGATGTTTCCAATGCTAGAGGAACTATACAGAGAAGCGACGGAAGGCGAGGTCAAAGCCTTCTTTTCTCTTCGAACGGATCTTTCAATGCCGACCTCCTTTGATATAGGCATACGAAATCGCAAGAGCATTGCAAGACTCCTAGTGAAGATTACAGGACTATCAGATGAGGCAAAAACAATGCTTGCTACTTATATGACGGATCATCTAGATAAAGCAGGACTTCAAACAGGAGATGATGGGAGGATAATTATCTCTACTTCTACGCAGCTTAAGGGGTATCTTGACTTACTTGACGAACGATTTATCACTTCTGAGATATACGAAGAGGATCGAAAAATTACAGCGTTTATTTTGAAGTAGGGAGGAAAATGTAACCTAACCTTACCGAGACTATTGCATAATACCAATCTCTTCATTTATCCTCTTCTCTTCGATCACATTGGGAGAGTTAATCAATCCATGAAGTATACAATGGCTTGAGAGTGGAATACCATGCGATAGTCTCGTTGTATATAGGAATGCTCAACTCAGTGAATGGAGGGAGCAAGGCGACGCTCGCTAGGATAAATGGAGGTTTTGGCGTATCTTTGCCAGCGTTTTACGGTTATCTCGTAGACGAGACGCCTGAGGCGAATCTAGCCTCGGACTCGTGTGATGGGAAATTAGTAGACACTAATTTTGAGTAACACAATTAATTAGAAAGAAAGAATGAAGTCATTCGCACTCGCCGGTAAGCTCCGTCCCGAGCTTGGCAAGAAGGCCGCTAAGGGCCTACGTGCAGGCGACCAGATCCCTGCAGTCCTCTACGGAGGCAACGAAGTAGTTCACTTCACCGTAAGCCAGGATGGCGTACGTAATCTCGTCTACTCTCCAGACATCTTCGCTATCGACCTCGACATCGAAGGCCGTCAGGTTAAGGCAATCCTTAAGGATCTGCAGTTCCACCCTGTGACGGATGCGATCCTTCACCTCGACTTCCTCCAGGTAGAAGCTACGAAGCCTATCGTGATGGAGGTACCTGTCGTCCTCACCGGTCACGCTGAGGGTGTGAAGGCAGGGGGTAAGCTCAGCCTTGAAATGCGTAAGCTCAAGGTTCGTGCTCCTTACACCGAAATCCCTGAGAAGCTCTTCATCGACGTCACCGAGCTCGGTCTTGGTAAGACGATCCAGGTGGGCGCACTCTCCTTCGAAGGCCTCGAAGTCATCAACGCCAAGAACGCTGTCGTCTGCGCTGTCAAGCTCACGCGTGCGGCTCGTGGTGCGATGGCTAAGGGTGGCAAGTAAGCAGCCATCCTCCAGTGGGTGCCGTGCCTGAGAGCACGGTGTATCCTCAGTCACCTCAAGGGCTATCTGCGCAGCTGCGTAGGTAGCCCTTCTTTGTATATCGTCGGACTCCATAAACCATGTCGATCACCCGTTCTATTTTCCTTTCCCTAAGCTTGGCTTTGAGTACCTGCCTAGCTGCTGCTCCACTACCAGAGGTACTCTCTTTCTTGAAAGGCTATGACTCTCGCCCCGGAGTACGTGCTACGATCCTAGTGCGTGACCTTCAGACGGGGGAGACGATCCTCAGTCACCGCAGTGATGAGACTTTCCGCCCAGCGTCGCTTGTCAAGATCGCCACGACGGGCGCTTTCCTATCCATGCGCGGTCGGGACTACCGCTTCCATATGCCTATCGCTCTACGCGGAGAGCTCGTCGATAGCACATGGCGAGGCGATCTTATCCTAGGGGCATCTGCGGATCCCTCGCTCGGATCGCATTACATCGCAGGGCCCGGGCGACTCGTTCGTCAGGTGCGAGACCTACTACTAGCACGTGGGATCAAGCGTATCTCAGGGCGTCTCCTGCTGGATATGGCAGGCTTCCCCCCACCTTATTATAGCGAACACTGGCCAGACGAAGACCTCGATCACTACTACGCTGTACCTGTCTCGGGCTTTAGCCTAGCAGACAACTACGCTGACCTCTATCTCTATGATGAAGGCGAAGGCTTAGGCGTGGATCTCCAGCTGGCGGGGCTTCCGTTGCCCTATCAGAAGGAGTTCTCCCGAGGGTCAACCAATCGCCTTAACCTCTCGCTCCATCCCAAGCTCCATAGCCTTATGCTAGCTGGCTCGGTGCGTGCGGGCAGACAAGGGGTCTACCTCCGTCAGCCTCTCTCTGATCCTCCTGCTTTCGCTGCTCACTGGCTCTCTGAGGGTCTTCGTGGCTATGGCATTCCGCTGGATAAAGCTCCTCAAGTCGTCTATGGGACAGAGCCTATGCGTGGGCTGGATACCATCGGCTTCTATCGCTCGCTAGCAGCTGACACGCTCGCCAGGATCACCAACTTCCGCAGTGCCAATGGCTATGCTGAAGCACTGGCCTATGTGCTCAATGAACCCCAAGATCGTGCTTCCGGTCAACCTGTCGCTATGCGTCGCTTCTGGCAGGAGCGACTTGGGCTGACGGATGCCTCCTTCTTCCCTCAGGATGGATCGGGCCTAAGTCCTACGGGTGGACTGACTTCGGAAGCGCTGACACGTATCCTGGCTGATCTTTGGGCTAACCCTAAGGTGCGTCGCTCCTTCCTTGCCTCCCTGCCACGTGCAGGTGTCGAGGGGACGGTGCGTAGCTTGGATGTGCCTAGCGAGATCACTGCCTATCTGAAGAGTGGCTCGATGCGTGGCGTACGTGGCTATGCGGGCTACGTACAGCGGGACGAGAAGTGGTATAGCGTCGTCTATATCGCCAACGGAAGTATTGTCCCCGACGATGTGCGCTCTACGTTTACGCGCCTGCTGACTGGGCTCTTCACTGACAGATCTATGGCTTCTCCTCTAGTTGTCAAGGCGTCATCTCCTGCCGAGAGTAGCTTCTCAGAGAAGAAGGTCACGAGACCCTCGACGAAGCGCCGAGGGAAGTCTCGGAGATAGTCCTCTTCATTCATCCAAGCGAGGAGCTTTCCTCGTCTTGAGCTGAAGCAAAATCTAACCCGATCAAGGTCTCTAAGGTGCCTTGACCGGGTTTTTCTTGTTGAGAAGCTTGCTGGGTGGGGAGGAAGAGTTTAACCTTTGTTTTGGGAAAGCTCTATGTCTATTCCAGCAGAGGTTAGTCTTTATGTGAGCCAAGGTTTACCTTCGCTCTTTCTGATAGTAGGGGGATCGTCCTGAGCCTACGAGCTTGCTCGGCCTTAGGGCTTAGCTCGGGGAGGTGTTCCCTTGGATGGGTCGTTTGTGTTCCTATCGTTTGGGGGAGGGAAAGGTGTCCCTTTTAAGGGAGAAACTAACCACAGACGAAGAGTTTAGGTTATCTTTGCAGGACAGAGTCGTAGACTTGGCTTTGATCTAAGAGCAACAAATACAACGAAATACTTATGAGTACTAAGCGCACTATCCCATCCTCCGAGCTGATTATCAATGGTGATGGCTCGATCTTCCACCTCCATCTGCGTCCCGAGCAACTAGCTGATCGCGTCTTCTTGGTCGGTGATCCAGCTCGTGTCGATATGGTGGCTTCACGCTTTGACCATATCGAATGTAATGTTACCAGCCGCGAGTTCCACACGATCACAGGCCTCTACAAGGGGAAGCGTATCAGTGTCGTCAGCCATGGGATCGGCACGGACAATATCGACATCGTGCTTAACGAGCTCGATGCACTGGCGAATATCGACTTCGATACACGTCAGGAGAAGGAATCCTTCCGTCAGCTGACGCTAGTACGTGTCGGTACCTCCGGAGGGCTACAGGATGAGACCCCCATAGGTACGTATGTCGCTGCCGAGCACTCTATCGGCTTCGACGGTGTCCTTTACTTCTACGGAGATACGGAGCGTGTTCGCAATCGCTCCTTCGAGGCTGAGCTCCTGAAGCAGCTAGACTGGTCTATCGAAGGCCTTCGTCCCTATGTCGTCGCAGCCGACCCAAGCCTCATCGAACAGATATGTCAGCAGGATATTCTCCGTGGGAATACGATCGCAGCCAATGGCTTCTATGGTCCCCAAGGTAGACAGCTTCGTCTCCCCCTGCATGACCCCGAGCTGAACAAGAAGATCCAAGCCTTCGACTACGAAGGACGTCATCTGACGAACTATGAGATGGAGAGCTCCTCTCTGGCAGCTCTCTCCGCCCTCATGGGGCATCGTGCGATGACGGTATGCTGTATCATCGCTGGGCGTAAGGCTCAGAATATGAATACGGACTACAAGGGTAGCATCGAGGGGCTCATTGATCTCGTCCTCGAGCGTATCTAGCTCTTTGTCGTGAATCAGCTGAGTAGCTTACATCTACTATACATCTTCATCGGAGGAGGCTCAGGTAGTCTCCTCCGCTACCTCTTAGGCTATGGTGTGGCACGACTATGGGGTGAGCCCACTCCTTGGGCTACATGGGGGATCAATCTATTAGGTTCGCTCCTCATCGGCTATCTTTTGGGGCGAATGGGGGAGTTCTCTTCGGAGGTTTCCCTATCTCTTCGTTGTCTGCTCATCGTGGGGTTCTGTGGAGGGTTTACGACCTTCTCCACGTTTTCAGCAGAGCTTCTTAGTCAGCTGCGAGAGGGGTATCTACTCGGAGCTTTATCCTATGTGGTGCTCAGCGTCTGTGGTGGACTCCTTGCAGTCTACCTTGGATCGAAGTTAGCCGAGTAGGGTAGCCCTGCTAACGTTATTTCTAATTCAGTCTTATGCACATTCGTCCATTAGCTTACGTAGCTGTTGCTTTCCTCTCACTTCACTCGCTACTTCATGCTCGACCGGTGGATCCGTCTCGAGCGACGAAGCTAGCCTACGATTTCCTGCAGTCTGTGCAGCCTCAAGGTGGGCGCAATCTCGGGATACTGAAGGGGGAAGAGACCCCGACCTTCTATGTCTACAATCGGGAAGAGGGCGCTGGAGGCTTCGTCCTCGTAAGTAAGGATGATAGTCATGGTGCCATTCTCGGCTATAGCACGCAGGGACGATTCGTCTTGGATAGCCTTCCTGAAGGACTTCGCACAATCTTCTTGAGCTGGATGCCTGCATCTTCGTCTACTCAAGAAGCTCGTCGGATCGACTTCCCCCAGCCGATGAAGAAGCCGATCACGCCTCTGCTAAAGAGTAAGTGGGGGCAAATCGGCTATCAGTATAACTCTCTGACTCCGCTCTTCAATGGTTCGCATTCGCCAAGTGGGTGCGTTGCTACGGCGGTCGCACAGATCATGTACTACCACCAGTGGCCTCTGCGGGGGAAAGGCTCACATAAGCACTTCAATCCACAGATCGGTACGGTAGATTTCAGCAAGCATACCTATCACTGGGATCAGATGCTACCGGTCTATGGGCGTAGCGAGCTCTACCAGAGGAATGGCTATCCTTACCCCGAAGATGCACCTCGCTTCACGTCAGTATCTAGGCTAATGTATGATGTGGGTGTCGCTGTCAATATGAACTATACGCCCAGCTCTAGCGGAGCCTATTCCGAACAAGTCCCGAAGGCTATGCAAGATTACTTCGACTATGAGGCGAGCAAGATACTAACGAAGAGCCTCCTGGGGGAAGATGCCTTGGAAGCCTTCGTAGAGCAAGAGCTTCGGGCTGGCTTCCCTCTCTACATTAGTGGGGAGAACCGTCGAGGTGGTGCTGGCCATGCCTGGGTGATCGATGGGATGGATGCACAGGGTTTCTTCCATATGAACTTTGGTTGGGATGGAGTGAGTGATGGCTTTTATTCCCTAAGGGTAATCAATCCAAGTCAGTTGGGCCCCGAATTTCAGGGTAAAGGTCGTCCTACCTTCTCGTCTAACCTGCAGTTGATCGCCCTACACCCTAAGAAAGCTGGGAGTATGCCCCTCGATACGGAGCATGAGCTCCTTCGTCCCCGCCTGAGAGCTAACCTCGGGTGCTACATTCATCTAGTGAGTGAGCGGAGAGATGGACTCGTCGTCGAGATGAGCGATGTAGTCAATCGGACAGGGAAGAGCTTCACTGGGGACTATGGTTATGGCCTCTATGATGATGCAGGTCAGCTTCTGCGGGTCTATCCCTCGAAGTATCACCCCAAGGGGGGCTATCGTACGCTCCCCGAAGATGGACTGATCAATGCGAAGGAACAGGATCTTCTACCTATCCAAGGTCTAGCTGACGGAGTCTATAGCCTTAGGTTGATGAGTAGCGAGCGTCAGGGTGAGCAAACTTGGATGCCATGGTTCCCGATGCAGGAGACGCCTTCGCTAGAGTTTGAGTTAAACCAAGGAAAGGTCACAGTACTCGAAGAGAGTAGCGTAGACGGAGGATTACAGCCGATGGCACAGCCCCTGCACGGACATATCACTGCCGGCAAGCAGGTGCAGATCGGCCTTCTCCTGAAGAATCTTACAGGTATTGATCCCGATCTTACTCTGTCGCTTCACCTACTGGATGCCTCTGGCAAGCGTATCAGCTCGACGACGACAGCGTCCCCAGTGACCTTCCGTCCGCTGGGTACGGAGCTTGTCTACTTCCAGCTCAACATTCCAGCCGGACTACCAGCTGGGAAATATCAGGTAGAGCTAGAGGCTATGCGCTTTGATGAGAAGGTTGCAGTCCAGAAGTATAAACTCCGAGAAGATCTCTTCATCGAGGTTCATGAGCCGGTAGCTGGATCTCTGGAGGTGCTCCAAGCGAGCGCTCTGACAGATCCCGTCACGGCTTTAGGAGCCTATACACTACTTGATCTGGAGCAGACACCTAACCTCCGCCTTCGTCTCCAACTACTACGCCCTGCTACCGATGAGACTAAGCTGGACGAAGTCCGTATCTCTCTCGTGGATGTATATACTGGGTCTAAGATCCTCTGCGGAATCTCGCGTGTGTCAGACCTTGCCCATAGTGACCAGCCTGCCCAGCTTCAGACCGTCCCATTGAAGGGATCGCTAGTGGAGCAGCTGACCTTGGGGCACGTTTATCGTCTCGCTGTCGAAGGAGTCCGCTTGGGTAAAACCTATGACCTCTGGCCTACGGTCTTGCGACAGGCTTACCTTGGCTTCCTAGGGGTTAGTGCTATGCCTAAGGGAGGAGATCCCCGCATCATCCAAGCTCTAGATCCGGCACAAGTGAAGCCAGAGGAAGAGTCGAAAAAGCCAGAGGAGGAGAGGAAGCCCGAAATAACTCCCGTAGATGAAGCGTCTGCCTTTGCTCCCATTTGGCAGTATTTCCCAGGCGAAGCCCGCTTGCGTGTGCAGGGTGAAGGTCTACGTCTGGCCGAGGTATTCAGTCTCTCGGGGAAGCTCCTGCAGACCCAAGCGCTCTCGGGGGCTCTTGAGACCGAGTTCTCTCTAGGCTCTCTCCCCTCAGGGATCTACCTCATCCGACTAGTCGGAGCCAGTGGATCTCGTACGATCCGTGTACGTCGCTAGGCGCACCTAGACGAGATTAACCCTCTATACACGAGTCTTTGCTAGAAGCGAAGGCTCGTGTTTTTCTTTCCCAGTCGGTCATCTCTTCTTATATTCCTTTAGCTTGGTCGTGGGAAACGTCTAGGTTTGCTTGTGTAAAGCTTAGCCTTTTCGCCGAGAGAGGTAAGGCTTTCTGGTCGTAAGGGTTTACGTTAGGAGAATGAAGTAGCCCCACTTCCTCTGATGACAGAGACGGTGGGGCTATCTGAATGTATGCGTTGAGGAGGACGAACTGATGTCGTCAGAGGAAGGAGGCTAGGAGCGAACGCTTAGAAACGATAGGTAGCGGTAAGATTAACGTTGCGAGGAGCGCCAGGGAAGGAACGTAGTCGGTCATACCCAGATATATAGTAGCGCTTGTCGAGTACATTGTTGAGGTTCAATTGGAGCTGTACGGCATGGATCTTATAGTAGAGTGCCGCATGGACAAGGGCGTAGCCAGGGTAGCTGACGACATGCGCACGGCGGCCCACTTGTCCAAGGCGCTCGGAGACACCGTTGACACCGAGGCCGATACCCAAACCTCGTAGAGCTCCGGAGGGTATGATGAGCTTAGTCCAGAGGTTAGCCGAGTGACGTGGGGTGCCTGGGCGCTGTAGGTTGAGATCACGAGTTCCGGTGGGTGCCTTGGTGATCTCTGCTTCGTTGAAAGCGTAGCTAGCTACGACGCTCCAGTAGGGTAGTAGGGAGCCAGCTATATCAAGCTCGAAGCCACGAGAGCGTTCTTCTCCGATAGGGACCATGAGATTGGGCTCTCCGGCTACCCCTGCATTGTAGAGCGTATTGCGCTGGCGTAGGTCAAAGAGAGCTGCGGTGACACTGAGGCGCCCTTTCAGATAGTCACCCTTGAGGCCTACTTCCCAGAGCTCACTCTTGAGTGGATCAAAGGGTCCACCTGCATCAGGATTACTCTGTACCGTGACGCTCTGAGGCTCAAAGCCTCGGATCCACGTAGCATAGAGATTAGTCGAGGAGAGGACGTTATAGACGAGCCCAATACGTGGGGTAAAGGCATGTTGGTGGGTCTTAGCTTCGACGCCCGCCGTCGATTTGGTCACATCGGTAAACCATTCTAGTCGGGCACCTAGGAGTAACTGGAGCTTTCGCCAGGAGAGTTGCTCCTGGAGGTAGATGCCTTGAGCATATTGCGTAGCAGGGCGCACCTCTTTAGGTGAGTAGATATACTTAGAGATATCTTGGTAGAGATTCCCTTGGTTAGAGCTTAGATCGAAAGCAGGTACGTTGGTACGAGGGTTGCCCTCCTTGTCCAGTAGGTAGTTGCTAACCTTATCCTTGTCGAAGTCCTTGGCTGTGCGCCCGTTCTTTAGGAGATAGCCTCCAGCTTCGATATACGAAGAGCCAGGTAAGAGGTCGGTAGCGAAGTAATCATACCCAAGTAGGATCTTGTGCTTGATATCTTTGGTCTGGAGATCCCAGGTGAGGTAATTATTGAAGCTATGGTTACGGAAGTGGCGCAATCGCTGTGTGACACGCATAAGCACCTTGTTTAAATCTTCCTGTCCATCGGCTTTCTTGACGAAGGCATTGTCTTGGGAATGCTCTAGCATATCCTCGTCATAGGAGGAGTATAGGTAGGTGCTATTAAAGAGTAGTCCTTGAGTGAGTTGGTGAGATAGATTGAGTGTTAGATTGACGTTGTTCTCCTTGAGGTAGTCATTGGCCGCAGATTGCGTAGCTGAGATGGGGCGGGAGAAAAGATCTCCATCTCCAAAGATAGCGACACCACGATCGAGCTTCCCGAGGCTACGGTTATAGACGAGATCCATACCTAGCTGGGTACGCTCAGATAAGAGATAGCTCAAGGAGGGGGCGATAATATAGGTGGAGAGACCTTGTAGATCACGGAAGCTGTCAGAGCTTTCATATCCGAGATTTAGACGATAGAGAAGTGTCTTTTTCTCGTTTAATGGACCAGTGAAGTCGGTATGAGCTCGTGTTGTACTGAAGCTACCCGTCGTAAGGCTGACTGATCGACGGATGACGTCTAGCGGTTTCTTAGTTACACGATTGATTACGCCACCTGGAGCTGCATTTCCGAAGAGAGCGGAGGATGGCCCTTTGATGATTTCGACTCGCTCTACGTTCGCTAAGGATGACTGACGCCAGAGACTCGTCTGTGATCGCATCCCATTGACTAGGTTTCCCGAGTTGCGATTGCCCGTCGTTCTGAAGCCACGGATAGAGAAATCATTGTAGAAAGAGTACTGATTGACCCCGCTAACGTTCTTAACGACATCATTAACGGTGACCGCTGCTTGGTCTAAGATGAGCTCCTTGGTCACATAGCCGATAGATTGGGGTACCTCTCGTAGTGGTGTGGCGGTTTTAGTTCCTGCGAAGGAGATCGTATTCTTGTAGGTCTGCTCCCTGCGACCCAAGACATCTACTGCTGGTAGCAGGTCTTCTCGCTCCGTGAGGATAAAGTCTTCATGCTGATGAGAGTCGGCGTTTATTCTACCTCCGAAGATGATTAGGCGTTCTTGGGGCTCATATCCCAGTGCCTGAATGCGTAGGATATGCTTGCCAGCAGGTATCCCTGTCAGGTGATAGAAGCCTCCTCGACCACTATGAGCCTGTAGGGTAGTCCCTAGGATGTAGACCTTCACCTCGCTTAGGGGGATGCCATTGACGTCCGTGAGCTGTCCTCGGATGTCATATCGTTGATGTAACGGTGAGCGAAGTCTGCCTCCACGGTTGGGTTTAGAGAGGGTATCCGCAGATTGCTCGGTGCTTACGCTGTCTGTAGCTACTTGGGCGATGAGCCTACCCTGTGTGATTAGCGACACAAAGAGGAAGGCTATAGTCAGTTGGCTAATCTTCATATTGAGTTTAGTGAAGTGGGTTACGGCAAGAGATGAACTCGTCTTTCTCTTGGATGAATAGTCAATTCTAAGCCTTAGGAGTGGATAAGCTGTGCACTTCGCCCTCCTTTACTTCTGGCGTGACAAAAGTAGCATAAGGGTATGGATAGGAGGTGAAAATGTGTTATTTTACCTAAATGTGGGGATTAAATTAGGTTAATGACTACCAATATAAGAGGATCTCTTGGGTGTGATCTAGGTCTGTTCGCTAGCGTTTAGCTCTCGATGGAGATAAACGTCTAGGTTTACTTGTGTAAAGCTTAGCCTTTCCGACGAGAGAGGTAGAGCTTTACTTGACCTAAGGCTTATCTTCCCCCAAGGAGAGGTCGTGACTTGGTAGAGGGGAGGTGGTAGAGGGAGACGCCTTCTGCTGAGGTGTCGAGCGCCTTTCGCCTAGCTGGGAATTAGCCGAGAATGTTGTATCTTTGCCCCAACTCACGAGAGAGTTGACTCTCAGCGTGGTGTAAGTGGGCTCAGTAGCTTAGTTGAATAGAGCGTCAGATTCCGGTTCTGAAGGTCGAGGGTTTGAGTCCCTCCTGGGTCACATCATCAATAAAGAAACGATTATGACTATTTCACCTAATAAGTTCGTAGCATGTGGCTATGAGCTTTATGTCGGGAGTGGGGATGAGCGCATCCTCATGGAAGCTACGACCCCAGAGCAACCACTAGAGTATATACAGGGTATGGGGATGATGCTTCCTGAGTTTGAGAAGCACCTCTTGGGTCTAAAGGCTGGAGAGAAGTTTGACTTCACACTATCAGTAGACGAAGCCTATGGCCCACGTGTTGACGAGGCTGTTCAAGAGCTTCCCCGTGAAATCTTCCTTGACCAAAATGGAGATCTAGACGCAATGGTGCAAGAGGGTGCTACCCTACCGCTCTATACACCCGATGGGCAGACTGTTAGAGGGAGCGTCCTTGAGATTAAGGATAGCGTAGTCGTGATGGACTTTAATCATCCACTCGCAGGTGAAGAGCTCCACTTCGTGGGAGAGGTCCTAGACGTGCATGAGGCAACACCCGAGGAAGTAGAGAAATTCTTTGGCGGTCATGAAGGTTGTGGTTGTGGTTGCGGTCATAACCATGAGCACGAGCATAACCACGAAGATGAGGGCTGTGGCGGTTGCTGTGGCTGCCACTAATTAAGACGACTCACAAAGCACGGATACCAAGTGGCATCAATCCACGGGTGTCCGTGCTTTTATTTATCACCAGATGAATACATTTGGGCGCACGCTACGGCTCACTACCTTTGGTGAGTCTCATGGGGAAGCAATCGGGGGGGTACTTGATGGCTTCCCCTCGGGCTTTGCTATTGATCCTAGTGTGATTGAGGATGCTCTAGAGCGTCGTCGCCCGGGTAAATCGAGGCTCACATCTACTCGAGAGGAGATGGATCATGTACACATCCTCTCGGGCATACATGAAGGGGTAACTCTAGGTACTCCAATCACCTTCCTTATCAAGAATGAAGGGTTCCGTAGCCAAGATTATGATGCCCTGAGGAACGTCTATCGTCCGGGACATGCTGACTATACATACGCCATGAAGTATGGTGTACGTGATGTGAGGGGAGGAGGGAGAGCTTCAGCTCGTGAAACTGCAGTGCGCGTGGCTGCAGGTGCGCTCGCCTATGAGTGGCTGAAAACAATGGGGGTAGAGATCTTCACCTACATCTCATCGATTGGCCATCTCGAGCTAGAGGATACCCTCTGGAATCAACCCTCGACACCAGAGTATTTAGATTATTTACGCTCGAGTAGAAATCACATTCCCTCATGCCCAGATCAAGCTCTAAGTGAGCAGATGGCAGAGATTATCGAGCAGATGAGAGAGGGGGGGGACAGTGTAGGGGGCGTTATTAGCTGTCGTGTCGTGGGGCTACCTGTTGGGCTTGGTGAGCCATTATATGACAAGTGTTCTGCTCGGTTGGCTTCGGCTATGATGAGCATCAATGCTGTGAAGGGATTTGAGATTGGAGATGGCTTTCGTATGTCAAAGTGTAGGGGCTCAGAGGTCTCAGATGAGTTCTATCTTAGGGACAACAACATCCGCACCAAAGCAAACCATTCGGGAGGAATCCTCGGTGGAATAACCACTGGTGAAGATCTCACCTTCCGAGTAGCCTGCAAGCCTACCTCGTCGATACGCAAAGTACAACAGACCGTTACAACACAGGCTACACCTATTCAGCTTAAGATCCAAGGGCGACACGACCCTTGTGTCGCTCTACGTGCAGTCCCCGTAGTAGAGGCTATGACGGCGCTCACCCTCGCGGACTTCTATATTTCTCTTCTGGGGAGTAAAGCAAGTGCCTCTCAATGTAACCTAATCTAGTTCATGGCAAGCCCTGCAGCGAAAGAGAGTATCCTAGGGACGGTTGTCACCTATATAGGCGTTGGGATAGGCTTCTTAACGACCTTCTTTATTTTAGCTAAGTTCCTTACTCCAGAGGAGATTGGTCTCACTCGACTACTACCTGAGTTGGCTACCCAGCTCTCTGGGCTTGGGATGCTAGGTATGACCTATTCCCTTAGTCGCTACTTCCCGTTCTTTAAGGATAGTCCTTCCAATCCCTACAAGAAAGAGGATGGACCTAACCACGGCTTCCTTTTCTATGTCCTCTCGGTAGGAGGTATTGGGGCTCTCAGCATGATTGCGCTCTATATCCTTGCTCATGATCC
>ERZ773070.289-NODE-289-length-38573-cov-5.834571_pt1 | contig 38573 bp, 23 predicted proteins | sample MGYA00580618_ERZ773070 | MGnify/ENA primary metagenome ERZ773070 (study PRJEB29015, sample SAMEA2738023) | human oral metagenome | biome: human oral; feature: human-associated habitat; material: dental | place: China | collected 2019 ... | reverse complement strand
TCGCTTTGGCTCCCAACCCTGCCCTTCCAACAGACCAACCGCTACGCGGTAGTTGGCGTTATGCAAACATGCAATAGGTAAGTTGGTGTTTATTAATTTGCGCAACGCGATCACAAAGCAGGCGGGTTGTTACTCGTTAGCTTGCGCAGTGCGATCATACAACAGGCGGATTACCACTCGCTAGTTTGCGCAATGCGATCACAAAACAGACAGATTGCTACTCGCTAGTTTGCACAATGCAATCACAAAGCAGGTGGGTTGCTACTCGTTAGCTTGCACAATGCAATCGCAAAACAGACAGATTGCTACTCGTTAGTTTGCATAATGCAACCATACAATAGGCAAGTTGCTACTCGTTCGTTTGCACAACGGTATCACAAATCAGGCAGATTGCTACTCGTTCGTTTGAGCAACGCAATCATACAACAGGCAAGTTGATACGATTGTGTCGCTACAATGTCGTACCCAACCTACAAACTTTCCCGCTGCCATTTAATTTATGCTTGCTTTAAAAACTCCCTTCCACGTATGTCAAGTCTACCTCACTAAATAGGTTTGCAATAACTTTTGCTTTTATCCGAACTATTTCACCTATCATTTTGTAGACATCATCAAAACGAAAAGAAATGCCTAACGCTACATTATACGGCTTAATATACAACATGTTCTTTCTCTATCCCCTGCAATTGTTCTTCGGCCAACCGTTCTTTCTTTGTAAGTATCAGTTTCATATACCAAGGTTCGGGAAGCACGAGGAAAGGGGGCGCTACATCATCGCCTGTTGGCGTGAAAGTTATTTCTGCTTCAGAAGAGTCGAACTTGGTGCCTGCGTACTTATCCTTCTTCGATTCGGCCTGGATGTAAACCTTGTATCTGCACGACGACAGATAACAACCTGCATCGGAAACATCGTATGCCGACGATTGTTGCACAATCCACTTGGCATATTTCCAGCCCGTAAGCAGACTGAATGCACTGCGGGTAAAGCTGTTGGTGTTGTTGTCGACGTTGTAACTTAGTGCTGTGTTGCGCGTAACAGAAAGTATTTGGCATCGCGCGGTATCAACCGTTATGTAGCCCTTATCATCACTACCATATTTCACCGACCTAAAATAAAGCTGAACAACGTTCGTGTTTGGGCTGCTAAAAGCATCGTTCACCTGAAACAAATGGCGTTTAATGAACTTCCCATCCAGTTCGTCTACGAAGTCATGATAAACCATCCGCTTCATGTTCGCAAAGTCGCAGCCCGCCGTTTTGTCTTTGAAATGAATGTAACCAGTAGCGGGTTTAACCATAAACTGTCGCTTCTCTGTGGCAGCAGGCACACATATCACACCTGCATTCTCAAACCAATAGCCAATGCTATCGCTGGTGTTTCGCGTCAGATAGCTGTAATTGAAGTTCTTTCGCACAGTTCTGTATGTGCTCTTCTTCATCGACACGAACTTTTCTAGAAAGCTACGAATCCATTGTGGCTCGGCATTTCCAACCACAACCTCACCTAAAAGGCGCTCTTTGGGCATAAGAAAAACCGTGTCGGGTAAAACATCGAAGGTACGCGAGGCATAACTAACATGACTAATTGTGAGCTGACGAAAGGGGAAATTTACAATCACCGCACCCCTTTCGTCGCTTGTTGTGCCACGAAAATTACCCTCTTCGGCCTTAAAAACATTGGCATACGGGATTGGCATCTTACTTACGGCATCGCAAATCACCGTCTTAGATTGCGCCAACGCTTCTCCCCATGTTACGAAAAAGCCCCAAAAGGCAAATAACATTGCTTTTCTCATCATCGTTTTTATTGCTCTAGAAATATCATTATTTCTTTATTTACTTACTCGTAAAGGGGTGCATAAGCCCCAAAAAGCGAGTAGACGATCGCCCACTAGAAACCTCGAAGTGGCCAAAATGCACCATCCCAGTAAAGCATATCACTCCCCTCTCCCCTTGGAGAGGGGCTGGGGGTGAGGCCTGTAGTTGTTGGGGATGAGGCCTGTAGCTGTTGGGGGTGAGGCCTGTAGTCACTTCTACTTCACTACTTTCTTACCATCCACAACGTACACGCCCTTACCCAACACTTTGATATCAGTGCCGAGATATACGCCATCGAGGCTGTATATGCGGCCAGAGGTGGTACGATGGGCGGGCTGCGCAGTTGGAATATCGGTGATGGAGGACGTGGCGGGACGCTTAACCAGTAGCTCATCGAGGAAGAAACGACGCTGGGCGTTTCGCATACTGAGGCGTAACAGACCGCTGCCCTTAACGGTGAGCGTGAAGGTTTGCCATGTGCGGTTGGGCAAAACGAACATGGTTTCGGATAGTTGTACCTTGGGATTCAAGCTCGTCACAGTCAAACGTCCATCCTCATTGCTCCATGCAGCAGCCTTAAAGCTAATGGTGCTGCCGTCTTCAACGTAAAACAAAGGGGTGCTTTCAACAATACCGTACTTCGTACTCGTACCAATCAGGGCGCAACGACTGCCTGCCGACGTGGCCTCGGGTACCGAAAAGCGCCAGCCTTCATGGTCGGGCTTGAAGCCACTAGCACCTATAAACCCGCCCCAACGTTCGTCGTTGCCACCCTTGCCTAGGCAATTGTCGAACGATTCGTAAAACAACGTGTCGCCTTTCAAGCCTTTTGGCCGCAAGTCGTCAATGCGGAAGGTGAACGAGGCATGCCCTTCATCATTGATTTTGATACCCAACACCGACTTGTTCAGCCTGTAACTTCCGTCTAAATCGGAAGTAAACACGTTGGCAGCAGGTAGCGATGTGGCCGTAAGACTGTCGTTGCCAGCTTGCGGATAAGGTATGCTATCTTGTGCGTTCCATATCTTTCGTTGGCGATTATCGGCAGGAACAAGGGTGCAACGCTGATGCGTGGGCGTGGCATTTACACGATTTGTCATCCAAGTCATTTGGTCGAAGTCTACGTGGAGCACCACCAAACCCTCGCCAGGCAAATGCGTATCCCAACCATTTCGCTGCCTATTCTCCAACAGGTAATACTCATCGGGATTGGCGTCGTTGCGTATGATGAACGCCTCACCATGTTCGCTAAGCGGCTTCATGCCCGTGATGGTGGTGTCGCGCGTTAGTTCTTGAGGCGTTAACCAGCCTACAAACATCTTCTCGTAGCTTGTATAGCCCGCCGGGACATAGCCTCCGCCATTGTAATTACCTGCACTCATCAAGTCGTAAAAGCCCATACCAAGACTCTCTTTACCTGAGGTATCGTACATATCGGGTAGTCCTAGACAATGGGTAAACTCGTGGCAAGCCGTTCCGAAACCGCCCAACTGGGTGGTATTGTAGTTCAATTCGTTGCTGCATGCGTAGGTATTAATCAGCATGTTGCCGTCAATACGTAACGCACGACCGTAATCGGAGTGTTGCAAAGCCCACTCGTGTGGCCAAATGGTGTTGCTACTACCACCCGAAGCCTGACCATAACCGGCGTAGATTACCAGCACTTGGTCGACTACATTGTCGCCATCCCAGTCGTAATCGCGAAAGTTCACCGAGTCTTTAATGGCCATACAGGCCTCGGCCACCATCTGCCCAGCGCGCACATCGGTGCGCGAACCACGCAGATTAAGCGTGTCTTTGCCATAATAAGCCATGTCGTGACGTAGCTGAACAGGCCCTACAACATCGAAAGTGAGGTCGAACAGACCGTTGCTCTGGTCTTTAAAGTAGTCGTGGAGGCTCCCACGGTGTCCGTCTTTATAGGTAAAGCCCACCTCGTTGGCCATTCGCGAAAGCAGGGACTTGGTATGCGCAGGCTGAAAGCGCACATCGGTGAAGTTAACTAGCACGACAAGGCCCTTGCGTTTGCCCACTTGTCGGCGCGAGATACCAACTGTGCGAGTGGCAGCGACAGCTCGGCGTGCGTTGTTTTGTGCAATTCGAGTGGCCGTTTGTGCCCTAACAGCCTCGATATCGACAATGGGTGTGGCCACGCCATCATCGTCTACATTATAGCAAAGACCACGGGCATCGCGCCAATAGTGCAGGTTTTCGTCGCCCACTTGTTCAAGGCGAATCTCTGTTCCATCAGCAAGCTTGGCCATTCGCCATATCCCCGGCATGGTGGGAATGGCGAAAGTGATAAGCACGAAGGTTAGAAACGTAAGGAGAAGCAATTTAGCTCGCATATATTATATATGGTATGGATGTGTGTTGGGATGAAAAATAAAGTGGAAAAAGGTATCGCAAAACTAACCGCCAGTAAAGAGATGCAGCACAGGACGCATGAAAGGGGTTAGCTCGCAAGGACGCGACGTGCCGTTGTATGCCTCTCGCGTTAAGGCCCACGACACAAAAAGCCGACGCTTGGCACGTGTCATGGCGACGTAAAACTTGCGCGCATCTTCACTGGTTTGCCGTTCATCGGTACGCGTATAGAAGTTGGGGTAACGCCCATCTACGGCATCAAATATCAGCACATTATCAAACTCCAACCCCTTAGCCTTGTGAATGGTGGTTACGTAGATGCGTTCGGCGATGAAATCGCTACCGCAAAGGTCGGCCTCTTTCAAGGTATTCAGCTCCATGATATGAGCTTGCAACTGATGAACCAAGGCGTGTGCCTCCTCGCCAACAAGCATGTTGCCCTGCAAATAAGCCTCAACGTAGGCGATATTTGCCACAGGTTGGATGTGATTTTCTTCAATAAGGAAGGTGTAGAAATCGTTCATCACCTGCACCAAGGCTGGCTTTTGGTCTTCGGTGGGCATGCGATAGAGTTGTGCATAGTGAGCATTGAAAAGCTCGGCATAACGTTGCCGAAACACAGCAGCACAATGTTGCACACGCTGACGAGCCAAAAATTGCTGCTGGGCAGGTATCATTTCGGCAGCCTTTTGTCTGCAATAGCCCACCAGACTCACCGTGGCTTGCACGTCTTCGTCGGCCAAGTGCGAGTTTGTTCCTTTCAGATGCAACACCTCGAGCAAGGCTTTAAGCTTATATTGTTTAAGGCCCGGTTGGAGCAAACGAATGATTTTGAGCGAATCGAAGTATGTGGGATGGGTGGCATGCAGGTCTATCGAGGGGCAATAGCGTTGCAAATTAAAACGGAGAATATTGTAATCGAAATCGGCATTGTGAGCCAACAACACGCTATCGCCCACATATTGCATAAAATTTTGCAAGGCTTGGGCTGCGGGCAGACAGGTATTGTGCTGCAATTCGGCAACAATGGGATTGGGAATATCACCAAGCATGGCGGGAATGGGGCGTTCTGTCTTGATGAAAACATTGAAAGCAGAACCCTCTACCACACGACCTGCACGCATTTTTACGGCTGCAATCTGCACAATATCGTCTTCGAAGACGTTCAAACCTGTGGTTTCTGTGTCGAAAACCACTATCTCTTCAGTGTCAAAGCTATGGGCAAACCGCTCGATATAGGTGGGCAGATCGACCGAAAGCAGGTCGGTTGGCAGCATGGCACAGCGCAAAAGGGCTTGCACGAAGTTGCGCGCAGCAGCGTTACCGTCAAATACGCGCAAGCCTTTTAACAGCCTAGCCCAAGCAATAAAGTTGTGGGCGTTGGCCAATATGTTAAGGTGGGCGAAGAGTAACTTTACCTCGGGCGAGGCGAAAAGGTCTTGTCCCGACACCTTGAAATGACTTAGTCCCTGCGCATGAAGTGCCCGACTAAGGTCGTCGGCATCGCGATTGGCGTTCACGATGATGGCCGTTGTTTCGTTGGGATTTTGTGTTTGCAGGTTTCCTGCCAGTTGGGCAACGTCCTTATACTCTGTATCCAACACGTTACTGCTCACCACTTGCAGCTCGTTTCCTGTGCCCATATCGCTGTTGTCGGCCTCGGGTAGCAGTCGTTCGTCGATATTGAGCATGGCCTTGGCATAAGTGTTGAACACGTTGAGCAGGTATTTGGGCGAACGATGGTTAACGGAAAGGTGGTGAACATTGGTTCCGCAACGCTGGCGAAGTTGATTAAGGGTGTCGAGTTTCGCCCCCATAAAGGAGAAAATGGCCTGTTGCTCGTCGCCAAGAAACATCACAGTGGGGTTTTCTTTGGCCGTTAGCGCGTCGACAATGGCCAGTTGCAAGGGGTTAAGGTCTTGCACTTCGTCTACCTGCAACCAAGCGTATCGCCGATAAATGCCCGCTACATCGGCCACGAGGGCATCGTAAGTAAGAAGCAGAAGATCTTCAAAGTCTACCAGTTTGTTCTCTCGCTTATAGTTTTCGTATTGCTTGGCAAACTTCATTTTGCGCAAAAGAGCCATCACAAGACAAAGCACCACGTAGTCTATCTGTGCGCCCTGCACCATGGTTTCGTAAGTGGAGGCGTGCAGGTAGATGTCGGTCATGGCCTGCGGTGTGAAGTCTACATGACTCAATTCGCACAACTTGCGCATGGCATGCACATCTTCGGCCGACAAGCAGTCGGCATGCAGGCGCAGGTTTTTAGGATGCGCGTGTGCGATTTGGTGCATCAGATGCGACAGGAAGATAATTTCAAAATAGTCGCGACGGCGTTTAAAGCTCTCGGCCACCTTCATTTCGTCTTCCTCGGTGTAGCGTGCAAGGATGCTCAGGGCATCGTCGTCGTCGATAACCGACGTTTCGGCGGCAATCAATCCGTTGTCGTATAGAAAGCGCGAACAAAAGCGATGCACGTTACCCACATACACTTCGGCTGCGGCAACATCGTCGATGTTGGCCTTTATGCGTTCTACCATACCGCGTGCAGCACGGTTTGTGAAGGTAAGACATAGCATATCGGCGTAGTTTACACCGTTTTTGCGAGCCAAGCGCACACGTTCGGTGAGTATTTGTGTCTTTCCACAGCCAGGCGGAGCCAACACAAGGTGAATGCCTTGTTGTAGATTTATCACCCGTTGTTGGCTTTCGTCGGGTTGCCAAGCTTGTGTGGTATTGGACATATTCGTTGATTGGAGGGGGCGAAGAGGGGTTAACGAGCGAAAGAAATGGTGCCGAAGAAGGGCGGACAATGGAAGTCGGGCTTGGGCAAAGCGATGGGATTCCACGATAAGAAGTGGGGCTTTTGCGTCTTATCGCCACATTTATAGAAGTTGGCACGCATGCTGTTGCCCTGCAATTGCAGGTTGGGGTGGTGCATAAAAAGGCTTGTGGGAATGACCAAGGCCATCTGCCAATGGCACTTCCCCACCCTTTCGTCGAATGGTTGACGACCTAACGACGACCATCGGCCAACCTTTTGCAACACGTCTGCGGGCAAATGCTGCCGCCCTTCGCGGCCAGGACCGAAACCAACAAGGAGTGTTCCTGCGCAATTACACTCGATATTGTAATACGTTCCATCATCAGTAGGACTGACAAAGAACTCGCAACACGAGTCTTCCCACACGCGTCCGCTGTCTGCTGGGGCAACGGCACGCACGTTATCTTCTTCTACTTGGAAGTTTAGCAGTATCTTATCGCCGGCATAAGCCATGCGAAACGCCACGTTGGGCTTGCAAGGAAAGGCCTCTGCCCAATTAACATTGTCGATGGTTTCAAAGGGAATTTCGGCCTTATCGAGCAGCGATGGCACGTTTTCGGCCTTTACATCGCTGGCAGAAATGGACTTTACAAGATAGTTATTCATGCTTTGGAAATTGGTGTTGGGGTGTGTTTGGCAATGGATGAACAGGGATGCAGCCATGCGGTTGCATCCCTGTTGCACCTTAGCCACAATTATTTACTATTCTCGGCGATAAACTGTTGCATCTCCACTTCGTGCGAACAAACGCTGTTGAACAATGCCAATTGGTTCTTGGCACGGTCGAGATTGTGTTCAGGATACTTGATTTTGTAGTACTCGTCACCGTTGATATAATCGGTGAGGAAGCGTACACACTGCATAAAGGGGAAGAGTTTGGCCGCGAAAGGCAGGTTATCGCGCTCGATAGGTGTAAGGAATACGCCTGCCGAAGTTAAGTAACCCTTGGTGAAAGCCTTAAAGATAGCCATGTTGAAGCCCACGTTAGCGAGGTTGGGATCATCTTCGGCGGTGTAGTTTGCACCAGTGCGTAGGAAGTCGCCATAGTCTGAAAACACGAAGCTAGGCATCACCGTGTCGAGGTCGATTACACAAAGGATGTTGCCATCAGCATCAAACATCATGTTGTTTACCTTGGTATCGCAGTGGCAGATACGTTTAGGCAGCTTGCCTTCGCGGTAAAGCTGTTCGGCCTTACACATCTCTTCCATGTTGCGATTTAGTTCTTCAACCATGTCTTGCACCACAGACAGCCGCTTAACGGGGTCTCTCTGCACAGCATCTTTCAGCTGTCGGGCGCGCAATTCCATGTTATGGAAGTCGGGAATAGTTTCTCCCAACTGCGCGGGAATATCCACAAGGGCAGCCTCAAACTGTCCGAAGGCCAATCCTGCAGCGTGCGAATACTCTTCGTTTACCGTCTCGTAGGTGAAGGCATCAGGTATAAACAACATCATGCGCCAAAAAGTATCGTCGGCTTCACGCCAATAGGTCTTGCCAGTTTCTGCCTTAACGAAGGTCAACACACGGCGATCGATGTCGGTTGCAGCCTGTTCTTCCAGTTTCTTACGTAAGTGCGCGGTAACGGCTTCGATGTTTCGTTGCAGCAGTTCCACATCTTTAAAGATGGCATTGTTGATGCGTTGCAACACGTAACAAGGAGCGTTCGGTTCGTTCATCGTCACCTTATAGGTGTCGTTAATCAGTCCGTTTCCCAGTGGTTTCACGCTCTTAACGGTGCCTTTCACGTCGAAATGCGACACCAGTTGGAGCAAATTCTTTTCTTCCATGATGATAATATGATCGTTTAGATTAGGTAAAATCCCCATTGGGTTTATTCTTCGAAGATGCGGTACAGGGTCTGGCGCATCGTCAGAATAAGTCCAACGGGGATTTAAATGGTATTGTCTATATGGTGAGGACGAGTGGTTAGCGTGCAATTCGTTAGCCTTTCTCTTGTCAACTTGTTAACTAAGAACTGGTCAACTCGTTCATTCTTCTCTTGTCAACCTGTTTACTTGTCAACTCGTCAACCAAGAAATGACCAACTCGTTAACCCCTCTTCTTCCTCTACATCTCCTTGAACTTATACTCAACGAATGCTTCCATGGCCTCATAACAAGCCAAACCGAGCTTGTCGTAGAGTTCGGCAGTACCGCGGTTGCGGTCTTCCGAACGTTGCCAGAACAAGCGTTCGTCGTTGCCCAAGAAAGGTGCGCTCTCCATTTGTGACTGATGTTTGAGGATGGAATTACGTTTAGCGCGCAACTCTTCAGGACTCATGGGTACGCACATCTCAATGTTTTCGATTTCCCATTCTGCCCAAGCGCCACGATACATCCAAACGCGACAGTCGTCAAGCCACTTCTCTCCGGCCTTCAACTCTTCGTCAATGGCGGCGAAAACAGCATCGGTACACTTCTTGTGCGTACCATGTGGGTCGGCTAAGTCGCCTGCAACGTATATCTGATGTGGTTGAATGCCGTGGATGAACTCGCAAACTACCTTCACATCGGCCTCGCCCATGGGTAGCTTCTCAATCTTACCCGACTCGTAGAAGGGCAAATCGAGGAAGTGAACACGATCCAAGGGGATATCGTTATAGGTAGAAGCCGTGCGAGCTTCACCGCGACGAATAAGTCCTTTGATAGTAAGGATGTCGCGCGTATCGCCAATGCTGTCTTTCTTTTCTTTGAGGTAAGCCTTTATTTCGCGATACTTGTCCTTGATAACAGTATCAGAATCGCCGCCGAAAAGTTGGTTAAAGCCATTGATGAAGTGCATGAAACGGGTCACTTCTTCATCTCCTACGGCGATGTTACCCGACGTTTGATAAGCCACATGTACCTCGTGACCTTGCTCAACCAGTCTGCGCAGCGTTCCACCCATAGAGATTACGTCGTCGTCGGGGTGTGGCGAGAAGATGATCACACGCTTAGGATAAGGCGTTGCACGCTCGGGGCGATAGGTATCGTCGGCGTTAGGCTTGCCACCAGGCCATCCCGTGATGGTGTGTTGCAGGTCGTTAAATATCTTGATGTTGGCATTATAGGCCGAGCCATATAAGGCCAAGAGTTCGCTTAAACCATTTTCATTGTAGTCTTTGTTGGTAAGCTTGAGGATGGGTTTGCCCGTAAGCTGGCACAACCACACCAAAGCCGAGCGCACAAGCTTGTCTGTCCATTGGCAAGAAGTTACCAACCAAGGGTGCACAATACGTGTAAGGCGCGACGCTGCGGGTAGGTCGATTACCACGTTAGCATCCTTATGCGTTTGCAAGAACGAAGCGGGCAGCGCGTCGGTAATCTTCTCTTCCACCGCCTTCTGTATGATGTCGGCCTTATCTTCACCCCAAGCAGTGAGGTAAATCTTACGTGCGCCGAGGATAGTAGATATACCCATGGTGATAGAACACGGAGGAACGGCCTCTTTAGAACCGAAACTCATCGTCATTTCTTCACGCGAAACGGCATCGATAAGTATCAAGCGCGAGCCCGAAGTAAGTCCGCTACCGGGTTCGTTAGTGGCAATATTGCCCATACGACCAACACCAAGCAACATCAAATCGATGCCACCCATGTCGATAATGCGCTGTTCGTATTGCTTACAACTGCTGTTCACCATCTCTTGCGGAACAGTTCCGTCGAGCGTAAAGATGTTTTCGGGAGCAATGTCCACATGGTTGAGGAAGCGTTCGCGCAACTGACTGATGCTGCTATGCGGATTTCCTTCGTTGAGCGGGAAATATTCGTAGGCATTGAAAACAGCCACACGAGCGAAGCTCAGCCCATGTTCCTTATGGCGTTTGATCAGCTCTTCGAACACGGGCGTTAGCGAATTGCCCGTTCCAAGACCCAATACGCAAAGCTTACCTTGGTCATTCTTAAACTTAATTTCTGCCTCGATGGCTCGTGCGATATGCTCTGCACCCTCTTCAATCTTGGGGAAGATGTCGGTGTTTATTTTCTCGCAGCGTGTTATTTCAGAGCGTTCGACGGCGGTTTTAGGGTTGTAATATTCTTCGGGAATTTTGTTTAGAACGATTTCCGAACTTAGATTAAGTCTCATTTCGTTAAGCCCTTTCTATGTCTTTAAAATACTTGTAAGTTCCAACTTTCAGTTCGTCGGTGGCTGCTTCGTCGCAAACGATGATAGCATCTTCGTGCATTTGCAGCGCGCTAACGGTGCGCATCTGCGTAACGGGTCCTTCAACGGCGTCGCGCAAAGCACCAGCCTTACCGTGTCCGTTGATCAATACCATCACTTGGCGTGCGTCCATCACGGTGCCAACACCAACGGTGAGCGAGAAGCGAGGCACTTTCTCAAAGTCGTTATCGAAGAAACGCGAGTTAACCACACGGGTATCGTGGGTCAACGGCATGCGTCTGGTGCGCGAAGTAAGCGACGAACCCGGTTCGTTGAAGGCCAAGTGGCCATCTACACCTACGCCACCGATAAACAAGTCGATACCTCCTGCGGCCTTAATGGCCTCTTCGTATTGACGGCATTCTGTTTCCCAGTCTTCTGCATTACCATTAAGGATGTGCACGTTTTCCTTAGGACAATCGATATGGTCGAACAAATTACGGTACATAAACGAGTGGTAGCTCTCTGGATGCTCAACGGGCAAGCCTACGTATTCGTCCATATTGAACGTAACGACGTTCTTAAACGACACCCTACCTTCCTTACATGCCTTCACCAAAGCTTGGTACATGCCTATGGGAGTTCCGCCAGTGGGCAATCCCAACACAAAGGGGCGGTCCTTAGTGGGTGCTGCCTTGTTAATACTTTCAATGACGTGTTCAGCTGCCCAATTGGACAGTCCGTCATAATCTGCCTTTATTATTAATCGCATGGCTTTTTAAATATAAATTTGTTTGTAAGATTATGAACTGCAAATATACACAAAATAAGCCTAATAAGGGCAACTAAAATAGAGAAAATCTAAGTAAACCGTGTTTTTCCTCTTTCATGAGGATAGCCATGAGGATAATGGGCGGAAAGTAAGATGCCTGTTATTCATAGGGCTTTAACCCCAATCGGTCATTAACCAGTTATCCATCATTTTATTTTGATGATGCGTTCGAGATAACAAACAACTCATAATAGCTGTTGTACATGTGAGGGATGTGGCGCTAACTAATGCATAGCGGTAGATCTTTTTGTAGAGCAGGGCTAGGAGCAAAAGCGGCCTACCCTGTCATAACGAGGCGTTTAACCACACAACGCCGTAGGTGTTGGTCTTTTTCTGCTGGTTAGTTTGTATGGGGATGGTGGCTGGTTGTGGGTGTAATTTGACATATTGGAAGAGGAGATGTCACCAATACATTAGGCAGAATGATAGAACGACGAGGAGAGCGTTGCACCCATTCTTCATCTAGAAGTGTGTTCAACGGAAACAGACCAATACCTACGGCATTGTTTTCTCTCGGCGCAGCCTAGGCAGGGTAGGTCGCTTTCGCTCCCAACCCTGCCCTTCCAACGGACCAACCGCTACGCGGTAATTGGCGTAATAGATGCCTGTTGCATCTGCGCCAGATGCTAAGTATATGGCGCTTAATAACAAATGAGCAGAATGTAGGCGTCATTATTATACCCCTGTCTTGTTCTAACCGAATGGTATCTTATCACGAACTGCCCTACTAGGAACAAAAACATAACGCATCGCTTTCATCCCTTTGGGCGCGCCACAATTACTTGGCTACGCTCGAAGGCTATGAAAACGATGCGTTGTAACATTTCTTATGGGTTCCGCCTCACGGCCATCCTCACACACTCATCTTATATATACGCGCGCGCGAGGCAACATCTCATCCCGCTTTTGCATACAAGCGGACGGATGAATGGCGGTTTAAGCTACCACTACCATGACTAGAACTGCTCCAAAATGGCAATTCGTTTATCGGTGTCGGGGTGTGTACTAAATAGCCCTTCCACAAATCCCAGCACGCCAAGGTCCATCTCGTCGGGATGAACAATGAAGAGTTGGGCCACGTCACCACGGTCAACATGGTCTAGTCCTGGGTTTCCCGATATCTTCTTTAATGCCGAAGCCAGCGCCAAAGGATTGCCGCAGAGTTCGGCCCCACCAGCATCGGCCATGTATTCGCGCTTTCGCGAGATGGCAAAACGTGTGAGCATGGTGAAGAAATAGGCCACTGCGGCACACACAATCACAGCAACCAGCACGACAAACATTATCGACAGGCCGTTGCGATCGTCCTTGCCTCTACTGCGCGACCGTGTTCCGCCACTCCACATCACGGCATACAGCGTTCGGGCAGCCAACATCATCACCGTACTTACAATGCCCACGAACACAATACTTGTGATAAGCAGGCGCGTATCGCGGTTACGGATGTGGGTAAGTTCGTGCCCTATCACGCCCGCCAGTTCGTCGTCGTCAAGCAAATTGAGCATTCCCGTGGTTACCGTAACGGCGTATGTGCGCTTGTTTATACCACTGGCGAAGGCGTTTAGCTGGTCGTCGTCAACCACGTAGATAGCTGGCATGTCCATGTTGCAGGTCATACAGAGGTTCTCTACGATGTTATACACCCGTGCATTTTCTTTTCGGGTGAGCGGGCGCGCACGAACCGCACGCTGTATCATGCTTGCATTGGCGAAATAGGCTATCGCAAACCAAATGCCTACAATACCCACCACCCACGGAAGAGCTTCAAGGAAATAGTAGTTAACGGTGTCTACGTCTAGCTGACGATAAAATTCGCCATCAGCATCGTAATAGCCATGGCCAAAATAGTTGATCAAGGCGAGGCAAACCCACACCATGGCCAAGATGATAACAGGAAACAGCAGCAGCAACAACAAGCTGAGCATGTTGTTGCGGCTTATCTGCGTTTGCATTCCTACATACTTCATCTGTACGTCGGACTAAGCTAATTAGAACTTAACCTCAGGTGCGCGATCTAATTCGGCACGCTGATCGTTGGGTATTTCAAACATCGGTTCTTTGTGGAAACCAAACATCTTGGCGAAGATTACCGATGGGAAGGTCTGCACTGCATTGTTAAGCTCGCGCGTAGCCGAGTTGAAGAAGCGGCGTACGGCAGCCAACTTGTTCTCGATATCGGCGAGTTCTTCTTGCAGATGCATGAAGTTGGCGTTGGCTTTCAGCTCGGGATAGGCCTCGAGCGACACTTTCAACCCCGACAAGGCACTAGTGAGCATGTTCTCAGCCTCAATCTTGTCGTTGATGGTTGTTGCGCCCATGGCAGCGGCGCGCGCTTCGGTTACACGCTGAAACACGTTTTTCTCGTGTTCGGCATAGCCTTTCACTGCTCCTACAAGCTGTGGAACAAGATCGTGACGCATCTTCAATTGCACATCGATATTGGCGAAAGCGTTCTCACGATTGTTGCGTAATTTCACCAAATTGTTATACAGTGCCACGCCCCAAATCAAGAGCAAGACTGCTACTACAATGATAATGATTGCTGTTACACTCATTGGATTATTAGTTTTAACGTTTAAAGGTGCGTACCGACAGATGCCCGTTGGCATACGCCACGCCCCCAGATGTAAATTCACTCTCGGTAAGTCGCCTCGCCCTGCGTAACCTTTTGCCAGCCCAAAGTTCTGCTTGGGGCTGCGGTATGCAAAGGGAGTGCGAACATTACGTTTTGCAAAGATAGCGTAAAAACAAGATAATGCAAAACAAATGGAAATAAAAATAACTTACCCTCAAGCCCGCTTCAAGGAGAGAGAAATCTCCCCCTGCTCCCTCGCCTATTAGCCCGCACATTGCCTGATGTTGTACACCACAATGCCCCATATTACATATACCGAGGCGTTTGCTTATCTCTACCGATGCGTTTACACATCCCTTGCACTATGGTTTATCACCCAACGCGCTGGTACATCTATCTTGGAATGCTGTTCCACATCATCTGGAACCTTGTTCCATCATAAATGGAATAGGGTTCCATCTTATATGGAACACTGTTACACCTTAGCGATAACACGACAGGTATTGAAAAAGCATATTACAAGAGCTTATTTCACGTTCTCCAAATACAGGTCTTGCAGGTTTTAAGCATTAAGCATTGGATGATTGAACCACCGTTCGCATCGCCCATGAAGACATGCCGACAATTATTCGTTTAGCAAATGCGATATGGCATACAAGGGCATTACTACTGAACACAAGGGCCAACAGCCCATTCGCTAACACCACATATTGCCAACTAAGGGTTGGTAAGCATCCGTGCCGTTGCTTTCAACGGGGCGTGTACCAAATATTTTCTAGATGGAGGGAAAAATTGAAAGGGAGCAACTTACGTCACTCCCTTTACAAGGCATTTCAGTTTTCTATGAAGTAGATTATTGCGGTCTTCGATTCAAATGTTTTGGAAATCGGTCGTATTCATTAAACTGATGCAAAGTTACACATTTATTAAATATGATGCAAATGTTTCTAAAAGAAAATAAAACATTTTAATTAAATACTTCGCGTATTATTATTTTGCTCTGTAATTTATGCTTTATAACACAAAATAAAGGCGTTTCGATTATGCCTTTATTGCTTAATGCATGTTTACGAATGTAGCTTTACCACAGTGTTTTTGAGAGAAAATGAATGCCGGGAGAACTCTCGCTTATGCAAAAATATGTTTAAGAACACACGGGTTGGTTAGACCACTCATGCCTCTCTTTGATAAGTTTAGTGATAAAATTTCAACTTGCAAGTCAAAACGAGCTCTGGTTAAGAAACAATCATTATGCCAACTACCGCGGCAGTGAGCGCAATATACCTAACCTTTAAATAGGCATTCGTGAGTTGTTGTTATCCCAAACCGATGTAAGAATAACACCTTTACATGCCAACAACAGAACAAGGCCATACCCAAGTCTCGTAAGAGAGACGTAGGTATGGCCTTGTTAAAGGTTATGGATGGTTCGGCATCAGCCGAAACCGTTGGTTACTTGTACGAACCCTTACCAGTAGAGAAGTTCAAGTGACAGCGTTGACCTGCTGTTACAGTGATATCTTCCGGGTCGTTACCATCGCCACGGTAAACGATGTTGCCAGCAGTATTCACGATAAACTCACTCTTCCACCAGTCGAAGTCTTTAAGTTTTACGCACATGCGAACCTTATCCGTAGCAACGAAAGCGGGCGAAACAAACTCACCATCGGCCGTTGTGGGCGCAGTGAACTTGTTTTCTTTCTTGCAATCCCAGTTGCCTATTGTTGGACCTTGCAGGTAAACTTCTGGTTTTTCGAAGCTAACGGTACGCTTTTCGCCATTATTTGTAACGACAATGAGATACCAGCCAGCCTTGCCAACCTTGATATTACCTCCTTCATCACTGGGACTTGCCGACGCCTGATCAGTAACCGTGGCGTTACCTGCACCAAAATCATCTCCCCATTTAGGTTTTGGAGCGAATTTAAACTGTTCATCAGCCTTGAAATAAGCTACCATCCAGAAGGTGGGTACACCCTTACCTTGCTTTCCTATGGTGCCTTTTACTGGCGTAAGCGGCTTCCAGCTCTTATCATTATTACCCCATCCATATTCACTACCTGTGAGATAGCATTCGGTAATTTTGGCTGGCAACTTCACATACTTAGGAACGACGGTAAACTCAACCACATTAGAGTACAGCGAAGCTACATTTGGCAATGCTGCTTTTACGCGCACATACACCTTTTGCGTGGCTGGTAATTGTTCGGGTTTTTCCCAATGCCCCACTTGCACAATGGCCAGAGCCAAGTCGTCGTTGGTGATGGTGGCCTTGTTTAGGGGGAAGATGGTGGAAATCTCTGCATAGTCGGCCACGACTTTACCGCCAAGGTCGGCCTCCTCATCAGCTGGCGATGCGGTGAACTTGCCCGTGTTAGACACTTCAAGGGTGTAGTTCACCTTGGCAGAATAGCCAAAGTCGGGTTTTTCCCATGCGAAATTAAATTGGGCCGCGTTGTTCAAATTCACTTGCGAGGACGCAAATGAAGGCGTTTCCATCTTAAATTCTGTCGGCACTTTGATAGTGGGGTTGTCGTCTCTATCGTCCGAACAGGCAGCCATCACAAAGATACCGCCCAGCAGCATCAAGGATGTTTTTATGATTTTATTCATATTTGTCTGAATTAATGGTTTAATATCCAGGGTTCTGCTTCAAGTTCGCGTTAACGGAGAGATCGGAAGCAGGCAAGGGGAAGATGTTGCGACGGGCGTCGAAGGTGCGTCCATTGGGCGCTCCACCTTTCCACGACCACATATAAGTGTTGTCTCCGCCGAAGTATCCATAACGGATAAGGTCGGTGCGACGTTGACCCTCGAAGTAGAATTCACGGCTACGCTCGTCGAGAATTTGACGCAATGTGAAGCTCCGGAATGCAGGAGCACCCGACCGATCACGTAACTCATTAAGGTAAGCAGTACCTTGTGTCGTGGTGGTTCCGCCATTAAGACGTGCCGTTGCCTCAGCGTATGCGAGGTAAGACTCGGCTACACGGAAGAAGAAGAAGTCGGTATCGGCATGGCCAGTGTCTGTTACAGGCGATCCGTCGCTCTTTATACCCGTGAATTTCACTACCGAATAACCCTTCTTAAAATCCTTAACGGCATCGTTTGTGGGAATTTCCAACGTACGATCTACGGCAAAGAACAGGGCGCGCTTATCGCCAGCAGCAGCCAGAATGGCGTCGGTGGTTCCCGTCGGGGGTGTTCCAGGGAAGAACTTCTGCACCAATTCGCGACGTGCACGGTTTCCTGCCCATACTCCACTTATGCCATGATCGGGCATATCGCCATTGTACGTAGAGGCAATGAGGAACGTGGTGTTACCAAAAGCCGCCGTCTTGTTCCCCTGTTGCAGCAGTGGCAGCACCGCTTCTATTGATGCACCGCTCTCGCCGTTGTCGCCCATAAAGAGCATTTGGTAAGCAGAATATCTGGCGGTACCTGCAGTAAAGAGCTTATAATCTGACTTTATCACCTTCTCGGCATACTCGGCGGCTTTCTGCCACTGTGCAGTGCCGCTGTAAACCTCTGCATTGAGGTAAAGGCGAGTTAGCAACATCCAAACCGCAGCCTTGTCGGCGCGTCCGTAACCAGCATCGGTAGACTTCTTGGCTTTTGGTTCGGCCAAGAGCGGTTCAATCTCTAACAGTTCCTTTTCGAGCCATGCATACACCTCGGCTTGAGTTCTTTGCACAGGCTTTTCGGTGCTAACCGTGAGCGGCAGAGCTATGTTTCCAAAGGCGTCCATGGCCAAATAGAACTGCAATGCGCGCAAGAAACGCACCTCGGCCGTACGCGTTGCATCTACGTCTGATGCCACATCCAAATAGTGGTTGCACACAGATATGCCAGCATAAAGGCGGTTATAGTAGATGGCAAGGAAGGCATTGCTGGCTCCTTGCTCGTTGGTGTTCATCGTAGCCACACCAGGGTCGGTCCACGAACAGATGGCTTCGTCGGTAGTTAGTTCGTTGGCGTTGAAGTATTGGCGCACCAATCCCGTTGTTCCTGCATCGTCGGCAGTAACGATAGACTTGCCGGGGCCTTCCAAACCCTCGATAGCCAAGTTGGCGTAGCATTGGTTAAACAGGGCTACGGGGTCCAGTTCCGTTCTCTTGTTAGGGTCGATCGGCGTTACGTCGAGATCTCCAATACACGAAGAAAGCCCAACGGTGAGCAGCATTGCAGCTGCTGGAAGGATATTTTTGATATATCGTTTCATTGTAATTTCTCTTTTGGGGGTTGTTAGAAATTCAAACTCAAACCTAGGATAAAGGAGGTAGGACGTGGATAGAGTTCGTAGTCGAGACCGCTGAATACTTCAGGATCCAGTCCTTTATACTTGGTAATGGTGAACACATTGGATGCAGTGGCGTAGACACGACCACTGAGTCCATGCCAAGATCCCATTTGAAGAAGCTTGTCGAAGCTGTAACCCAAGGTGATATTGTCACAACGCAAGAACGAAGCGTTACGTACAAAGTAGTCGCTTTGTGTCCAGTCGTTGGTTTGCCAGTTAAGGTCGAGGGCCGACTTAAGGCGTTGCTCCAAGTAACCACTTGGTGCCCATAGCTGGCTCATGTTGCTTCGGCTAGACTCAACATCATTGTAAACGTAGTTGCCGATGCTTGCGCGGAACGACATACCCAAGTCCCAATTCTTATATTCAAGGCGCGAAGAGAGACCCATCGTTACAGGTGGAGCTGCTTGCTTGTAGAAATAACGGTCGTCATCGTTAATAATACCATCTTGATTGCGGTCAACAACAGCGCCTTCAATAGCCTTACCGTTAGCGTCGTAAGCTTGCTGGTACACCCAGAAAGCAGTAGCAGCGCGGTCTACGGCGTAAGCCAAAACTTTTCTACCTGTACCACTATGTATCGAGGCACCTGTTTCTATTGGTCGCGAATTTGCACCAACCAGTTGGGTAATACGGTTCTGGTTGAAGGTTACGTTGTAGTCAAGCGTCCAATACCAGTCTTTAGCCTGGATGGCTTTCCAACTTAGCGTAGCCTCGACACCCGTGTTGCGCAATGCACCGATGTTGGTATTCACACGGTTATCAAAGTTCGTACCTGCTGCTGCGGGTGCAAAGTTGAGCAAGTCGGTGGTCTTACGGTAGTACCAATCGATGCTTCCGCTAAGCCTTTGGTTAAGTACGCCCCAGTCTAAGCCCACGTTAAAGGTGGTGGTTGTTTCCCAAGTGAGGTTCTTATCGTAAGCCTGCGGCATAGCTAGCCTACCATCTTCGAGTATGGGATAGTAGGATTGTGTACCCGTATTGATGTTGTAGATGGCGAAATAGTTATAGTCGCCAATGCCTTCTTGCTGTCCAGTCATACCCCAACCCAATCTAAGCTTCAAGTCAGAGAGAGCGTTTACGTCTTTCAAGAAACCCTCTTCCTTAGCCTTCCATGCGAAAGCGAACGATGGGAACCAAGCCCAGTGTTTCTTAAAGCGAGAAGAACCGTCGTCACGAACTGTTGCCGTAAAGAAGTAACGGTTAAGCAACGTGTAGTTGGCACGGCCGAAGAACGACACCAAATAGTTCTCCGTGCGCGAGTGATAAGGAGCGTGCAGGGTTTCTTGGCCTGCTTTCGTCTTATGTTTAGCGCCATAGTAACCTACATAGTCGCTTGTTTCGTTGCGCCAGAAGTGTTGCCACTCGTAACCAGCCATGATGTCGAAGTGGTGTTTTTCATTAAAATCTTTGAAATACTGTCCGTACATGCTGAGCGAAAGATTACGTTTCAGCTTGTTGGCTGCACCATAGCTTCCATAATAGAATGCTTCGGGCGCAGTACGAGGTATGCGTTTGTTCTGCGTTCCCTCAGAAATGTCGGCACCGAGAGTAAGGTGCAGGCGCAGGTCTTCAAAGCCATGTACTTTATAATCAATGTCTGCGCTACCCACGAACGAGCGACTGTAAGCCCTTTCGTAATGCAAAGCCAATGCCCCAACAGGGTTAGCGGGAGCCAAGTTGTTGTTGGCGAAATTGTAATCAGTGTCATCTAGGAAGCCACCTGGCGAACGCCACTGGAAATAACCAGCGAAGTTCTTGCTCTGGGGGCTAGCGTTATCGTAAATGTTTTGCGTGGGGTCGAAGCGCAAAGCATCGCTAATGGCTGCGTAGTTGGGATAATTCGTCTCGGCGAACATACCCTTGGCGTTGAGATTCATCGTCAGGTGGTCGTCGAAAAGCGAAGGATTAAGGTTCAAAGCTGCCGTAACACGCTTGAAGTCGGAGGTCTTAAGGATACCTTGTTGTCCTGTATAACCCACCGAAACACGGTAAGGCAAGTTCTTAACAGCGCCTTGTACGGCCACATTATGGTCGTGGCTCACGGCCGTACGGTAAATTTCTTTCTGCCAATCGGTGTTAGCCGTGCCCAATGCATTTGCGGCATCGCTACCTGCACCATATTTCTTCGTAATGAAATCGCGGTATTCGTCACCGTTCATCAGTTTGAGCGAGTTGCTCTTAACACCAACAGTTACGCTACCATTGTAGCTCACTTGGGGAGCCATACCCTTGCGACCCTTCTTCGTGGTGATGATAATAACACCGTTAGAACCACGCGAACCATAGATGGCCGTTGCCGAAGCGTCTTTCAAAACGTTGAAAGATTCGATATCTTGGGGGTTAACCATCGCCAAGGGGTTAGACAAACCCTGCACGCCATTTTGGTCCATGGCGATTCCGTCGATAACGATAAGGGGATTGTTAGAGGCGTTTAGCGACGAGCCACCACGTATACGGATGCTCGAACCTGCACCGGGTGCACCGCCATCAGACGTAATGTTCACACCAGCTACTTTACCCGAAAGCATGTCTTGGGGGTTAACCACAAGACCCTTATTCTTCGTATCGGGCTTTAAGGCTGCAACCGACCCCGTGAGGTCGCTCTTCTTTACTACGCCATAGCCAATCACCACCACTTCGTTTAGCGACTTGGCGGCATCGTCTTTCAATACTATGACCATATTGGCCGTGGCTGGAGCCTTTGTGTCTGAATACCCAATGTACGACACCGTTACCTCGGCGCCCGCATTAGCGTTGATGCTAAAGTTACCATCGATGTCGGTAACCACTCCGCCTTCTTGTCCGGCGACACGCACCGTAGCACCCGTTATGGGTTCTCCGGTTGCATCTTTCACATGACCCTTTACCACTATCTGCTGGGCAAAGGCACTGACAGAGAGGATAAGCCCACACACTAGCATGGCAATCCTTTGAGGCATCGCATTAATTAGCTGCTTCATCATTCTCAGTTTTTAAAGTTTAAGTTATGCATTGTTTAAATTATAATCGTCTGCTGATATTATATATAATGTACGCGCGCGCGTAAGAGGTCAAGCCTTATCCCTTTCGGGCATCATCCCCCACTGTTTATAGGGATGGCCATCACTGTTCGTGGGTACATCAAATAACTCAGTTTTTATCTCTTTTCGTCTAGGTTTGTTGGGCCCAAGGTTTTTAGTGGGCACACAACATCTGTTTTGCAAAAGTAGCTTTCTTTATGTTAGCTTGTGCTTTTTTCGCACTAAAAGCACAAAATGTTTAATGCAAACGTTTGCATTATTAAAGGTAAAATGACGGGAAAGATGTGAGAAAGGGGGAAAGAGAGGAAAGGGAAAAGGGTGAAAAGATGGCTAACGCCCATTGCGCATTTGACTTACCTCCTTAACCTGGATACTAGTTGACGTACTTACAAGCCTGTCCGTCACCCTGCAACAATACATTTGGCTTAACTCCTTTACTCCTTATTACTTATTACCTTTACTCCCCACTTACTCCTTTACTCCTTATTACTTACTACCCTTACTCCCCACTTACTCCCTTACCCCTTCCCACTTATTCCTTTACTCCTTATTCCTTTTACTCCTTTATAAAAACAATTATTCCGTGCAAAAGCTATGAAATACAGAATAAATTCATATCTTTGCAAGGTCTACCTCAACTTAAGACCATCACAATAGTACTTCACACAGAAAATGACGCGCGCTTTTTAGCGGCAAGAGAGAATTTGAATATGGGAGAAATAGCGTCTATCACGATGAAGGATATCGCAAGGGAGTTGAACGTCTCGGTTGCGACAGTATCACGCGCGTTGAAAAACAGTCCGCGCATCAGTCGACAACAACGCGAACGCATACAAGCATACGCCAACGAACACAACTTCTCGCCGAACCTCATCGCCGAAAGTCTGCGCAACAGTAGGGTGCGCCCGATGAAAATTATCGGTGTAATCGTACCCGAACTAACGCACTTTTACTTCTCATCGGTGCTTGCGGGCATCGAAGAAGCAGCCGAGAAAAAGGGCTATCGCATCATGGTGGCCCACAGCAACGAACAACACGAACGCGAAGTAAATATCTGCAAGTCGTTCTTCGAAAACAAAGTGTGCGGCATTATCGTGTCGCAGGCAAAAGACACCACACAATGGGGACATTTTCAGAACCTCATCGACAGGGGCGTACCTTTGGTTTTCTACGACAGGGTATGCACGGGCGTAAACGCAAGCCGTGTGGTTGTAGACGATTATGCGGGTGCATACGCCGCCGTTAGCCACTTGGTGGAAACAGGTTGTAGGCGGGTGGCCTGCTTCAACTCGTCGATGAAACTCGAAATATCCAAGAATCGCTACAACGGTTATTGTGATGCGCTGCTCAAACATGGCATCAAGGTAGACCCTTCGTTGGTGTTTCAGTGCGACAACCGCACCGATGCCGAGCGCATTGCACCCGAAGTGCTAGACAGGAACGACCGTCCCGACGCCTTCTTTGCCGTTAACGACGATACCGCCATAGGCATTCTCTACTCGGCCAAACGCAAGGGCTTCAGCGTTCCTGAAGACATCAGCGTATGCGGATTTACCAACGGACAGCGCGCCGTGGCCTGCGACCCGGCCCTTACCACCGTAGACCAACATGGTTTTAAGGTGGGCGAAGAGGCTGCCGAAATCTTAATACGCCACGTAGAGGGAAAAATCGAGAAGGGGAAAGTAGAACGAAGGGTGGTACGTACTCGGCTCGTGGTAAGACAATCCACACGCCCCGTGGCTACATCGGTAACCGAACAACTGGCACGAACCCTACCCAAGGATACCGACACACGCCATAACGATGGCAAAAGCCTAGCCGAGCCATCGCTAGCCAGTGTTGGCAAACCGCAGCAAACGGCCTAACCACCACCGCGCCCTTCAAGTCGAACTGCGCAAAGTATAGATCATACCCCAATAACCAACGCAAGGCAAGAGCACCAAAGAAAACTAACGCAAGATAACGAATACATCTATATATGAACACTGAACTAAAAAAGAAACCCGATTTAGGCTTTTGGAAACTCTGGAACCTTAGTTTCGGATTTTTCGGCGTACAGATAGCCTACGCCCTACAAAGTGCCAACATCTCGCGAATATTCGCCACACTAGGCGCCGACCCACACAACCTGAGCTACTTTTGGATACTTCCGCCACTGATGGGCATACTTGTTCAACCCATCGTAGGTACGCTCAGCGACAAGACCTGGACACGTTTCGGCCGTCGTATACCTTATCTTTTTGTGGGTGCAACGATAGCCGTGCTGGTGATGTGCCTGTTGCCCAATGCCGGTTCGTTTGGTATGAAGGCCAGTATGGCCATGATTTTCGGCCTAACGGCATTGATGTTCCTCGACACGAGCATCAATATGGCCATGCAGCCCTTTAAGATGCTGGTGGGCGACATGGTAAATGAGAAACAAAAGGCTCTGGCCTACTCCATTCAAAGCTTCCTCTGCAATGCTGGTTCGGTAGTGGGCTTTATCTTCCCCTTCTTCTTTACCTTCATTGGCATTAGCAACATAGCTGCCGAAGGCGTTGTTCCCGACTCGGTGATATGGTCGTTCTACGTGGGTGCAGCCATACTTATACTCTGCGTTATCTACACCACGGTGAAGGTTAAGGAATGGAATCCGAAAGAATATGCCGAATACAACCAACTGGAAAAGCCACTCGACAAGGAGAAAACCAACGTTTTCACCTTGCTGCGCCATGCTCCGAAGACATTCTGGACCGTTGGATTGGTGCAATTCTTTTGCTGGGCGGCCTTCATGTACATGTGGACCTACACCACAGGTTCGATTGCCGACACCGTTTGGGGCGTCGACATGCAACTACATTCGGCCACTAGCACACCTCAATATCAAGAAGCGGGCAACTGGGTGGGCATACTTTTCGCCGTTCAGGCCATTGGTAGCGTGCTGTGGGCAGTGGTATTACCCAACATCCGCAACCGCAAAACGGCCTACGCCCTCTCACTCTTGTTGGGTGGCATAGGTTTTATGCTCGTGCCCTTCGTTACGGATAAGTATCTCATGTTTGTGCCCTTCATCCTCATCGGCTGTGCATGGGCCGCCACTTTGGCCATGCCTTTCACCTTCGTAACCAACGCTTTGGAGGGAAAAGGACACATGGGCGCATACCTAGGCCTATTCAATGGCACTATCTGCGTGCCTCAAATCATTGCAGCAGCCTTAGGTGGCACATTGCTGCACCTATTAGGCAGCGTGCAAAGCCACATGATGATGGCCGCAGGCGTAATGCTCGTCATCGGCACATTCTGCGTTGCAATTATCAGCGACAAGGAGAAATAAAGGCGACAAAGCAAAGCGCTAACAGCAACGTAAAAGCTAAACAAGCGCAAAAGGGACAAACACAAACCCTCGCTTTGCACGCCTGCAACATAATAAACTCATAACGGGGATGTTCCACTTGGAGCGTCCCCGTTTTCGTTCTCACCTTAAAACCGTTCTCCAAACATTCGCCTTTGTCTACCCATCAGGCAGGCCCTAGAAGTGCGTTAGCAACCCCAAAAAAGCACAATTGACGACATAAAACCTCAGTACACAACATTTTGTAGTGCGACTACAAGTAAGCTGTAGTGCGACTACAAGTGAGTTGTAGTGTGACTACAAGCCTTTTGTAGTGGCACTACAAAAGGCTTGTAGCCGCCCTACAAAAGCCCTTGTACTGCTCCATTTACAAAAAGTTGTAATTTAGGAACAATCTCCATACGCAATTCACAACCGCTTAACACTTTCTCAATACTATAAGAATAGAGTACAAAAACCATGGTAAGCGATCACAAATAAAATAAAAAGACAAAACAATTATCAAGCAAACCCAACAATTACAATACAAAAAGACAGAAACAAACACAACAATACAACAAATAGAAAATAAACGAACAAGAAATTGGAGCGTAAAGATATTTTATTTATATTTGCAAAACAAAGCAACAAACAATAAAAATGGCTTGTTATTCCCAACTATGCAGGAGGACACGCATGTGTCGTAGACGGATACATCGATTACGTACCAGGATGGAATATTTGGGAATACTTCTACCTACATTGCAACTGGGGATGGAAAGGTAGGTATAACGGATACTTCCTAGACAATGTATTTAACACGGATGAAGGCCCTGTATATGACGATAATGGCGAACAAACACGTTCACATTTTAGGTTCAAGCTGAAATATGCTACATTTACGAAGCATTAAAGTAAACGCATAACTTTATCTAAAAGGACGAAAGATGAATATATTTAACAAAACAATTCAAGCGGCAGCAGTGCTTTGTCTATGCCTTGCCACATGTTCTTCTTGCTCGTATGAAGCGCCTATTGGGCCTCACGTTATAGTGCCTTTTGATGTAACTGTCAGGTTCGAGAGTGCCATAGGCACAAACATCGCCGACTCGCTAAGCGTTATCGACATAACTAAGCCAGACACATGGAATGCAAAGAAAGAAAACATACAAGTGCGCGTATATAGGGGGAGCGACCACAAACCATTGGAGGTCTTTGAAAAAAGATGGGGTTATACCAAAGATCCCACCACTACGAGTTTTCCGCCAGGCACATATTTGACCGTCTTAGCCACCGACATGCAGATCTTTGAAGGAGGACTTTGGGGAGAACAAACCTATACCTTCGAGTTTAAAAGCAGAAAGTTGTTCGGCAACGACGATGTGCACACCGTGAAATGGTTTATACATGGTATGGGGCGAGTGGTCTACAAGGTCTACAAATGTGAGATAGACGGTGAAGATATGCCACTGTCGAAGAGCAAATTGCTGACAGAGGCAAAGTGCAATCAAATTTATGCCGAAGTGACAATCAAGTTAAAAGGCACGCCACAACCATAAGGCGATGCCCCATATTGTCACCAAACGCGCAGGAAACATACGGGCAACGACATGCAAACGGCAGCCACAACCGCAGATAAAAATAAGTTTTGAAAAAACAGCTAGCCAATGCGTACATCGTTACCAAATGGCAACAACGTTCGCACTACCCTTTCAGCTTAAACGATGTGGCGATACTCTCCACCTCGGCAGCAAAAAGGCTGTCGGTTTTAATACGTGCCTCAACCTGCGCGCAACTGTGCAGCACGGTGCTATGGTCGCGTCCTCCCACCAGTTTTCCAATGCGACTAGCGGGCATTTTGGTGTATCTTTGGGCCAAATACATCGACACCTGACGTGGCACAACCAAGTCGCGCTTACGACTTTTACTGCTTACCGCCGACACGCTAACGTTGAAATGGTGGCTCACCTTTTCCAAAATGTCGTCAATGGTTAGTGGCGTATCGTCTATTTTCACGGCCCGCTTAATCACCCGCTCTGCCAAACGCATGTCGATATCGCTGTTATACACCACTGAATAAGCCATCAAGCTGTTGATTACCCCTTCCAAATCGCGAACGCTACCGTTAGCCGTTTCAGCGATAAACTGCGTCACTTCAGCCGGAATTTTCAAACCGTCGCGACGTATCTTGGCATTCAAGATGTCGATACAAAGCTGTACATTGGGCTTTTCAAGTTCGGCAATGATGCCACACGAGAAACGTGTGATAAGCCTATCGCTCATGTCGTTCAGTTCAACAGGTGGGCGATCGCTAGCCAAGATGATGCGTTTTCCGTTGCGGAAAAGGTGGTTGAAGATGTGGAAAAACGTTTCTTGGGTTTTATCTGCACTGGCCCACGTCTGCACATCATCAACAATAAGCATGTCGATGGTTTGGTAGAACTTGATGAAATCGTTGGTGGCGTTTTTCAAAACAGCGTTAACGAACTGCACCTGAAAGAGATGCGCGCTGATATATAGTACCCTTTTCTGGGGATATAGCTGCTTGGTTTGCACGCCAATGGCATTCACAAGGTGGGTTTTTCCACAGCCCGAGGGTCCATAGATGAACATGGGGTTGAACTGATTGGTATTGGGATGCTCGGCGATAGACAAACCAACAGAACGCGACAACTTGTTGCTATCGCCCTCGATATAGTTAGAAAACGTTTGGTGAGGATTGAGTTGTGGGTCCAACTCCTGTTCCTTGGCAGACTCTTCTTCGGTTTTTTGCTTAGCGCTCCATGTCTTGGCAGCCTGCGTGGCATGTGCTTCGGCAGGGTCGGCCTCAATGTCTTGGGTCTTTTTATGTTCGCTATCAACCACCACGCGGTAAGTAAGGCGTATGCGTTGACCAAAAGCAGAGAACAACACACGGCTTAATAGGTCGATATAATGTTCCTCGATATACTCGTATACAAACGAGCTTGGCACTCGGAGCACCAAAAGCTTCGTTTCGTCGTTAAACGACTCGAAGACAATGGGTTTGAACCAAGTGTCAAATTGCTGTGGCGAAACGTTCTGCGCAATGAGCGCAAGAGCCGATTCCCAATGTTTATCGGGAGTTACGTCCATTATATCTATACTGTTGTTGGTTTGTCGGCACATGGCGTGCCAAGGTCTCTGAAATCTTCTGCAAATATCGCAAAAAAAATTGGTTTTGGCAAATTACGGAGCATTTTTGAAGAAGATTTAGAACGTGTAAGGTTTAACAAATATTGTGAAACATAGCACGGGCAGATATCGAGAATAATAATGTAGAAGTATAGACGAATGCCAAGCATGCAGCTTGTCACATCCCCACCCTTATTCATAGAGAAAGACGAACGATAAGCTTGGCCACAACAGCACAAAAAGAATGTTTACAACCTCGACAAACAACCCACCCAAACACACACCCGCCACCTTCCTGCAAAGCACAGAAAGGTGGCGGAGGTATGTTGAGGGATGTTATTACCCTATGTTTCCAGTTCGAATGTCGGTGACTTTGACGTTTCAGAGCTTAAAGGTTCACAAGCTCAAGCGCTAACCAACAAAACTACTTCTTTTCTTTACGCCCAAAGAGCGAGAAGTGCACGTAGCGTTTGGGGTGCTGGCGAACGTTGACAAGCAGCGAGTCGGCACTCATCAGCGTGGCATTGAGATTGTTATAAAGCCCCGGATCGCGCATCAACAAGCCCAACGAACCCTCATTGCTGTTCAGCTTTTGCGTCATTTCTTCCACATTAGCCAAGGTGCGATTCACCTGTTGCATGGTTCCGTCGAGGTCTAGGGCAGCCAAATTGGCCGTCAACGTACTGGTATTGTCTAACACCTTGTTGGCCTTGCCCACCATGGCAGGCACACTTCGGTTAAGTCCGGCCACCAAACTGTTGAGCTGTTGCGAAGATGTGCGTAGGTTTGCCGTAAGCCCCTGCACGTTGTCTAACGACTGGTTGATGGCGGGATTAGATAAAATGGCATTCACGCTGGCCAATATGGAGTCGAGTTTGGGTAGCAATCGCTCGACGGAGGGTACCAAGTCGCCCACCTGACTCAATGCGCCTTTGCTGACATGACCCTGAATCACGTCGCCAGGACTAAGAAACTGGCCACTGTTTGGCGCAAGAATAAGGTTTAGCTTCACGTTTCCCATGAAGTCGCTCTCTATCTCGGCCGTGCTTCCTTGTGGCACACGCATGCTCTTATCGAGGTCTATCGTTACAACGATGTCGCCCTTTTGGTCGTAGTTATATTGGATACCCGTTACCACACCCACGGCAAATCCATTGGCATAGATGGGGGTAGATTTCGACAAACCTGTTATGTCTTTAAATGCTACCTTATAACCCGTGTCGTTAGAAAAGAAGGTGAGCCCCTTTAAAAAGTTCATTCCGAAGAACATAATCACAACTCCGGCAATGGCCACAAGGGCTATCTTTACCTCTCTCGTAAAAAATTTCATACTTAATTATTTGTTGTCTTTGTGTCTGTTAACCGAAAATTCCCGTATGGCTTTATTCACATCCATCCGCACACCATCCTTAAAGGCGATGACGAAAGCATCGGGGAACTTGTCGGCAATTTCTTTTCGCAGCCTGTTTATTTCATTGTAGTCGGCCGATGCACCGTAGGTGTACTTCACCATGTCGTTCTCATTGAAATGTCCAACGTCTTTCAGTCCCTTAAATCGTGGACTATTACGACGTATCACCTTGGTGCTGGCCATGATTTGCACTTTAAAGATGGGCACAACAGCTGATTCGCCAAACGAGATAATCTTCTCTTCGGACTCTCCCGATGTAACGCTAGGCAGAGAATGATCTTCGCTCCGCCCTTGTTCTGGAGTGGAAACAGCTGGGCGTTCGTATGTGTCTTGGTTGGAGGCTTGTGCCCTATGTGTGGTCGAACGGCTTGTAGCCGAGTCGTGTTTGATGGCGTCATCCTGCGCACGATCGCGTCGGCGCGACCTACGAGATGACGTTTGGCTGGACGAGGAACCATCGTCGGCCTTGTAAACATCGGGTACCACATCGGGTACAGCGGGTGTTGGCACCGGCGTAGGCTTGTAGGGCACCACAATACCATTATAATACTTGTTCTTGTAGTTAACGAATGCGCGGTAAATACCCGTTGCAATGTTCTCTATACGTGCCTTATCGTTGAGCAAGCGCTCTTCGTCGGGGGTGGTGATAAAGCCCAACTCGATGAGACAACTGGGCATCGACGTTTCTCTCAGCACAAGGAAACCCGCCTGATGTACACCCTTATCGGGGCGATTAGCTGCCGTACACGTTTCGCGTTGCACCATTTTGGCCAAGTCTACGCTGTTGGCCATGTTGCGATCTTGCATAAATTCGAACATGATATAGCTTTCCGACGAATTGGGATTAAAGCCCTGATAGCTCTGTTTATAGTCTTTCTCAATCAAGATAACCGCGTTTTCGCGCTTAGCCACATCGAGATTGTCGCCCGCGCGGTGCATTCCCAGCGTGTAAGTTTCCATTCCGTAGGCTTGCCTACCTCCTGGCAAGGCATTGGTATGCACAGATATAAAGAGGTCGGCCTTATTGCGATTGGCTATTTCGGCTCGTTCTTTCAGTCCAATAAAAACATCGGTGGTGCGCGTGTAAATCACCTTTACGTCGGGGCAATTTCGTTGCACGTTTCGCCCGAAGGCCATAGCCACGTTCAGGTTGATGTCCTTTTCTTTCGAGAACGCGCCCAAAGCGCCTGCGTCTTTCCCTCCGTGTCCTGGGTCGATAACCAACACGAACTTTTTGTTTGCAGCATTTGCGGCAAACGGCAGAAGAAGCAACAATACGAAAAGGGCGGTAATCTTTTTGTTCATACACGCTGAATTGAAGAGCCGCGATATCGACGTCACGCTACATTTTGAGCTTGTTCTAAAAATTCCTAACTGCATTTAAGTCTACATTTTCATCTCGCTTTCTACTGTTCTTTTTGTTCTTATCCGGCATTTTTCAGCCATCCTTTTAGTTGCATAGTTTACTATGAACCTTCAAGAAGTAAGCGAAATTTGCTCAGACAAACCCATAAAAACCAGCAGAGGCTATTCTTAGAGCCTGCCCTTGGTGTATCCTGAACCGTCGGTCAACGGTTTTGTTTATGCAAAAATACAGAAAAAAGCCCGTATTCGGGTCCTTGTCACTGGCTTTTATCATTATTTAATTGAATTTCTACGGCAGCTTCGCCTCCGCAAGTACCCATTGGCGGGTTTTGTTTAACCACTTCGAGGCGTAGCGAACGTATGCGGGGGAAGTCGTGGAAAAGGCGTTGGGCAATGCGATGGGCCACGTTTTCGAGCAGGCAAGATGGCGTTTGCATCTCCTTTTCAACAACGGCGTACACCTCGGCATAGTTCAACGTGTGGGCCACATCATCACTCTGCATGGCCTGCTCGATAGGATATTCGGCACGAAGGTTCACCACGTAGTCGTTGCCCACCGTGCGTTCTTGGGGCATCACACCGTGAAAGGCGTGGAAATGTAGGTTACGAAGATGGATGTAATGGGGCATAATGAAAAGTCATGATGGGTGAAAAGGGGGGAAAGGTGAAAAAGTGAAAGGGTGAAAAGGTGAAAAAATGGCTAACGCCGTTCAAAGGTGAAAGGGGAAAAATGAAAAGGTGAAAGGGTGAAAAAGTGAAAAAATGGCTAACGCCGTTCAAAAGCAAAATGGGGGAAAATACACTCATACACAATTCATTTGGTTTAACGCCATTGCCTAAATGCTAGCTGACAAGACAACAAGTTGACGAGTTAACAACGCATTTGGCTTAACTCCTTAACTCCATAACTCCTTAACTTCTTTACCTCAAAACTCCTTAACTCCTTTACCACTATAAAGAAAATGCGCTCCACCCCGCAGCCCTCTGGCTACGAAGTGGAGCAAGGAAATGCGTTGTTTATCCGCAGCGCGATGCGCCACAGTTTTTGCAGATAAGGCAACCTTCTTGGTAAACGAGCGTTTCCTGTCCGCAAGAGGGACATTTCATGCCCGTTGCCTCGGTACCGTCGGTTATGTATTTCTTCAATGCACGCTCAACACCAATCTTCCAAGTGTTGATGCTTTCGCTCTTCAATTGCAACGAACCCACCAACTTTATCACGTGGTCGATAGGCATGCGATAGCGCAAAACACCCGAGATAAGTTTGGCATAGTTCCAATATTCGGGGTTAAACTTCTCGCTCAAGCCCTCTACCGTGGTTTTGTATCCACGCTTATTCTCAAACTGGAAGTCGTAACGGCTACGACCATCGGGGCCTACATTCTTGATGATTTTACCCTTCGTAACCGACTTGGGCAGGGCAATGCCCTCGTCATCGTCTTGCAGACCCGTGAATATCTCGTAGGGATAGCCGTTGAGCAAGCCCACGAAAGCCACCCATTTTTCCTTATTGTTCTGGAAGCGAACAACGTCGCAGGCCAGCTCTTTGGGTCTAACCTCGGTCACTTCGGGCTGTTTGCAGGGTACAACGGGCTGTTCTTCTTCCTTCTCCTCTTTCTTCTTGTCTTTCTTCGACACAGAAATCATCACGCCCGAACGGCTTCCGTCGCGATAAATCGTACAGCCTTTGCAGCCCGAACGCCATGCTTCTACATACAGGCGGTTAACCAACGCCTCGTCTACATCGTTGGGCAAGTTCACCGTTACACTGATAGAGTGGTCTACCCACTTTTGTATCGCGCCCTGCATCTTCACCTTCATCAGCCAGTCTACATCGTTTGCGGTGGCCTTATAATAAGGAGACTGTTCCACAATGGCGTCTATTTCTTCTTGCGTATATCGCTTTTCGGTATCAAACCCGTTGGCTTTCATCCAGTCCATAAACTTCTTATGGTACACAATATACTCTTCGAAGCTGTCGCCCACCTCGTCAACGAAGTCCACATGCACGTCTGTATCGTTGGGATTTACCTTTCTACGGCGTTTGTACACAGGCATAAACACAGGCTCGATGCCACTCGTTGTCTGCGTCATCAAGCTGGTTGTTCCCGTGGGAGCGATAGTTAGACAGGCAATGTTACGTCTACCATAAGCCACCATGTCGTTGTAGAGCGACGGGTCGGCTTCTTTCAGGCGCAAAATAAAGGGATTTGCAGCCTCGCGCTTGGCATCGAACACTTCGAAAGCACCGCGTTCCTTGGCCATAACCACAGAAGAGCGATAGGCAGCTATTGCTAAACACTTGTGTACACTTACGCTCAGGTCGGTAGCCTCTTGTGTTCCGTATCGCAAACCCAATGCGGCAATCATGTCACCTTCGGCTGTTATGCCCACGCCAGTGCGTCTTCCCATGCTGCTTTTACGCTTGATCTTCTCCCAAAGATGATATTCTGCCCCCTTAACCTCACTGCTTTGCGGGTCGTCTTTAATCTTCTCCATGATGAGATCTATCTTCTCAAGCTCCAAATCCACGATATCGTCCATCACTCGCTGAGCAATAGCCACGTGTTTAGCAAACTTGTCGAAGTCGAAATAGGCCTCTTTGGTGAACGGATTTGCTACATAGCTAAACAAATTGACGCAAAGCAGACGGCAACTGTCGTACGGACAGAGCGGAATTTCGCCACATGGGTTGGTGCTAACTGTGGTAAAGCCCAGGTCGGCGTAACAGTCGGGGATGCTTTCGCGCAGTATGGTGTCCCAGAAAAGCACGCCTGGTTCTGCGCTTTGCCATGCGTTGTGCACGATTTTATCCCACAGCGCCTTGGCAGAAATTTCTTTTTCCACCTCAGGATTGTCGCTATTAATGGGGAATTGCTGCACGTATGGCTTGTCGTCTACGGCTGCTTGCATAAAGTTATCGTCGATTTTCACCGACACGTTCGCGCCCGTCACCTTGCCTTCGGTCATCTTCGCGTCGATGAAAGCTTCGCTGTCGGGATGCTTAATGCTAACCGACAACATCAGCGCACCACGTCTTCCGTCTTGCGCCACTTCGCGTGTGGAGTTGCTATAACGTTCCATAAAGGGCACAAGACCCGTAGACGTAAGTGCCGAGTTGTTCACAGGCGAACCTTTGGGGCGTATGTGTGAGAGGTCGTGACCCACTCCGCCACGGCGTTTCATCAGCTGCACCTGCTCTTCGTCAATGCGCATGATTGCCCCATACGAGTCGGCGTCGCCATCAAGTCCCACAACGAAGCAATTGCTTAACGATGCAACTTGGTGGCTGTTGCCAATACCCGTCATCGGACTACCTGCCGGGACGATGTAACGGAAATGGTCGAGCAGTTCGTAGACTTCTTTTGCAGAGAGCGGATTGGGGTATTTCCCCTCGATGCGAGCAATCTCGTTGGCAATACGCCAGTGCATATCTTCGGGCGATTTCTCGTAAATGTTGCCGAAGCTATCCTTCATCGCATACTTATTTACCCAAACTCTCGCCGCCAGTTCGTCACCGGCGAAATAATCTAAAGCGGCCGCAAAGGCCTCTTCGTATGAATAAGTTTTTGTTTGTTCCATTACTAAACCTCTATTTTCTTTTGCAAAGCTACAAACTATTTTTGATATTATCAAACGCGTTTATCGTAATTTTCGGAAAAGTAAACTTAGTATTCTCAAACATTCTCTATTTGTGGAGATTACGAACTAGATACAATCACCCGATAAACAATGATTAACTTTTATATTGATAAGTTAGTAACGCACGCCAAAAGCATTAGGCCTAAAACACAACACACCCACAAACAAATGATTATCAGTCTATTAACAAACTAGTCTTTATCCCCAAACCACCTCAAGACAATGACTTAACGGGGAAAAGCAACATACAATCAATGAAATTGTTGCACACAAAACGACAAGACAAGAACCGATATCCATAAAGCGAGAGTTTACTAAAATGGAAAACATTCATAAAACTTTCATCGCTAAAGTTTTCCATTTTGCATAACTTTCTCACTATGTTCAAAGTCTGGTTACGCGTAAAAAGGTATTATGTAATATGGTGTTGTTCGCATAAAAATCAACTTCATTCAATAGCAGACCCTAGCAAAGCATCCATCTCTACACTATTTCAGCCACCTACCTTGCAATAAAATCACCCCAACCAACCCGTTTTTGGCAACCCCCAAATAAGAGATGTCTTATCATTTTCATGCCTTTCGCAACACAGCAATTAATGCGTTAACTTACAATACAATACAAGTGGCCTTGTTATATATAGGATGTAACCCTACTACATATAACGTGGAACAACGTCACATCTTATATGGAACATCGTTACACATAACATGGAACCAGGTCACACATGGCATGGAACACCACAAGTAACGTGAAAACTATCCCCCAACCCTTATTTATGGCCCTGCACTAGCTATCTAGACAAATTGAAAGGCATTAGGAAAGAGCCCTAAAAGCATAGCAGACCTTTCATTAATTGCAATATACAGTTTATTCCAACGTAATTTACTCATTATTGTATATTAATTGTATGTGAAGCCGTTGACCATAAAACTATATAATGAGACAAACACCAATAATTGTATTTGACAACTTCTCACCGAAACCGAAAAAGGTAAAAGTGAACTCTATATGAAGCAAATAACCATTCTTTTGTTAATAAAATTTTGTTATTTCAAAAGAAAGTTATACCTTTGCCTGCGTGAAACAAAGCGAGACAACATACTATCAACAAGACAGAGAACACACCTATAATGAAGAAAGGCTTTAACTTTTCTCTGTTTATTGTATCCAAACGCACTCTTTTTCACATGGTTTGCCAACACGCCTAACAGCTAACCACACATCCATGCTATGCGACTGCACGCAGATCGTGCAATTTCCCGAATAGACAAAGAAGCTTCTATAAGTTCCTTCTTTTTCGTTTTACATCATTTCATCGCGCCTAGAAAGAAGTAAATAACGATAAACGCTCATGCAATTATTTTTTAATTTAAACTCATAGATAGAAATGAAAAGGTTGTTATTTATTATTTCATGTCTTGTCTTTGTGATAACAGGCAAGGCACAGGCACCCTCTTTCAGCACTCCGAATGCTGCAGGAGTAACGCTCCATTACAACATCATCGACGCCACAAAGCGTTATGTGGAGCTGACTAATAGCAAAGGTGGTGTTGAAGATTGGACTGCTAGATACACGGCAACTTCTATAATTGTACCTGCCACAGTTGTAAACCCAAAAGATGGACAGACTTATACAATAAAGAAAATCGGCAACTCGGCTCTTCAAAGTAGTCTCGTAAAACATTTCGAGATGCCTACAACCGTGGAAGAAATTGGATACCGAAGTTTCCGACAAGTAAATTTACAAGACCAATTGGTCTTTCATGAAGGGCTTCGAAACATGGGCAGCGAAAGTTTTGACAATGTAGGTTATGGATCTGGTTCAGATCTTACCTTAACACTTCCTTCTACTTGTGACAGTATTGGTTGGATGAACTTTGCACATGCGTTTAACACAGGCACGGTTGATTTAAGCCGATGTTCTAAGCTGAAGTATATTGTTGGCCTGGTCTTCCATCGCGGAAACATCCATACGCTCAAGCTACCTGAAGGGCTTTTGGTTATAGGCGAACGCACATTTGACAATAACAAGCTAGTTTCTCTTGACATTCCTTCTACCGTAAAGAAGATTGAAGTCGGCGCTTTTGCAAGCAACCCTACTCTAAAAGAAGTAAATCTCCGTAAGCTATCCATTGTCCCCCTAACTACTAGCCCTGTATATGCGGGCCATATAGCGCCCTTTGAAGGCGCGCATCCTGACTTAAAAATATATGTAAATACAGATCAAGCTGCGCTTTATACCACAGATCAGGTTTGGAAACAACATGCAGGGCACTATGTTGAGACCGTTAACATAGGTGCAACTGGCTACACTTCCTATTACTTGGAAAACGAGAACTTCGAGATCCCCACTGGTTGCACAGCCTACATCATCACAGGTATCACACCCAGTGGCAGTGCCACTACACCCGACCAAGCAGTGGTTAAAGCATTTGGAGCTGGTAAAATCATCCCCAAGCAAACAGGATTTGTATTGCAAGGCACACCCAATAGCACCGTTGAATACAAGGCAGCAGTGACGGGGACAGAAGAAAGCGTAACGGGCAACCTGCTAGTCGGCACTGCCGTTGAACGCGAATTCTCTTCAACAGGCAAACGTTATTACGTTCTTGCCAATGGCGATGAGGGCATTGGATTTTATAAGCAAGGTTCGCGAAACGGCTCTTCCATCAAGCTAAAAGCTCATCGTGCAGGCCTATGTCTAGCAACATCCGTCGCACCTGCTAAGGGTTTTGTTGTTGACTTCGATGCAGCACGCCTAAAAACCGAAACCACCGACATACATAAGGTTAGCCCCGAGGTTAAAAAAGCAGACGATGTGGTTTACGATTTGCAAGGTCGTCGTGTTACAATTCCCACGCGTGGCATTTACATCATCAACGGAAAAAAGGTTATAAAATAAGCACACACAACTATGAAACAAAGATACATCACCCCAACGGCAGAGATTGTACGCATGATAACCGAGGAGAATATAGCCCAATTCGTCATCAGTTCGCACTCTGTTGGCGAAGAAGACGCCCTTGCTAAGCCAGGCCTCTTCGACGAAGAAGATGAAGAAATCAAACAAGACATGACATACAACTTTTGAAAGAACGAAAAAAAACAAAAGGTCTAAAAGGTGAAAAGATACTGTTGCTGTAAAGCAAACAGTCCCTAAAAGCCAAAATAACAAGAAGGGTGAAAAGGTGTTTACACTATTTGATGAACACACTTTTCACCCTTTCTTATTTTTATCCCAACCCAAGCTTGGGATAAATTAAAGGAACTCGTCAAACATTTTGGCTTAATAAATTCCATCACCAACAGCCTTTAAACTTATTACGCAACTGGCATTTTGTCGTTCCCTCGCAGGGGAATTAGTCCAATAACGCCATCTTAAGCAAAAAAGAGAAATGAGTAGGTCCACAAGAGTTACTGGTTGACAGTAATAATGATGGCGTATAAGCTTTGGGCTGGCATTTATGACATTGAACACAAAAGAGCCTATCAACGTTCTCAGCATTGACATTGGACATGGTAAATCCTCACTATATCCACACAAAGCCTTCCCGCAAAGTAACGTCTGGGGAATAGACATTTCGAGAACCACCATTACCGAAGCCTGCAAGCTTAATTCGCCTGCTATCTCTTTCGAGGTTAAGAGCGTTGAGTCGGCGGGATTCACCCCCAACAATTCAACCTCCAAACGCCATCTTTCACACCTCACCTGATAAGCTCTTGTAGTGAGCTTTTAAAGCCCTAGCCTTGTTACAGCTAAGATGGAACCCTATTCCAGATAAGTTGGAACAGTGTTCCAATTCAACTGGAACAGCATTCCAACTCAACTGGAACAGCGGTCCAAAACATGTTTAACATGGC
>ERZ773070.288-NODE-288-length-38578-cov-13.225008_pt1 | contig 38578 bp, 27 predicted proteins | sample MGYA00580618_ERZ773070 | MGnify/ENA primary metagenome ERZ773070 (study PRJEB29015, sample SAMEA2738023) | human oral metagenome | biome: human oral; feature: human-associated habitat; material: dental | place: China | collected 2019 ... | reverse complement strand
CTCCGCGCTGGGCGCCGCGGTCATCGCGATGGCCTCCACCGGCGTGTTCGGCGACACGTCGATTGCGACGGCCGCCCAGAAGATGGCCCAGTTCACCGACATGAGCGAGCCGAACATGGATGAGCACGAGGTCTACGCCGAGCTCGGCGAGATTCAGGGCCGCCTCTACTCGAACCTCAAGGAAACGAACGATCTGCTCCACGAGTTCGCCAAACGTCACCCCGACGCCGAGCTTTCGGGAGCGGAGGAATAGGAGAAGACATGCCGAAAGTCGCGATACTCGGCGCGGGGGCCATGGGGTCGGGCCTGGCCAACGCTCTCGTCGAAGCCGGGTGGGACGTCAACCTGTGGGGCACGTGGCTGGACGACCACCTCATCGACGTCATCGAGGAGGGCCGCCCGCATCCGCGCATCAACGTGGTCATCTCCGGCAAGGTCCGCCCGTTCCGATCCGCCGGCCTGGAGGATGCGCTCGACGGCGTCGACGTCGTCGTGGTCTCGGTGGCCTCCCACGGCGTTCCGAAGGTGACCGAGATGGCCCTGCCCGGCATCGCCAAGGCGAAGGCGCTGTGGCTGACGTCGAAGGGGTTCATGCCGGTCGACGGCAAGATCCTCCTTCTGCCGGACGGGATCCGTTCGATCGCGAAGGCCGCCGACGTCGAACTTCCGCCGATCGTCGCCATCGCCGGGCCGGTCAAGGCCAACGAGTGCGCGGCCGGCGAGCCTACGGCCACGATCTTCGGATGCAAGAGCCGCGACGTCGCCGTGGAGTTTGCGCGCGCCGCTCGCTCGGAGCACTACTGCATCGAGGCCACGGACGACGAAGTGGGCGTGGAGATCTGCGCGCCGATGAAGAACGTGTACGCGATCATGCTCGGCATCGCCGACGGGCTGGAGGAGAAGACGGGCAAGCCCCATCACAACCTCAAGGCCGCGACGTTCAACGAGGCGGTGCGCGAGATGTCGATCCTTTCGACGGCGCTGGGCGCCGATCCGGCCACGGCCTACGGCCTGCCGGGCGTCGGAGACCTCGAGGTGACCGGACTATCCGGGCGCAACAAGGTCTACGGCGTGCGCATCGGCCGCGGAGAGGGCGCCAAGGCGGCCTTGGCGACGATGGCCGACCTCGAGCAGACCGTCGAAGGGGTTCCCGCACTTCCGCTGGCTATTCAGCTGGTGGAGCAGTCTGCGCCTCAGATCAAAGAGAAGCTGCCACTTCTGTACGCTGCACGCCGGGTCGTCGAGGCCGACGACCCGGATTATGCGGACATCGTGGCGCAGGCTGTGCTTCCCCCTCGCCCCTGAGCGAGAGCCGAGGGGCGTCGGCGGCGCTGGGTTTCCGCGATGCCGGCTTTCAATGCTGGGCTTTGGCAGCGCGGCGTCCCAGCGCCGGCCCGCCCTCGCGCGGTGAGGGATGGGCGTTAAGGGCCTCGGGCGGGCTTCCGCCTGAGACCGGCGGACGACGCAGTCGACTTCGTCGATCTCGGGGACGCTTTCCGCTTGAAATGGCTGGAAGCGGCTTCGTGAAGAAGGCCTTGGGATATCGCGACGGGATTTCGCCTGGATGTTGGGAAGCCTATTTCGACCTGACTCAATCGAATACGGGTCCCTTCAAGGGAAGCAAGACGGGGTGTCCGGCCTGACGGCCGGGCATCCCGTCGTATGCGTGGCGTTTCCAGCCCCTTTGGTTCTGTCTCGTATCTCACCCGGCGTCTCGTCGTCGTGTAGGCGGGCATTTCGGCAGCATGACTTGCTGCAGCCGGGCGTCGGCCAGGCGCTCCGTCGTGTAGTTGTACATTCTTTCGCCTGCTTAAAGTCGTAAATTATTGTAAAGTATTTATCGTTACATATAAGCATTAAAGTGAATATAATTCACTCTACTGTCGTAGTGTATTTCTGTGTTTAGATTTCGCACCCGGTGAAACCTAGATTGGTGCCGAAGGGCGAATCTTGTGCCCGGTGACACTCAGGTAACGCCGATATTTCACCGGTTTTCGACCCGATGAGATGTCAGTTCACCGAAGTTTCACCGGAGTTTTGAGTATCGCTAGGCCGGTTGTGAGTGTCATCAGGCTGGCTTTGGGTATCGCCGGGCTAACCGTCCACCGCCCGCTCGCTGTCTGGCCCGCCGACGCACCGCTTGCGCCCATGCCATGCGTCTGCCGGTATCGTATATGTGCGCGCGGTTGACGGACGCCGCACCGGCTGGCATAACATTGGCCGACGGCTGCCATTCGTCTTCCCCGCGGCGAACGTCGCTAGACCACAGGCAATCGCCCGGGTCGCAGACCAATCGTCGCTAGATCGAAAGAACTGGGCAGTCTGTGGCGCAGGGCGACCGCCTTCCGGTGCACCGGAAGGGGCGGCGTCGTGAGGCGCTGAAAGAAACGCCGCGATGCGCTGAAAGAAACGAGGAATCGTCGTGAACACCAGCCAACTCAGGCCATTCGCCGGGATCGAACCGACGCCCGCCGCAGTCCGATCCCCAGCCGGCCCGTCTGCCGAGATCGGACCGATGCCAGCTGCAACCGAACCGGATGCCCCGGCCGGAACTACCACCCCGGCTGAATCCACTATCGCCGTCAGGCCGATGCGGGACGTTGCCGCCGCCCTGGGAGTCCCGGACGAGCACGTCCTCGTCTACGGCCACGGCAAGGCGAAGATCGATCTCGACTATCTGCGAGGCCTGCCCGAGCGGGATTCCCGGATCGTCTTGGTCACCGCTGTCTCCCCGACGCCCGCAGGCGAGGGGAAGACGACCACGTCGATCGGCCTGGCCGACGGCCTCTCGCGGATAGGCAGGCGCCCGGTGCTCGCCCTCCGCGAGCCGTCCATGGGGCCGGTCTTCGGCATCAAGGGCGGAGCCGTCGGCGGGGGAAAGGCCCAGGTGACTCCCGGCGACGAGATCAACCTCCACTTCACCGGCGATTTCGCCGCCATCGCCGAGGCGAACAACCTGCTGGCCGCGATGGTCGACAACGCGCTGCACTTCGGCACGCACGACATCGATCCGCGCAGCGTGGCGATCCGCCGGTCCATCGACATCAACGATCGCGCACTGCGCAGCATCGTCGCCGGCCTGGGGGGCCGGACCGGAGGAGTCACGCGGGAGACGGGTTTCGACATCACGGCGGCGTCCCAGGTGATGGCCACCTTCTGCATGGCTGACTCCCTCGCGGATCTGGGCGAGCGGCTCGGGCGGATCGTCGTCGGCACGTCGTCTGCCGGAGAGCCCGTCACCGCGGCGGATCTCGGCGCCGTCGGAGCCATGACGGCTGTGCTCCGCGACGCCCTCGCCCCGAACCTCGTCCAGACCCTGGAGGGCACCCCCGCGTTCGTCCACGGAGGGCCCTTCGCCAACATCGCCCACGGCACGAACTCCGTCATCGCCACGCGTGCGGCGGCGAAGCTCGGCGACATCGTCGTGACGGAAGCGGGTTTCGGCGCGGATCTCGGAGCGGAGAAGTACATCGACATCGTGGCCCGCCAGAGCGGCCTCGCCCCCGACCTGACGGTGGTCGTCGCGACGGTGCGGGCATTGAAATACCACGGCGGCGTCGCCCTGGCGGACCTGGAGGCGGAGGACGCCGGTGCCGTGCGCGCCGGGAGCGCCAACCTCGTCCGGCACTGCGAGAACCTCGCCGGAGTCTTCGGGCAGAACGTCGTCGTGGCCGTCAACCGGTTCGCGGCCGACACCTCCGCCGAGATCGCCGCCATCGAGGAGGCGGTGGCGCCACTGGGCGTCCCGGCCGTCCTGACGGACCATTTCGCGCGCGGCGGCGAAGGAGCATTGGAATTGGCCCGGACGGTCGCCGAAGAGTTGGCGGCGCCGCAGGCCTCCGCGCCGCAAACCTCCGCGGTGCCGCAGGCTTCTTCTCGGACGCGCTACTGCTATCCGAGCGCTCTTCCCTTGGCCGAGAAGGCCCGGGCCATCGTCACCCGCGTCTACCGCGGCGCCGACGTGAGATTCGAGCCGGCGGCGGCCCGCGAACTCGCCCGGCTGGAGGAGGCGGGATGGGGGAGCCTGCCCGTGTGCATGGCCAAGACCCAGTACTCCTTCTCCACCGACGCGAAGGCGCTCGGCGCGCCCGAAGGCTTCACCGTGCCGATCCGCGAGGTGAGGCTGTCGGCCGGAGCGGGATTCGTCGTGCTCATCTCGGGATCGATCATGACGATGCCCGGCCTGCCCAAGCGCCCTTCGGCCTGCGATATCGAGGTCGTCGACGGGACCATCCGCGGCATGCATTGATGGCGACTCCGCCCACGCGCGTGGGCGTGGTGGAGCGGCATCGGGCTCGCGCCACTCCGCTCATCCATGCGGACCGTGGCGGCTCCGTGCCCATCGTAGGCATATGCGAGTCGCTCGTCTGCGCGATCATGAGCCTTTCCGCCGGGCCGCAGCCCCGATAATTCAGGCTGCAATCTAAATTATGCCAGATTCAGTTTTGAAGCTGAATGTTTGGATCGCATGGGCGAGCGCTTAGGCATAGCTGAATGCTTGGATTGCATAGGCGAGCGCTTGGGTTGTGCGGAGGGGTGCTTGGAAACCGGATGTTTGGAAACTGTGGCCGGGCGCCACGCCTGGACACTGCGGCCGAACGCTTGGAGATGCGCGGCCGGACGCTCGGAAACTGAATGCCCGGAACCTGGGAGCCTAGAAGTGCGCGCTTGGAAACTCGGAAACCGGGCGTAAGGCGTTTAGAAAACGGTGGTGCTAGAGCGCCGCATGAAGGCGCCGTGCCCATTCGCCGTGTTCCAGCACGTCAGGCCCGGACTCTCGGACGCGCAGACGTATGAACCGTAGTGCACGACGCTGCCGTAGGGGACGGTCTGGACGGTGTGGCTTCCGACTTCCCAGCTGCCGGGTTGACTGTGCGAGACGATCCGCGGAATGGCGTTGGCAGCGCTGAGATCGATCCACCAGGCCGGGCCCGCCTCGTCTTTTCCGTAGGGGACGTCGCTCATGTACGAACTGACGCCGCATCCCGCATAGGCGGTCGCGGAGAATTCGCAGCCGATGTTCCCGGTGGGCGTTCTGATGAGGGCGGTGCCGTCCGATCCCACCGCTGTGATCTTGGTGGCGCCGTCCGGGATCGGTCCGCCGGCGTTCGAGTAGGCGCCTTCGGCGATCGCCTTCCGCAGAGCGGCGGGTTTCGTGGGATCGGGCGTGGCCGGTGAGGAGGATGTCGAAGTGCGCGACGCTCCGGGGCCGCCAGGCGCCGCCGATCCGGTGCTGATAGAGCCGGATGCTGTCCTCTGAAACGGCGCGCTTGCGCCTAGGCTCAGACTGCATGCGCCTAGTGCGAATATGAGAACCGCGCAGCCGAGTGAGAGCATTCCCGGCCTGCGTCCCGAAAACGGGCGAGTGGGCATTGCGTCCTTTCGTGGACTGGTGTGTTTTCGGCTTCTTCCGGCAGAATACACCATTGCTGTCCATAGGGCGACGCCGGCGCCGGTGGGTTCGCGCAAAGGGGAGGAGCATCGGTTTCCTCGCCGCGTCTCCTCCCATCTCGCCGTGGGGACCCGGGGCGACATTTTGAGGACATGAAATGGCATTTCCTGCGGATGGCACGAGGCGAGGCGCTGCGACGCGGGGAGACGGGGATGCCGCCTCCCCGTTCGCCGCGTGTTTCCGCCGTTGAAGGGCAGGCGAGGGGATAGGCTCGCCGGTGAGCCGGCTGGAAAATGAGGCGGCAGTTCATGAGAGGGGCGTTTCGTGTTCGTTCTGACGATCGACCAGCGCCATTCGCGGACGGAGACGGACAGGGTTCCCGTGCTTCTTGACATTCTCCGCGAAGTGTGCGCAACCTCTCCTCCGCTTGCGGGATTCGAGCGCACGGTCGGCGACGAGATCCAGGGTCTCTTCGGCGACGCGGCGGGAGCCGTCGCGGCCGTGCGGGCCGTCGTCCGGGAGGGAGGGTGGCATCTGGGCATCGGCATCGGCCCGATCGAAGGCGTTCCCGCAACGGTCCGGGAGGGGAGGGGCTCGGCCTTCGTCTCCGCCCGCGAGGCGGTGGACGCGGCTAAATCCTCGGGGGACGTCGCCGTCCGGGCCGGAGGCGACGCCGCCGTCTCACCGTTGATGGTCTCCACGATCGAAGTGATGTGCCGATTCCTGGCCGCGACGATCGCCGGCCGCACGGAGGCTCAGATCCAGGCGGTCCGGGCCCTCGACTCCGGCCTGACGGGTCGGCAGGCCGCTCGCGAGCTGGGTGTCAGCGCTTCGGCCGTCTCCCAGCGGCGGACGGCTGCTGGATACGACCTCGAAATGCGCGGGTGGGAAGTGCTCGAAGAGCTCATGTCCGCAGTCCAAGGCGGCAGCGGCGCGACCCGACTGAATGGGAACGGTGCGACTCCGCTGAGTGGGACTGATGCGGCTCTCGGGGCCGACGCGACTCCCGGCGGACGCGCCTATGCTCACGGCTCGGATGCCGTGGTCCGGGATGAGCGCGCACCGGCCCGAGGCAGGCGCGGCGTCAACGCCGACGGCGAGGAGAGGTAGGCCGTGGCCGTCGTCCTGCTCGCCCTATTAGCCTCGGCCGCCGTCGGCTGGGCAGTCGTCGACGTCGTCCTCCGCCTGGCGCGCGTGAAGGGAGGCCCGAAAGCATCCCGTCCCAACGTGGGCGGGCACCAGGCCACCGTGCTGGAGGAGGAGTCGGGCCCCTATGTGCTTCGCGGGGGCACGTGGATCGGCGTGTTGGAGCGGATCGCCATCACCGGGGCCGTGCTCGCCGGGCAGCCCGAGCTGGTGGCGGCCGTCGTCGCCGTCAAAGGCCTGGGGCGCTGGGCCGAGCTCCAGACCGACCCGGCCCTCACCGAGCGCTTCATCATCGGGACCCTCGCCTCCTATATCGTCGCAGCCGGGTGCGGATACGCGGGGCTCTGGGCGCTCGGCGATTTCTAGGACTAAGAACCGGCGATTTCGAGGTTTCGCCAGTATGCCGCAAGGGTCTTTCGTCATAGGGCGCCGGGTGAGATGTTAGCCTGGTGCGTGGCCCGCAACCGCGGTTTTCACAACGCTCCGATGGAGGACATTCAATGACGAAATACGTCTACTCATTCACTGAAGGCAATCGCGACATGAAGGATCTGCTCGGTGGAAAGGGCGCGAATCTCGCCGAGATGACCACGCTCGGCCTGCCGGTTCCCCCAGGCTTCACCATCACCACCGAGGCCTGCCGCGCCTACCTCGCCGCCGGCGAAGCGCCCGAAACCCTCGACGTCGAGGTCACTGCGCATCTGCGCGAGGTCGAGCAGGCGATGGGCAGGCGACTCGGCGACCCCTCCGACCCCCTGCTCGTCTCCGTGCGCTCCGGCGCGAAGTTCTCCATGCCCGGCATGATGGAGACCGTCTTGAACATCGGGCTCAACGACGAGTCCGTCGAAGGCCTGGCGGCCCAGTCCGGCAACGATCGCTTCGCCTGGGATTCCTACCGCCGCCTCATCCAGATGTTCGGCAAGACGGTCCAGGACATCGACGGCGACAGGTTCGCCGACATCCTCCACAAGCTCCAGGCGGACAAGGGCTACAAGGGCGACCTCGACATGACCACCGCGGACCTCAAGCACCTGGTCGAGGAGTTCAAGAAGGTCGTCGAGGAGGAGACGGGCGAGGCCTTCCCGCAGGACCCGCGCAGGCAGATGGACCTCGCCATCGAGGCCGTCTTCCGCTCGTGGAACACCGAGCGCGCCAGGCTCTACCGCCGTCGCGAGCGCATCCCCAACGACCTCGGCACGGCCGTCAACGTGTGCACCATGGTGTTCGGCAACATGGGCGAGACCTCCGGCACCGGCGTGTGCTTCACCCGCGACCCCTCCACCGGGCATTCGGGCGTCTACGGCGACTACCTCGTCAACGCTCAGGGCGAGGACGTGGTCGCCGGAATCCGCAACACCCTCTCCCTGGCCGACCTGGAGCGCCTCGACAAGAAGTCCTATGACGAGCTGCGCTCCGTCATGGTCAAGCTGGAGACCCACTACCGCGACCTGTGCGACATCGAGTTCACCATCCAGCAGGGCAAGCTGTGGATGCTCCAGACCCGCGTCGGCAAGCGCACGGCCGCCGCCGCGTTCAGGGTCGCCACCCAGCTCGTCGACGAACGCCTGATCACCACGGACGAAGCCGTCACCCGCGTGACCGGCGACCAGCTCACAGCCCTCCTCTTCCCCCAGTTCGACAAGGCCGCGGAGAAAACGGTCGTCACCAAGGGCATGCCCGCCTCGCCGGGCGCGGCAGTCGGCGAGATCGTCCTGGACAACGATCAGGCCGCTTCGCGCGTGGCCGCCGGCGCCTCGGTGATCCTCGTCCGCCGCGAGACCAACCCCGACGACCTCGCGGGGATGATGGCCGCCTCCGGCGTCCTGACCGCTCGCGGCGGCAAGACGTCGCACGCCGCCGTCGTCGCCCGCGGAATGGGCCGCTGCTGCGTGGTCGGAGCCGAGGACCTGGTGGTCGACGAGGCCGCGGGGACCATCCACGTCAGGTCTGAGGACCTCGTACTCAAGGCCGGCGACGTCATCGCCATCGACGGCACGACCGGCGAGGTCTTCAAGGGCGACGTGCCCGTGGTCGACTCCCCGGTCATGACCTACATCTCCAAGGGCCTGGAGGCCGCTCTGGACGCCTCCCCGGACGCCGACACGCAGGACCTCGTCCGCTCCGTCGATCGGATCCTCACCCGCGCGGACAAGAGGCGCCGCCTGGAGGTGCGGGCCAACGCGGACAACCCCGAGGACGCCGAGCGCGCCCGCTCCTTCGGCGCGCAGGGCATCGGCCTGTGCCGCACCGAGCACATGTTCCTCGGCGACCGCCGCAAGCTCATCGAGGCAGTGATCCTGGCCGAGACCGCCGAGGAGCGCCAGGAGGCCTTCGACGCCCTCATGCCGCTGCAGAAGTCCGACTTCATCGGCATCTTCACGGCCATGGACGGCCTGCCGGTGACGGTGCGCCTCATCGACCCGCCGCTGCACGAATTCCTCCCCGACCTCACCGAGCTGTCCGTGCGGCTGGCCCTCAAAGCGGAGCGCGGCGAGGAGGTCACCGGCCACGAGAGGCTTCTCTTGGAGGCCGTGAAGGCCAACCACGAGCAGAATCCGATGCTCGGCTTGCGCGGCGTGCGCCTGGGCTTGAAGATCAAGGGCCTGTTCGCCCTGCAGATCCGCGCGATCGCCGAGGCCGCGGTGGAGTGCAGGAAGCGGGGCTTGGACCCCCGCCCGGAGATCATGGTCCCGCTCATCGGGTCGGATCGCGAGCTTCAGATCGTCCGCGACGAGGCCCTGGCGATCATCGCCGACGTCTCGCGGGAGTCCGGCATGGAGCTCGACCTGCCCATCGGCAACATGATCGAGCTGCCGCGCGCGGCGATCAGGGCCGAGCAGATCGCGGAGGAATCCGATTTCTTCTCCTTCGGCACCAACGACCTCACCCAGACCGCCTGGGGCTTCTCGCGCGACGACGTCGAGGTCTCGTTCTTCAACGAGTACTTCACCTACGGGATCTTCGGCATCTCGCCCTTCGAGACGCTCGACATCCAGGGCGTCGGCGAACTGGTGGCGACGGGCGTGCGCCGCGGGCGCCGCGGCAATCCAAACCTTCACTGCGGCATTTGCGGCGAGCACGGCGGCGATCCTGCGTCGATCCACTTCTTCGACGGGATCGGCCTGGACTACGTCTCCTGCTCGCCGTTCCGCGTGCCGGTCGCCCGGCTGGAGGCCGGCCGTGCGGCCATCGCGGATAGGGCTGAGGCGACTGCCTGAGCGGCCGCCGCTGTTCGACTGGCTTCGGCTGGGCGGTTGGTGCGGCTGATCTGCCGTTTGGGACGGATGGTCGGCCGGGACCGTTCGGACGGACCGATCGCTCGACCTGCCGCCTGGAAGGGGCGGCGCTCCACGCCGAGCGCCGCCCCTTTGCCGTATGCGGCCTGAAAGTCAACCGGCGCCACATATTGAGACCTTTCATTTCGGAAGCTCGAAAGTCTAGTGCGAGCTCGGGATGTGTGATAGGTTCGCGGCACATAGGCAACGATCGCGTCCGTGAAAGGGGTTGCTATGGCTGATCAGGTGATATTCAATCGAGATGCCGTTGGCGTGGTCTCTTCGTCGAATTGGACGGATGCGGAGACGGTCAACAGAATCGCCTACGGATACAACGATCCCATATACACTGCGGCCAGCGTCTTCCCGCAGATCCCCAACGGTGACGGCGGGGGTGTGAGCAAATTGAGCTCCGCGCTGGCGGAGTATCTGCCACTCGCCCAAAACTGCTCGAAGGAACTGTCGGACGCCTGTTCCGTGCTCGGGTCGGGTGCGCAGAGCGCCATGGCGAATTTCGACGCCGCGGAGACGATGTCGGCGTCGGCCTACAAGAAGCTGCGAGATCGCATGGGCCAGGCCGCGATGGGGGACGACTGATGGCCTCGGGGGAGAAGAATCTGCCGCAGATTCCGAATGTTATGGCCGAATTCCAGGACATCATCGAGGATCTCAACAAGATAGCCGGAGGGTACACGCAAACCCAGCTCATGACCGTGAGCGTGCCCCGGGAGGTGTGGGACGGGGCCGCCAAAGCCGCTTACACCAGGGACCTGGAGGTGCTCAAAGGCAAGATGGAGCAGATGAGGGCGTCCGTGGACCAGTGCAAGGACTGCTTGAAAAATGTGAAGGATAAAGTCTCCAAGGCCCGTACGGCGATTCCCGGGCTGCAGGCGAGATGGGATGAGGCTGAGAACACTTACAATGCCAATGTGGCTGGCGTCAAGAGATCGCGGGTCACGGAGCCGATGGACATAGCGCGCAATGAGTACCTCATGCAGAAATTCGAGAATGACAGGGATGCGGTTCAGCAGGAATGCTTGAAGGAGTATAAGAAATACATAAATGACATAGACGAGGAATCGAAGTCCGCTGCGAATAAGATCAGTGCGCTGATGAGCGCGCTCGTTCCCCCGCACGTCCGCAAAAGCCGGAGCGCGATCGGCGCGGCCTATCTTGCGGACATGCCCCTTGTGGGCGGCCAGGCGCGGTGGGATTACGCGCACGAGGCCGCGCCTCATATCGCCAAGGTGATCGAGGATAAGAACCTCACGGTTGCCAAAGTGAAGAAGCTGATGGACGCCTACGGCTACGACCTCGGCGATCCGTTCGTTGCGGCGGCGGTCTCGGAACGGGTCGGAACCGAGAAAATCCTGGAGTGCTCGCTCCGGCTTAGCGCCCTTCGAGGCGAGAACAGGGATCTTTCGGAGAAGGCGATGTGCAGCATGGGGACCATGCTGGCGCTGTACAGCGGTGGTTCCAACTTGGACGGCATGCACTGCGCGGAGCAGAACTCGTTCGAAACCGTGCGGAAGGGCTTGAAGACCGCGGACGGACGGTCCCTCGCGGAAGTGACCCAAGCTCGAATGGAGGAGCTCAAGGCCGTAGGGCGGAAGAAGTACAAATTTCATGAGTACAGAAAGTCACTTCTTCAACCCGGCGATGCAATCGGATACGGAATCATGTCGCAGATACTGGGTATCGCGGCGAAAGAAAACAATAATCTTACACTAGGTGAAGCCTATTTCGACAAACTTCCTTCTGGTCGATCCGTAGCTCATGATGTAATTGCTTGGGATAATGAAATTAAACCATGGAAAGATTATCGTAGTGCTGACAAAGTAGGTGAAAAACTTTTGGGAAATGATAATAAGACGGATGCATATAGTAAATACATGGATCCCATTCACTCTATATTCACACTGATGGATCGTCCAGATTATATTGAAAAGAATCTTTCAAAATTCCCTCGTATATCCAATTACACTGCTCTCATCGAAGCTGAGAATAGGCGATTCGATTCTCTTCAGCGGTTCATGACGAGCCATACGACGTTCGATGTCGATGTCACGGGTGATGGAAAACCGGATCACGCAAAAATCGACATGACACGGTACCTAACAGGGCATCGTCAGAGCAGCAAAAATGCAGAAGGGTATCACGGTTTTCAAGATGGCGGTGAAATCTACGGCAAGGTGATTAAGCAATTGTCGGCTCCGGGGGACGCGACTCCGGAGAGGCCGGCGCGTTGGCAGTATAGTGACCCGACGAAATACGAGCAGGATTACAGAGTTTGGGAGGAACGAGTTAAGGTTTGGAAGGACCGCAATAGCCGGGCCACTAGAATCGCAGGCGGTTTCTTGTACGGCTATCAGGAAGGCCTCGAATCGCCTGCTGGTGGTAAGGTCAATGGCCAGGATGCCTTCGGGTACCATAATAAAAATCTCCGATCCTGGGCTGGACTAATTCTCGCGCCTCATATCGATGGGATCACAGCATCGATGCAGGGGCATTACACCAGTTACTTCAGTACAGTTGATGGAGGTATCGCTCGATCTTCTACTATACATTTCGGTAGGGATTTCGCCAGTCGAATTACTAGCAGTGACGGAATATTCGTTGATATGGGTTTTGACAGCCTGAAAGGAAACACCGACTCGAAGGTCTCATTCCCGGCGGGTGCGGACAAGAGACCTCCGGCGATGGATGCGATGCTGGCCGTCACCCAGGAAGGCTATTCCAGAGATATGGAATATGCAATAACATCCGGTAAAAAGGAGAACGTGACAGCCGCCATAAATAAATGGGCCCCTATGGTACGGACATGTTTTACAGCTCCAAAACATGCGAATACCGAGGTGTTTGAGGCACTTGAGAAACGTAACCAAAGGTGGCAAGAAAATATTAAAAATGGTTTTGGAGCGATTCCTTATTCCAATTGGATAGGTAAGGGAGTAAGCTACATTCTCGATCAAGGTCAAAAGGTAATGCTTCCAAATGTTTTGGAAAATTATCTGCCCACCAATGCAGGCTATCAAGCACGATTCGATAGTATGAAAGCTGAAAATACCGCAAATACATATATGAAACAGGTTTTATACAGTACAATAGCTGAACATGGTGACTTTAATCATAGAGAAGGTGGAAAACCGAGCGAAGTACAATCATACATTGTGGATAATAATATATCAAACAAATTTATTGATAAAGAAGGAAAAGTAATACCTTATGAAAAAATGACACGAAATCAGAAACTATCATATGAAACATCTGTAAATCCGCCAGATCCCGGCGCTAATAATCCTCAATTGGGAGAATATAGAAGTTACTTCGCAGAAATAGATAATAGTTTGGAGCATCATGTTGTTCAGTATCTTCAAGAACGAAATGTTAAAAAATCATAGGAATTTTTAATGTTACAAGATAAAATATATTATAAAATATTGTTTTCAATATTTTCTTTATCTATGTTAGCGACATGTTCGAATTTTGAGCCCAAGGTGAGTTCTTCATATATGACACCTGTGGCGAATACAAATCTTTCCGATTATTTTCATATGAAGATTCCAAGTGGATGGAAATCATTGAATCGTAATGAGTATGTCGGTATGGCCAGTTATCGACTTGTTCGCCAGGCGGAGAATTCTTCTTCTTTTACAGGTATTCAAGTTATTCGAATTGCTCCTGAACATTTTAGAGGAGCGACTTCAGATGCTGATGGTGACAATAGGAAAGTTGACATGTCGAAATACTGCATAGAAAGCATGTCCGATGCAAGGAAAGTAGGTGTGGTTAGCGTTAAAAAATTACCTCCTCGGATTATAGACAAATTGCAAACTTGTGGGTATTCTGGTTATGAAGTGCATGAAAATAGGAAATATTTTGTATACTATTGGTTTGTGTGGCGTCACGATGGAATGTGGGAAATCTTTATCAATAGCGATCCTGATGCGGACGAGATTCCTCGGGAATTGGTTAAAACTTTGGATACGATTAGATGGGAAAGACGTTGAGCACGTTACTTGTACATTCACGACATTTTCTTTGCTTTCTAATTTTAATTGCACTACCGAGATGTTCAAATTCCATACCTAAACTGAACTCTTCTTACATGACTCCTGTAGCTTATCCAGGCGTTATGGACAATTTTCGTATGGAAGTTCCATCTGGTTGGCGGTTTTTAGACCCTGGTGAATATCAAGGCATGTCACCAAGCTATTGGATTGTTCGTCAGGGGCAAAATTCTTCTTCTTTTGCTGGTATGCGTGTTTTTCATATTTCTCCTGAACGTATTGGTGCCTACTATGGAACTTCAGATGCTGATGGTGACAATCTAAAAATTGATATCAAAAAATATTGCTCGAAAACTTTATTAGAAGCTAAAAAAGCAGGAACTCTTAACGTCAAAAATTTTCCTTGTCGAATTATAGATAAATTGCAAGCTTGTGGATATTCTGGTTATGAAATGCGTGAAAATAGAAGGTATTTCGCTAATTTTTGGTTTGTATGGCGTCATGATGGAATGTGGGAAATAAATATTTATAGCGACCCTGATTCAAATGAGATTCCTCAAGAGTTGCTTAAGGCTTTAGATACGATTAAATGGGAAAGACGTTAAATAAAACGTTGAATATGTTGTACGATATATTAATATTATGATAATTAGATGGTTATTTAATTGCTAAAATACGTGATCAGTAATATATAAAGTACGTATCGCATTCGAAAATCTGTTCGTTTTGAGAATATCTATCGATGATAGTTTGCATTCTGGCGGTGCCTATGGGATTCCGGTGAGAGCGCGTTGTCTGAGCAAAAATACGACTTTCACCCACGGCGAGCGGCACTCTGGACTTTACGGGCGGCGCTCTGGACTTTCCTGATCAGATGAAAGTCCACTGGAGCACTGACACGCCAAGGTTTTACTGCTGAACTCTCTCAAGTTCCAGGCTCTCAGAGCAGGGCTAATGTTTTAGATTTCGGAATCGGCTGACATGTCGACACGGGTTTGGATAGGATGGTCAGGTCGGGTCGGTTGCTTGTGGCCGGCTCGCTCGCCGATATTGAAAATCTTTAATATCTCAAGTTTCATCGGAGGGAGTGGCTATGAAGGCACGGTTGCTGGCTGTTGTATGCCTAGTGGCGTGTGCCCTGGCGGGATGTTCGGGGGACTCGGGCAAGAGTCCGTCGGGGTCGGCTGGTTCTTCGGGGAAGAGCAAAGCGGTGTTTCCGGATCGGTCGAAGTCGAAGGCGGCTTCGATGCAGTCGTCTCTCCGGAACGGAAAGCCGGTTGTCCGGGCAGAAGTCGGCAAGCAGATTCAGCCGGGCCGTTATGAAATCCGGGCTTACGGTTTGACGGGCGATGTAGACTGTGTCATTCGGCAGGTGTCGGGTAAGGTCACGGCTCGCTCCGTTCTGCATCAAACCATAGATTTACCGCAAATCCAGGCTTTACAGGGGCATTTGTTTACGGCAGATCTTGCTTCGGGGGAGATGGTGGATATTTCGGCATTCGGTAAGTCCGGATTCTCCGTCTCGTTCACCCCGGCAGCGACGAAGTTTGCCTACTCGCCGAGAGGGGCAGGCACATGGGTGGCCGGGTTGGATATCCCCACCGGTAAATTCCGCTTGACTGGTATCCGCAATTCGATTCGTGTGTGGGTTTTCGATGCTGACGGGCGGATGAAATCGTGTCAATACACGGATCCCTTGTTCGACAAGGAGGCCTTGGGCAAAATCACGCCCTTGATTCGACTCAACAAAGGCGATGTCCTCGTCTACTTCGCTTCCTCCTTCTCGGGATCCGCCGCTGGAGATGGAAGCATTATCTTGCAGTCTTCCGTTGACGCTCAAATGGAACGGGAATGGAAAGATACTGCCCCAGACAAAGCTATAGGTCAACCGATAACAATTGAAACTCGCGCTAAAAACTATGTTGTCGGCAAAGACATACCTGCTGGATATTATAGAATAGAATCAGTAACAAATGAACCAATAATCGAGTTTAATGTACACGTCAATGGTAAAGATATTGATGGGCTGGGAGTTGCCTCTTCTGCGGTACTTCAAAAAACTAACGAGCTGGACAAAATGAATATGATGACTATCCATGTGGTTGAAGGACAAAAATTTCATATTTCGTTAAAGGGAAAAGACGGTAAAAGACATAATGGCATAGATTTGATGAGCCCTTTTCGGTTTCGCTTTATTCCAATTGATAAAATCAATTTGAATGCTAAAGCTATGCCACCTGGCATATATGCGGTAGGGCGTGATATTCCGCCCGGCGTATACGAGTATGCGGGTGGAGATAAGCATCTGAAAATTTTGGAGGTGGCTTCTCCGGAGGGGCAATATATAAGCTATTCGTCGGGACTTCGGTCTAAAGAGACAAAACCTCACCGTGTGACTCTATCGAAAGGGCAAATGGTTTTCATCAGCTCGGACGGCTTGGTGAATCTACGGAAGAAGGGATAGCTGACGCCTGCCTAAGCGTGAAGAGATCGTTTCTTTGCTTCAGAGAAATCGGAGGCACTTTATTCGCTGAGCCTTTGAGCGGGAACTAAAGAGTTTTGCTGTTCGGATTCCATATTCTGAGAAGCCACTCGATAGGCAGTCACCGAATGAATGACGATTTTTAGGCGGGATACCGCGAATAGAGACTGTAAAAGGAAAATCCTGCCTGGGGAAGGCTTCCCATCGGGATCCTGCTCGTGTAGGCTGATTGCGTATCAGTCACATACACGAATAACCGATCCTGAAGAAAGGCGGGGTTTAGTATGGCTGTATTGAATATCGATTTCGCCGACTTCGAGAAATTGATCAACGAAGTCGAGGACGCGGCCGGCAGATTCAACAGCGCCTATTCCAAGTTCCAAGGCCGGTCCAACGGAACATGGAACGAAGAGGTCAACGAACTGGCCAAATTCGCCTCCCCCGAAAACCAGGCCTTTACCTACCTGGACAGGGTCTTCCAGGATGTCGAGAGCCGTTTCGAATCCTTGGTGAAGTGGCTGCGATCGGCCCTGCAACTCTTCCAGAAGACCGACGGCATCCAGGCTGAGACCTACACCCGCCTGAACGCCAAAATCGATGCGATATCCACCTACGCTCACCGCGTCAAACCCGACCACATGGCCATGAGGGTCCACCCCCGCAAGCTCATGCCTGTGCAGGCAACGACTAAGGCAATGTGAGGAGACGATCATGCCCTACCCCCACATTGTCCGCTTATCCTATATGCTGGACTATTCCGTCAGTTTAGCCGACGAAATCACCCGATGGATGGACAGCGTCGCAAGCAATCTGACCGATGTCGCCAATTGCATCACCCATGCTCGCAATTCCTTGAACATGACGGGAAAAACCGGTGATGCGATCGAAACCAGCCTCGATAGGCTCAGTAAAGCTATCCTCCAACATACCGACAATATCGGTATTTTGACCTCTGCACGGCGAACCGTCGCAGAAGGCGCACGTACAGCAGTCTCCCATGCTAATGAAGTGAAAAACGAATCAAGTAGCATAGGGCTTAGCCACGGTGGTTTAACAATAAAAAATGACACTGATAGCGGTCAGTCGTCTCCTGCTTCTGGCTCCACCTCGGATTCCTCGACGGGGCCGGACCCCGCTCAGGCCGCGAAGATGCAGGCGTTGGACGCGAAGGCGGCCAAGTACCTCGCGCAGCTGTCGGCGACCACAGACGCCGGGATCGTCAAACTTGCGGAGATCTACCCGCCTGACCACAGCAACAGTCGCGGCAGGGGCGGCGGGGGACACCATGCCCACTCCGGCACCCCGGAATCGTCGGGTGCGCCTTCAGGGACAGTGGTTCCCGCCTCGGTCTCCCCTCAGCATTCGGCCGCAGTCTGGCAGCGCGGCCCCGACGTCATGGGCCCGGTCGGCACCCCCGGCGCCAGCCACCCGATCGGCGACCATTCGCCCGGCGGAGCGGGTGTGAGCGGTCCCGGCGTGCGGCTGGAATCTGCCCAGCCTCCCGCCACGGGCCACGGCCTCACCGGCCATGGAGGGCACGGTTCGCCGCTGTTGTCCCCGGACGTCACCGATGCCCAGCTCGGCGAGCGGGCCTCCCTGGGATTCCGCAATCAGACCGCCAAACCCTCCGGGTGGACATCGCCTGTAGTTTCGGCCAGCACCCTGGCCGTCGCCGGTGCCCTGGCCCGAGGCGCCAACCTCGCCCAGGCCCGAGCCAGCCTCCGGCAAGCCGCCCAGGCAGCCCAGACCACCGCCGCCCGCGCCGGGACGAACCCCGTCCCCCGAGCGGGCGCCCCCGCCGGACGGCCGGTGACCCCGCGAGCCGGCCTGCCGGGCGGGCGGGCCACATCCGCCACCGGAGCCCGAGCGGCGTCCCCCGCCCAACGGCCCGCCCCCACCAGCAGCCGCGCCAACAAAGCCGTGGGCACCCCCGGCCGGCAGACGCCCCGCACAGGCGTCCCGCGGGCCGGCGCGCCCGCCACCGGAACGCGGACCTCGGGAGCGAAAAACGAGACGGCCCGGAAGACGGCGGCGACGAAGGCCAGAACACCGGGCGTATCCAGGCCCGGCACGGCCGAATCGAAGACCCCGACGGCCAGAACCGGCATGCCTAGACCCGGCGCCCCGGCGACCTCCCGGGCCGCAACGGCAGGCGGAACGAAAACCGGGGCACCCCGCGCGGGAACGCCCAACGGGGCCCGCACCGGCGCCGCGTCGGGCAGAAACCCCGGCAAGGCCACGGAGAGGACTCCAGGGGCAGCCGCTGGCAAGACCGCGAAAACACCCGCGAACCGGATCCCGGGCGGAGCCCCCAGGACGGCCGAAGGCACAGCGGCGAAACCAGGCACGCCCACGGGCAAGGAGACTGCCGCAACCGTGAACGGCCGCGTCGCGGAGACCGCCGGGAAGGGGACGGGTGGCGGGACGGCCCGCCAAGCCGGCCGCCAGGCCGAACGGGGCGGAGCCTCGGGCATCGCCCGCCGTCAAGTGGAAACCGGTTCGGCCATCCCGACGACGAAAGGCGCCGCCGCCCGAACCGCGGCCACACGGCCCGTCACCGCAGATCCCGCACCGGAGCCCGCCGTGGCTCCCCGCAGCGGCGGGGCGGCCACCGGCGCGGCCCAAACCCGGCTCCCAAGCCAATCCGCTCCCAGCGTCGTCCGCACCGGCGGCGGGGCCAGTGGCATCGCCCACGCCGCGCCCGTCCAACAGCCCCGGACGGAACCCGGCATCCGCATCGTCGCCGGAGTCTCCGCCCCGCGCGACCGGATACCCGCCGCCGGCCGCCCCGCCACCACCGCGGGAGTCACCGCCCCCAGGCAACGCGTGGACGCCGCCGTAGCCGGAGCCCCCGGAAATAACCGAGAAGGAACGAAGGAGATCCCCGAGTAGAACGCCGTAGACAACCGAATACCTCGCCGGCTGGCGGTTTCCCGCGATCACGACGCGACCGAGGGAAACCGCCAGCCGTCTTGTCATTTCACGGCCCGTTCGAAGGATAGGAGAACTGCCTGGACCCCGCCCCGAGCCCCGGAGAGGAGGGAAGAGCTGGGTGGGCGAGGCTCGTCTAGGGAGAAAAAGCTGCGGTTCGCCGGGGGTGGGAGAGAGAAACCATGGTTCGCTGGGGACGCGATTCGCCAAAGGGAGGAGAAAGCGCTGAAATGCCGCTTATAGGGAAGCGCTCAAATGCCGCCTGCGTCGGCGCCGGCACGCAAGTGAGATCGATCCATTCGGTAGCGTTTCAAAGTATTTAATGTATGTGAATGAACAAGTCGCACGATATGCGGAGTACCGTTGATGAAGGTGATATAAGCCACTAAGTAAAGGGACTAAGGTCCTAATAGGGGCAAGGTTCGGCGGGGCCGTTCAAGCGGAGTAATTTACGCAATAGTTCTTGTGCGAAAATCTGCTCGAAATTCAAGGAAAGAGTAGCCTAACCTGACTTTGGTGGCCCGACATCCAGGGCCGGAAGTTGGATAGAGGCTGTGATGATACTTCATGAATGTCCGCTCCGTACGCCGCTGAGGCTTACGCGAGTCGACTTACCCGAAAAGAACATGCTACGCATGCAGGAGCTCGGAGTGCGCCCCGGGACCGAGGCAGTCGTGACACAGCATGCAGGATTCGGAGGCGTCGTCATCAACATCGCAGGATCGCGAGTGGCGGTGGACCACCGTTCCGCACGCAGCATCGAAGCGGAGGTCCTCTCATGAGCTGCCCCAAGTGCCAACCGTCCGAGGCTCCGGCAGGCGGCGTCGCCACGATGACCGGCCGCGAGCCGACCATCGCCCTCGTCGGCAACCCCAACGTCGGCAAGTCCACGCTCTTCAACCGGATCACCGGCGCACGCCAGCGCGCCGTCAACGCCCCGGGCACGACGGTGCAGGTGGCCACCGGCCACTGGCGCGCGGTCGGGGCGCGAGTCCTCGACCTGCCCGGAACGTACTCGCTGATCGCCACGAGCCCCGACGAGCAGGTCGTCACCGACACCGTCAGCGGGGCGCCGGGTTCCGTCACCGATCCGAATGCCGGCCTGGGCGTCGACCTCATACTCGTCATCCTCGACGGAAGCTCGATGACGCGGTCCCTCTACCTCCTCGCCCAGGTCGCCCAAACCGGGCGGCCCGCCGTGGCTGTCGTCACCATGGCTGACGTCGCCGAGCAGAACGGCGAGCCCGTCAACGTCAACGCCCTCGCCAAGAAGCTCGGCATACCGGTGATGGCCTTCGACCCTCGTTCGGGCCGGGACTCCGCCGTCTTGGAGCAGATGATCGCGACCGCCCTCGTGACCCGCCCCCGCGTCAACGGGATCGTCCCCGACCCGAACGCCCCCGGATACTCCGCCGACGCGGCCGCCGAGGCCCTCGCGAGCGCGGGCCTTCCGGAGCGCGGCGAGCGCGAAGACCTCATCGGCGACGCCGGCTGCGGCTGCGGATGCGGCTGCTCCGATGGCAGCGGGAAGAAATCCGACGGCCAGACGCCCGGCCGCGAGGAGAGCGGCGGGGCAGCCGAGGCCGCGGCAGACGGACGCGCTGCTGCGGCGGGTGAGCGTGAGGCTGCGACCGGTGCCGGGCGGGCCGGTGGCGCCGACGGCGTCGCATCCGGGGCGTCGGCGAGCGCATCGGACGGCCCGGACGCGGCGAGCCCGGTCGCCTCCGACGCAGGCGCGGCCGTCACGACCGTCACGGCCGCCGAATCCGAGATGGACCGCGCGGCCCTCCTCTTCAGCTGGGTGGACGGCGTCGAGGCCTCCTGCCGCGAACACCCGGCCGACCCGGCGCGGCTGTCGCGCTCGGACAAGATCGACCGCGTGCTCCTCAACCCCGTCGCGGGGGTCCTGATCTTCCTCGGCCTGCTGTGGGCGCTGTTCCACGCCGCCGGGGAGTGGGCGAAGCCTCTCCAGGACCACTTCGAGGACTTCTTCGCCAGCGAGGAGGACGGGGCGACCTCCGTCGCCAACGGCATAACCTCGCTGCTCGACAAGGCGGGCATAGGCGGCGGATGGCTCCAAGCCCTCCTGGTCAAAGGCCTGGCCGCGGGCCTCGGGGTCGTCGCCAGCTTCTTCCCGCTCATGTTCGTCATCTACATCGCCTTCTCGATCCTGGAGGACTCGGGGTACATGGCCCGCGCCGCCTTCCTCGGCGACCGGCTCATGCGGCGGATCGGCCTGGACGGGCGCGTCATCCTGCCGCTCATCATGGGATTCGGCTGCAACCTGCCCTCGCTGGCCGCGGCGCGCACCCTGCCGTCGGCGCGCCAACGCCTTGTCACCGTGCTCATCACCCCGTACACCTCGTGTGCGGCGCGACTGACGATCTACCTCATGGTCGCCAGGATCTTCTTCGCCGGGAACGTCGGCACGATCGTCTTCCTCATGCACCTGTTCTCGATCATCATGGTCGTCAGCGGGGCGTGGGTGCTCAAGCACTTCATCACCAAGGACGAACAGTCCGCGCCGCTCATGCTCGTTCTGCCCGCCTACCAGGTGCCGCGCCTGCTGCACATGCTGAAGATGACGCTGCGCCGCTCGTGGGCGTTCGTCACCGGGGCGGGCAAGATCATCGTGGTCATGACGATCGTCGTGTGGATCATGGGCGCGATCCCCATGGGAGCGGGAGGCGAAGGGAAGAAATTCGCCGACAAAGAGCTCGCCATGGAGGACTCCCTCTACGGCAAGACCGCCCAGGTGCTCGTGCCGGTGTTCAAGCCCACCGGCTTCGGCGAATGGCACATGACCGGAGCGCTCATGACCGGCTTCGTCGCCAAGGAGACGGTGGTCTCCTCGATCGTCACCTCCTACAACCTCGACCCCGATAAGGACGCCGGCGACGCACAGGACGACGGATCGGACCTCGGCAAGCTCCCCAAGCTCGTCACCTCCTCCCTGAAGGAGTCCGCGGGGGAGGGGCGTGAGGGCCTGGCGGCCTTCGCCTTCATGGTGTTCGTCCTGACCTACACGCCGTGCCTGGCGACGGTGGCCGAGCAGACCAAGCTGATCGGAGGCAAACGGGCGACCCTGGCCGTGGGCGTCCAGCTGGCGGTCGCCTGGGCGTTGGCCGTGGCCGTGTTCCAGATCGGGAAGATCTTCGTATGAACGCCGTGAAGGCCTTCAGACGGGCTCGCGCGGCCGGCGTGCGAGCCCGCGAAGGCGGCCGGTCCGTCCCCGGCGCCGGCCAGGCCGAGCGCGGCGGTTTGGGCTTGCCCGGGGACGGCGGAGGCCAGGCCGAGAATGGCCTGCTCGGGAACGGCGGGCACTTCGACCGCGGCGGCCGGCCGCGTCGGCCGGGAGGCGGCGATCGCTCTCGCCGCGGTGATTCCCGCCGGGATGAGACGCCCCGGCAGGGCGGCGCCTCTGTGGGGGCCCTCGGAGCGGGCCCGGTCGGCTCGGTGACCGACCGCGTGCTCCGTCAGCTTCGCGAGGGTAGGACCGTCCGGGCCATCGCCGCGACGAGCGGGGTCTCCGAGGTCTTCGTCTCGACGATGCTCGACCACTTCGAGCGGCTCGGTCTGCTCGACGAGGCGAACTCGCTGTGCTCTTCCGGCCTCGGAGCCTGCTCGACCACCGAGCTGACCGACGAGGCCAGGGTCGCCTGCGCGGGGTGCCCGCTCGTCATCTAGCGTCTAGCGATGCCGCCGTCTGGCCGTTCGTCGTTCAACCGCGCGTCGTCCAGCCGTTCGGTCGCTCTGCATGAGCGGCCGAGCCGAGCATCGCGGCGTTCGGGATGCTCGGACGCGGGAGGCAGCGCCGGCTGGGGGCCTCCGAACGGTGTGCCGAGCCGGCCGGCGGACCGCCCGACGGCCGCGCCGCCGGGACGCAGGCCGGGCGAACCGATGGGACGCAGGCTGGGTCCGCATGGCGGGCGGGCCCGTTGGACGCCGCGCGGAACTGGCACAATGGCGCAATGGACGTGGTGAGCCGAAGGCGCTCCGACGAGCCGGACGGGCTGCTCGGCCGGCTCCGCGAGGCCGTGCGCGGAGAGGTGGACGCCAGTGCGCGCCGCCGGGCCGAATACGCCACGGACGCCTCGAACTACCGGATACCGCCGCGCGCGGTCGTCTGCCCGGTCGATGCGCAGGACGTCGCCGCCGCCCTGGCCGTCGCCCGCGAACTCGGCGTGCCGGTCACGGGGCGCGGCGGCGGCACGTCCTGCGCGGGCAACTCCATCGGCCCGGGGATCGTCCTCGACTTCTCCCGTCACATGAACGCCATCCTCGGCGTCGACCCCGATTCCCGCACCGCCCGCGTTCAGCCGGGCGTGGTCATGTCCGACCTGCAGAAGGCCGCGGCCCCCTTCGGGCTGCGCTTCGGGCCCGACCCCTCCACGCAGAACCGGGCGACCTTCGGCGGCATGATCGGCAACAACGCCTGCGGCCCCCACGCCGTGGCCTTCGGGCGGACCGCGGACAACGTCGACCGGCTGCGCCTGCTCCTGGCCGACGGGCGGGAGATCGCGGCTGGCCCCGGCGGCCTGGGCGTGGACGCCGTCGACGGCCTGGCCGAACTCGTCGCAGCCAACCTCGCGGCCATCCGCACCGGCCTCGGCCGTTTCAAACGCCAGGTCTCCGGCTACTCGCTGGAGCACCTCCTGCCCGAGAACGGGCGCGACCTCGCCTCCTTCCTCGTCGGCAGCGAGGGAACCCTGGCCCTGGTCTGCGAGGCGACGGTCCGGCTCGTTCCCCTACAGGCCTCGCCGGTGCTCGTCGTCCTCGGATATCCGGACATGGCCTCCGCCGCCGACGACACCGTGCCCCTCCTGGCCCACGGCCCGCTGGCCGTCGAAGGCCTGGACGCCCAGCTCGTCGACGCGGTCAGGCGGGCCAAGGGCTCCGTGCCCTCATTGCCCGCCGGAGCCGGGTGGCTCTTCGTCGAAGTCGGGGCCGAGGGGGGCGTCGACGCCATGACGCGGGCGCGAGCCCTGGCCGACGCAGCGGCGACCGACGCCGTGGACATCCGGCCCGCCGGGCCCGAAGCGCGGGAGCTGTGGCGTATCCGCGCCGACGGCGCGGGCTTGGGTGGCCGCACCCCGGCGGGCAACCCCGCCTGGCCGGGATGGGAGGATTCGGCCGTTCCGCCGGAGAACCTCGGCGCCTACATCCGTGAGTTCGAGGCGCTTCTCGGATCGCACGGCCTGGCAGGCCTCCTCTACGGGCACTTCGGCGACGGCTGCCTGCACATCCGCATCGACTTCCCCCTCGAAGAGGACGACGGGCGGCCGAGGTTCCGGGCCTTCATGGAGGAGGCGGCGGACCTCGCCGCCCGCTTCGGCGGTTCGCTCTCCGGCGAGCACGGCGACGGCCGGGCCCGCTCGGAACTGCTCGGGCGCATGTACGGCTCGGAGATCCTCAGCCTGTTCGGCCGGGTCAAAAGCCTGTTCGACCCTGCAGGAGTCCTCAATCCGGGAGTCCTCGTGCGCCCCGACCCGCTCGACGCGCACATGCGCCGCCCGGACGCCCGCCGGATCGAGTACGCGGGAGGTTTCCACTTCGCCGACGACCACGGCGACATGACCCGGGCCGTCCACCGCTGCACGGGCGTGGGCAACTGCCGCGCCAACCGCTTTGACATCGGGATGTTCATGTGCCCCTCCTACGAGGCCACGCGCGACGAGAAGGACGTGACCCGGGGGCGGGTCCGCGTCCTGCAGGAGGTGGCCAACGGCGGCCTGCTCGACTGGACGGCGCCGGGGGTCCTGGAGTCCCTGGACCTGTGCCTGGCGTGCAAAGCCTGCTCGCGGGACTGCCCGACGGGCGTCGACGTCGCCCGCTACCGCTCCGAAGCCCTCTACCGGGCCTACAGGGGCAGGCGCCGGCCGATGACGCACTACACGCTCGGCAACCTGCCCCGCCTGGCGGGCCTCGTCACGAAGGTCCCGGGCCTGGCGCGCCTGGCCAACGCGGTCATGGGGATCGGGCCGCTGCGCCGACTCGGCTTCCGCCTGGCCGGAGTCGACACCCGCCGGGGAATGCCCGGGTTCGCCACCCGCCGGTTTTCCCGGACGGCCCAAGCCCGCCGGCTCGGCACGGCCGGCGGCGCGGACGGCCCGCCCGGCCGGAGCCTGGCCGACGGCCGCCACGTCGTCCTGTGGGTCGACTCCTTCTCCGAGACGCTCGACACGCGCGGGGCGAGGGCCGCCGTCGACGTCCTCCAGGCCGCCGGATACACCGTGCTGTTGCCGCCCGGCGAGGCCTGTTGCGGGCTGACCTGGATATCCACCGGCCAGCTCGGCACGGCCAAGAGGAAGCTGGGCAGGCTGCTGTCCACACTCGCGCCCTTCGCAGCGAGCGGGGTGCCGATAGTCGGCGTCGAGCCCTCGTGCACCGCCGTCCTGCGCTCCGACCTGGAGGACCTCCTCCCGGACGACGCGAGGGCCCCGCTGGTCAAGGCGATGACGTACACGCTCGCCGAGCTCCTCACGGCCCCCGAGCCCGTCGGGCCCGGCCGGGGATGGCGCATGCCCGACCTCGCAGGCGTGGAGATCGTCGCCCAGCCCCACTGCCATCACTATTCCGTCATGGGGTGGGCCGCCGACGAGGACCTCCTGCGGAAGGCCGGCGCGTCTGTGACGAAGGTTACCGGATGCTGCGGGCTGGCGGGCAATTTCGGCATGGAAAAAGGGCATTACGAGGTGTCCGTGAAAGTCGCCCAGGCCAGGCTCGTGCCCGCCCTGTCCGAGGCCGGCCGCGACGCGGTATTTTTGGCCGACGGATTCTCCTGCCGGACGCAGGCCGGCCAGTTGGCCGGATCGCGGGGGATCCACCTCGCCGAGCTCATACGCGACGGAGCGGAGGCGGCCAGGAGACGGGGAGGAAGCTGATGGAAAATAGGAATAAAGCGCCCCGCCGGGGGAATTCCGATTCGGTAGCTAGTGGAGCGGGTCTGCCGTGGGCTACCCTAGGAGCATCACGCATTGTTTCTTGAAGGAGGTCCCGCACGATGGCGCTTTTTGCCCTGTCAGGCGGCCGCATTGTGCCAGCTCAGGCAGTCGAGCTAGACGGCACGTCTGCGACGGAAGTGTTGGGCGCGCTTCGCGAGCGCGCCCTCGACATTGTGGGCGTGCCGCTGTTTCCCATCGTGTGGGAGCAGGCCGACCGGCAGCCCGGAGAATCTCACCTGCTCACCATGGACTCCGCCGGCAACACCGTCATCGTCAGCATACGCGCGCATTTCTCCGCGGTGAGCCTCTTCGAGGCTCTGAGCCTGGCCGGGCGCTACTCCAGCATGTCCCGCCGCGAGATCGTCGCGATGTACCCGGGCGGCCAGGCCGCCTTCGACTCGGCCTGGCAGACGTTCCGGGAATCCTCGCCGGCCACGGCGTCGGCGGGAGCCCGCATGGTCGTCGTGACGCTGCGCGCCGACGACGACCTCTTCCCCGTCATCACGACGCTCTCCGAGGGCGTCCGGGTCCTCGAGGCGCGCGTCTACGGTTCGGGGACCCAACGGTATCTCAGCGTGGACCCCTGCCACAAGCGCGCTGTCAACAGCACGACCGACGCCCGGACCGTGGCCCCCAGGCCGGCCGCTGCGCCCGCGGTCGCGGGGGACCTCCCGGCCGGCCCGGCGCCTGTCGCGCCCCGGGCGGCCGCGGGCAGATCGCGGGTTCCGGCCCACGTCCACCTCGACCGCTCCCGGCCGCTCGTCCGGGTCGAGGAGAGTGCGACCCCCGAGCAGGCCGGCGACGACAGGCGGATGGACTCCGGGCCCGTGGAGACTGGAGACAAGCGCCGCCGCCGCTCACGTCCGCGTGAGTCCCACGTCTCCGCCCCGCGGGAGGCGACGGCGCCCCGCTCTCTCGGCAACTCCCCTCTCGGCAACTCCCCTCTCGGCAACTCCGCGGCCGCCCTCCCAGAGCCCGGCCGCGCCGCGCCGTCGAACGGAGGCCCCGGGCGGGGCCGCGAGGGCAGGAGGGCGGCGAAGCTGACGCCTGTCTCTCCGGCCTCGGCTCCCTCGGCCCCTCAGACGTCCGCCTCCTCCGCGCCCCAGGCGTCCTCGTCGCCGGCGGCCGCCCCGGCCAGGCCCGCCTTCGACTCCTCGAAGATCCCGGTGATACCGGCGTGGCGCCTGGAGAACGAGAAGGAGCGCGACACGCCGAACTACATATACGCGATGCGTCAGCAGCAGGTCACCCGCGTGCGCACCGAACAGCTCCTGTGGGAGAAATCAGCGCCCAAACGCGACTCCTCGGCCGGAAGGGCGGAGGCGAACTCCGAATCGATGGCGGCATCGGCCTCCGAGGACGCCGTCAAGCGGGCGGCCGAACGCGAGATCCTCTCGCCCGCCGGACGACTGCTCGCCATCGCCAGCCGCAACAGGACCCCCTTGAGCCTGTCGATCGAACGCGAAGGCGCGAGGCCGGCCGCGGCCAAGCTCACCGCCTGGGGGACGCTCATCGTCGGCCGGGCGTCGTTCACCGACCCCTCCCAGGCGGCGTCGGAGGCCCTCGGCGGCATCGAAGTCGACGGCTGGCGGGCATGGACCGCCTCCGACGGCCGCAGCCTCGACGACCTCTGACTCGCCCGCACCCGACCCCTGCCCGGCATCCCGGACGGCAGCATCTCACCCGCTGCGACCACCGCCGATCTCACCGTCGGCAGCACGATCGACGCGTCGAAGCGCGCTCACGCCATCGCCGTTACGCGCCGTTTCACGCTTCCACGCGCCGTCTATCGCCTCTCGCGCGCCGTCGCGCCTCGGCGCCCCGACCCCGTCGAAGCGCCGCGCCGTCTCCGGGCCGTTACGGCCGAGCACGTAGGCCCTCACGAAACGGGCGATTTCGCCGAAGGCACGTTCGCGCACGTCGCGGCGGGAGAGGGTGACGTCGTGAACGGCGTCCTCGAGCTTGACGAGCGTCGTGTGGGCGCCCAGGTCGGGGACCCGCTTCCAGATTTGCGCGACGTCCAGAACCGAGTCTGCGGCCCGGAAGCCCTCTGTCCACGTCTCGCCGGTGATCGAGCGGGCGGAGGTGAGGACGAGGACCGGACAGTCGATGGCTAAGCCGCCGCTGACGCGGGCGTGCCCCGCCAGTATCGCCGAGAGCCAGCCGGCGCGCACCGGTGCGCCCGTGCCCGTGCGGAATGCCGGGTCGGGGTTCCACCCCGTCGTCCAGAACGGGTCGTCCGAATCCTCGCCGCGGGCCTGAGGGTCCGGGCCGTTCGCGGCGGCGCCGGTTGCGCGGGCCGTGGCGGCTGCGGACGCGTCGGCGGAGGCCGGGTCGCCGTCTCCAGCGGCAGGCGGGCGCCACGCGGTGATCGCCCGCTGGTAGAAGTCGCCGTCGCCGGAGGGGATGACCGAGGCGGGGGAGAGCCGGGCGAGCATGTCCACGACGGGGGCCCCGATCTGCCGGGCCATCGTCGAGCCGTGGTACTCCAGCCACGGGGCGTTCAGGACGAGCCCCTGGGCTGCGCCGGGGTGGCGGTCCGCCCACAGCGCGACGACGAGGCCTCCGGTCGAATGCCCGTAGATGACCAGGGGCAGGCGGCCGCGGTGCTCCTCGTAGACGAGGTCGGTGCAGGCGTGGATCTCCTCGTCGTAGGAGGCGAGGTCGCGGATGAACCCGAAAGTCTGCCCCTCGCGCAGGGACCTCCCGTACTTGCGCAGGTCGACGGCGTAGAACCGCCCGCCGGCCGCTGAGACGGCCCGGGCGAGCTCGACCTGGTAGAAGTAGTCGTTCCAGCCGTGGATCGCCAGGAACACGAAGTCCGGGTGTTGCCGCAGGGGCCGGCCGGGCCCGCCCATCGCCGGGTCGTCCTCGGGGACGTGGACGACGACGGTCGTTGCGACCGGGCCCTCTTCGTCCGGGTGCAGGTCTATGGTGCGTGACATGAACCCTGGGCCGAGGATGTCTCGGTCCCATGCTGCGCGATCCTTCATGCGCCTATCGTGCCACGGCCGGGGCGGGTACGGCCCCGGCAGGGCTTCCCGGCCCGCCGATCAGTTCAGGGATGCGAGGAACTCGGAGACGATGCTGGAAACTTGGTCGTTCTCCACGAGGAAGCCGTCGTGCCCGTGGCGGGAGCGGACCGTGCGCACCCCCGTCGCCCCGGGCAGCGCGTCGGCCAGGCGGCGCATGTCCGCCGGGTAGAAGAGCCGGTCGGAGTCGACTGCGACGACGAGCGCGGGCATCCTCATCTCGGCCAGGACGGCGTCGGCGCCGCCGCGCCCCCTCCCGATGTCGTGGGTGATGAAGGCCCGGGAGATCGTCAGATAGGAATTGGCGTCGAAGCGCAGCGCGAGCTTGTGGGCGTGGTAGTCGAGGTAGCTCTGGACGGCGAAGCGTCCGCCGTGGAGGGGATCCTCGCCTCTCTGGGGCGAGCGGCCGAATCGCGTGTCGAGCTCCGGGGCGCACCGGTATGACAGGTGCGCGATCTCGCGAGCCAGCCCCAACCCCTGGGAGGGGCCGTCGTCCTCGGGCGCGTCGTAGTAGTTTCCCGCCCGCCACTTCGGGTCGCCCTGGATGGCGCAGATCTGGAAGTGGGCGTAGGCCACCTGTTCGGCGGTGGAGGCCGGCCCGGCGACCAGGACCGCGATGGAGCCGACCCGCTCCGGGTAGGTCGCGCCCCACTCCATGACGCGGCTGCCGCCGAAGCTGGCCCCCGCCACCATCGCCCAGCGGGAGATCCCGAAGAGGTCGGCGAGCTTGGCTTCGGCCGCGCACATGTCGCGGATGGTGATCTCGGGGAAGCGCGGCCCCCACGGGGCGCCGTCGGGAGCGGGCGACGCCGGGCCCGTCGAGCCCTGGCAGCCGCCGAGCACGTTCGGGCAGACGACGAAATACCGGTCCGTGTCGATCGCCAGGCCCGGCCCGACGACGTCGTTCCACCACCCGTCCTCTCCGCTGCGGCTCGTCGCGTGCGAGTCCCCCGTCAAAGCGTGGCACAGGAGCACGGCGTTGGAGGCGTCGGCGTCGAGGGAGCCCCAGGTCTCGTAGGCCAGCCGGACGGCGGGCAGACGCCCGCCGAGCTCGAGCTCGAGCGGACCGATGTCCGCGAACTCGCGCTCGCCGGGGTCGTCTCCTTCCCTCCAGGCGCCCGTGACCGGGACGGTCAGGCGGGGGGCGGGGCGGTAGCCGGTGTCGAAGTCTCGGATCGGCTCGGCGTCCGTCACCGGGTCGAGCGGGGCGTGCCCGACGAGGAAGCTGGGCGATTCGGGGGTCATCCGGTTCTCCTGGTCCGCTTGGCACGCCGCCGCTATTCGGCGGCGGACGCCGCCTTCGAGCTGGCCGCGGCGAGCGCTTGGTCGAGGTCGGCGATGATGTCGTCGATCGTCTCGATCCCGATCGAGAGCCGGACGGTGCCGGGGGTGATGCCCGCCGCCGCGAGCTCCTCGTCGTCCATCTGCGAATGCGTGGTGGAGGCCGGGTGGATGGCCAGCGATCGCACGTCGCCGATGTTGGCCAGATGGGAGAACAGCTCGAGGGACTCGATGAAGGCCTGGCCCGCCGGGCGTCCGCCGGCGATCTCGAAGGTGAAGACCGAGCCGGCGCCCTTCGGCGCGTATTTGCGGGCGAGCTCGTAGTACGGCGAGGAGACCAGGCTGGAGTAGCGGACCGACTCGACGGAAGGATGCCGGTCGAGGAACTCCGCCGCCGCCTTCGCGTTGGCCAGGTGCCGTTCGACCCTCAGCGAGAGGGTCTCCAGGCCCTGGGCCAGGAGGAAGGCGTTGAACGGGGAGACGGCCGCGCCCGTGTCGCGCAGCAGGACGGCGCGGATCCGGGTGACGAAGGCCCCCGGCCCGATCGACGCGAAGGACAGGCCGTTGTAGGAGGCGTCCGGTTCGGTTAGCAGCGGGAATTTGCCGTTGGCCCAGTCGAAGTCGCCTTTTTCGATGATCGCGCCGCCGATCGAGGTGCCGTGGCCGCCCAGGAACTTAGTCGTCGATTCGACCACGATGTCCGCGCCGTGGTCGAAGGGGCGGACGTTGTAGGGGGTTCCGATCGTGTTGTCGACGATGAGCGGGACGCCGTTGGCGTGGGCGATGTCGGCGAGGGCCTCCAGGTCGAGGAGGTCGCCCTTGGGGTTGGGGATCGTCTCGCCGTAGAGGGCGCGGGTGCGGTCGTTGACGAGCGCCCGCCAGCTCTCCGGATCGTCGGGATCCTCCACGAAGCGCACCGTGATGCCGAATTGGGCCAGCGTGCTCTTGAACAGGTTGTACGTGCCGCCGTACAGGGAGGGGGAGGAGACGATTTCGTCGCCCTGCTGGGCGACGTTGAGGACGGCGTAGAGTTCGGCGGCCTGGCCGGAGGCGACGAGCAGGGCAGCGGCCCCTCCTTCGAGCGCAGCCAGGCGCTCCTCGACGACTGCCTGGGTCGGATTGGTCAGGCGCGTGTAGATCGGTCCGAGCTCGGTCAGGGCGAAGCGGTCGGCCGCGGACTCGGTGCTGGGGAAGACGTAGGAGGTCGTCTGGTAGATGGGGAGGGCGCGGGCTCCGAAGTCGGAATCGGGGGTTTGGCCCGCGTGGACCTGGAGGGTCTCGAAGCCCCACTGGTTGTCGGTCATTTCTCTTCTACTCCTGGAATGTTGTTCGTCAGGAGCGGGCCGCGGGGCGCAGGGGAAGGCAGCCGGGCGCGGTGCGCAATGCTCCGCGGGGTGCTGCTGTCAGTTCTGCTGTCCATTCAAGCCCGCACAGACTGCTGGGGTGGGCTTGCAGCGCGCGTCGTCCGGACCGGGCCGGTGAGTCGCACGCTAGATGGGCATTCGCATGAACATGGCACTCAGCATAAGGGGTCGGGCGAGCCTTGGCAAAACCCTCCGGCCCTCTCGCACTAGGGGGGTGGCGTGCGAGAGGGCCGGAGGGCGGCGGTGTCCGTGGGGGCCCGGGGAGCGCGACGCGGCTCCGGGCGATGCCCCGCTACCCGGTGAACGCTTCCGCGGTGGACACCGCCTGCGAGGCGAGGCCGGGAAGCGTTGTCGACTCCGCCTGGTAGTTGAGGACCGCGATGGCGTTGGCCGGCGAGTAGTCCAGGCCCGAGGGGCGCCGGTCGACCGTCGTGTGGGCGTCGGTGATGAGCGTCACTGGGAAGCCCCGGTAGAGGGCCCCGTTGAAGGTCGAGCGCACGCAGTTCTCGGTCAGGGCTCCGCACAGCACGATGCGGTCGGCGTTCAGGCGTTCGAGGACCTCGCCGAGGTCGGTGTCGGCGAAGGCGTCTCCGAAGCGCTTGTCGACGATGGGCTCGCCGTCGAGGGGGGCGAGCTCGGGCACGATCTGCCAGCCGGGGGACTCGGCGCGCAGGCGTGCGTTCTGGTGGCGCACCCAGACGACCGGGATCCCTTTGGCGCGCGCTCGGTCCACGAGGGCGGCGATGTTCGCGACGACGTCGTCGCGCCGGTACGCGGCGGCGACGACGTCGACCTGGACGTCGACCACGAGGAAGACCGGGCTGTCGGCTGCCTTGTTCTTGTGCATATTCGACTCCTCCAATCGCCGGGGCCGACGGAATCGGCCCACTGATGCGGGATATGAGACGAGTCTAACATTTTACGCTTCCGTAGCCCAGGCGTCGCGGCCCGCGGGCGGGCGGATCGCACCGATGGCGCGGGAATGGCGGTGGGCGCGGGCGCGTCGCGGACGGCGATCGGAGCCGAGTCGGGGCGGAGGCCATCGCCTTGTCCTGCGGCGGAAAACCGGGGTTCCCGGGCCGCGGCCGTGTGAAGGACTAGCATAGACGAGGCGGATGTGACAAATGTTAAGCGTGTTGGTTTCGTGACGAAACTGTTATACGGTGTGATTGTTGTGAAGGCTGATAAGTCAAGTGCGACACGCCGGAGGCGCGTCGTCCGCTTGTCGGGTGACGGCCTTCCTCAAGAGAAAACCGGAGGACACGTGCGGAATCGCAGAATCAACCAGGGCATCGTGGCGGCCACCGTCGTCGTCTGCGCGGCGAGCGGCCTCGGGGCGCCCTCGAACGCAGACGACGGCGGCGACGACTCGCTCGAACGGGCGCAGCGCGCCGAGCAGCGGACGGCGTCGGGCGTGGCGGCGACGGAAACGCGCCTGACCGAGCTCAGCGCGAAGGCGAATCGGCTCAAACTCACCGCGGCTCAGGCCGAGGCCGAGTCGATCACCGCTCAGCAGGAGCTCTCGACGTCGATCAGCAAGGCCGTCGAGGCCCAGGAGGCGGCGAATGCGGCGGAGGCCAACCTCGCGCAGGCCCGCAGGCGGATCGGCAGGCTCGCGCGCGAGAGCTACCGCGAGGGCTCCTCGCCTCTGAAGGGGGCCAGGCTGGTGGGCGGGACGAAGACGGCCGCCGAGGCGTACAAGCGCGCCAGGGCCTACCGGATTCTCGCCAATAAGACGAACCGCGACGTCAGCGCGTTCGAGAATGCGCGCGCGAATGCGGTGACCCTTCAGAAGGCGGCCGACCAGAAGGCCAAGGAGGAGTCCGCGAAGGCCTCCCAGGCTCAGCAGGCGGTCGCCGAGGCGTCGCAGGCCTCGACGAAGGCCCGGAGCGAAGTCGAGTCCATCGCTCAGGAGCGCAACGCCCTCGTCTCCCGACTCGCCGCCCAGAAGGGCGTGACCGCGGAGCTCGTCAAGCAGCAGCGGGAGCAGAAGGAGGCGGCCGCCGAGTCGAAGGCCGAGGCCGAGCGTCAGGCCGTCGTCGTCGCCGCGCAGAAGAAGGTGGAGGCCGAAGCGCAGGCTGAAGCGCGCAAGCAGGCCGAAGTGCAGGCTGAGACGCAGAAGCAGGCCGAGACGCCCGCGCCGGCCGATTCACAGGCCGACGACTCGCAGACTGCCTCGGATCCCGCGGGTGGCGGGCAGGATGGACAGTCGAAGACCGGGCAGGACGGACAGACGGAACCCGAGCAGTCCGAGCGCACGGAGGGGAAGCAGGCCGAGCAGGCGCAGCCCACCGCTTCCGCGCAGCCGACGCCTGCTCAGCCGAAGCCATCCCAGACGCCTACGCCGACGGCCCAGCAGACGCAGTCACAGCAGGCGCAGGCCGCATGGCGTGCCCAGCAAGCCCAGGCGGCCCAGCAAGCCCAGGCGGCTCAACGTGCGCAGCAAGCCCAGGCCGCATGGCGCGCCCAACAGGCCCAAGCCGCCCGACAGGCCAGGCAGCAGGCCGAGCAGGCTCAACGGGTCCAGCAGGCGCAGGCGGCTCAGCGCGCTCAGCAGGCGCAGGCCGCATGGCGTGCTCAGCAGGCTCAGCGCGCGCAGCAAGCCCAGGCCGCATGGCGCGCCCAGCAGGCGCAGGCGGCGCAGCAGGCCAGGCAGCAGGCCCAAGCCCGCCAGTCCGCGGGATCGGGACTGGGCAGCCAGGTGGTCGCCTACGCGCGGCAGTTCGCCGGGGTCCGCTACGTGTGGGGCGGGGTCTCGCCGGTGACCGGTTGGGACTGCGTCGGGTTCACCAACTACGTCTACTCGCATTTCGGGCGCAGCACCCCGAGGAGAACGGGCAGCTCGGTCAACCAGTTCTGGAAGGGCTACACGATCGTCCCCGCCTCCCAGCGCCAGCCGGGCGACCTCATGTGGTGGCCGGGACACGTCGGCATCTACACGGGCAACAACATGCACATCGCGGCCTGGAACCCGAGCATGGGCACGCAGGAGCGCGCCGTGTGGGGCAGCCCGGTGTACATGCGCATCGTGTGACGGGCCGAAACCCCAGTGAAGCTCTCGTGCGGTGACGGGGTCCTCCTCTGCGGCGACCGCCGGCACTGGACGGCCGGCTCCGCCGAACGCGGCGCCGACGCCGGCCCGCCGCGGCCACCGTCACCGCGCGAGTTGAATGGATGAGGGCCCCGATTCCGGGGCCCTCATCGCTGTTCGACATCAGGCCGCCGGCCGGATCCCGCCCGCCCCGGCGCCGTGGCATCCCCTGGCCTGCGGCGGCGAGCAGCCGGTCAGTAGTGTTCGTCGATGGCCCGCTGGAACGACGTGCGGATCTCCTCCTCGGCTTCCTCGCGACCCACCCAGTGGGCGCCCTCCACGGACTTGCCCGGCTCCAGATCCTTGTACACCTCGAAGAAATGCTGGATCTCCAGGCGGTGGAATTCGGAGACGTCATCGATCTCCGTGCGCCACGAGGCGCGCTGGTCGCCCGCGGGCACGCACAGGACCTTGTCGTCGCCGCCGTGCTCGTCGCGCATGCGGAACATGCCCAGCGCCCGGCACCTGATGACGCAGCCCGGGAACGTCGGCTCCTCCAGAAGCACCAGAGCGTCCAGGGGATCGCCGTCCTCTCCGAGCGTGTCGTCGATGAACCCGTAGTCGTCCGGGTAGCGGGTCGAGGTGAAGAGCATGCGATCCAGGCGGATGCGGCCCGTCTCGTGGTCGAGCTCGTACTTGTTGCGGTTGCCCTTCGGGATCTCGATGGTGACGTCGAACTCCATGATGTTGCTGCTCCTTTGTAGCCAAGGGGTGCGGGCACAACGAACCGTCGCTTCCGTGGGAGACTGTCACCGTGAAGAAGATGACGCGGACGGCGATTGCGGCGGCGATGCTCCTCTCAGGCGGTTACGTCGTTGCTGATGCCTACGATCTTACCCCGGGGTTTCTCACGGTGCGCGATCGCGAACCCGATCCCCAACCGTATCCGACGGTCTCGCGAGCGATCACGGGACCCCCTCGCCTACCCGCGTGGAACGCGAAGGCGCCACAACCCGATTCCGCCGCCGTAGGCAAAGCGGTGACGTCATTCGCCTCCGATCCGCGCGTCACCGGCCACGTGAGCGTCAAGGTCGTCGACGCGGCAACCGGGAAGACCATCGCCGAACACGAGCCCGACGCCGCCCGGACTCCGGCCTCGAACATGAAGATCGTGACGGCCGCCGTCGCCTTGCGCGTCCTCGGGCCCGCGACGACCCTGCCGACGACGGCGCGCCTGCAGGGAGGGACGATGTACCTCGTCGGCGGGGGAGACACCCTGCTCGCTGCCGGCGCCGGCTCGCCCTCGGCCGTCAAGGGCCGCGCGGGGCTCGACGACCTGGCCGAACAGGCCGCCGCCAAGGCGCGCGCGGCCGGCGTGACGAACGTCCAGCTCGCCGTGGACTCGACCCTCTTCCAGGGGCCCGTGCGCCAGCCGGAGGTCAGCGGGGCCAACACCGGGTTCATCATGGAGATGCGCCCCCTGGCGGTCATGCAGTCCCGCAACCAGGCCGGCGCCTACACCCCGAACCCCGACCTGTCCGCCGGGCAGGCCTTCGCCGCCGCGCTGAGCAAGCGCGGCATCGCCGTCACAGCCGTGAACAGGGCCTCCTCGCCCGCGCCGGCCTCCGCCAAGGAGATCGGAAAGGTGCAGTCGGCGCCCGTGCGCGACCTCGTCGACTTTGCCCTGACGGAATCCGACAACACGACGGCCGACGCGCTCGGCCACCTCGTCGCAGCCAAATCGGGCGAAAAGCCCACGTTCGACGGCGCGGGCCGGGCCACCGTCGCCGAGCTGAAGAGGATGGGGCTGGACACCAAGGGAGTGGTCGTCGCCGACAATTCGGGGCTCTCCGCCTCGAACCGGCTCAACGCCGCACTCCTGACCGAGATCCTCAAGCAGGCAGGCTCGTGCGACAAGTGCAGGCTCGCCGCCTTGGCCTCCGGGCTGCCCGTCGGCGCCCTGACCGGCACGCTCGACGACCGGCTCAACGGGACCGCGGCCGCCGGCCGCCTCCGAGCCAAGACGGGGACCCTGGCCGACGCGACCTCCCTGTCCGGCTACGTCCAGACGTCCAAGGGGCGCCTCCTCGTCTTCTCGATCCTCGTCGGCGACCTCAAGGAGGGAACCCTCGCCCAGGGCAAGGCGGCGGTGGACTCCTTCGCCGCCAGCCTGGCCGCCTCCTAGCCCCGTCGCCCCCGAGCCTGAGCGCCGAGGCTCTGCTCACGGGAGGAGCGGCGCGCGGGGGCCGCGGAGCGCGGCCGGGAACCGTCCCGCGCGGGCGCGCGGATTTCGCCAGGCGTGGATTGCCCCGCGGCGGATGGCACGCCCGACTGCGGGCGGGATACCGTAGGGGGCATGGCCAGGATCAATCCGGATACGGCGCGCAGAGTCGCGCGATGGATGTCAGGCGCGGGCCCGTCCGTGACGCCGGCGGACGCCCGGGCGACGGTCGCCCAGCTGCGCGCCCAGGCCGCGCGCGCCCCGATGATCGTCGCCGACGTCACCGGTCTGGACGAGGCCGCCCGGACCGCGGCGCGGGTGCCCGTGATCGTGGTCGACCGGCCCGGCTGGGCCAAGGCCGCCACACAGCTCGCCGGAGACGTCATCGGCCCCTACATGGGCTCCGGCTCCGGCCCGCTGGCCGACGCCATGGCCTCGGCCGAGATCGCCGTCGGCGTGTCGGCCGTCGCCATGCGGGTGCTCGGCCAATACGACCCCTTCTGGGCCGGCCCGCAAGGCGCAGGCCCGCTCCCCGGCGGCGCGGCCTCGCTTCAGGAGCCCGCCGTCGGACGGCTCCTGCTCGTCGCCCCCAACGTCCGCGCCTTCGGCGCCGCATACTCCCTCGACCGGCAGGACCTGGCCCTGTGGATCTGCGTCCACGAGCTCACGCACGCCATCCAGTTCGCCGCGGCCCCCTGGCTGACCGACTACATCCACTCCCGGGCCAGGGCCCTGCTCGAACTGGTCGAGGCCCCCGAGCGGCCCTTCACCTTCGACTCCGGCCCCGGCGCCGATCTCACCGCCCTCATGAGCCTGCTCGAAGGCCACGCGGAATTCGTCATGAACGAGGTGCCCATCGCCCGGATGCCCGGCAAGAGGCACCTCATCGACGCCATGAAGGCGCGCCGCGAGGCGGGCAGCCCCATCGCCGCCTTCCTGCAGAGGGCTATCGGCCTGGACCTCAAGAGCGCCCAATACCGCGACGGGGTCGCCTTCGTCCGCGAGGTGGTCCGCCAGGCGGGGCACGAAGGCCTGAACGCCGTGTGGACGAACCCGCTCTTCGCCCCCAGCCTCGAAGAGATCGCCGCGCCCTCCGCCTGGATCAGGCGGGTCGTGGGCGCCTGATGGCAGGCCCTCATCGCGCGCTCGCGGAGACTCGCAACGCGGTCGAGTCGGCCTTCCGGGATGCGGGGATCGACGCCGGCTCGCGCGTCCTGCTGGCCGTCTCCGGGGGCTCCGACTCCATGGCGCTGGCCCAGGCCGCGCTCTTCGTCGCCTCGCGGGCCGGAGTGCTGGCGGCCAGCCTGACGGTCGACCACGGGTGGAGGCAAGATTCCCCGGACGAAGCCCGAGCGACCCGCGACCGCCTCGCCGGGCTCGGCGCCGACCCCGCCCTCGTCGTGAGGCTCGCCTCCGGCGCGCACTCGACGACGTACCAGAACTCCGTCTTGCCGTACTGCCCCTCCACC
>ERZ773070.287-NODE-287-length-38606-cov-4.714456_pt1 | contig 38606 bp, 33 predicted proteins | sample MGYA00580618_ERZ773070 | MGnify/ENA primary metagenome ERZ773070 (study PRJEB29015, sample SAMEA2738023) | human oral metagenome | biome: human oral; feature: human-associated habitat; material: dental | place: China | collected 2019 ... | reverse complement strand
CGCAGCAAGCGCCACACAAACCACACCAGCCCGCCCTGACCCGGCGGGCTTTTTTGACCACAGGAAACACACCATGAGCGAACTCGTCGTTATCCAACTGACCGTGCCGCAATTGCAAACCATGCTGGACAAAGCCGCCGAAAAAGCCTCGCTGGCGGCGGCCAATGCCAGCGGCGAGCTTTGGGGCGCGTCCGACCTTGCGGCACACTACAAGGTCACGCCGCCAACCATCTACAACTGGGAACGGCAAGGCCGTCTACCCCGGCGAGCGGCCGGCACGCGCTGGCGCAAAGCGGATGTGCTGCGATGGGATGCAGACCGGGCAGGGCGAATATAGGCCCAACGAAGCGGCGCAATCTGTTGATTCATATTGACACTTCGTGTCCGGCCCCGGGCACCACAAACCAAATTTGGTTTATCAAAAAATCATCCGCTCCCTCTAAGATTGCCGCCTTCGGGCGGCTTTTTTTATGCCGTTTTCTTACTCAATCCAAACTTGCGGCCCAAAAAAGGCCCAACGGATGGCGCAATGGCAACGGCAAAACAGCGAGGCAAAGGCATCTGGGGCATCCAGATCAAAGTCAGGGGCAGGCGCGAAAGCGGCACGTTTGCGACCAAGCGCGAGGCGGAGCTTTGGGCCGCGAGGCGCACGCTGGAACTCAATCTGGAATCCACTGGACGCGCGGGTGAAGTGCGCACGCTGGGAGACGCCATGCGCCGCTACGCGCAAGAGGTGTCCCCCACGCACAAAGGCGAGCGGTGGGAGCGCATCCGCCTGGAAGCCTTGCAATCGCAATTGCCCGTCACGCTGCCGCTGGCAAAGCTCACGGCTGACCATTTCAACGCGTGGAAGCGCGAGCGCCTGAAGGCCGTTTCTGCGGGGACGGTGGCGCGTGAAAGGGGTTTGATCTCTGCCGTGCTGGCGGCCGCACGGCAGGAATGGGGCTGGCTCAAAGGCGACCCGCTGGCAGATGTGCGCACGCCTGAAAACTACAAGCCGCGCGAACGCGTGATTACGTGGCAGGAGACGCGGGCCATGCTGCGGGCGCTGCATTACCGGCCAGGCCATGCGCCGCAGTCCACGCGCGAGATGGTGGCCTACGTGTTTTTGCTGGCGCTGCGAACCGGGATGCGCCAATCAGAAATCACGGGGTTGCGCTGGCAAAACGTGCATGCAAACTGGGTGACGCTCACGGAAACGAAAAACGGCGATGCGCGGGATGTGCCGTTTTCTCGCAAAACGCAGCGGCTGCTGGAGGCCCTGCGCCCGCTGGACCGCGAGCGCGTGGTGAAGGTGAATTCGGCGTCTGTTGATGCGCTATTCAGACGTGCGCGCCAGCAGGCCGGGCTGGATGGGTTTCGCTTTCATGATTCGCGTCATACGGCGGCTACCCGCATTGGGCGAACGGTTGGCCAGCCCGGCAAATTATCCTTTCCTGAATTCTGTAAAGTATTTGGCTGGCGCGACCCGAAACATGCACTTATTTACGTGAACCCGACGGCGGCTGAATTGGCGCAAAAGCTCTGATAGGCGCAGTCCGCTATCAGTCGGCGTTATGGTGGTAAATGTCTTGCCCCGACCCGGAAATCGACGCTTGCACGTTCATGGCGTTCAGCCCGGCAGCCGCTTGCATGCCCAGCATCTGGGCGTGCGCCATCGCCACTTTCACGCGCGCATCAATGGCGGCCATGAACGTCTCTACATTGGTTTTCTCGGCGCGATGCTTCAGGTCGGCTTGCTGCATTTGCACGCGGGCGACCATTTCTTCGGCATTGACCTGCGCGGTGTATAGCTGCACAAGGGCGCTGGCCAGGTTGTGTTGCGCTTGCGAGATGGCCGTGGCCACTTTGGCGGCGGCGTCGGCGCTGGATGCCAGGGCGCTGATATAGCGGATGGCCGCATCCAGCGCCGCCTTGTGCCAGTCCAGCAGCTGCTGCACTGCAAATCGGATGTTCTCGATTTCCGTTTCAAAGCTTTTGATAGCGATCTCGCGGCTGCTGGCTGACAGCTCGCGCGCAGACTCGACCCGCATCTGCGCCACCTGCGCGGCCAGCGCGCCGGGCGGCATGGGGTAACCTTTGGCCGCCCACTCGCTGGCTGCGGCTTGCTGCTGGCGCTCGAACTCACGGGCAATTCGTGCGCGGTCTCGCTCCCACAGTTGCCGCTCTACGCTGGCGCGTATGCCCGTGCCGCCCTCGTTGATGGCACGGCAACACCAGCGCAAGGCGGCCTCATGGCAATGCGGCGGGGGGAAATATTTGTCGATGAAGTCCGTGAAGCCTTTGATCAGCCGGTCGTAGATTTCAGGAAACAAGGTACGAAATAGCGTTTCAGCGCGATCAGCCTGATCGGGGTCTTGCGGCAGCACAGGCTCCCGTGGCTTGGAGACATGCACAGGCACGGGCGGCTGCACTTGCGGCGCTCCATTCACCAGCGCCAGCGCCGCTCGGCTCATGGCTTGCGAAGCCTGGCTCTTCTCTCTGGCGGTATCCCACATCTTGCCCATCACGCTATCGACCACCTTGGCGGGGCCGCCGCTGAAAACCGGCGTGGCTGATACGCTCATGTCTGCACTCTCCTGCCTGACAGTTCAATCACCCGGAACTGCACGGAGGCAAGCTCAAAGTCCGTGCCGTCCTGGTTCACAATTTCCAACCCAATCACATTGGCGCGCAAGCCACGCCCCAGGTCAATGCGCTGCTGCATCATTTGCGAGTTGAAGGCGCGGGTGCGATACACGTATTCCCGCCCGCCCGCGCTCACTTTCAGATACAGGTGCCCGCTGCCGCTCATGCCCGCGTAGCACTCGCTGATGGCTTTGAGCTGCGGCGTTCCCAGATCGGGCGCTCCCAGCCCCACGGCGGCGTCAATCGGCTGGCCCGCGTCGCTATCGCCTGCCAGCAGGCACACCCCCCGCCCGTTCGCGCCGAAGTAGCGCCCGCCGATGCGCGCGTAGCTGTTAAAGCCCACGCTGTAGCGGCTGGCCGCGCCCGTGGTTTGATTCCAAACGTGGCTGTACGACACACTCGGAACTGGCGCTGCGCCGCCAGCGCTGACGAGAATCTCCATGATGGCCTGCGCCAAAGCCTGCGTCGCCCAGCCATCTGTGGCCCGCACACTCTCTTGCAGGGCGGCGTCCAGCAGCGTTTGCGCCGCCCAGGTCACGCCGATGCGCAGTCCGCCTGCCAGCACCAACAGAGCCACGGCCTGGCCGCTGATGCCTGCTGGTGCCCACAGGGCCTCTTCCCACTCCGCTTGCGTGTGCGCTCGCGCTTGGGCGCGCAGCCGCAAGGGGCCAATGCGCAAGCTGCCGCTGGCGCGCTTGCCATCCAGCCCCTGCATTTGCAGCGCAGGCAAGGCGAAATCGCCCTCCGCGATGGGCGCTCGCACCGCAACGCCCGCCATCACCAGCGCGCCCAGGCGCATCATGGCCGTGGTCTGCTGCACCGCATGCCAGCCCGCCGTGGCTTGCAGCCGCAACGGGCGCAGTCTCATGTGCGCTTCGCTGGCGCTGCCGCGCTGCGCCCCGCGCATTTGCAGCGCGGGTAGCGTCATGTGCGCGCCCGTTTGCAGCCGCGCCTGCAACTGAAGCGCCGGCAGCTGCACATGGCCCCAGCCGAAAGTCGTGCTCCCGCCCTGAAGCAGCAATGCGGGCAGGGTCAGCTCGCCCTGCCCCCCGCGCTCGGTCATCACGCGCGGGTTGAACACGATATCGCCTATCCAGTACAGCGACGCGGCCAGATAAAAGCGCACCAGAGGCAGCGCGCGCCGCTCCGTTTTCACCACAGCGCCATTGCGCGAAATCTGCACCTCGCCATGCGTGGCGCGCACGCGCCAGACGTCAGCGGCGGTGTAGCTGCCCAAATCCGCTCCGTCCAGCAAACTGTAGGCGTGGTTGCCTGTCAGGCGCAGGCCGTGCACGATGTGCCCAAGGCCCTGCTGCGGGTCTTGCAGATAGGCCGAAAGGCCGCAGGCCACGCCCGTCACCCCATTGGGCACGCTGAACTCGCCCCAGCCAAGCGTGTCTATGGCCTCGATGGAACGTGCAAAAGCGTTCCAGCCGCGCGGCGGGTCTTCCCAGGAGCGTGCAGGGATAGCTTCTTGCCCTGCTTCTGGCGGTACGTAAACGCGCTCAATACGCTCTTCCCATACCCACTCGCCTTCTATCTGCACCACTCGGTTTCTTGGATCGTAGGCGTTGCCGTCCTGCGTGCCTGTGTCATTTGCGCGCAGCGGTTTCCATACACGCTTGCGCACCGTCTGATAGATGTAATAACCTGGGCGCGGGGCCTTGGCCGTCCTGCCTGGCACGCCATATACCCGCCCTAGCCTATGCAGCGTGTTGTTGCGGCGGCTCACGGGGCCTCCTTTCTGTCATCGCTCAACCAAGGGGCGTGCGGCGTGGGATTCCCGTTTGCATGCACGGGCACATAAGCGCTCGGATTCACGCCATTGGCTTCCACATACGCATCCAGCGCATTTGGGTAATAAACGGGCGCTTGCTGGATATACATGCGAAAAACCCCAAGATTGGCAGCCGTTTGCCGCCACCGCCAATGCCGCCCATCTTGGATAAGCGCGTTTACCATCAGGGGCGGACGCGCGCTTACATCCACCACATGCACCGCATCTGCCGTCAGCGCGCGCGGGGTGGAACACGACCACAGGCGCGATGGCAGCGATCCGACACGCTGAAAACTGGCCGCTCCATCTGCCGACACCCACACATCGCATGGGTCATTGAGATAGTCGTTGTAATTGGATGCCCATAGGCGCGAACTGGTGACCATACCAACTCCAAGCGGGTGCCCAGGTTGTTTGGGCGGCAAATTGAACGCTGCCGCCATGCGCCACAGATTGCGCGCCTGATGCGCTTCAGCAGGCCACACCTGGGCCAGATTCGATACGCCGCCAGTTGCGGCATTGAGCAAGCAGCGCGACGTGTCGGTGCCCAAGAACCCGCCTGGGGTGACTTCCGTTCGGCTGGCAACCACAAAGCATGAGCTACGAGACACAGGAGCCACGCTCATAGAGAAGCTGTAATGATGCAATGTTCGCCAATCCGCCACGACTTCGCCAGCCGCCACGCGGCGCATCAGATCATTGATAGGAGCCAACAGAGCGTTTTCTGGCGCTCGCCGCCAGCTGCGCCCGCCATCATCACTTAATGCCAGCCAGTGCGCAGGATTTTTCACGCTCGGCCCTCGATGTCCAGAGAAACGCCAACGGTTGCCCTTGTCTGGCCCAGCGGGCGGCCATCCGGCCTGCTGCTGCCCCTCAATACCCACCGGATAAACACCGGCTACATGCAGCATCAGGCGACCCGGCCCCAGCCGCCAAAACCCTGCCACTGTCCACGAGCTATCTGCATCAGCGGCGACATCCGCCTCGATGTGCCATCCGTTGGCATCAAACACCCGCACGCGCGCTACATGCCAGCCCTGTTCATTGATGGCGCTGTAGGCGACGGCCGATTCATATCGCCCCCGCCAGCGCGCGCCATCCACAAATGCGACGGTTCCAACCAGTTCATTCTGGAAACGCATGCCTTCAAAAAGCGTAGGCAGCCCCAGCCCGCGATAACCGTTGTGTCCGCCGTCCGTGTCGAAGGCGGAAAACGAAGCCACTTGCACCTGCCCAACCTTCCGCATCGCTCCGCCAGGCGCTCCTACCCAGATGCCATGCGCGCGTTCCACGCAGGCTGTACCGTGGTATCCGGGAGGCGCAAGCGCGGCTTGCTCGCGGGCTTTTGCGCGCGCGTGCGCCAAGTTGTAAACGCCGCCCAAATTGAGGAAACGCCACTCCCATGCGTCATACACATAGCTCTTGGCAACAGGCGCACTGACAAACACCCGCCCATTCCCTCCCATTGAAAACACCCCACCGCGCTGTACCGTTGCCGCCGGGTCGAGCATTCCAAGCGGCTGAGGCAAGTTTTGCCAGGCGCGCCACATGGGGGTTTCGCTGCTGCCGGGCTTGGGTTTGCGAGATTTGAGACGCGAGTGCGTGCGCAGCGTATCCTTGTCGAACCAGTCGCGCGTATTCACCACCCACGCATCTTGCGTCCACTCAGCCTCTTGCTGTTGCAAGCGCACTTCCGTAAAGCCGTCGCCGCGCTTGCGCGCCGTGATCTCGGTCATGCCGTCTGCGCTTTTGCGCCGCGCGCTGGCAAAGGGCAGCCCAGGCAATTCAGACTGCAAGAAACGCGCCTTTGTGCGGCCCGGCCCGCTGACGCCGCCGTCGCGGTTGTTCGGGAAATGCGTGCCGTAGTTATTCATCAGGGGCTTTCCAGCGTGTGCGTGAACTGCGTCCAAAAATCAGGCGGCGGGAGCGCTCCACCACTGACGACATCCCACATCACGCCGCCGTAGTTGCCCATGTGCGCGTCGGACTGCGGATGCCATGTATCCCGTCTACCCCAAAAGGCCACACGCAGGCGGTCTCCAAAATCGCCATCGTCATCTCTGGCGCGCAACAACAAGGTTCCATTTGTCCCATGCATGCTTGGCGCGGAAGCGAAAGCGTCGAAACTGATCTTGACGACCGCTCCAGCGGCCTCCACTTTCGGCGGTTCGACATTCCACAGTCCGGGCGCAGGCGTCCACTCGTGCGTCCAAGTGACCGCGCCGGATGCGCCCACGGCCGCCCCGATGAGGACTGCTTCCGGGTGGTCGATGCCAGACACCCCCGCCCACACCGTGGCAGGAGGCTCTGAGGGGAAAGAAAACACCCCGTTTTGATACCAGCCCAGCGTGGCCATCAGGGGTTCTCCCCGCACCAGTGCATGGACTGCACCATGCCGATGCGAACGTCGGCGCGCAAGTGCATGCCGCCGTCCGCGTTCCAGATATAGCCTGTGCGCGGCACATAAGCCGCGCCATGCTTGGCCATTTGCCAATACAGCATGGGTTCTACACCGTACACGCCACGCGGCAGCGAGCGAGCTGCCTCCTGCGCCGCCTGCGTGCGGCACAGCGCCAAGTGGTGTACCAGCATCATGTCTTGCAAATGCGCCTGCTGCGAATAAGGGGCGGAGCGCCGCAGGCGTTCACCGTCGGGCGTGCGGATGATTTCATCCGTGTAAACCAGCGCCTGCTGACGGCCCGCTTGCAGGCAGTCATGCAGCACACTGGCGAAATCGGCGGGCAAATCGTCGTCGTCATCCCAGAAAAAGAACCAGGGCGTGCGCACGCGCTCAATGGCGGCCAGGCGCGCATCCAACAGCCCGCTGGCCGAGTCGAAGCGGCTCACGTGCGCCAGCGTGACGCAGCCGGGCGCTTGCCTTTCGGCGGGCACAGGCAGCGCCGACAAAATGACGGCGGATACTTCTGGCGTCATGCAGCGTTCTGAATCATGAGCGCAGCGGCATGCGGATGTTGTAGCTCTCCAGCGGCTGCAAGCTCACGCCGGAGCCGTAGATGTTGCTGGCCGCCACGATATCCGTTCCAACCAAGCCGTAGCTGCCCTGGATGCGCACCGCCGTGGTGGATTGCGCGCCGTCATCCGTGGGCAGCACATGGCGGAACCATGTCACCGTTCCGGCGGCCACCGTATCGCCCGCCCAAACTTCGGAGGCGGCCTTGGCAAGAATGCCCCCTGACGAGGCCGCCTCGAACGTCAGCCCCGCGCCGTTGGCCTTGTACGTGCCAATGAGCACCGCCGCGCCCACGGCGTCATCCGCCGTGGCGGGTTCGGCCCCGGAGTACAAGCGGATTTCGCCGCCGTTGAGCGCCGTGCGCAGCGGCGCGCTGGACAACAGGGCGTCTGCCAAACCAGTTGAAATTTTCATCTTCTCTCCTCTCGAAAAATCACAGCGACACCAGCGCCATCCGCACCGTCACCTCCAGCCGGTCGCCTACGCCTAGCTCTTTGGGCGACGGCAGGCGAACCACTGAAGCGAGCACACCCGCATTGCTGCCGCGCACCGGCACGCTGCTCATGAACAGCCCTCTGATCTGTTTCGGGGCGGTCATCACAAACGACGCTTTTGACGCCGTGTTATCCAGCGCCGCATCACTGACGGCGCTGAACTGAACGCCCTGGCGGCTTGTGCCGTCGTAGGCCGTACATTCGGTCGCCAGCTGGACAACCGTGGCCGCCGTCACGTCATCCGTGGGCGTGTAATCGCCTTCATACAGCGCCGCGTACCACTGCGACACCTGCGGCCCGCCTTTGAAGGCGGCTTCCAGCAGATAGTTGCGCCCTTGCATGGGCATCAAGTTGTGCAGCGAAGCGCGCCAGGCCAGCGCGCCGTCTGCCTTGTAGTGCGCCAGCGCGTACGTCACGCCGCCAGCCAGACGCAATGCGTTATTCATCTCGTTCATGGATTACCCTTCCTGATTACCTCTGCGCACATCAGCGCCACGGCCCCGGCCTGGCTGCCAGGCGCTGCGCCAGATGCGCCGCCTGTGGACAGAGAAGTCACTTGCGCGCGCACGCCGTCCGCCTCGCGCCACAGCGCCGCGCCCAGCGCGGCAGGCTCGAACGTGAGCGCTTCCTGCTGCACGGCCCGCACGCCTTGCGCGTCAGCCACGATCAGCCCGCGCGGCGAAAACCAGAGCGCCCCGCCTGTTTCCGGGTGAGGCGTGTCCGTGCCTTCCACCGCGCCATACGGCAGCGCTTCTTGCAGCGCGCCGCCTGCGGTATCCAGCCGCCACGTTTTGCCAGCAGCCACAAAAAGCGCCCCCGCCGCAGGCCGCAGCAAGGTAATGCGCTGCGGCAGCAGCAGGTAGTTGCCGCGCGCATCCGTCAGCCCTTCGTGCCAAGGCTGCGAATACCAAATCACGTTGCCTGTCGCCACCCACAGCCGCCCCTGGAAATGCGCCACAAGCTGCCCAGGCGGCATGGGCGACAGGCCCATCGTCGGGCACTCGTGCCCCGTCTCGGCAGGCGCATCCGCCAGAAAGCGGCCTGAGGCCGACACCCCAGCCAGCCCCAGCCGGTCTCCATTCGGCCCCGACAGCCAGGCGGCCAATTGCCTGCCTGCGGGCACCTGCGCAGTAAAAGCCACGCTGCCGCCTTGCGGCAAATCCACCACCTGCACAGCAGACGGCGCGCTCTCGCCATCCGGCCCTTGCACCGTCATGCACGCCAGATAGCGTCCGGCCGGCAACCCGCCTGCGCCTTGCGCGGTGACAGCAGGCGAAAGCGGCGGCGCTTCTGCCAAGGCGCGGTCATGACCATCCACCACGCGGCGCAGCGCAGCCGAATTGCTCCACACCAGCGCTCCCGTGGCGCTGCGCGAATACGACAAGCGCAGGCGCGGCATGCCCTCGCGCAACACGCGCGCCGACAAATCCGCCCCCAGCGCCAGCAGCCGCCCATCCAGCACCACGCACGCACCCAGGTCATCCGCCCACAGCGAATGCGCGTCACCAGGCAGCGCCACCTCAAAGCCACGGCGGCGGCGAATCACGCCCGCGTCATCAATATCCACGTTATCCGCGCGCGATAAATACGTAGCCGGATTGCCTGCATCATCGCGGCGGCCCAGCCTTTGGGCGCTGAGCCGGTTGTTCAGCCCCAGCGGGCGGCCCAGATCAACGATGCGGCCTTTCATGGGAGCGCCTCCACCGGCGCAGTGCACGCCGCCAGTGCGGCGCGTAGCTGCCCCTCATAGCCTTCGCGCCTTTCGATTTCGGCAATCGCCGCCGCCGCGAACGCATCCAGCGTCGCGTCTGCCGCCAGGGATTCAGTCGGCATCGCGGGGCGCGGCGGCTCAATTTCGCGGCACGCCACAGGCACGGGCACATTGACCTGCTGCGCGCGTGGCGCGGGCGGAGCGGCGCACCCAGCCAGCAGGGCGGCCAGTGCAACTATCAAGGATTGCTTGACTGTTGCCGTCATCGTGCGCCCTCATCATTTTCGTGACGCCGCGAAAATGACCCCCGCTGGCGCAGCCACTGGCCCACGCGCACGCGGGCACTGGCGCAGTCATCGCCCGGCACAGCGGGCGGCGCAACCAGCACAGCGTCGGCGCGGGCTGCGTGTTGCAGGGCGGCTTGCGCGGCCAGATTGCGCGCGGCGGCGGCTTCGCGCGCGCGGCTATCGGCCAACGCTTGCAGGCGCTGCACGCCGTCGCTGCACGCTTGCGCGCCCGCCAGCGCAGAGTCCCGCTCTTGCGCCACGGCCTGCACGCGCTCTTGCAAGGCGGCCTGCTGGTCGCGCCCGGCCAGGTAGCCCCAACCCAGCAGCCCGTTTGCAACGAGGCTGCACAAAAGCGCGACAAGCGGCCAGGCCGATAGCGGCATCACGCGCCTTCCTGCGCCAGCTTGTCCAGTAGCGCGTAGCCGAGCACGGGCCAGATTTCGTCCAGCGCGTTTTCACGCGCGAGCTGGCGTCCGACCGCCGGATCGAAATTCGCGGAGCTGACGCAAACCGACTTGCCGGTCGCCATGAATCCGTTCTTGAGAGCCAGCACGCAGAAAGTCAGACGCCCCAGCGCGTCACCAGCAGTGCCGCCCGCGCCTGCCACGCCTTCGCGGGCCGTAAAGTAGTACTCGCTGGCGATGCTGGCCTCCACATCCGCCAGCGTGACGCGGGGGGCCGCCTGGCGCGGCGTCATGCCGTGCGGGCAGTTCGTTTCGCGGCGCGTGTCGTTTTCAGTCATGGTGTTCCTTTCTCAGGGGTCAAAAATTCAGGTTGCGCGGCGATGCAGTCCGCATGGCGTTTTTGCTGCCGCGCCCACACGCCCGCGCAGGTTTTGTTGCCCGGCGTGGCGCAGTCAAAGCGCCACCTCACCGCGCGGCCGGCCGCATCACGCCGGGCCACTTGCCAGCCGGGATGCGGGCGGGTGTCGGTGATGAAGCGCCAGCCCAGCAGCGCGTCGCAAGCCTGCCGGTGCTGCCCGGCCAGCAGGCGCTGCCGCATGGCAGAGGCGCGCCACGCGGCCACGCCGTACTGATAGACAAAATCCAGATAAACGTCGTATTCGCCTTGCGTGAGCGAAACGCCCGGCAGGCTGGCGCGAAATGCCGCTTCGTCTTTGCTGATATGCGCGATGGCGGTCTGCAACGCGTCCACCGGCGTTGTCGTGTCGCCCAGCTGCACGGCCCGCCCGTCTTCATGCCGGGTGGAGCCGAAACCCACCGTCGGCACATCGCCCGTGGTTGGAATCACAGCCTTGCCGGTATAGCCCTCATGCCTGACCAGCGCCACGAAAGCAGAGGCGCTCAAGGTCAAGGCGGCCACGGCCACGCGGGCGTGGTTTTGTCCGCGCGTCATTCGTCTGCCTCCAACCGGCCCAGGTCGGTGTTCATCTGCTCCAGCTCACTTTGGCTGACGCTGATTTGCCCTTGCCCCTGACAGCTGCCCTGGGCGCTCAGCAGCTGCGCCCGCACTTGACAGATTCGGATGCGGGCCTTGCGCTCCTCCACATCCAAGGCGTGCCGCTCCGCGCGCTGCGCGGCCTCGACTGCAAGCCGCTTGGCCGCCACTCTCTTGTAATGCCAGGTCACGATCAAGCTGATGGCGGCGCAAATCACGCCAATCATGCTGAGCACATGCTCCGTCGTAAACCAGCCAATGAGCGCGCTCGTTGCGCCTGTCGTCAAAGTCACCTGATTCCCCACAGAGCCAAGCCGCTCCATCACGTCGGTTTTCATGGCGCTCACGGTTTGGCTCCTTTCTCGCGCACAGGCCGCCACCCCCATGTGAGGCACGCCCGGCGCTCAAAGCCGGGGCGCGGGTGTGCGTGGCGTGCGTTGTCAATCTCGTAGCCCAGCCGCCAGCCCACCCCGAAACGGCCCAGCAGCGCCAAGCGGGCATTGACCTGCCACACTTCGCCCTGGCGCAACACCTCGATGCGCCAGCGCCCGCTCTCGCACGTCCAGCGGTCAATGGCCGTGGCCGCCGAAACAGCCTGCCCGCGCGCCCAGGCTTCGTATTCACCGCCGTTGCGGCGCAGCCAGGCCGTGCGCGCTTTGACGCTGCGCGGATGCTGGCCTTTGGCCCAATAGTTGCGCGCCACGGCGCAACGCCAGTCCAGGCTGTCCGGGTTGCGATCCAGCTCCAGCGGCAGCGTGCACGGCGCATCCTTGAGCCACTTGCCGCCTGCGGCCAGCACGGCGGCGCGGCGGCGTGCCACGTCAGCGTCAGCTTCCGCCTTGAGCGCAGGCGCAAGCTCTCCATCGCGCGGTTTGCCCAGCATCCACACCTGCGCCACCCGGCCGTCCGGCATGGCGTACCACTCGGCCCACGGCTGGTTGTCGCCGTTCAGGCCATTGCCCAGGTTTGGCACAACGCCCCAGCTGGCGCGCTGTGGCAACACTTCGGCCACCGTGTCCGCCTCCCAGGGCATCGCCTGCGCGATGCGATGCGCCATCAACCGGGCGCGCAATTGATGCCACGACAGGCCACGGGCGCGCCGCCTGGCATCTTGCAGACAAGCCAGCGCGGCGGCGTGCAGACCAGCGGGCACATCCGCCAGGCGCAGGGCGAGGGCGGCTACGCGCGCGCTCATGACACCCCCTTGAGCGTCATTTGACGCACGCCAATTTGCCTGCCCGTTGGCTCCATCCACAATCGCCAGCGCTGACACAAGCCAACCGCGTTGCAGCAGATGGTGTAAGCGACGCCGCGTTGCTGCGGCGCATCTACCCAATCGCTCGCATCCACCCATGCCCCGCCTGACATCGCCTGCGCCTTGACCTTTCCTGCCGGATAGCCGTCATGCTCAATCTCGAACAGCAGCACCGCCAGAGGCTGCGCAAATTCGTACTCCAGCCAATGGTCGCCAGCAGCGGACGCCGACATCCATTGCGTGTTCGCGTTGCCATCCATCGCGTACCAGGCAAAGTAAGCCGCAGGCGGATTCTTGGAACTAGGGGCCGTGCTGGAAGCAGACACCTTCCCGCTTGGCGTGGACAGGCCCGTCATCGTGGGGCTGGTGGTCAGGGGCGCACGGCTGAAAAACTCGGAGCGCACACTCTCTTCAGCAGAGCGCAACTGCGCCAGCGCGGTATCACTTTGGGCCAGGGCGCGAACAAAGCTGCGGCTTTGCGCCGCTGCGCGCCATGCATGAGGCATCTGCATCAGCGTCTGGATGGCGTTGGCGCTGTTCAGCAAACGCGCCGTGAGCGGCGAGTTCAGCAGGCGCTCCAGCACCATTGGGTTGTTCAACCCATCGCGCAGCCCGCGCATGGAGTCTCGCCAACGATCCATCAAGTTCATCACGCCAGGCTGCTGAAGCGACTGCGCGAAGTGGTATTCGTCCTTGAGCAAAATCTCAATCGCTTCAGCAGGGCCATGCACCAGCGCGAACCCGGCCCCATCAGGCATTTCGTCACCGGCGGACATTTCCGAAATCACGCCCTGCTTCATGACCAGCGGCTTGCGTTGCGCCATCGCGCGCCCTCACGCCAGCACAACGGGCTGGGAAGCCTGAAAATTCAACGCCGTGGCCGAAACGGCGAACCCGACGCGCTGCACGATCTTTCCTGCGCCCGTGGGGGCCGAAGCCTGCGCCTTGCCAGCCGTGTCCGACAAAAACAGAGCGCCCGGCGTCAGCCCCGTCATCTGCGTATTCGTGCCCTCGAAATAAACCGTAGCCGCAGCGCCCGCGCTGACAGCGGCCAGCACAAAGCCATGCGCCTCCTTGCCGGCCGTGCTCGCATCCGCCTTGCGCACCTTGAACGCGCCGCCGTCACTCCAGATATTCACCAGGTCGCCTGCCGCCAACGCCTCGCTGGCGGAAATCGATGCCGTATCCGCTCCCATGCCAACCGGCATCGCCGTAGAGCTGATGCGCCCGCTGACGTCCAGCAACAGTGTTTTGCCCGCGTCAGCGCTGCCTGCCGGGTTGTCTGTGCCATTGAGGATCGTCTTGTCCAGCACCCCCTGGGCATTCAGCGCCACCAGAGCATCCTTGTCGGCAGCGCCTGCGCTGCTGGTCAGCGCCGCCTTCTCGGCCAGCGTGCCCGCCTTGTTGATAATGAATTTGGTAGCCGACGCCACTCCCATACTGCTTTCTCCTTAGCCGCTCAAAACAATAGGCATGTGCTGCCCGATGCAAATGCGCGTCGGCGTGAGCGCCACGCCCACACGCAGACAAAACCCTGATACAGGCGCGCCTTGCACCAGCGCGCCGTCCTCTCCCACAAACACGGGCGCATCAGGCAGCCAGCTCCAGCTTGGCTCATCCATGAGGCCCGCCTGCTGCACCGTCGCCAGCTCGCCAGCGGACACAGCGCCCACGGTCACGCCCAACACCGTTTGAGCGTGCGCCGCCTGGCGGCAATCTGCGTAAACCACCTGCCCGCCAGAGGCACGCACGGCGCGATGCCCGCCCAAAGGCGCGCCAGCGGCCAGCTGCAAATGCGCTGATGCCGCGCTGCCGGGCGGGCCAGGCGGCCCTTGAACACCCTCCTGCACCACCACCACATCAGCATCACGGCGGTCGAACACCTCCGCGCCGCCCGGCGTCTCGATGACCAGCGCTTCCGATTCGCTTTCAATGACCGTCACGCGCTCAGTCACCGCGTGACCTCCCTGGACACCTTCACGCGCCCCGCAAACAGGCGGCGCACCTGGCCGCCCGCAAACTCAATCTCCAAGTCATACACGCCCGATTCCCACTCAATCGCAGCCGTTTCCTGCGCGCTCAAATGCAATTCGATGGCCCCTGATGGCCCGCCCAGGCGAATGCGCCCGTTTTCGGTTGTGAGTTCCAGCAGCACGGCAGGCGAATCCACACTGGAGCGCACTTGCATGCGGGCCTTGGCCCCGGTCAAATCCACAGGGCGCGCAGACTCGCGGCTTGCCCCGCTTTTCCAGATGCGGCGCTCGTCCAGGGTTGCGCCCTGGTAAATCTGCAAAGTCCAGGCAATAGGGGCATGCGTCATGGCCCGGCAGTGTGGCCGTCAGCCTGATGCGCAGCAAACCCTACAAGGGGGCTGATGCGGCGCGCACGAGAGAAAATGGGCGCCACACTTTGCATGCTTGGAGCGCCATGAAACCCTTGTTTTTCGCCATTGCCCTGTTGGTATCGAGCGCCGCATGCGCACAGACTGCGCACAAATGCAGGCTGGCGAACGGGCAAATCAGCTACTCGGACAAACCGTGCGCAGCTCATCAGGCGGGCGGGCGCATCAGCCTGCGGCAAAACTCGCTGGATACCAGCCAGGGGTACTGGCAAGACGTGCAGTTATCGGAGCAGCGGCGCAGCGCAGCCGCCGCGCCAGAGCCTCTCACGCAAGCAGCGCCAGCCGCTCAAACCAATCAGCGCAACAGCTGGGCGTGCCGCAACGCCATGCGCAACCTGCAAGTGGCCAACAGCTCGCTGGCGGGCGAGTGGGACGATGCAGCCCGGCAAGAAGCCGCCCGCGCTTGCGGACAAGACCCCTATGGCGGCGCGTACCTGCCATCGCGGGAAGAAGTCAGGCAAGCCGAGCGCCTGGCGGCCAGACGCCGCAATGAAAACGATATGCCCCTGCCCGAACCCGCCGCCATCGGCAAATGCAACCGCGATGGCTGCTGGGACAGCGGCGGGCAGTGGTACAACCGCACCAACAACGGGCGGAGCTATTTTGGCCCCAATGGGCAGGCATGCTCCTTATCCGGGGGCTTCATGCGGTGTCATTGAGCGCAGGGCTGGCACATCAAACAGACACTTTGACGCCCGCCCGTTGCGCCATCACGCATAACCCAGCGCCCGCAATCTGGCCTCTTTCTGCTCCCGGCTCAAACTCGCATCACCACGAATCGCCTGCGCCCTGGGGTCTTGATCGATGGACTCGTACCGTGGCGACACCACGCGCTGCGTGCGCAAATCAACCAGGGTTTGCTCGCCATTGGGGCCGGTCAGCGTGGTGTAGTTGTCTTTCGGGTTTTCGCGTGCGGCTGCATTGCCGGCCAGCAAATTCAGGCGCTGCCGGGCTTGCTCCTGCTCCTGCGGGCTTCTGGCATTGAGCAAATCATTTTGCGCCTGCTCAAGCCGCAACGCCCGGCTGAACCCCAGCCCGGCCATGCCACGCTCAATCGCGCCCATGCGCTCGGCCTGCTGCTGCTGGCGCTGCGCCAAGTCCAGGCGTCCTTGCGCAAGAGCGCCATTCATGCGGGCGCGCGCCATCTCGCCTTGTTCGCGCAGGGCAGCTTGTGCCAAGGCTCCGTGCTGGCTCATGGCCTCTTGCTGCAAAGGCGCTTGCTGGCCGCGCGCGATGGCGTCCGCCTCCAGCGCCTTGCGGTAACCCTCCATCGCGGCGTCGCCGCCGTGCGTCTTGTTCAGGTATCTGTCCCACGTGCCCGCCAGCTTGCCCGCAGACACTTGTGCATTGCGCAGCTCATTGCGCGCCTGCCAGTCGTTGCCGCTGTGGCGCGGCGCATTGAAGGCAGACGCGCCTGCGGCAAAGCCGTTTGGCCCGCCCGCCATGTCGCGATAAATGGCCGCCATGCGCTGCGTGCGCTCCAGCCCTTCGCCTGTGGGCATCACGCTCAAGCGGCCTGCGCCATTGCGCGACGAAGCAAAAGCGGCGTCAGCGCCGATATCGCGCCCGCTGTATGTCCGCGTGGCCGGGTCGTAATGGATTTGCCCATCCGCCATCTCGCCGCCTGGCTGGCCGCCAAACTGGCGGTGTGAGGGCAGGCCCGCAGGAGCAGACGGCGTTTGCGGCTGGTTGCCGGGCGGGGCATAAGAAGGCAGCCCTGCGGCCTGCGGCGCTTGCTCTGTTGGCGGCGCGGGCTGAGAGGCGGCGGGCTGGCGCTCTTGCGCCTGAGATGCCTGCGCCTCATTGCCGCCGCCCGTCAGGCCGCGCCAGAGGCCGCCTACCAAGCGTCCGGGCGGGCCATTGACGACATCGTCTGCGGCATCCACGAAGGCCGCCGGCACGGCTGTTGCAGCGCCGCGCACAAGCGCACCTGCGGTCTGCCCCAAGCCCGCCGCACCGCCTTGACGCCACCCCGCCTGCGCATCGCGCGCCGCCGTGTCCAGCACATCTTCCGTAAAGGTTTTGGGGCGCTCTGGCGGCGGCTGCGGAACCACCGCCGCGCCATCAGGCGCGCCGCGCTGCGCCACGTAGCCAGGAATGTGATTGGCCGCAGAAGAAATCTGCCTGACGCTGCCGTCACGCGCGGCTGCCGCTGCGTCGCCAAAACTGGCCTGCTGGCGGCGGCGCTCTTCTTCATCGACCAGCCCGCCATTGGCCAGAAACAGGCGCTGGCTATCTTGCGCGCCCGGCGCAACCCATTGATGCGTGCCCGCCCGCATGGCGTCCAGCGCCTGCGCGCCAATGCTGTGCACCTGCTCTGGCGCAAGCACAAACTCGCCCCGGCTCAAAGCCACGGGCATTTGCCGCGCGTTCTGGCCGCGCCCTGAGTAGCCGGGCAGACCGCGCCCCATGCCCGCCAATGTTTCAGCGCCTATGGCCGCCGTGCTGTCGGCTGGCATCACATAGCTGCCGCGTGCAAGGCCGCCGCGCACACTGTCCGAAGTCGCCGTACCGGGGCCTTGCACTGGCCCCCAGCCCGGCTTGCCGGGATGCAACCCGCGCATGAATCCTGCTGCCATTTCTATTCCTTTTCTGCTGTAGCCCCTATCGCCCGCGCCACTGGAAATCAGGGTAGCTGCGCTGCACCACATCGTGGCGCGTTCTGCGCCTCAAGTCGCTTTCCGGCAGGGGGCCGAAATAGCGGGTGAACTCCTGCTCCGCCTTCGCTGACCTGGCCTCGTCAAAGGTTTCCGCGTCCACCACGGCAAACGCCTTGTGCAGCGCCCAGTTCAGCAGCGCCTCGTGGTGTGCTTCGTGGATTTCCGGCTCGTCGCCGGGAGATTCCAGCGCAGCCAGCGGCAGGCGATAACACTCCAGCTCCAGCGCGTCTGCATCCGCAATGCGCCCCACCACGCGCACGGAGCGCTCGTCCTGAATCAGCGCCCAGGCGGGCCGGTCAGAATCTCGCCAGCCTGGCTGCTCAGCATCCAGCCACTCGCGTGACGCAACATAAAGCCTGCGCGCCGCGCCGCTGGCGGGGCGGATTTGAGCGTGGATGATTTCGTAGGCGGCAGGATGCAAGGCGTAAGTGTGCGCGCCAGGGCGCAAGGCAATGCGGCACACGCTGGCGCGGCTGTCCTCGCGCAACAGACGGCCTCGCATGCACGCCTGCCGCTCGGCATCCGTCAGCCACGCCGCCCATTGCGCGTCCTGCCAAAAATACGGCTGTTGCAGGTCATGCGTAGCCGCGCGCAGGCGCTCAATCATCTCGCCCAGCGTCATGTCAGCGCACGCCGTATTGCTCAACGAGCGTAGCCACCTGCTGGCGCAACTCGCCCAGGTTCTGGCGCTTGTCCAGCTTGACCTCGTACTTGGCCGCGTAATCGACCAGCGCCTGCTTGTCCATGCCCTGCACGGCCAGCAGCATGCCTTCCAGCGTCTCGCTTTCCTGCCGCTTGGCTTGCTGCGCCTGCTGAGCCAACAGCAGGGCAGCCTGTTCTTCTTGCTGCGCTTGCGATTGCGGCGCAGGCTGCGCGCGCTCGAACTCCACAAACCCCAGCAGACGGCGCGCCACATGGTCAGGCACCATCTGCTGCGCGCCGGGCCGCCAGCTCGTACTGCTGGCCGTGTCGTGATAAGTCTTGCGGCCTGTGTAGACCAGTCGCACCAAATCCATGACTCTTTTCTCCTTAGGCGTCAAAAAAGCCGCCGCGCCAGAATGACGCATGGCGGCTTGCAGCACATCTCAAAAGCCCACGCACCACTCAGGCCACGCCTTGCGCGATGGCCGTGACCAGCACGTCAGCGCGGCCCGCAGCGCTGGCCGCTGCGGTGGCCGTGAGCGTGAGCCACGCATCTTTAGGCAGCGTCACCGGCGCTTTCTTGCCATCGCCGCGCACGCGCGCGGCAGTGCCCAAATCCAGATCGGCGCTGAAATACGCGTCGTCTTGCGGCGCGCTGGCGGCGTCTGCTCCGTCGGTGTAGGCAAAACCCAGCTTGCCTTTCAGGCCGGTAATGCCAGTGGAAACGACAACCTGAATATCGCCAATCGTGCAGCCCGCAGGCAACACGCCCAGGCGCAGCGTGTCGCCTGACTGAACCGCATCGCCCGTGCTGGCGTCGAACACGCCGCCATTGCTGGCGGTCGCAAGCGTGAAATGAAAGGTGTGCGTGTTGCCCCAGGGGGTAGAACCCAGCCGGTTGCGGGGCAGTGTCTTGCAGGTAATGGTTGCGGCCATGATGAATCCTTTGTGAACCAAAAAGAAGCAGGCCCCGGCGTGAGCCGCAAGCCTGCGTCATGCCATTACTGGCGCTTGCCAATAATCTTCACGGCGGTATCAATCGCCATCACGCCGTGGTCGGTGTAGTGACGGCTGCCGTCGCCCTGGTCGATGAGCCAGCGAATCTTGGCGAAGCCCTGCACCGCGCCAATGAGCAGCTCCATCTTGTCGTCGTGGTCGAAGGTTTTTTCCTTCCAGAAGTACGGCATGCCGCCGTGGATACTGGCCGCAAACGCCTGCGCCAGCGCCTGGCCGCCCAGCAGCAGCGCGCGATCCACGGCGTGCGTGTCGCCAAAGGCGGCGGGCACCTTGGCCACACTCTCGGTCTCGCTGTCGTAGGCGTCGCAGTAGCGGATTTCATCGCCCGCGTAAAAGCGGATGGGCTTGGGCATCTTGGCAATCAACACGCCATTCCACAAACCCACTTCGCCCAGGAACAAGGGATGGTTCTCCGCCTTGCTGGCGCGTGCCAGCGCGTTGGCCTGGAACTGCCGGAAATTCGGGCTTTGCGCGAAGGCGTGATACTGCGCGGGCGAAACCAGCAGCAGGCGCAGCGGCGAATCTTCAGACACCTTGTCGCCCGGCAGCTTCACCGCAGGCGGCGGCAGCGCGATAGATTCAATCAGCGTGCGGATGGAATCGACCGTGTTCATATCGAGCACGTCGGTGGTCTGCAAATCCACTTCCCCGGCGTTCACCTTGAACGGAATGACAGAGCCGCCATCAGCAATAAAGTGGCGGTTCTTGGTGGGGGCCTTGATCGGATTGACCGCCATCTCGGCAAAGTCGGCATGCGCGGCCAGCGGCAGCCGCCACTCGATGTTGTTGTGAAAACCGCGTGCGCCTGCCAAGTGCGTGTACATGGCCTGGTCTTGATAGCTGTCCATCACGCTTTGCGCAATGGGGCGGCCAATCTGGCGAAAGCGCACGGGCGATCGCAAATCCGTCATGGCGTCGCCCAGATCGACCGGCACGCGCGCCTGATTGACGCGCACGCGCATCTTGTCCAGCGAAATGCCGCTGCCACGGCCTTCAGCCATGCGGCCGCCCATGATCGGGTATGCGCCAAAGGGCTGCACAAAGTGAAACTCCACCTCGTCGCCTGCGCCGCGCTGCAAGTCCATGCTCCGCACAATGGGCATGTCCGTGCTCGTTTGGCGCTTGACCGTAGCGGCCACGCCGCCCTCGCCCTTGGGAAACGGCCCCACCATGCGGTTGAGCGTGGAGTTGCGCTGCATCGACTGCGCAAACAGGCCGGCCGCCTGCACGAACTGCGCATTGGGCGAGCCAGCCGGAATATGTGTCTTGTCGGCCATTGTTGCGGCCTCCTTTCAGAAATGGGTTGTGTCAAACAAGGCTGTTCATCAGCCGCTCGCGCTGGTCAGGCAGCAGCTGGTTCATGAGGTCCATCAAGGCCACCGGGTCGGATGCAGCCAGCTGCGCCACACGCTCCGCGTCTGACACTGCGGGGGAAGACCCCGGCAAGGCCGACAAACTCACCGGCGGCGCTGCGGCAGCCTGCACATCCGCCTTGGCGGCGGCGGGCTGTGGCGCCGCTTTTGCCGCTGGCGCGACGGCAGGCCGTCCAGCCTGCTTGAATGCGTCCAGCACGGCCACCACGTCTTGCGCCGAACCGGCTTGCAGCGCCTGCGCAATACCGGCACGCGCATAAACAGGCTGGGCATCCACCCACGCCTGAAACTCGCGCGACTCGGCCACCGTGTCGGCGTCAGGGTGCGCGCCGTAGATAGCCTGCATGTGCGCGCTGGCCGCTTGCTGCTGGCGCGCCTGCTGCTCTTGCAGCTGACGCTGCTCCTGCTGACGCTGCTCCTGCTGGCGCTGCCAGTCGAACACCTTCGCCAGCGCGCCCTCTACCGTCGCTTTCACGCCCTGGGCGATTCCCTGCTCCGAAAAGTCGCCAAACGCCTTGGTGAAATCGGCGGGCACCACGCCATCCGGCGCGGCTTCCTGCTTTTGCGCGGCGGGCGCAACCTGAACAGACTGCACGGCCTGCAAAGCGGCCAGCTGCTGGCGCAGCGCCTCGTTTTGCACGCGCAACTCGTCGCGCTGGTGGCGCGCTTCCGTCAGCTTTTCATACGGGATGGTGTAGCCGCCCGATTTCGCCGCAATCGGCGCGGGCTGCTCCTGCCCTTCGCCTGCGGGCGGCGTTTGCGCAGCAGTTGGCGCGGCAGTTGGCGCGGCGTCAGGCTGTGCAGCTGCGCTTTCAGGCGGCGGAGCGCCTGCGTCTTTTTCGGCGGCAGACGCATCCGCGCCTTCCGCTTTCGACTCAAGCGTCCCTTCCAGGGCCGCATCCAGCATCTCGTGCGCCGCCATCGCATCACTCATGGGCATCTCTCCAGAAAAAGCATGCCCGGCAGTGTGGCCGTCGGCCTGATGCGCGGCAAACCCTACAAAGGGTCAGCCGCCCAGGTTGTCTGCCGTGCGCGGCGTCTCAACACCACGCAAGCCGTCGCCTGGCTGCTGCGGCACCGGCGGGAAAGCAGGCGATGTGTTTTGCCGCACTGGCAGCGCTGCCCGCGCCTCCTGGGTCGCCAGCGCATCCTGCGGCACAGGGAAATCGGGGTCTTGCCCGGCAGGCTGCGGCCTTTGGTAGCCCGCGCCCTGCATCACGGCGTCGGCCACGGGCGCAATCTGCGGCATCTGCGCCACCTGCGCGCCCGCCTGCATCGCACTGTAGGCAGACTGCACGCCCACTTGCACCGCCTCGCGCATCAGCTTCTCGCGCTGCGCCTGGCCCAGCGACTCCTTGAGCGCCAGCTCGCGCTCCTTGATGTCGTGCATCAGCTCCTGCTTGACTTGTGCGCGCAGCGCGTCAGCGTCTGGCGTCTGCGCAGCCTGCTCCAGCGCCTGCACCACTTGCGCCTTGCGCGGCAAATCCATCAGGTCAATCAGGAACGGCAACGCCGCCTGCTGCGCTTGGGCGGGCAACGCCTTGATGGCCTCGGACAAAGCGCTGAGCTGCTGCGCGCGGAAACTGCTGGACGTGGGCACATCCTCCAGCGCCACCTTCAGCCGGGCGCGCTGCACGTCGTTGGACAAATACAGCAACCCCGTTTGCGGGTCTGTTTCCGGCTTGTTCAGCTCCACCGTGCGCGGCGGATTGAGCGTATCGCCCTCAATCACCACCACCTCCGGCTCCTGGCCCATGTCCTCGATCAGCATCGCCATCAGCATCTCGCCCACCATGCGCCGCGCCTGCCGGAAGTTGTCCATCAGCGCCGCAATCGCCACTTGCGACTGCTCCAGCTGCGTTTGCTCCTGCAAGCCTGAGCGCGCCGTGCCCGTCTTGCCCATCAGCGACGAGGTCACGCCGCTGACGCGCTCAATCGACGCGCGCGCATCCGCCATCAGCTGGAACTGCTGCTGCGAAAGCTGGAAATCGCGCTTGACCTCAAAGCGCGCCCCCGGCTGCGCCATGCGCGCCGCATCCAGCACCACATCTGCATCCGGGCGAGCGATGGCGCGGCGCAGCTGGTCATCGCTCATCAGCACCGCGCCCTCTGTGCGCTCCACGCGCGTTGAAGCCAGCCCCCAGCGCAATTTGGCAATGGTGGAATTGAGATTGTCTTGCGCAAACATCATGTCGCGCACCACGCCGAACGGCACGCCCGTCATGTCTTCCCGCCAGCCCCAAAACGGCACATACGGGAAATGCGCATGCGGATACGGCGAAGGCCCGTCATGCAGGCAATGCGGCCCCATCCAGTAGCTGCGGCGCACCCTGGCCAGCGCGGCCCACTGCAAGCTGGCCATGCCGCTGACGGCGGCGGCCTGATGCATGGGGTTGTCCGCATCGAACTCCACCACGCGCCCGCCCGGCACACGCAGAACCTGCGCACGCACCCAGCGCCGATACCACAGCTCCACAATGCACACCTCATCGCTCTCGCTGCGATACCAGCGCGCCTCGCGCGCCGTCCATGCCCTGGCCGCATCCAGCCCCGGCATCAAGCCCGTGGACACACCGCCCTCTGCCGCACCGGCGGCCATGCCAAACACATCCGTGTGCACGGCTGACGCAATCAAATCCTGATGCACCGGGAAAGCGGCGGCCGCCTGCGAGCGCCGGACAAAACGCTCGCGCAGCAGCCAGGCGCTATCCGACAAATCCTTCTCGCGCCCCATCTGCCAGTAAATCTCGTTGCGATGCACACTGCGGCAGCGCAAAGGGAAGGCAAACGGATCACTGGCGCGCGCCACTTCAACCCAGCCAAGGCCCACGGCCACCTGCGAGCGGAACGCCTCGCTCATCGCATCATCCGCGCGCGAATTGCGCTCCGCCTGATTGAGCCGGTAATTGAGCGCATCCGCCACATCCTGCCCGCCTGTATCGCCATCCGGCGTCACGCGCCAGTCCGTGCGCGTTTTGGCTTCATGGCCGCACAACGTCGCAATGGCCGGGCCAATCACGTTTTCCTTCGCGGGCGGAATGCCGCTGCGGCGCATCGCCGCCAGCAAATCCGAGTCCAGCTGATTGCCGTCGGCGTAATCGGCCTCGCGGTCGGCCTGCGCGCGCCACGGCGGCTGCTGCGCAATCTCGTCAAAAATCCGGCGCAACTCCTGCGCCGTCATTGCCTGGCCCCAATCCGCCTGCGGCGGCACTGTCATCGTCATTGCGCAATCTCCTCAAACCATGCGCCAATCCGCAGCAGGCGGCGGCGCGTATTCAGCGCGCCCGTTGCTCATTGCTGGCAGCCACTGGGCGACATAGCGCGCGCAATCCGCGCCGTGGCTGTATTCATCGTGTAGCGGCTCCATAGGCTCGTGCGTGACGGAATGGATGCGCCTCTGATAGCGCTTCAGGCACTCCAGCAGCCTCGCGCAGCGCGTGCGGTCGATATACAGGCGCGGGAACACCATGCGCAAAGCCCGGATGCCCTCTTCAACACCCGACGCATGCGCCTGCGTCTGCACATCCCGTCGCCCCATCTCGCGCAGCAATTGCTCCGTGCTCTTGCCCGTCTGAAAGTTGCGCGCGCGCCCGTCATGCGGCAAAAAATCCGCCCCCCAGCGCCAGGGGCGTTTTTCCAGCTCCGCAACATACCAGTCCAGCGTGCGGTGGCTGTCCTCAATGTAATCAATCACTCGCACATCCTGCGGGCCGCGCTGCACCATGCAAATGCTCATCGCATCATTCCAACCCAAATCCCACACGGTGTGCACCGGCAGCAGCGGGTCATACGGCACATCGCGCGCGCGCTCCTCAAGATACAACGCCTCCATCTCGTGGCGGTAAATCGCACCTTCGGCCACGCGGCGCGGCTTGCCTTCCCAGATATGCGCGTAGTCTTCTGCCGACATCGTGCGCTTCGCCCGCAGCCGCTCCTCATTCAGCACACGCGGGAAAAACGGGTTGTCGGGCCAATTGATTTCACATACCCACACGTCCGGCGAGGGCGTCAGCACAAAGCGCTGCCACACCTCGTCTGTCTCCATGTCCGGGTTGAGCGTCATCCAGATTTCCGACCCTTCTTTGCGAATCGTGGGCGTGAGGACATCAAAACTGCGCTTTGAGACGCTATGCGCCTCTTCCACCCAGACAAAGTCCACGCCCTCGAACGACTTGATGGAATCAATCGTGTGCTCCAACAGCCCCGAAAACAGAAACAGCGAGCCATTGCGCCCGCGAATCTCCGAATCCGTCACCGTGTAAAAGCCGCTCAATTGCAGCCGGGCAATCTGGTCGCACAGCAGCCGGTGAACCGAATCGCGCAGCGACTTTTGCACCTCGCGCGTGCACAAAACGCGCAGCGGCCTTTGCGCGGCCATCGCCAGCAGAACGCCCGACACCGACCAGCTCTTGCCGCCGCCCCGGCCGCCGTGCATCACCTTGTAGCGCCTGGGCTGCCACAGCGGCTGCAACTTCGCGGGCAGGCGCAAAAGCGGCGCGCTCATGCATCACCCTTGGCTGGCACAAACTCCACCTGCACCAGCGGCGGCACAAAACCGGGCTGCCCCGGCTGCGCCGCCTCCTTGGCATCCATGCGGTACACCTGCCGCTCCAGCTCCACCACGCCGCGCAGCGAATCCGTCAGCTGCTTGACCAGCCGCACCGACTCGCACAGCCCTGGCTGCGCCTGCTCGAACTGATCAAACAGTGCGCGCACCACCTCGCGCGCCTTGCCCACATCGCGCCTTTGCGCAATCTGCAAGGCTGCCAGCGCCGACGCGGCCGATTCGACGATTTCGTTTTCGGCCTCCAGGCGCTTACCAGAATCCGTTTTGTTAAGTGCGGCGGTAACTTGCTCATCAGCGCGCGCTGCAATGCGCGCCGTCAAGTCACGCGTCCAGCCTAGCTTTTTGGCCTTGTGCGCAATGGCTACGTGCGAGATGGCATGCGTGGCGGCAATCTGGCGCAGTGTCTTGATACCCGCGCGGTAATCCAGCTCGATTTGCTCCCAGTCGATATCCTGTTTTGCCATGCGCGCAGTCTGGGCAAGATGCGCAAGGAGCGCAAACCCCATGCGGGGGGCAAACAGGGTGTGCGTCAACAACCCGTCAGGCTGTAGCGGCTTGCATATCACCCATGCATCTTGCGCGCCTCGCAGGCGCTTGGCCTTTTCCGTTTGAGCTTTTCCAGCGCCTGCAGCCACACAGCGCATTTGGGGCCTGGCGGTCAAGCGTGTGGTGAAATCTGGCGGTCAAGGGGTGGCGCAGTCTTGCAACAATGACTGTGCAGCTTTCCCTGACTTCGCCTTTGAAGAAAATGCCGCCCTGCAGGCCGTGCCATGTGGATAGGCGCCAAGCTCTAACGGAGATAAAGAATGACGACAAAACCCCCGGAGGTCGAGTGGATCGGCACCGAGCATCTGCATTTCGATCCGCAGAACCCGCGTTTTTACCGCTTGAACAGCGCCGCATCCGATGCAGCCATCATCGAGGAAATGCTGGATGACGAGGGGGTGCAAGACCTCATGGCTTCCATCGGGCAAAAAGGCTATTTTGAAGGTGAGCCGCTCCTTGTTGCCGAGGAGGGTGGACGCTTGATTGTTGTCGAGGGCAACCGCCGCCTGGCAGCGGTCAAGCTGCTCAACCGCGAGTTTGAGCCTCCCGGCAGGCGGCGGGCCAGCGTGGAGCAGATGCGGCGAGAAGCGGCGCGTCGTCCTCCGAAGAGGCTGCCATGCATCAGGTATGCCGCACGCCGTGATGTCATGCGCTACTTGGGGTATCGCCACATCACAGGCATCAAGGAGTGGGATTCCCTGTCCAAGGCGAGATACCTGGCCGATATCCGGCAAGAGTTCTACCAGGACTTGTCTGCCGAGCAGCAAATGAAATCGCTTGCCAAAGACATTGGCAGCCGCCCGGATTACGTGGGGCAGTTGCTGACCGCGCTAGGCTTGTACATCACAGCCGAAGATGCAAAATTCTATGGCCTGCCCATGAGCGCCAAGGATGTGGAATTCTCGTACCTGACAACGGCGCTCAACTACAAAAAAATCACTGGCTGGCTTGGACTTGAAAACAAATCCGACATCGCCATGCCGGGCTTGGACCCAGACAGGCTGAAAAAAATGTTTTCGTGGCTGTTTCCCAAGAATCAGCGAGGCCAAACGATCATCGGAGAGTCGCGCAATATCGACAAGCTGGCCGAAGTGGTCACGAGCGAGACCGCCATTGGGGTGCTGGAGACAACAGGGTGCCTGGCGGAAGCCTACCTGTATAGCGAGGGGCCTCAACAGGCACTGAGCAATGCCATGGATCAGGCAAGAGAACGACTGAAAACTGTCTGGAACATGCTGCCAAACACCACCTCTTTGGGCAATGAGCACATGGCAGTGGCACAGCAACTGGCAGAAGTTGCCCGCGACATCCGCAACTATATCCAGGGCAAGCTGGGGGATTGAGGCATGCTGCAAGCACTGGAGGACCCGCCAAAAACGGCGGATCCGTTTTTTTGGGCAGATTTCGCAGAGCTGCGTGCTTTGGTTCACCCGGATGAATGTTTTTCGCGCGGCGACCTTGCCAGCCTGGCAAAACGCATACGCGATACTGCGAGCGGCCGAAGCTTCGATCCCGAAACACGATGGCGCGATTTGATCAGTTTTGCCGGTGCGCGAGGCCAGGCATTTGGTGCGGCGTATCCGTTTCGCGTTTCTGGTGACGATGACACCCTAGAACTAACAGCTGCCAACAGTTCCGAGCAGCGCACCTATCTTCAGCTGCTGCTTGCGTCCCTCATGCGTCATGTGCCTTCGAAACGGCGCGGTGAGCTGGCACGGTTTTTCGAGATGACATGCTTTTTGGTGTTTTTACATCTCATGCCGGAAGGCGCTGAAATTCGCTCGACCTGGGCCAACGGAGGCGAACAAGCCCCGTATCAGGGGACGCTGTTTCAAAAAATGCAGCAAATCGCGCGAGATATCCGGTGCACGCCCAACTTCAAAGAACACGACTTCAAGGCCACCGATACAGGCGACGGCAACATCGATCTGATTGCCTGGCACCCCATGTCAGATAACCGGCCCGGTATTCCGATTGCATTTGCCCAGTGCGGCTGCTCAAAGGATGATTGGCGTTTCAAGCACCTGCAAGCGTCTTACGCCAACCACAGCTGGCGGCTTCCGGTCATGCACCCTTGGGCCGCCTATTATTTCCTGCCCATTGACCTGCGCCGTGCCGATGGCGGGTGGGCCTACCAAGGCGACATTGGCCAAGCGATCATTGTGGATCGCCTGCGCATCTTGCGGCTGTCCAGCCAATACGGCTTGCACGAAAAACTGCCACATCTGCCGCTGCTGGCAGACGTGCAGGCCGTGAAATACGCCTACTAATCCCACACGGGCGGCAGCGCCCGCACCACGGCCTCGAACAGCGGCGGGGGAACGGCATTGCCCGCCACCTTGTAGCGCATGTCCAGACTGCCCGCTGGCGTATCGGGAAACACGAAGTCATGCGCAAAACCTTGCAGACGGGCCGCTTCACGCCAGCTGAAGCGCCGCGCGGGCGCATCGGTAGCGAAGCGCCAGTCGTTGTGCGCATGCTTGACCATATGGGGGCTTACAGGGTGCAGCGGCATGTGGCGCGGATTGGCCACGATGGTTTTGGACACTTCATCCCAGTCTTGGCGGCGGTTGCGCGACAAGTAATACCAATGGAAATCGCGGGCGTAGAACTCGCCTTCAGGCCAGGCGGGCAGGTCGCCAATGGCCTGGGCAATGGTGACGTGAGGCGCTGCGCGCCCCAGGCCATGCGTGGGGGCAGGGAAGGTGTAATCTGCCCCCAAATCCTCGCGCATCCCCACGATGAAGATACGGCGGCGCTGCTGGGGCACACCATAGTCCGCAGCGTTGAGCACATCGGCCTTGACGCGGTACCCCGCCTCGCGAAAAACGCGGAACTGATCTCGCAGCAAGTGTGCAAAGTTTTTGCGCACCATGCCAGAGACGTTCTCCACCACAAACGCTTTGGGCTTGATCAGGCGCAGTGCCCGCGCGAACTCCAGGTACAGCTTGTTGATGTGGCGCGAGGGCTGGCGCACGCCCCCTTGACTGAAGCCCTGGCAGGGGTAGCAGCCCACCAGCAGCTGGGCCGCCGGAAACACATCAATCTTTGCCACATCGCCCAGCCGGTAGTCCGTATCCGGATGGTTGGCCAGGTAAACATCACGCGCATAGGCCAGCTTGTCATTGGCCATGACCACGTCGAACCCCGCCGCGAGCACGCCCGTGTCCGAGCCGCCACACCCTGAAAAAAGAGAAACCGCCTGCATTCAACCCGCCGCTTGCTGATGTCGCAAAGTGTACGTGGCTTGCTGCCTCGTGGCCAGCCTTGATCCCATAGCCGCCCGCGCGCTGCCCGCCATCACCCCTCTTGCGCCAGCGCCTGGCGCATTTGCTGGCGCAGTGCGCGCGGGGCCGAATCGGCAATGCGCTGGCTGCGCTCCTTGCCCATCTCGCGCACCCTGCGCCAGATATCGGGCATGCGCACCGTGATGGGCTGCTCCGGGTTGCGCCGGTTCCAGTCGGCCACGCGCTGGCGCACGCGCTGCAAGGCTGCCTCATCCTTTTCAAACAGCGCCCTGGCCCACTGCGCCTTGATCTCGGCGCTGGTGTGCTGGTAAAAGCTCTTGCTGCGCATCATAAAAGAGTTGCCCTCTTGCACCTGCGCCACGCTGCGCGGCTGAAAGCCTACGGCTTTGGCCAGCGCCTCCAGCGCCGTCGTGTCCAGCACCTTGTAGCCCTTGGCGTCGCGGTAGCTGCCCGTGGCCAGCATGTCTGCGCCCTTGGCCAGATTGCGCGCCGCCGTCGGGGCCAGCTCCATTGCCGCGCCGCCCACATCGCCCGTGAGCAGCTTGCGCCCGGCCGTAAAGCCGCGCGCCAGCAAGTCCCCGGCAGGCCCGGCCACATCCAGCAAGTCCCTCTCGCGGTTTTGCTTGGTCAAAAGCAAGCCCGTTCCCGGCAGCAAATTGCCCATGCCCAGCCGCCCCGAAACATCAATCGGCGCGCCCGGCAAGCCCGACACGCCCGACTCGATAAATTCCGCCAGCCCATCGCCCACAATGTCTTGCAGCGCCTGCCGCCGCCATTGCTTCACGCTCGTGTTGTAGCCCGCCAGCTGCGCCAGCCCGTCGATCAAGTCTTCCGCGTCTTCCATGAACGGCAGGCCGCCTGCGCCGCCCATGAGCAGCAGCATGGCCAGCATCCAGGCCACGCCCTGCTTGCCCGGCGTGCCGCCTTGCGTCCACATGCGGTGCATCAGCTCCAGGTAGCTCACGCTGTAGGTCTTGAACGTGAACAAGGCCCCGCCCACCGCGCCACGGCCCCAGCGGGGTTTGTTGGCTTTTGTGTAGACGAATTGTGTTTCCAGCACGGCGCGGCGCGCAAAAGCGTCGGCGTCGGCCATGCCCTGCTGGCGCGCCAGCCGCCAGGCGGCAATGTAAGTGGAGCGCCGGTTGAACTGCTCGGCCAGCGCAAAGGGCTGGCCCCAGGCCACCTTCAGCCGCTCCCACGCGTTGGCAGCGGCGGCCAGCGCATCGCCCCGGCGCGTGCCGTCGCCTGAGCGCAGCGCGCCCGCGCCCCGTGCCTGCGCCATCAGCTGGTGTATCTCCTGCGGCGAGACCACGCCGTCTTCTTCCGCCTTTTTCATGTCGCGCGCCAAATCCGCCTCGTAGCGATGGCCGGGCCGGGCCATATCCGCCAGCGCGCGCGTCATCTGTGCGGCCGCCTGGCGCATGCCGCCAAACTGGCTCAGCCACGGCAGCGTCACGGCCAAAGGCTGCGTCATGTTCACCGCCGCCGAAGCCAGCGAGCCGCCCAGATACTGCGCAAACAGCATCCCGCGTATGGCCTGGCCCTCCTCACGCGGGTTTTGCGTGTAATCGCGCAGCGCCATGGCCACATCGCGCAACTGGCCTTGCTCCTTCGGAATGGCTGCAATGGCCCGGTCCATGCGGCCCGCATTCAGCGCGCCCGCCGTCTGCCGGGCATTGGCATAAATGAACGAAGCCAGCACGCGCCCTGCATCCTGGCTGTAACCGGCCACGCCCTTGCGGTGAATCAGCCGCTTGATGGCGCTGCGGTTGTTGCGCGCCAGTTGCAGCCACGCCTGAAACGCCTTGTCCTGCCCCTTGCCTTTGCCTTGACCCGGCGCGGCCAGCAAATCGCCAAACAGCTCCAGGCTCTCGGGCGTGATGCCCGCAAACAGCTTGTAGGCGTCATCGCTCAAAGTGCCTTGCGTCACCTGCGCGCCCGGATACTGGCTGCGCATGTGAATGGCCGCCACATTCGCCTCGCGCCTGCTCTCATACAGCCCGAAATACTGGCGCTGGCCCTGCGCGTCCACCACATCCAGCGTGTAGCGGCCAAAGCGCGTCAGCGGCGCATAGCCGCGCTGCATCAGCGCCTGGGCCGTCTGCACGCGCTCTTGCGCCGCCTCAATGGCCTTGCGCATGGCATCGCGCCGCTTTGCGTCGCTTTGCATCACCTCCTGCACGGCCTCCACCACCTGCACAGCGGCGGCGCGCAAATCGGGCGCATCCATCACCGCCTGGCGCAAATGCGCGAAATCGCGCCCGGCCAGCCGCAAGATATCGGCGCGCGCCGTGGTGTCGATGGAGCGGTCTATGGCCGCACGCGCCTGGCGGTACAAATCGATTTGCGCAGGCGTCAGGCCAAAGCGGCCCTTCAGTTCGGCATCCGTGAACACCACGCCAGCGGCATCCACGTTATCGGTCTGCACCAGAGAGCCATCCTTGCCGCGCGTGTAGCTGAGCGTGCCCTCGAACAAGGGCGCGGCCACGGCCTGGCTATCGGCCGCGCTCACGGCGCGCTTGCCCAAATCGCGCCAGCTCTCCAGGCGCGGCAGCAGGCGCGGGGCAAAGTCGGCCGCGTCATTGGCAAAGTGCGACACATCGTCAATGAACTGCTGCGCCGCCTCGTAAACGGGCTTGAACAGCGGCTGGCGCTCGGCCAGATTGCGCATAGTGCCCACCGTCTTGTGCCACCAGCTTACCGTGCCGGGGTGATTGAACACGCGGTCCAGCTGCTCAAGCGCGCTTTCCTTCAGGCGCGCCGCTTCATCTGGCTGGGGGGCGATGGGTTCCGGCGCGCGGCGGCTGAAGTGCGCATCCGGCTGCGCCTGGCCCGCATGCAGCTTGCGCCAGCCAGCCAGATGCTTTTCCGTTAGAATCTTGGCCGTTCCCGGCTTGTTCTGAAGCGCTGTACCAGGCAATCGTCGCCCGGAGGCGCTTTCAAACAATGCCGGGAATTTTTTTGTGTCTGCAAACCGCAGCAGGCCGTCACGCAGCCAGCGCATGAACGGCGTGCTGCTGGAGCGGTCATAGGCATTGAGCAGCAAATGCGCCTGCAAATCGCCTGTTTGCTGCGCATCAGGGCGCACGATGATGGAGATGGGCGCGTCGCCCAGCATTTCGGGGGCGAGGAACACCAGCCCTTCATCCGTATCCGAATCGAACACGGCGGACGGGTTCTCCAGCCATTCGGGAACTTGCTTCCAGATAGCAGCGCTCATGCGTGGATGGTTGGCCTGCCCAGCCTTGACTTTGCCCTCGGCCAGCACCACAGGCCGGTTTTCAAACCCCAGCAGCCCCAGCACATCACTTCTGTCCAGCACGCGCACGCCTTGCAGCGCAGGCTTGGCCCCGGCAAACAGGGCATCAATGCGCTTGTCGTAAGCGGCCTGGGTGGCCTGCTTGCGGCTGTATTGGGGCGCAATCTGCGCCGCCTCCGGGGTCAGCAGGGCTTCATCCCAGATGACGTAGTTGTAGGTGCCTTCGCCACCGGCGCGGCTCATGCCATCCAGATACCGCAGGCCGGGAACGCCTGCCGCGCGCAGCGCTTCGCTGGCGGCTTTCGGGCCGCCGAAAATGTCCCGGAAGGCCGTGTAGAGGTCTTTGCCGGTCAGCGCATCGCTTCGCTGGCGGTTTTGAATCCGGTGCTTGAGGGCATCTGCCGCGTGTATCCGGGGAATATCCGATTGCGTCGGACGCACGGGGCCGTTCGACACCTGCCGCAGGAAATTCACAACGGCCCGGCGCACTTTCAGCGGCTGCTTGTTCCACGGGCTGTCCCAAATCAGCAAATCCTTGTCTTCGGGCACATCCGTCTGATAAAGCTGCCCCCCGGCGATGCTGCCGCCCGGCCCCAGCAACGTGCGCAGCTCATTCATTTGCGCCTCCAGCTCGGCCGCCTGCTTTTTCAGTTTGGCAAGCTTCCATTTTGAATACGGCTGGATGACCACGCCCTTCATGTCCGCGCCGTCTTTCAGCGCCAACCCTTGCGCGATTACCCGCCCCTGCTCGTCATAGCGCAGATAACTGCCGCCCTGCCGGATTTGCCTGTCCAGCATGTCCTTGTGCTTGCCTAGCATCTCATATCGCGCTTCCGGCGTATCGCGAGTCAAGTTCCTTCGATACTCTTCAGCCACATGCCTCTGGCTGGCGAAGTAAATCCCCCAGCCATAAGCTTGCGCCCCTTCACCCGTGCCAATCTTGTTGAGCTTGAACCCGGTTTTCTCAATCCCGCGGTAAGGCGTGCCATGCCATGCAAGCTGGAACATCACGTCGCCGGCATCATCGGCCTGCCCGCTGCCGTTTTTCACCCAGCGCCGCGCAGGCAAAATGAACTCGCGCATGATTTCATCATCGCTGTAGCGCAAATTCGCAAACACCGGCACATGGGCGCGCAGCCACGAGCGAATCGCCGCCACCAGCTCGCGCAGCAGGCCAAGGGACTTTTCATCGCCCACCTTGCCGCCGGTTTGCGCCAGATACGCCAAAGCCTCTTCAGCCGAATCCAGCTTTTGCTTGTCCGTCATCGAGTCCCACACTTGCGCATCGATCGCCGTTTTGGCTGCCGCGCCCAAGCCGTGGAAACCGTATTGCCGCGCCCGCTCGATGACTTCGCCGCGCATGGCCATCCCGGTGCGATGGAGGATGGAATTGAGCTTTTCGCCATACACGCCCCGCAGGCCATAGTGCCCCAGCGTCTCATGCATGTAAACCCGCGCCACGTCATGCATGGAAGGCAGATTCCCGGCCACCAGATACACCTTGCCCTGCCAGTAAAAGCCTTCCACCCGGCCACCGGCACCCCGGCTTTCCTGCTTTGCAATGGCCCGGCGCGCCGTTTCGGGCAGGGCCTCATCGCGCACGCTGGACGCAATCACCACTTCCGGCGCGTTGGCCCAGCCCCTTGAAAGGGCCTTCACCAGCCTTTGCGCCTGCTGCACTTTCAGAGCACTGGCTTCGCGTTTGACTTGACGGGAGGCGCGAGATTCGGGCAGGGAGAACGCAGGCGCATCACCAGCCTTTGCCGCCTGTGCCTTGCGCCACCCGGCCAGATTGTTTTCGGTTAGAATGCGCTTGGCTCCGTGAGCGCGGCCTGCCGTCCGGGGGACGTCCCCGGTATCAGGCCAAGCGACCGGGGCCGTTTTTGTGTCCACGTATTGCAAGCGCCCGCTGGCGGCCAGAAAGCCCAGCGCGGGCAAATCGCCCGTGGTTTTGGCAAAAGCCGTCACCAGCAACTGATGCGCTCGCGGGTCGTGTGGATTGTCCGGCTCCAGCTCCACCGCCATCACCACCGGATAGCCCGCCACAGTCTCGGGCGCAATCACCGTCAGGCGGCCCGGATGGCGCGGGTCGTCATACACCGCCGCCGGGCTTTCCAGCCACTCGGGCACACGCTTCCAGGCCGCCGCCGTCATCTCCGGGTGGCTGGAGCGGCCATCCAGCAAATGCCGCTCGTTGAGCACCAGCGGCACATGCTCATGGCCCAGCAAGCCCATCACGTCGCTGCCATCCAGCAGCACCGCCCCTTGCCTGCTGGCGTGGCCGCCCGCAAACAGTTCATCAATGCGCCGCTCGTAGGCGGCCTGGGTGGCCTGCTTGCGGCTGTATTGGGGCGCAATCTGCGCCGCTTCAGGCGTGAGCAGCCCCTCATCCCAAATCACGTAGTTGTGGCTGCCTTCGCCCGCATTGCGGCTGTCGCCGTCCAGATAGCGCAGCCCCGGAATGCCGTGCGCCAGAAGCAGCTCGCTGGCCGCGCGCTGGCCTTGTTGCGCGCCCTCTGCGCTGGCATTTGCGCCAGCGGTCCGCCGCGCCAAAAAGGCGTAAACGTCCTGGCCCGTGGCGCGCCGGGCCATCGCCTGCCTGAAAGCCGCCCGCCCGTCAGCAGGCAGGCCGCCCGCCAGCTCCAGCAAGGCCCGGCGCACCTTCGCAGGCTGCTCATCCAGCGGCTTGTCCCAGTCCAGCAAATCGTCATCTTCCGGTATTTCCGCCGCGTAAAGCTGCCCCGGCTCGCCGCGCTGCACCCGCCCGCGCAGTCTCTCCAGCTTCGCCACCTGCGCGTCCTGACCGAAATCGCGCGCCCACGCAATGGCCTTGTCCACATCGCCCTGGGCGTCCAGCAGCAGCGCATCCACTTCAGGGTCGCCCGTGCTGGCCGCGCCGCGATGATGCCCGTCGGTCATCAAACGCCCGTCCAGGCGCACCTGGCCTTGGCGCATGCCACGGTAAAACTCGGCCACTTCGCGGCGGCTGGCAAAGTAAATGCCGTGCCCGTACACCTGCAAGCCCTCGCCCGTGCCAATCTTGTCCAGCCGGAAGCCGGTTTTCTCGATGCCCTTGTGCGGCGTGCCGTGCCAGACGCGCTGGAACATGGCTTGCGGCAGGCCCGCCTGGCCCCTCTTGCCCGCCTGGCCTGCCTGCTGCTCATACGCTTGCAGCACCGCCGCCAGCTTGTCACGAAACGCCTGCACATCACGCAACCAGGCGTTGCTGCCCTGGCTGCGCCAGCGCGCCGTGAGCGTGTCCAAAAACGCCAGAAAACTCTTGGCCACGCGGGCAAACAGGCTGCCGTCTTTTTCAGCCAGCCGCGCCAGAAACTGCGGGTCGGTCATGGCATCGCCCACGGCGGCGGCCGTGAGTTCTTCTTGCGCCTCGCCAGGGGCATAACCCCACTGGCGGGCAAAGCCTTGCGCATCGCCCTGACGGGCCACTTCGGCGGCCAGCTCATGGTAGAGGGCCGGATGCGTGCGGCGCAAGTTATGCAGCCACTCGTGCGCGGCCACGCCCGTGATGGGGCTTTGGCTGGTTTCGTTGATGAACAGCGTGCCGTCGCGCACCGTCACGCCGTTGAAGTCGGCAACGTGCGGCGTCAGGTTTCTGAAGACGACGGCCCGCGCTCCGGTGGCTCGCTCGAAGGCGGCCAGGGCGCCACGAAGGGCGTCAGGCAGTTGATCCGCCCCGACGGCCAGGGCCTTGAAGGCCGCTTCTTGTCCGCTGCGCTCAAGGTTGCGGTTGATGATGCCTTCAAGCTGGCGCGAGTCTGCGGTTTCGCGGGCGGCAAGCCCTCGCGGCACGCCGGATTCATGGGCGGATTCATGGGCGGATTTATGGGCGGTTTCATGGCCCGCATTGTCACGGCCTGGCGCGGCGCTGGCAGCACCCACGCGGCGCGTGAGCAACTCATGCAGCCTTTGCGCCACATGATGGCCCGGCAGCTTGCCCGGCGCGCCCGCAGGCGCTACACTGGCTGCGTCTCCTGAACTGGATGAGCCGGATCGCTCCACATCGCTTGCGGTGTCAGTCCCGGAAACTCGGCGGTTCAGGAGATATTCTTTTGTGGCGACGCTGTGCAAATACATGCGCTGCTCGTTCGGGTCGCGCCGCACCAGCACCGTCACCACGTCATCCTTGCCCGCAATTTGCACCGGCGCGCTGATGAAATGGCTCTCGCCATCGCGCCCATGCGTGCTGCTGGCAACCAGCACCCCCTGTTCCAGCACATCCTTGACGGCCGCGAAGGCGGCGTATTTGAACGGGTTGGCCTTGCCGTGCGCCATTGAGTCGCGCACCGAGCGCGCGTCCATCACCACCGGGCCGATTTCCGGGTTTTGCGCCAGCCCGCCCTGGGCGGCAAACAAGCGCGTGGCCCACTGCCGCACCGACTGCATGCCAGCGCGCGGCGCTTCATCACCCGTCAGAGAAGCCACCGGCGGGCCTTGCAGCACGGCGGCGCGCTCATCGTCTGTCAAGGCTTTGGCCCGCCTGCTGGCCAGCGCCGCCTGCGCAGTTTCCGGGGCCGCCTTCACGGCCTGCGCCAGACGCTGCTGCATCGCAGCGGGCAGGCTGCTCCAGTCAGCATGCCGCGCAGCGTTGCGCGCCACCACGCCTTGCACGCCAGCGGCCAGCGCCAGCTGATGGCGGCCTTCTGGCGGCAAGGCGTTCCAGGCCGCTTGCGCCCTGTCTTGAGCCTCTCTTTCTTGAGCCGCGCTCTGGGCGGGCGCGTCCTGCACCTGCCGCATCGCCGCTTGCAGCAAAGCCTGCTTCGTGGGCGCGGCCTGGCCGCCAAACATGCCCTGCTGATGCGGGTCGCCCGCCGCATCCAGCGCCTGCCAGTAAGCCTGGATCAGCTGGGCAATGCGCCTGGGCCGCCGCGCGTTGTCGGCCATGAACTGCATCAGCGCGCGGGCCTCCGGCGTGTGCTTGTCGCCAAAGGCGTCGGTTTGCGCCAGCGCCTGCTGCACGCTCTGGCCCGCCTCGCGCAGGCGAGAAATCTCCTGGGCGGCGGCGGCCACATCGCCCGCAATGTCCGCGTCATGGCGCGCGCCAGCGGCAATGGCCTCGCGCATGCGCGCCGTCTCTGGCGCAGCCATCATCAGCGCACGGCTGATGCTGCGCGTGTTGTCATCCAGGCTCTCGGTCATGCGCGCCAGCGCATCACTGCCGCCCTCACCTGTGCCCCATGCCTTGGCCAGCACCGCATTGCGCACGCGCGCATAGCCCGCGCTGGACAGCCGCCCGTCGGCGTCCACCATCGCCGCCTGCTCGGATACCGGCAGGCGCGCCATGAAGCGGCGCACAAAACCGCGCGAGGCCGCGCCGGAAAAGTCCCCGCTCTCATCCGGCTCCAGCCCATCCATCGAGTCCATGCGCGCCGCATCCGCGCGGGCCTGCTCCGCAGGCGACATCATCGCCACCGTGGGCGCGTTGGCCTGCCGCGCAAATTCGGCGCGGTTCACGGGCGTGTCGCGCACGCGCACCAGCACGGGCTTTTGCATGCCGGCCACTTGTTCGGGCGTCAATCCAAACTCGGCAGCGTGCGCTTGCAAAAAGTCCTTGTAGGCGGCCGCTTGCGGGCCTGGCCCCGCATACACGCGCTTGATGGCAATGCTGCGGGCGTTGCCCGATTCCACCAGGCCGTCTGCGCCCACAATGGGCGCGCCCGTGGCCGCGTCTGCACTGTGCGCCAGGCGCTCGGGCTGCAAGCGCTGCGCCATGCGCGCAATCTGCGCTTCGCTGGCCGCCCGGCTGCGCTCGCGCGGCTGCAACTGCTGCGGGTACACCGGGTTCTGGCGCAAGCCCTCATCGTGCGACGTCACCAGCTGGTCGGCCTCGGCCAGCGCCCAGTGCCCCGCCAGCTGCGCGCCGCTTTCCGTGCCAAAGCTCAAAGCCTTGCCCGCCTGCATGCGCGGCCAGTCTTGCGTCAGGCTCTCGCGCTCGGCTTGCAGCTGCTGCACTTGCTGCGCCAGCTGCGCGCGCGCGGCCTGCTGCGGCTCATCCTGTGCGCCACCCGGCGCGGCGGCTTGCGCGTCCAGCGCGGACAGGCTCTGGCGGGCCGCTGCCAGCTGCTCGTCCAGCGCGGCCACGCGCTCCAGCGCTGCGGCCTCGCGCGGCCCCTGGGCCTGCCGGGCAGCCAGCGCCGCTTGCTGCGCTTGGGCGCTTTCTTGCAGCGCGCCCTGTTGCACACCCTGTTGCGCCGCCGCTGCCAGCGCGGCAGGCGACGCGCCCGAATCCACCGCCACCACGGCGGCGGCCGAAAGCTGGCCCGCATTCGCGTCCAGCCCCATTTGCTGGCTGGGCCTGGGCGGCTCGGGCGCGGCCGGGCGCCGCGGCGGCTGCAGCTGATCTACCTCAAGGAC
>ERZ773070.286-NODE-286-length-38634-cov-6.269862_pt1 | contig 38634 bp, 33 predicted proteins | sample MGYA00580618_ERZ773070 | MGnify/ENA primary metagenome ERZ773070 (study PRJEB29015, sample SAMEA2738023) | human oral metagenome | biome: human oral; feature: human-associated habitat; material: dental | place: China | collected 2019 ... | reverse complement strand
TGCGCCTGGAGCCTGGCCGCGCTCGGGGCGGACGCGGGCGCCACGGGGTTCGCGCCCCGGCTGGCGGTCGCCCTGGCCCGCGTGCGCACCCGCGCCTGCGGCCGGGAGGACCTCGCCCTGCTCGCCGAGCACTGGCCGCGGGCCCGCGAACTCTTCGAGGAGCTCGTCGTGGGCGAGGATCCCGCCCACTGGCTGATCGATGTCAACGCCGAGGCGGCCGCCGCCGTCCTGTGCGCGCCGCCCGCCCTGGGCGATGGCGACGACGAGGTGCTCATCGACCTCGTGCGCGCCTCCCGCGGGGCGACGCCCCGGGTCGTCGAACACATCGCCGCGCTCGCGGCCGATCCCGGTGCCGACCCGGAGCCGCTGATCGCCGTGCTGGAGGAGACGCCGATCACGCCCGAGGTCTGCGATATCGCCGCCGCCCTGGCCGACCGCCCGGCCGGCGCCCCCCGGTCCAGGGGGTGGGCGCGGCCCGACCACCGCCTGGGCGCCGCGCGGGTCCTGGCCGCGGGCCGGGATCCCCGCTGGGCGCGGGCCCTGGAGGCCTTCGTGCGCGCCTCCTGCCTGGAACGGGCGACCTGGGCCAAGATCGGCGGCCACTGGGCCCTGGAGCCGGTCGGGCCCCTCACCGGAGCGGGGCTGTCCCCGGGCGCCGGGCTCGTCGCGGCGGTGACCGAGCGCCTGCGGGGCCGCACCGAGCGCACCGACGTCTCCAGGCTTCTCGCGCTCCTGGCCGGCTGGCCGCCCGACGAGTGCCGGGACGCGCTGGAGACGGTGCGCGGCCTGCTGCCCCGCACCGCCGCCGTCAGAGTCCTGACCGCGTGGCGCGACCTCGAGTCCCTCCCGGCCCTGCGGCGGGCGGCGGCGGGCGGGCTTGGCGGCGCGCGCCGGTTCGCTGGCGGCTTCGGGCGCGCTGGCTTCGGCGGCGCTCGTTGCGGGCTTGGCGGCGCGCTTGCCAGCCGCCCTGGGCTTGCGGGCGCTGGGACGCGCCGCCTTGTCCGCTTTGGCGGGCTGGCGGGCCTGGTCTTCGGGCGCGGGCAGGGCGGGTATGGCAGCGGGCTGGGCCGGGTCGGCCTGGCCGGCCTGCTCCTGGCCGTGCTTGCCGCCGCGCAGGGCCTGCCATTTGTCGTGCAGGGCGTCGGCCACGGTTTCGCGCAAGTTGGCGCTGCTCTGGCGCACGCTTTCAAGGCCGCTGGCGGCGCTGGCGCGCAGCTTGCCGCTGGCGGCCTGAACGGCGCTTTGCACTTTGCCGCGCCGCCACAGCTCGGTGGCCGCGACGCCGGCGGCTGCGCCTGCGATGAAGGGAATCAAAGGCAACATGAGTCAGTTCTCCTGGTTGTGGGGTTGCGGTGGGTGGGCTGGGGTGCGCGCGTGTCGCATCCCCTGGACGGCGGCGCTGCCGGTGAACGCCCCCGCCAGCAGCGCCGGATGGGCGGCGCGCAGCAAGGTGCCCGCCAGGCCGAACAGGCCGCCCTGGCGGGAAAGCAGGGCCAGCAGCTGCTCCATGGTGTCGCCAATGAGGCCGTGGCGGGTGTGGGCCTGGGCGGGCGCAATGCCTTGCAGGGCGTGGTAGCGCTCCAGGTCGGCGGCGGCCTGCCAGGCGCGCTGCAAGGCGGGCAGATGGCGCGTGAGCAGATCAGACTGCGCGCGCTGGAACAGGCGGGCGGCGGCGCTGCTGACGGGCGCTGTTTGCAGGCGCTGGTAAAGGCCGGCGCTGGCAATGCAGCCGTTCATGGCGCGCTCGATGCTGGCGCGCCAGCCCGCGCCCAGCCGGGGCGGGGCGATGGGCGCAGTCATGGGGGCGATGCCCGCAGGCTGGCCCAGCGCGGCAAGAGCGGCTGCGAGCGACTGGATGCGCTGCCCGCACGCCTGGTGCAGCGCGGGCCAGGGCGCGTAGCTGCCAAAGGCGGCCAGGGCGGCGCTGTAGTAGGCGTAGGCGGCCTGCTCGTCTTGCAGGGCGGCGCGCAGCGCGGCGGCGGTGGCCAGCCAGGCCGCTGCATCAGGCGTTGGCGGCGCAGCGAAGGCTGGCATGGGTTTCTTCAAGAATGGCGTGCAGGGCCTGGGCGGCGGCGCTGTCCGCGCCTGCGAGCAGGTCGGGCCAGGCTGCATCAGGGATGATGGCCGTGTCGTATTCCACGGTGCAGGAGCGCGCCAGCAGGTTCCATTTGATGGCGCGCACGCCGCGAATTTGCCCCAGCACGGCGGAGAAAGCGTCGGCGCTGCTTTCCAGCGCGCTGAAATTGATGCCGTCCAATGCTTTCATGCTCAGTTTCAGGCGCACGCGCCCGGGAAGCTGGTGGGCGATTTTCAGGTGCGGCGCGAAGTGCGCCAGCAGCGCGGCCGGCGGGGTGTCGGCGGTGATTTCGAGGGCGGCGGAACTCATGAGAGCGGGAAAAGGGAAGGGGCGGAGAAATTACTGGCGGCCCAGCAGCAGGTATTCCAGCAGGGCCTTTTGCACGTGCATGCGGTTTTCGGCTTCGTCCCACACCACGGATTGCGGGCCGTCGATGACTTCGGCGGTGACTTCTTCGCCACGGTGCGCGGGCAGGCAGTGCATGAACAGGGCGTCGGGCTTGGCCATGCGCATCAGGCTTTCGTCCACGCGCCAGTTGGCGAAGGCTTTGCGGCGCGCCTCGTTTTCGGCCTCGTAGCCCATGCTGGTCCACACGTCGGTGGTGACGAGATCAGCGCCCGCGCAGGCCTGGCGGGGGTCGGCGAAGTTCTGCCAGCCCTTGCCGCCGCCGTCCAGCGCGGCCAGCGCGGTGTCCACTTCATAGCCGCGCGGGGTGGACACGCGCAGCTCGAAGCCCAGCAGCGCAGCGGCCTGCGCCCAGGTGTTGGCCATGTTGTTGCCGTCGCCTATCCAGGCCACGGTCTTGCCGCGGATGGAGCCGCGATGCTCGGTGTAGGTGAAGATGTCGGCCAGGATCTGGCAGGGGTGGTATTCGTTGGTCAGGCCGTTGATGACGGGCACGCGCGAGTGCGCGGCAAAGCGCTGCAGGCGCTCTTGCTCGAAGGTGCGGATCATCACGGCGTCCACCATGCGGCTGATGACGCGCGCGGTGTCTTCAACCGGCTCGCTGCGGCCCAGCTGGCTGTCGCCCGAGGTCAGATGCACCACGCTGCCGCCCAGCTGGTACATGCCCGCCTCAAAGCTCACGCGCGTGCGGGTGCTGGCTTTTTCAAAGATGAGCGCCAGCGTGCGGTCGGTGAGCGTGTGGTGTTTTTCGTAGGCCTTGAATTTGCGCTTGATGAGCGCGGCGCGCTCCAGCAGGTAGGCGTATTCGTCCGCCGTGAAATCGGAAAACTGAAGGTAGTGCCTGATGGGGGCGGGTGCGGTCATGGCGCGGCTTTTTCTTTCAGAAAGGTTTTGATCAGCGGAACGAGGATGGAGACGATTTCGTCCGCCTCGGCCTGCGTGAGGATGAGCGGCGGCGCCAGGCGTACCACGCGCTCGGCGGTCACGCTGATGAGCAGGCCCGCCTGCAAGGCGCGCAGCGCCAGCGCGCCGCAGGGGCGGTCCAGCTCGATGCCGATCAGCAAGCCCTGGCCGCGCACTTCTTTCACGCCCGCCGTGCCGCCCAGCGCCGTTTGCAGCGCCTCTTTCAGATGCGCGCCCACCTCGCCGGCATGCGCCACCAGGCCCTCTTCTTCCATGATGCGGATGGTTTCCACGCCCGCGCGCATGGCCAGCGGGTTGCCGCCGAAAGTGGTGCCGTGGTTACCGGGCTGGAAGATGTGGGCGGCCCTGGGGCCAGCCACCACCGCGCCGACGGGCACGCCCGAGGCCAGGCCCTTGGCCAGCGGCATCACGTCAGGCGTGATGCCCGCCCACTGGTGCGCGAACCACTTGCCGGTGCGGCCCATGCCGCACTGCACTTCGTCAATCATCATCAGCCAGCCGCGCTCGTCGCAAAGCTGGCGCAGCTGGCGCAGGTATTCGGCGCGCGCGGGGTTCACGCCGCCTTCGCCCTGAATCGTTTCAAAAAACACGGCCACCACATCCGGATGGCCGTCAGTGGCTTTTTTCAGCGCCTCAATGTCATTGAGCGGCACGCGGATGAAGCCGGGCAGCAGCGGCTCGAAGCCCTTTTGCACTTTCGGGTTGGCCGTGGCGCTGAGCGTGGCGATGCTGCGGCCATGAAAGGCTTTTTCGCACACCACGATTTGCGGATTGGCAATGCCTTTGTCGTGGCCGTATTTGCGCGCCAGCTTGAGGGCGGCCTCGTTGGCTTCCAGCCCGCTGTTGCAGAAAAAGACGTTGGTCATGCCCGAAAGCGCGGCCAGCTTCGCCGCCAGCCGCTCGGCATCGGGCACGTGGTAGTAATTGCAGCAGTGAATGAGCTTGCTCACCTGCTCCTGCAAGGCGGGCACCAGCTTCGGATGGGCGTGGCCCAGCGTGTTCACGGCAATGCCGGCCAGCGCATCCAGATAGCGGTTGCCGTTCACGTCCCACAGGCGGCAGCCCGCGCCGCGCTCCATGGCCACCGGCAGGCGGGCGTAGGTGTTCATGGTGTGAGGCGAGGCCGCTTCGGCAGGGGCAGACATGGCAACGATTCCTTGCAAAAAAAGATGCCGGGCCGCTTGCAGCGCGGCCCGGCGCGTGAATTCTAGGGCAGGCCCGATTCCTTGGCTTGCCGCGTAAAATCCGCCGGTTTTGCACCCCCCCGTTACACCCATCGCCACATAAAACAACAGGCGGCAGCGCCCGTTTGCCGCCGCAACCGCATACGCAATGGCACCCCCCCGCTCACCCGACAGCCAGGTTTTCATTCAGGGCATCACCAGCTCGGGCCGCGCTTTCAGGCCCAGCGACTGGGCCGAACGCCTGGCTGGCGTGATGAGCCAGTTCCGCCCCAAGGGCAGCGCGCCGTCTGACGCGCGCCTTTGCTACTCGCCCTGGTGCGTGCCGACCACCATGAACAACATCAAATGCGTGGTTCTGAGCGCCGCCCTGCGCCAGCATGAACCTATGGCCTGGGATTTCGTGATGAATTTCGCCAGGGACAATGACTTGCAGGTGGTGCAAGCCTGCCTGGTGCCTGAAGACTGAGGCGCGCGCCAGCCAGCCATTGCCGCAGCGCCTTGCCATGTGTTTGAGCGGGGCGGCGCCCGCGCTCCGCACACCCTTTGTGCCGCGCTCCTGTCACACAGCCCGTCATGCATGCATTGTTTGATCCGCGCCAGATTCCGGTGTGCGGGGTGGACACGCACCTGCCCACCGTGGCAGCCGCCCGGCTGACGCCGCAGGCGCTGCGCCAGCGCTTTGCCGCGCCGCCCGCCTGGCAGCCGGAAGTGCGGCGCGAACCTGACCTGCCCGGCGCCAGCCGCCCGCTGGCGGCAGCGGCGGTGCTGATGCCTCTGGTACAGCGTCCGCAAGGGGTGACAGTGCTGCTGACGCAGCGCACGGCGCACCTGTCCAGCCACGCCGGACAAGTGGCTTTTCCGGGCGGCAAGGCGGATGCGGAAGATGCCAGCGCGGCGGCCACGGCGCTGCGCGAGGCCGAGGAAGAAGTGGGCCTGGCGCGCCGCCACGTACAGGTGCTGGGCGAGCTGGCGGCGTACGTGACGGGCACGCGCTACGCCGTCACGCCCGTGGTGGGGCTGGTGCAGCCAGGCTTTGCGCTGCGGCCCAACCCGGATGAAGTGGCGCAGGTGTTTGAAGCGCCGCTGGCCTTTTTGATGAACCCGGCCCACCACCGCCGCCACCAGATGGCCGATGGCCGCCAGTGGTTTTCAATGCCGTATACGGACGAAGCGGGGCGCGAGCACTACATCTGGGGCGCAACGGCAGGCATGCTGCGCAACCTGTATCGCTTTTTGATGGCCTGAGAGCCTGTTCAGAGTCCGTCCGTGGGCGCGCAAGGCATGGGACAGGCGGCGTTATTTCGCTATTTTCTTGATAGCATGAAGTCCCGATGGAATGTGCGAGGTATGGCATTTTCGGCCCCCTGAATTTGCTCCTTTTTCAGGTGTGGCCGGACATGCGGAGCGGCTTGCAGGCTGCGCCTTGTTCATCGGACGCGCGCATTTGGGAGGGCAGCGCCGCGCGGGCGTTTGGCATGAGGCGGCTCAGATTGGCGCGTTTGCCAGACGGGGCCTGCGCATCAGGGCGGAGGCTTCATCCAGAAAGAGCAGGGCAGGGCGGCGCAGCAGGGCGCGAGCCAGGATCAGGCGCTGCTGTTTGCCGCCGCAGAGCTGGCGATGCCATTCGCGCGCCGTTCACGCTTTTGTGCCCCTCACGGCCAGACGCTGAACAGGTTCCCGGATGAGCGCGCCAGCGCGCATGCGGCGGCGTTCGTCCGGATTTTGCTTTCGTTTGAATAGCGAAAAATCAGCCTCGAAAATGACGATGGTTTTAGTGGAACGTGCGCAGGCAGCTATCGGAAAAGGAGCGAATGAGCCGCAACTGGAAGGTGCTGGCGCGCAGGTTTCTGAGGAGGCGGCGAAGAGCAGGCGAAGGCAGGGCCGGAAAGAAAGAAGCCAGCGCCTTCGCGATGAAAGGCGCTGGCTTGCGTGCTTGGGCGATGAGGCGAGGGTCAGCCCTGGACAACTTCCACGGGGCCGTGGTCATCGCAGTGGTCGCCGTGCGGGTGGTGCAGGCGGCCATTGACGAGAAAGTCGATGTGGTTGCCGTGCGGCACGGCTTCGTGGCCGCAGCCGGGGCCGTGCACGTGGCCCGGCTCGTGGCCGGCGCAAGGAGGCGTGCAGCCTTCGGGGTTGGTGTCGGAGACGGCGATGGAGTGCTCTTGCACGCGGCCTTCATGCGGGTGGTGCAGGTGGCCTTCTTGCAGGTAGTCCACGTGGCCGTTGTGGCGGATGGCGGTGTGGCCGCAGCCGGGGCCGTGCTGGTGGGGCGGCTGGTTGGCGGCAGCGGCGGCGGCCGCAGCGGCGGCGCAGGCGCAGGTGCTCATGGCGTTTCTCCTTTGATGTTTGAGGCGGGAAAAATGAAAGGCTTTCTGGCGCCCGGTTTTCTGGCGCTTAATTCAGGGGAATGTCCTCTTCGTACAGCCGCAGGGTTTTCGCGGCTGAAACAAGGGCGCTGGAGGGAAAATAAAAGGTGTATTTGATGGCGGCGCTTTTGGGCACCGTGATGTCATTGTCCACGGAGCCGGAATAAGCCACGTATTTGTCTTGATCCAGCAATTGCAGGTTTTTCTGTTCCATCAGATTGGTGAGGCGGACGATGCGGTCGGTTTTATTTTTGATGCCGATATTCACGGTGTACACGCCGGCGTCAAGATTGACGGAGAAAATCCTGATTTCCACGTAATCCTTGAATTTGCGGTCGTGGATGATGACGGCGTCGTCCAGGCTGGTGCCGCCCTGGCGGCCTTCGTCCCAGCCTTGCTTGACGCCCTTGATGATGTCTTTGCCGCTTTGCACTGCGCCAGAGACGGCGCCGGATACGCTTTTGATGAGGCCGCTGTTTTTCTCGCCATCCTGCGCCTGCCCCAGCATGGGCAGCGAAAGCAGCAGGGCGAGCGCCAGTGTTTTTTTCATGGTGTTTTCCGAAAGGCAATAGTGAATGGGGGCGGATTTTAGCGGGGCCGAATGCCGGGCGGGCAATAAGCGGAAAAAGGGGAGAAAACCGTTTTTCATTCCAGCGTGAGCACCACGGGCGTGTGGTCGCTGGGGCGCTGCCATTTGCGCGGGGCGCGGTCAATGGCGCAGGCGCGCGCTTGCGGCACAAGCGCCGCGCTGATGAGAATGTGGTCAATGCGCAGGCCACGGTTTTTCTGAAAGCTCAATTGGCGGTAATCCCACCATGAAAAGCTTTGCGGCGGCTGCTCGAACAGGCGGAAGGCGTCTTGCAGGCCCAGATTCAGCAGGCCGCGAAAGTGCGCGCGTTCTTCCGGGGTGTGCAGGATGGCGCCTGCCAGGCCCACGGGGTCATGGCTGTCGCGGTCTTCGGACACGATGTTGAAGTCGCCCACCAGCGCCAGGCGCGGGTGGCGCGCCAGCTCCGCTTGCAGCCAGCCGTGCAGGGCGGTGAGCCAGCGCATTTTGTAATCAAACTTGTCGCAGCCTGGCTCTTGCCCATTGACGAAATAGCCATTGACCAGGCGCAGCGGCCCGCCGGGCGCGGGCACGGTGGCGGCAATGAGGCGGGCGTTGTCGTCGGCAAAGCCGCTGATGCCGCGCGTCACGTCTTCAGCTGCCAGCGGCTGGCGCAGCAGCAGCGCCACGCCGTTGTAGGTTTTTTGCCCGTAAACGGCGGCGCTGTAGCCAGCGGCGGCCAGCGCGTCGTGCGGGAATTTTTCGTCGGCCATCTTCAGCTCTTGCAGCGCCAGCGCTTGCACGGGGTTGGCGGCCAGCCAGTCGAGCACGTGGGGCAGGCGGGCGGTGAGTGAATTGACGTTCCAGGTGGCGATTCGCATGGCGCGGGCAGGGCGGGGCAAAACGGCGTTTTTAACGGATGCGGCGTGCAGGCGGAGCAGGGCGGATGGGCCGCGCTGGCGGCAAGGCTGGCTCTGGCGCTGGGTTTCAAGGCCAAACCGGCCGCAAGTCCCCGTGGAATCAGCGAGGGCAGCTATCAAAAATGAAGTGAAATGGAGTAGGCTAGGGGCCTGATGGATTCAGGGCCTGCCGCCATGGCGGGCCGCCTGCCAGCCTTGCCATGCCTGCCTACATTGCCAAACGCCTGCTGCTGATGCTGCCCACGCTGCTGGGCGTGCTGCTGCTGACTTTCATCGTTTTGCAGTTCGTGCCGGGCGGGCCGGTGGAGCAGTACCTGGCCGAGGCCAAGGCGGCGGGCGGCGCGGCTGAAGGCGGCGCGCTCACTTACCGGGGCAGCCAGGGCGTGGATGAGGCGCGGCTGGCGCAGATCAAAAAGCTCTATGGCTTTGACAAGCCCGCGCACGAGCGCTTTTTCATCATGCTGCGGCAGTTCGCGCGCTTTGATCTGGGCACGAGTTTTTTCCAGAACAAGGATGTGTGGCAGCTCATTCGCGAGAAGCTGCCGGTTTCGGCCAGCCTGGGGCTGTGGACGTTTTTCATCTCTTACCTGGTGAGCGTGCCGCTGGGCGTGGCCAAGGCGGTGCGTGCGGGTTCGCGCTTTGACTTGGCGACCACCGTGCTGCTGCTGGCTGGCTACGCCATTCCGGGCTTTGTGCTGGGCGTGGCGCTGCTGGTGGTGTTTGGCGGGCAGTTGCAGTGGTTTCCGCTGCGGGGGCTGACGTCGGCCCACTTCGACGAGCTGTCTCTTTGGGGCAAGGTGGCCGATTACCTCTGGCATGTGACCCTGCCCGTGACGGCCATGGTGCTGGGCAGCTTTGCCACCACGGCCATGCTCACGCGCAACAGCTTTCTGGAAGAAATCCGCAAGCAATACGTGCTCACGGCGCGCGCCAAAGGGCTGGGCGAGCGGCAGGTGCTCTATGGACACGTGCTGCGCAATGCGCTCATTCCCATCGTCACGGGCTTTCCGGCGGCGTTCATCGGCGCGTTTTTCACGGGGGCGCTGCTGATTGAAACGCTGTTTTCGCTCGACGGCCTGGGGCTGCTGAGCTATGAGAGCGTGATCCGGCGCGACTACCCGGTGGTGCTGGGCACGCTGTATCTGTTTACCCTCATCAGCCTGGTGACGCGGCTGGTGTCTGACCTGTGTTACGTTTGGGTGGATCCGCGCGTCAAATTCGACTGAGTTGATGAAGGCAAGGATTGTTTTTTCCATAACCTTTCAAGGAGACAACCATGAGCTTTGAAGCTTTGTATGCCCAAAAACGCCTTTCCGCCCATGACGCCGTGCGCGTCGTGAAAAACGGCGATGCCATCGTCGTGCCCACGGGCGTGGCCGAGCCGCCCACGCTGCTCAAAGCGCTGAGCGATCAGCGCCGCGAGTTTGAAGGTGTGACGGTGGGCCAGATCCTGCCCATCCAGAAATACGACTACTTCGATCCCGAAACGAGCCGCAACGTGCGCCACCTGGCTTACTTTGTGGGCGGCCCTTCGCGCGCAGGCGCGCAAGCGGGCTGGATTGACTACGTGCCGGCCTACTTCTCCGAGCTGCCCGCGCTGATCGAGCAGGGCCTGGTCAAGTCCGACGTGGTGTTCAGCATGGCCTCGCCCATGGACAAGCACGGCTGGTTCTCTTTGAGCCTGGGGCCTGACTACACGATGGCCGCCATCAAGAAAGCGCGCGCGGTGGTGCTGGAAGTCAATCCCAACGTGCCCTTCGCCGCTGGCAACTGCCACATCCACATCTCGCAAGTCACGGCCCTGACCGAAAGCGAAGACCCGGTGCTGGAAGTGGGCCTGCCCAAGATCGGCCCCGTGCAGGAAGCCATTGGCAAATACGTGGCCGACATGATCGAAGACGGCGCCACCTTGCAAATCGGCTACGGCGCCATTCCTGACGCCGTGGTGATGCAGCTCACCCACAAGAAAGACCTGGGCGTGCACACCGAAATGATCGGCGACGGCATCATGACCCTGGTGGAAGCGGGCGTCATCACCAACCGCCGCAAGAACTACCTGCCCGGCAAGATGATCGCCACCTTCGGCCTGGGCAGCAAAAAGCTCTACCAGTTCATGGACCGCAACCCCGCCGTGGAAATGCACCCCGTGGACTTCACCAACGACCCCTACCTGGCCGGGCAAAACGACAAGCTCATTGCCATCAACGCCACCATGCAGATTGACTTTCTGGGTCAGTGCGGCTCTGAATCGCAAGGCATCAAGCCCTATTCGGGCACCGGCGGCCAGGCCGACTTCGTGCGCGCGGCCAACCGCAGCCGTGGCGGCAAGGCCTTCATCGTGCTGCCCTCCACCGCCAAGGACGACACCATCTCCCGCATCGCCCCCACGCTCACGCCCGGCACGCACGTGACCACCAGCAAAAACGACATCGACTACGTCGTCACCGAATACGGCGTCGCCCAGCTGCGCGGCCAAAGCGCCCAGCACCGCGCCAAGGCGCTCATCAGCATCGCCCACCCCAAATTCCGCGATGAACTGACCGAAGCGGCCAAGAAGATGAATCTGCTGTAAACCGCTCCACCCAAAAGGCAGGAAGCCAGCCCTTGCAGGGCGGTTTCCTGCCTTTTTATTAAAAGACGCAAAAGCTGCCAGCGCTCAACAATGGAACAACGCCACGGTCAGAAATTGGCAGTTTGAAAACATGATGTAAATGACAGGCACCTTAAAAACCTCTGGAATCATCAATGCCAGTTTGAGCAAGCTATTTGATGAACTTGGAAGGCATCATGAGCAATCATGGCATCTTCACAATTGAATAAAACAGTCTGAAAATAAACCTTGAGTCTGTTCCGGATAATTCGGATAAGAATGTCTTGAGGAATAAGCAGCCCGCATTTGACTCATGCCTGATTTCGCCTCGCTTTCCCCCGCCCGCCGCGCATGGCTGCGCTTCAAGCGCCACCGGCTGGGGTATTGGAGCCTGATGGCTTTTGCCGTGCTGGTGGCCCTCAGCCTGCTGGCGGAGCTGCTTTCCAACGACAAGCCGCTGATATTGCGCTACGAAGGCGCTTATTACTTTCCAATATTCAAAAGCTATCCGGAAACGGTTTTTGGCGGCGATTTCCACACGGAAACCGATTATCTTGATCCCTATATTCGCCAGCAATTTGAAAAACCCGGAAATTGGGCCATTTATCCGCCCAATCCGTATGGCGCGCAGACCATCAACTACTTTTCAGACGCGCCCGCGCCCGCCGCGCCTTCGCGCGAAAACTGGCTGGGCACCGATGATCGCGGACGCGATTTGCTGGCGCAGCTGCTGTACGGCTTTCGCGTCAGCGCGCTCTTTGGCCTGGCGCTTACCGCCCTGGGCGTGGCCCTGGGCGTGGCGGCAGGCGCTGCGCAGGGCTTTTTTGGCGGCAAGGTGGATTTGGCGGGCCAGCGCTTCATTGAAATCTGGAGCGCCATGCCGGAGCTGTATCTGCTCATCATCTTCAGCGCCGTGCTATCGCCCAGCGTGAGCCTGCTGATCGTACTGCTGGGCCTGTTCGGCTGGATGGGGCTGTCGGACTACGTGCGCGCCGAATTCCTGCGCAACCGCCAGCTGGACTATGTGCGCGCCGCCCGCGCGCTGGGCGTTTCGCGCTGGCGGCTGGTGTGGCGGCACCTGCTGCCCAACAGCCTGACGCCCGTAGTCACCTTCCTGCCCTTTCGCATGAGCGCGGCCATTCTGGCGCTCACATCCCTCGACTTCCTGGGCCTGGGCGTGCCGCCCGGCACCCCTTCGCTGGGCGAGCTGCTCAGCCAGGGCAAAAACAACATCGACGCCTGGTGGATCTCCCTTTCCACCTTCGGCGTGCTGGTTGTCACCCTGCTGCTGCTTACTTTTACGGGCGACGCCCTGCGCGACGCGCTGGACCCGCGCAAGGCGCAGGCGTGAACCAGGGAAACACTGATCTTGCTTTAGTTTCTGAAGCGAGTTTGAGGAGTCTGGCGACTGAGACGTCCAGGTACGGGCGGGACAGCTTGCTATTGCATATGTAGCAAATTCGTATTTTTGGGATTTGAGAAATGGTTGGACAAAGCTTTTTTATTGTCTTGCAGGCTGCTGAATTCGTTCACCGCTTCCCGCAGTCTGGCGCAATCCCGGAAATGCTTCTTGTAACGTTTGGCCGACAGATGAATCTGGCTCATCTAAAGCCAGTTTCTGATAAGCTTTGAGGTCATTCTCTCGAATGCGATGGAATGGTGCAGAAGGTGCTGCATACATTCGATGCAATCAAAAATAAGAATCTCAATGCTGCCAGTTTTCGTAAAACGTTGCGATGTATTCAGTCACCATAGGGTTGATTGCATCCGTGGTGACAAACAGGCGGTTGTGAATTCTGATTGGCGTTCTGGTTATTTTGGCTACAGCCGCGCCAATGTCGTCTTGCGTGACGCACTTCATTTTCATTTCGTAGGTTGTAATGACTGGATTCTCGCCTACAAAACAGATTGCTGTGTCACCTAATGAGCCAGTCTGGATGCTGGCTGCATGATGCGAATTCAGAGGCAGCATGCTTTCAAACGATTGAGTCTCTGCGATCTTGTAGGCAGCAACAACCCAAACTGGTAAACGGCGGGCGTTATTGCAGGCGGCGGGCGCTGAAAGAAGCCTGAATCAGCTATCAAATACATAGCTGCTGGTCCTAGTGGAACGGGCGCAAACGGGATTTTTATACCCGCTAGATTTGCTCCGGTTTTTAATACGCCTGAGCGACACTGGGCCGCACGGTTGTTACCTGAGCGGGATGAATTCAGGGGTGCCCGGCTTGCAGCCAGACGCAGGCGGCCATGCGGCCCGTAACGGGGCGGGCGCGATAGGAGTGAAAAAGCTGCGGCTGGCTGAAGGTGCACCAGGCGGGGCTGCCGTCGTTGCCCCAGGTGGGAATGCCCAGCGCGGCCAGCCGTTGGCGGGCGAGGGCGGGCAGATGGGCCAGCCATTTGCCGCCGGGGCGGGGGGTGAAGCAGGCGGCGGCTTCAGGGCGGGCGGTAGTGAAGGCAGCGCGCACTTCAGGGCCGACTTCAAAGGCGTCAGGGCCGATGCAGGGGCCTAGCCAGGCCACGACTTCAACGGCGGATGTGGCGGACGCTGCAGATGCAGGCGGGTGCGGCCCCAGGCGACGCACGGCCTGCGCCGCAGCCTCGATCACGCCGCCCGCCAGCCCGCGCCAGCCCGCATGGGCGGCAGCCACTGCCGCGCCATCCGCGCGGGCCAGCAGCACGGGCAGGCAGTCGGCCACCATGACGGTGCAGGCTACGCCGGAGCTGGCGGTGGCGGCGGCATCAGCAGGCTGGCCGTCAGGCGCGTACGCATCAAGTTCCGCTACGTGGCAGCCATGTATCTGCTTCAGAAAAACAGGCCGCGCGCCCGTGCAGGCGGCCAGCGCGGCGCGGTGTGAGGCCACGGCCTGCGGTGCGTCGCCGACGTGATCCGCCAGGTTGAAGCCGCCCCAGGGCGCGGCTGACGGCGCGTCACCTGCTGGGCAAGCGCGTGTGGTGCAGACGGCCCGCACGCCGGGCGGGGCAGGCCAGTCCGGCACGAGCCAGTCTGCGGGCAGCGGGAGGCGGCTCATGAGGCCTCATCAATTCATGGGAGTGCCGACGGGAGTGGAGTAGCCGGGCTGCTGCTGATACGCGGGTTGCTGCTGGGCGCGTTCGGCCAGGAAGATTTCCACGCGGCGGTTGCGCGCACGGCCCTCGGCGGTGGCGTTGCTGGCAATGGGTTCGCGCGAGCCGCGCCCCTCGGTCTGGATGCGGGCGCTGCTGACGCCGCGCGAGACGAGGTAGTCGCGTACGCTGGCGGCGCGGTTGCGGGCCAGGGGGTCGTTGATGGCGTCGTTGCCGCTGCTGTCGGCATGACCGACGATGACGATTTCCAGGCCCGGCTGCTGGCTCAGGCCGTTGGCAAAGGTGTCCAGCACAGGGCGCAGGCCGGAGACGATTTGCGCGCTGTTGGTGGCAAAGGAAATGTCGCTGGGCACGCTGAGCTTGAGCTGGTTGTCGGCCGTCTGCTCCACCCTGACGCCGGTGCCTGCGGTCACGCGCTCCATGTCGCGGCGCTTGTTTTCCATGTACTGCGTCCAGGCGTAGGTGCCCAGTGCGCCTACGGCCGCGCCAATGGCCGCACCCCGGCCATCGCCAATGAGGCCGCCCGCCGCCGCGCCCACGCCGGTGCCGATCATGACGTTGCGCTGCCCTTCAGTGACGTTGGCGCAGCCAGCCAGCACGGCGGCGGCGCAGGCGGCGGCCAGCAGGCGGGCGACGCAGGGGCTTGGGGATGAGGTCATGGCAAATCTCCTTTGCGAGTGAAACAGGGGCGGCCATGCTAGCAGGGCAGGGCGCTGGCGTATCGGCCCGGCGCATGCTGCTCAGGAAGGCCAGGCGCATGGCCTTTCGCGAAAAAAGCGCCACAAATGCGTATATCGCGGCGGGAGGAATTCATCTTTTATTCACAAATGAGAATTATTATTATCAATATAAATTTCCCCCTTCAGAGACCGAACCGATGGAAATCCGGCGTATTTGACTTGTTTCAAGGATGGGTTTTTGAGATTCGCTATGCTCCACCGTCGTTTTTCAACCTCGGAGAAATTGAACCATGAGTTCAGGAGCATCAAGCGGGTTCACCAAGCAGATGGCCCGCAACATCTTCTACGGTGGGTCGCTGTTTTTCATTTTCATCTTCATCGGGCTGGTGTTTGATTCCGAACGCCGCATTCCTGAGCGCAGCAACCAGTCGCAAATGAGCGAAGCGGTGGTGCGCGGCAAGAAAATCTGGGAAACGCGCAACTGCGTGGGCTGCCACTCGCTGCTGGGCGAAGGCGCGTATTTCGCGCCGGAGCTGGGCAACGTTTACAAGCGCCGTGGCGGCGACGATGGCGGCGCCGAGTTCATCAAAGGCTGGATGCAAGCGCAGCCGCTGGGCGCAAAGGGCCGCCGCCAGATGCCGCAGTTCAACCTGACGGATGAGCAGCTCGACGACCTCGTCGAGTTCCTGAAATGGACCGGCGAAATCGATACTGAAAGCTGGCCTCCCAATATCGAAGGCTGATCGCCGCACGAGAGGATTCATCCATCATGAGCAATACCACCTTTACCCTCAAATACAAGTCGCAGGCGGTTGCCAAGCCGTATTTCATTGCGGCGCTGGGCCTGTTCGTGGGCCAGATCATTTTTGGTCTGGTCATGGGCGTGCAGTACATCTACGGCGACTTTCTGTTCCCGCACATTCCGTTCAATGTGGCCCGCATGGTGCACACGAACTTGCTGATCGTGTGGCTGCTGTTCGGCTTCATGGGCGCAGCCTACTACCTGGTGCCCGAAGAAGCGGAAACCGAGCTTTACAGCCCGGGGCTTGCGCTGCTGATGTTCTGGATTTTTCTGGTAGCAGGCGCAGCCACCATCCTGGGCTATCTGCTGGTGCCCTACGCCCGGCTGGCGGAGCTGACCGGCAATGACCTGCTCATGACCATGGGCCGCGAGTTTCTGGAGCAGCCGCTGCCGACCAAGGTGGGCATCGTCATCGTGGCGCTGGCCATGCTGTTCAACCTGAGCATGACCTACCTGAAAGGCCGCAAGACCACCGTCACCACCATCCTGATGATTGGGCTGTGGGGCCTGGCGCTGATGTTCCTGTTCTCGTTCTACAACCCGCACGATCTGGTGCGCGACAAGATGTACTGGTGGTTCGTGGTTCACCTCTGGGTGGAAGGCGTGTGGGAGCTGATTCTGGCTTCGCTGCTGGCCTACGTGCTCATCAAGACCACTGGCGCTGACCGCGAAGTGGTGGACAAGTGGATTTACGTGATCATGGCCACGGCCCTGTTCTCGGGCATTCTGGGCACGGCTCACCACTATTACTTCATCGGCCTGCCGGGCTACTGGCACTTGGTCGGCAACATCTTCTCCTCGCTGGAGCCGATTCCCTTCTTCCTGCTGACGCTGTTTGCCTACCGCATGGTTCAGCGCCGCCGCCGTGACCACGCCAACCAGGCTGCCGTGGTGTGGGCGCTGGGTTGCACGGTGCTGGGCTTTTTGGGCGCTGGCATCTGGGGCTTCCTGCACACGCTCTCGTGGGTGAACTACTACTCGCACGGCACGCAGCTGACGGCTTCGCACGGCCACCTGGCTTTCTATGGCGCTTATGCGCTGGTGGTGATTTGCCTGATCAGCTACGCCATGCCCACCCTGCGCGGCCGCGTGGCCAACAGCCGCGCTTCGCAGACGGTGGAAATCTGGTCGTTCTGGATCATGAGCGTCGGCATGGGCGTGATTACCCTGGCGCTGACGCTGGCCGGCGCGGTGCAGATCTACCTGCAACGCTTCCCGACCGATGGCGCCATGGCCTTCATGGCCGCGCAAGACCAGATCGTCTTCTTCTACTGGGTGCGCCTGTTTGGCGGCGTGGCCTTCCTGATCGGTCTGGTGCTGTATCTCGCCAGCTTCTTCATCGGCGGCGAGCCGGTGGAAGGCAACTGGTATGGCCGCCGTGGCGGCGTGATGCCCGGTGTGGCCCAGCGCGTGCGCCACGGTGAATAAAACCGCAGTGCGCCAGCAATGACAGATGCGCGGAGCGTTGAAAAACCCGTGATGCGCCCCCCATCTGTCTGACAATCCCGATCGCCGCAACCTGCAAGAGGGAGCGGCGATTTTTTTTCAGCCTTTTGTCGTTTCATCAAGAGAGAAAGCCGATGTCCGCAACCGATCAGGCCCAGGCCGCCATTCCGTTTTATGCCGAACAGGCCGATGAATGCCGCGTGTTTGAACACGCATTCCGGCAGCGCCTGCCAGTGCTGCTCAAAGGCCCCACGGGCTGCGGCAAAACGCGGTTTGTGGAACACATGGCCGCCCGCTTGGGCCGCCCGCTGATCACCGTGAGCTGTCATGACGACCTGACGGCCGCCGACCTCGTTGGGCGCTTTCTCATCGGCGACGGCAACACCGTCTGGTCTGACGGCCCGCTGGCGCGCGCCGTGCGCCAGGGCGCCCTCTGCTATCTGGACGAAGTGGTGGAAGCCCGCAAAGACACCACAGTCGTGCTCCACCCGCTGACTGACGACCGCCGCATCCTGCCCATCGAGCGCACGGGCGAGCTGCTGCAAGCGCCGCCCGGCTTCATGCTGGTCGTCTCCTACAACCCTGGCTATCAGAACCTGCTCAAAAACCTCAAGCCCAGCACGCGCCAGCGCTTTGTAGCCCTGGGCTTTGACTACCCCGTGGCTGATGTGGAGCAGCGCATCATCGAAAAAGAAGCCCATGCCAGCCCTGAGCTGGCTACGCGCCTGGTGCGGCTGGCCACGGCCTTGCGCCGCCTGACGGATCAAGACCTTGAAGAAACCGTCAGCACGCGCTTGCTGGTGGTGGCAGGCCGCCTGATCGTGGCCGGGCTGGACGAACGCACAGCCTGCCGCGCCGCCATCGTCGATGCCCTCACCGACGACCACGACACCGCCGCTGCCCTTGACGAAGTGGTGCAGGCCGTGTGGGCGCCGCAAGACTGAACGCGTTCAAAAAGCCGCAACAACGGAGCAAGCATCATGGAAGAGTGGGTGGGCGAACGCTGGCACCGCCTCATCATGCGCGTGGCGGACCCTTCCTTCATGGAAGCGGCCGTTCCGCTGGAGGACGTGACCCGTGCCGTTGAATTGCTGTTTCGCGCAGCCGGGGGCGACGCTGCCGTGCGCGTGGCGACCGCTTCGGCACAAAAAATCGGCGGACGGCGCAGCTGGGTTCAGAAAATTGCGGGCTATGGCGAGCGCGCCGCCGTCACCTCGCTGGACGGCGAAACCCTGGCCTTGCCGCCAACTATTGCCGTGTTCGACAGCCGCGAACTCAACCGTGCCCTTTACCTGTGGCTGGCCGCTCTTGCCGCCAGTCATGAAACCACGTCTGCGGGCTGGCTGGCCGACAACGTGGCCGCTGCCCGCCGCGCCCTGCGCACCTACCCCGGCCTGCGCGAGCGCTTTTGCCGCCTGGTCGATGCCCACCTGGCCCAGCGCACCCCGCCCGAAAAAATAAAAAGCACGGCAGGCCAGCGGGCCGAGCGCGCCATCGTGCAAACGCTCAAGGCCCTGCGCGACTTTGCCGCCGCCGGCCCCCAATCGCCAGCCTGGAGCGACCCGGCCCAGCCGCTGCCCGGCGTGCCGGAAAACACGGCCATCGTCCACGCCGTCGATACCGCGCCCGTCTGGCTCTGGCTGCTTCATGCCGCCCCCCCGCCCGCCGGCCCCGCGCGCGACGACGACCCCGACGCTGCCCGTCCGCGCAACAACAAACACACCCAGCAAGACAACAAGCGCCGCCGCGCCAGCCGCACGCAAGACACCAGCAACCGCAACGGGCTGATGATGTTCTTCCGCGCCGAATCCATCTTGAGCTGGGGCGAATTCGTGCGCGTCAATCGTGCGGGCGACGACCAGGACGACCACGACGCCACCAAAGTGGCCGACGACATGGACGAACTCGCCATCGCCAAAGGCGGCGAAACGCTGGCCGCGCGCGTCAAGTTCGACCTCGACCTGCCCAGCGCCGCCTGGGACGATCTGCCCGTGGGCGAAGGTGAACCCCTGCCCGAATGGGACTTCAAAGCCCACACCCTGCGCCCCGACGTATGCCGCGCCCAGCGCCTGCGCCCCCGCGCCGAAGACAAAACCGCAGAAGCCAGCGCAGAAAAAGCCAGCGGCACAACGGCCGACACCGCCCAGCAGGCGGCGCAAGCGCAATCCGGCGACGACCCCAAAAAACGCGAGCCGAGCGCCATCGACCGCTACAAACTCCGCGCCACCGAACGCCAGGTGCGCCGCCGCTTTGAAGCCCTGCGCGCCGGCCCCCGCTGGCTGCACGGCCTGCTGCAAGGCGAAGAACTGGACCTGGATGCCTGGGTGCGCTTCCGCGTAGACCACCACGGCAGCCGCCACAGCGAATCGCCCCCCATCTTCTCGCAGCGCATGCGCACCGAGCGCAGCCTGGCCAGCGTCGTGCTGGCCGACATCTCGCTCTCCACCGACGCCTACGCCACACAAGACGACCGCGTCATCGACCTCATCCGCGACAGCCTGCTGGTCTTCGGCGGCGCGCTCGACAGCGTGGGCGACCCCTTTGAAATGCTCGGCTTCTCGTCCGTGCGCCGCAACGTGCGTATCCACGAACTCAAACGCTTTGGCGAAAGCTGGGACACCGCCGCGCAAGAGCGCGTGGCCGCCATCAAACCCGGCTACTACACCCGCATGGGCGCGGCCATCCGCCACGGAACCAAACGCCTCAGCCAGCGGCCCGAACGCCAGCGCCTGCTGCTCATCCTCTCCGACGGCAAACCCAACGACCTGGACCAATACGAAGGCCGCTACGGTCTGGAAGACACCCGCCACGCCGTGCACGAAGCCCGCCAGGCCGGCCTCGTGCCTTTCTGCGTCACCATCGACCAGCAAGCGCACGACTACCTGCCGCACCTCTTCGGCTCACGCGGCTTTGCCCTCATCCACCGCCCCGAGCAACTCGCCCGCGCGCTCACACAGGTGTATGTAAAGCTCACTGCCGCCGCCCGGTAGCGCCGCCATCAAATCCTGGGCATGCTTCTTCATCAAGACGTGGCACCTCTTTAGAGGCTGTCCTCAAAAATGGAGTTTGCGGCAAACGATTGTCATGTGCCTAAGCGACATGAGCGATGAACAGTTGGAGATTGTGCAAAAGTACTTTCCGGCAGGTAAACGCGCAGGCAGGCTGCTGGTGCGCAGCGCCCGAGACATGATTAGCGCCATCTTCTCATCTTCTATATGCAAGCCACTGGCTGTCAGTAGCGCGCGCTGCCCAAGAACTATCCGCTCTGGAAACGGGTCTACAACACCTTTGCTCGCTGGTGCCAGCGCAGCGTGTGGGACGTGCTACTGGCGCTGCTGCGCCAGTAGGTGCGCGCCAAGACGAGCAGGCGGACCAGACCCAGCGTGGTCATCATCGACTCCCAATCCGTCAAGATCGTCTCAAAAAGGCACAAGCGCCATATTGCTGTAGACACAATGGGACTGCTGCTGGCCGTGGTGGCGCCTTTAGCAGGCATTCAGGACCGGGTGGGAGCCAAGGCTTTGCTGATCAGGCTGTTTATGTACTTTTGGTGTCTCAAGATAAGTCAATTGGGAAAGCAGTACAAGGACTACGAGATCAGCGAGGTATCAGCTGAAACCTTCGTTAAGATCGCTTGCATTCGGCATATGCAGGCTTCTGGAATGGCTTTGAGGACAGTCTTTAAACGTCAAACGTCACATTGTGGTAGCTATCCAAGGCTTGCCCCACGTCGAGGCATTGAAAAGTTAAGGCAAGCAATTGTTAGAACGTATCAAGCTTTGCGAACCTATTTTGAACCAAAAGCAAAACCTGCTGTGCGATGTCGCTACGCTGAACCGACCTTTGCGCTTGGGGTTGGAGGACGTCTTGGGCGAGCACGTAACAGCGTATCAAGAGACACGGACTTCGCGCCTTTAGGCTCATGCAAAATGTTGAACACAGCTTCATCTAGCTGGAGAAGAGCTGGAAGGTGTGGGGAAACTGCTAACGCTCGCTCAACATCAGCCTCCAGTCCATGCATCTCACATTCTCGGTACCGGCTGCGCAGGAGATCATGTGCAGGATTGTAGTCACTCAATCGGTGACATGTAGACAAAAATGCTATTATCGATAGCAGATTGATGAGAGAGCATTTTAATTTTGCTTTTAAATTCAGTTTGCGCCAAGTTAGCGACTCTATTGTATTGCATATTGTGAAGGAGAAAAATGTTGATTCAGTCTATTCCTGGTACTAAGCATTTATTAATGCTTGCTGCGATTGCAGCTTTAGCTGCTTGTGGCGGTGGCGGAGATTCTGTTCCTGCGCCAACGGCTACGCCAACACCAACGGCTACGCCAACACCAACGGCTACGCCAACACCAACGCCAACGCCAACGCCAACGCCAACGGCTACGCCAACACCTGAACCTCAAGCGCCCGTTATTGCTGAAAAGTGGCGGAGCAGCCGATTATTAGTTGCGGCTACTGCAGAGACAGCTCAAAACACGCCAACAATAGGGAGTGGCGTTGTATTGGATGACGCTGGAAATGCTACTATGCTTTATGCCACTAGATCAAATACGCAAGGAATGGCATCGTCTGTTTATGTGATACGCGGCAAGGTAAATGCTGATGGCGTAGCTACGTGGAGCACCCCTCTGTTATTAGGAGAGAGTACGAGTAGTCATTCGCGATTCATTGTTGGAAGTATCGCGGGATCTCCAAATGGGAATGTTATTGTTACTTGGCCTGGAAAAAATAACTGTTTGTCGGATAGTTATGAGAAGCCTCCTGCTTTATGTACATTTCTTATGTTTTCACGGTATGAAAACACGACAGGCACTTGGTCTGCTCCAGAACAGCTAACAGACTTTCCTGATTTATTCGGATTTTCTCAAGTGCATGAGCCTGCTATAGATGACGCGGGAAATATTGCTATTCATCATCTTTATTGGGAACCCAAGGAGGGTAGTGATAAAGGTGAAATCGTAGAGCGCCGTGCGATTAGCTATCGGCCTGCGGGACATACACAGTGGCAACGACATATTTTCAAGAATATTAATGTTGCAGACCGATCAGTTTTTAGTATGGATAGTTCCGGAAATATGATTTGGGCTTCTTCTGCTAAGCAAAAAACTGGTAGAGTCAATGTCATGGTTTCTCGAGGAACATTTGATGGTGGGTTTGAAGATGTACGAATTATGGACTCGCGCCAAAGTGGAGGTAGTTTAAGCGCTGCACATATTAACAAAGGATATGCTGCTGTACAATGGGTGCAAACTATTGGTTCATCAGATATTAGATTCGTTGCGGTTGCTGATGCAGGAAATGAATGGCAAGTTAGCGATATTGAACGCGCGTGGTTTGATGGAAGCGCCAATAATACAGCAGGTTTTATTGCGAATACAGCCAAAGTCTTTCCCTTGGTCGTAGGGGATGGCGGGCGCGTTTATGCATACAACTTGATGCCAGGGGGTGAGTTTGCGGATGCTAATAGTGACAAATGTTATGTTTATGTAAAAGATGGGGTTGGTGGCCAATGGAGCCAACAAGAATTGCCTAAGGGCGTTCCTTGCTTGGGAAAATGGTCGGGTTTTTTTGTTAATACATTTAATCGGAATGGAGATTTGCTTACGATCAGTGGTGAGGGGCGTTGGAGTGTGTACAGTGCAGCAACAAATAAGATAATTCGATCTTTTTCGGGTCCCTCTCTTAATGGCCGTAATGGATTCGATCCTGTTCAAGTTCTACCTAGAATGGTTGCTGCATACAACAATAATGGTGAAGCAGCATTAGTTGTTTCTTCTGCATATGAGCAGTTGCCTACTGAAACATCAGGAGGAATTCTAAGGAATGGTTACTATAATTTATGGGGATTTATTCGTTAGGCTTTCTTATATTTAGGGCGTGTCTCAAATCCTGATCATGTAACATGATCAGGAGCGTGACACGCCTTGACAGATGTCCAATGGACACACGTCCAAGACCTTTTGTCCGGCAGGGCTGGCCATATGGGATGCCCTGCAGTCAATCTCGCCTGTTTGTCGATGCTGCACTCTATCGCTGCCGTGCTGAGATATCTTGGCGTGATCCGCCTGAGAGGCTGTCCCCAAAATCATCTCAAGGGCCTGACCATGCGCCGAATGCAAGCAATCTTGATAAATGCTTCGGCTGAAGCCACGCAGACCTCGTAGTCCTTGCTCATTCTTCTAGATTAACTCAGCCAGGCAAAAGTCCTCTGCACAACCCAGCGCTTGGGCAATACCCTGAAGACGCGCTGCTGGCAGCGCTTGATCACCTGCATGTTCCAACCCAACATGCTCAGTGCCCAATTGATCAGGCTGCACGAGTAGCTGCCATCGACAAAGATGGTCTTCAGACTCTCAAAGTACAAGAACAGCCTGATCAGCAAAGCCCAGGCTCCTGCCCGGTCTTGAATGCCAGCCGAGTGCACCACCACGGCCAGCAGCAGCCCCATTGTGTCTGAGGCTATGTGGCGCTTGCGCCCTTTGACTCTTTTGCCTGCGTCATATCCGCGCTGCCCCCTTTTGAGACGGTCTTGACCGATTGAGAGTCGATGATGGCTGCGCTGGGCCTGGCCCGCCTTCCTGCCTTGGCGCGCACTTGCTGGCGCAGCAGCGCCAGCAGAACGTCCCACACGCCGCGCTGACGCCAGCGGGCAAAGGTGTTGCAGACCTGTTTGCAGGGCGGGTAGTCCTTGGGTAGTGCGTGCCACTGGCAACCCGTGGCTTGTACATGGAAGATGGCGTTAATCATGTTTCGGGCGCTGTGCTCCCGAGGACGTCCTCTCTTGTTCCCGAGGACGTCCTCTCTTGTTCATTTCAGCAAAGTGTTTGGCCAGCACTTGCCACTGCTTATCGCTCATGCCACTTGAATGAACATGACGATTGTTTGCCGCATATTCCCTCTTTGAGGACGGCTTCTCAGGTCTTTTGAGGGCATGTTGCCCGTCAATTGATGCGAATTAGCGCGAAAGCAGGGCAATTTGCATTAAATTGTTACATGATGGCCGCCCCTTTCTCCTCGGCCGCTCCTCGGGCGCTGCGCCAAAACCCAGGGTATCCACTTATATCCGCGCCTCCATTTCGGGCCATCTGCATAGTTACTCCAGCTATCGCAAACCTACGTGAAATGTTTGAATAGCCATGTTTTCAACCCAAGCAAGGAGCAAAGACATGTCTGTCAACCAAGTTGTTTCCAACATTCAGAAGCGCGTTCGCGATGATGGTTTTCTGTGGACTTCACGCAATGGCAACCTGCACAAATCGTTAGACGATCTGAACCAACTGCCGCCAGCCCAGCGGGGTGAGGCCTTGTCAAAACTATCGGATGCCGACCTCAAGGAACTGGCTGGCGATGTCAATGCAACAGGCATTTTTGGCGCTAGCGGTCTGTCACATGACGAAAAACGCGCTCTGTTTGACACGCTGGCTGAAGGCGGTAAGGGTCAGGATCTGGCCCGCCTGGCCAGCGCCTTTGACAGCCGGGATGACACGCAGCTGCTGGCCGAGTCGGTTGCCAATAAGGGTTCGCTGCAAAGCCGCAGTGCCTATATCGAAGCCATGTCGCCCCGCACGGCTGACAATGATTACGGACGCCCCTTTGCCCTTGGCGTAGCCATGACGGAACACGTGGACAAGGACGCCAAAGCCATCCTGACCGTGCTCAACAGCTTTGACACGGGCACGTCCGAAGGCCGCGCTTCATTCGATCAGGCCATCAACAGCCTGCCCCAGTCCGTGCTGAACAATGTGGTTAAAGCCGGAGTCAGTGAGACAACTTACACCAGTCAAGGCAGCTATAGCGTGTCCTATAGGACCGAAACCGTCAATAAGCTGCTGGACCGGGCAGCAAAAAGCGGAGAGGCTGCTGTCAAGGGAAAAATATTTTCATCTGCGGCAGATGTCGTATCCAGCATGCGCGCCGTTCAAAACGCCCTTCTCGTGGGCTCGGCGGCCAACCCCAATATCCAGGACATTACGGGGCGCATGACGACCTTGATGAACACGGATCCACGAGGCATCACCAATCAGCTCAATCAGGCAGACACACAAGGAGCAGGTTTGGGATTAAGCACTTATATTTCGGAAGTTTTGCGCAATGATCCAGAAGGTGGCTCAAAAATCATAGGTGAACAACTGGCCCAGCTGCAAGGTGCGGGCACAGGCTTGTCTCCTATCGATTTCTTCAAACAGCAGGTCTCAAATAGAGATGGCGAGCTTTACTACAAAAACGCCGAGACGCTGGGCTATTACGCTGGCTCTATGCGTGCGGGCGTTGACAAGCTCAACGCTGACGGCACAAAAACCGGCACTCTCGTCAAATCCATTCTGGGGGCCAGTATTAGCGCTGCCAGCTTGGGCCGTGCTTCTGGCACTGCTACAGGCTTGACCAATCTCATGGTAGATGAGATTGTGAGTCAAGCTAATGGCGATCGCACTAAAATCGCGCTGCAATTACAAGGTTTGGCTATGCCCGTATATGCTGATGGTGAACGCTATCGAGGCCCGGCTGAAACCGCTTTCAATGCCAAAGCAGCCTTGGTACGCCAGCAATAAACACAAATAGTGATTGTGGCAGCTGCTTTTTTTGCGAGGTTAGCTGCCACTTCACAACTGCATTTGCTGATGTGCTTTATTACACGTTACCATGTTTATTTTATTGCGTCTGTTTATTTTTAGTCTGTTTATAGCCATACTACCTGCATGTTCGCCGCCCGACAAAAACGATTTGCTATCTTTGCCCATCCCGGGCGTGGAGCACTACCCCTTCCGCAATGAAAGCTGGGCGCCGCTCATGGAAACGGCGGCCGAACTGGCGGACAGTTTCGCGGCCAAGGGGGCAAATGGCTTTGGCGGCGCCCCCACACTGGCAGCCGATGCCACACTGACAAATGAAGATATTGCCCGCTCCGTGGATGAATTACTGGGGCCGGACTGGCAGCGCAGCGCGGGGTTTGATTCCAGCAGGCCGCATATTCACATCATGGCCTGGGAAACCGCAGGCTACTGGCACAAGCGCTTTTATGTTATTGCAACCTGGGACAAGGTGTATGCCAGCAAGGAAGGACGTAAATACCGCCCGATCATATCAGTCTATTCGCGCCCTTGAGCGAGCGCAATTGTTTTTCGTGAACAAAGATAATGGCAAGCGCACGCACATTAATCAGAATGAAATGAGAAATGGGTAAATACCATGCGCGTTCAATTGATTTTTCTCTGTCTTCTTTATGTTTAATTTTATGCGCTGCCTGCTTGTATGGGGCATGCTTGCCGTTGCGTTATCTGCATGTTCGCCGCCTGACAGAACCGATCTGCTGCCCATTCCGGGCGTGGAGTTTTTTCCTTTCCGTGACGAAAGCTCCGTGCCGCTTATGGAGACGGCCGCCGAACTGGCCGAAAGATTCGTTGAAAGGGGGGCAAAACGCGGTATCAATGCGCCAACGCTGGCTGCCGACGCCACAACCACCGATGAAGATATTGCACGCTCGGTGGATGAATTGCTGGGGCCAGGCTGGAAACGCAGCGCGGGATTTGATTCCAGCAGGCCGCATATTCACGTCATGGTCTGGGAAACCACAGGATGGCATAAACGTTTTTATGCGCTTGCAAGCTGGGATGAAGTCAGCGTCAGCACGGAAGGCCACCCGTATCGACCAATACAGTCAGTGTTTTCGCGCCATTAGCCATTGATCATGGTCAGCCTTGCGCACCGCCTGTTTGCCATTTGCCTGATTGCAATGGCTCTGCCCGCATGTTCGCCGCCCGACAAAACCGATCTGAAATCCTTGCAGATTCCGGGTGTGGAACCTTTTGATTTTCGCGATGAAAGCACGCTGCCGCTGGATTTGGCAACAACCCGGCTGGCCCATGATTTCGTGGCCAGAGGCGCTGCGCGTGGCGCGGATGGGCAGATGCTGGCAGCCGATGCCGTGACTACCGACGAAGACATTGCCCGCTCCGTGGATGAATGGCTGGGGCCAAGCTGGAAACGCAGCGAGGGATTCCATTCCAGCAGGCCGCATATTCACGTCATGGTCTGGGAAACCACGGAATGGTATAAACGTTTTTATGCTATTGCAACCTGGGATGAAGTTTATTCTGATATAGAAGGCCGCCGGTACCGTCCAATGCGATCGGTATTTTCACGCCATTCAGCAGGCAAAATATTTTCATGGTTGTCAAAACAATGAGCACAAAAAATCCGCTGCAAATGGCGTGTGAAGCGGACTAACGCTGAACGCCACCAAGCGCTTTTATGCCATTGCAGCCTGGAACAAGGTGAGCGTCAGCACGAAGGGGCGTGCATATCGGCCACTGGAAACGGTGTTTTCGCGCCATTGAACGCGCGCCGGTCTGGCGCTGGCAGATGCGCAAGGAAGCTGGCCCCATCTCATGAGGGCGCGGTAAAGCAGGGCAGGCCCGTGGTTGAGGCTGCTGCAAGGCTTGCCTAGCGCCCGGCTGCAAGGGGAAAGAGGGCATGGAGCAGGCGGCAGATATGCCCTGAATTTGCTCCTTTATTCAGAGCATGATGTCCTAGTGGACTGGGCGCGAGATGCCTTTTTGGCCCCTCTAAATTTGCTCCTGCTTTTGGGGCATCTCGTCAGGTGGTTCGGGGTGCGCTCAGAGGAAGCGGTCGAGCAGCTTGCGGCTTTGCCGGTCCATGTCTTGCAGCTTGCGGATGAGGTATTGCACGCCGTGGGCGTCGCTGATGATGAGCAGGTCGGCGCCCAGGCGGCGGATGTCTTCTTCGCCTTTGAGGGTGAGCCAGGTTTCGCCCCGGTCGGTTTGCACGTGCCAGTGGCTGGGGGTGGCAAAGCTGCTGACGGCCAGCACGCGCTGGATGGCTGGCATGAATTCGCGCTGCTCCAGCGCTTCGGTCACGAGGGCGCGCGCGGCCGGGGGCAGATCGGCCAGGCGGGCGATCCAGGCGCATTCGTGGCCGTCGGCGTCCAGCAGGCTGATGCCTTCTTCGGGGGCGTGGATGGGAAAGGCGCGCACGGCGGCCACGCCCGTGTGGGCGCGGCCTGCCGCGTCGGTGAGGATGAGGCGGCCAAAGGCGTCGCGCTCCAGGGTGAAGTCAGCGCTCATTGCGCGGCCTCTTGGGGTGGGTTGGGGAATGTGCCGGGGGGCGCGTCTGTGGCCAAAACGGCGGCCAGATGGGCGTGATCGGCGCCGGCCAGCATGCGTTCGCGCTCGGCTTTTTCCTGCCGCGCCTGGGCCTGGTAGAGGCGCCAGTAGTGGCCGCGCCGGGCCATGAGTTCGTCGTGGGCGCCTTCTTCCACTTTCTGGCCTTTGTCCATGACGATGAGGCGGTCGGCCTTGTTGAGGGTGGAGAGGCGGTGGGCGATGGCGATGGTGGTGCGGCCTTTGACGAGGTTGTCCAGCGCTTTCTGGATTTCGCGCTCGGTTTCGGTATCGACCGAGGCGGTGGCTTCGTCAAGGATGAGGATGCGCGGGTTGATGAGCAGCGCGCGGGCGATGCTCAGGCGCTGGCGCTCGCCGCCCGACAGGCCCTGGCCGCGCTCGCCCACGAGCGAGTCGTAGCCTTGCGGCAGGCGCAGGATGAATTCGTGGGCATGGGCGGCGCGGGCGGCGGCCACGATTTCCTCGCGCGTGGCTTCAGGCTTGCCGTAGGCGATGTTTTCGGCCACGGTGCCGAAAAAGAGAAATGGCTCTTGCAGCACCAGGCCGATATGGCGGCGGTAGTCGGCCACGCGCACCTGGCGCAAGTCCACGCCATCGACCAGGATGGCGCCTTCGGTCACGTCATAAAAGCGGCAGATGAGATTGACGAGCGTGCTTTTGCCGGAGCCGCTGTGGCCGACCAGGCCCACCATTTCGCCCGGTTCGATGGCGAGGCTGAGGTCGCGGATAACGGAGCGGTTGCCGTAGCGCATGGCGGCGTGGCGCACTTCAATGCGGCCTTGCACGTTGTCGAGCGGCACGGGGTTTTTCGCTTCGGGCACGCTGGAGACGTGGTCCAGGATTTCAAAAATGCGCCGCGTGCCCGTGGCCGCCTTTTGCGTGACCGAGACGATGCGGCTCATGGAGTCCAGCCGCGTGTAAAAGCGCCCGATGTAGGCCACAAAGGCCGTGAGCACGCCCACGGTGATGGCGTGGCGGCTGACTTGCCAGATGCCAAAGGCCCAGACGATGAGCAGCCCGATTTCAGTGAGCAGCGTGACGGTGGGCGTGAACAGCGACCACAGGCGGTTGAGCCGGTCGTTGGCAATGAAGTTGTGGCGGTTGGCGGTGCGGAAGCGCTCGCTTTCGCGCCCTTCCTGCGCAAACGCCTTGACGACGCGGATGCCCGGAATGGTGTCGGCCAGCACGTTGGTCACCTCGGCCCAGACGCGGGCCATTTTTTCAAAGCCGGTGCGCAGGCGGTCGCGCACGGTGTGGATGAGCCAGGCAATGACTGGCAGCGGCGCAAGGGTGACGAGCGCCAGCTTCGGGTCGATGGAAAAGAGGATGGCGGCGGTCATCAGCATCATCAGCACGTCGGTGGCGAAGTCCAGCAGGTGCAGCGACAAGAAGGTGTTGATGCGGTCGGTGTCGGAGCCGATGCGCGCCATGAGGTCGCCCGTGCGGCGGCTGCCGAAGTATTCGAGCGACAGGCGCAGCAGGTGGTCGTAGGTGGTGGTGCGCAAGTCGGCGCCCATGCGCTCGGAGACGACGGAGAGGATGTAGGTGCGGCTCCAGCCCAGCGCCCAGGCCAGCAGGGCCGATCCCAGCAGCCCGGTCAGCAGCATGGCGACGTAGCCCGCGTCGATGGCCTGCCCGTTCTGGAAGGGGATGAGCACCTTGTCCATCAGCGGCATGGTCAGGTAAGGCGGCACCAGCGTGGCCGCCGTGGCCGCCAGCGTCAGCACAAAGCCCGCCAGCAGACGGCTCTTGTAGGGGCGGGCAAAGCGCCACAGGCGAAACAGCGTCCAGGTGGAAGGCGGTTTTTCGTCTTCGGCCTCCGGCGCGTCTTCCTGCGGCTCGGCGGGCAGGGGCTGGCGCTTTTGCGGCGGCAAGTCCAGCTGCTGCATCAGGTGCTCGAACTGCGCCAGCAGCGCCAGCGCGGCCGGGTTGCGGCCCAGCGTGAAGCGCCAGACGGCCAGGCGCTCGCTGGCATCGCGCAATTGCAGCGTGCCTACGCCCGCGTGGTCGGTGTGCTGAAGCGCCAGACCGGGCAATAAGTCACGGCTTTGCCATTTTTTTTCATCGCCCTGAAAAGCCAGAATCCGCTCATTTGTAAGCAAAACAGCGCCTTTGCCAAAGCGCAGGCGCTCATCCAGATCGGTTTCAAGGGCGGCCCAGACGCTCTCTCCGGGCCGCAGGGAAGCGCCCTGCGCCAGCGCCGTCAGGCTGATGCTGGCGCCGGGGCGTGCTTCGTGCTGGTGTGCAGACATATTCGTGACAAAAGAAACAAAAGCCGCCAAGGGCACGGCCGCGGCAAATAGAGACAATCCGTGCCCTTGCACACAACCACACCTCAGGCAAAGGACGAACGAAATGCGTTTTCTCCCCCAGCGCGGCGAACGGCATGCAGACCAGGGCCGCCCGCAAGAAAGCGGCGCATTTTATGGCCCGGTTTTTGGCCCCGTTTTGCAGATCAAGGCCCAAACCGCCGGTCTTCCCGCCGCTGCGCGCAAATCAGAAAATGGCGTGCAACTGGCTGCGCCGCAACGGAAATTCGCCGACATGAAGATTCTGCGCATGAACTGGGTGCGCGGCCCCGGCGTGTGGACTTACCGCTCCATCATCGAGGCAGTGCTCGATATCGGCGAGCTGGAAGACTTCCCCTCCAACACCATTCCCGGCTACTACGAGCGCCTGACGGCCTGGCTGCCAGGGCTGGTGGAACACAAGTGCGGCGTGGGCGAGCGCGGCGGCTTCCTGCAGCGCCTGCGCGAAGGCACCTGGCCCGGCCACGTGATGGAGCACGTGGCGCTGGAGCTGCAAATGCAGGCGGGCATGAACACCGCCTTCGGCAAAACCCGCATGACGGGCGAGCACGCGGTTTACAAAGTGGTGATCCGCGCGTTTGACGAAGCCGTGGGCCGCCTGGCGCTGGAATCGGCGCGCGATCTGGTCATGGCCGCCATCAACGGCACGCCGTATGACGTGCCCGCCGCCATCGCCCGGCTGAAGGCGCTGGGCGAGCAGCGCTGCTTTTCCGCCGGCACCGCCTGCATCGTGGACGCGGCGCTGGCGCGCGGCATTCCCTGCATCCGCCTGAACGAGAGCAATCTGGTGCAGCTCGGGCACGGCGCGGCGCAGCGCCGCATCTGGGCCACCACCACGGACCGCACCAGCGCCATTGCAGCGGGCATCTCGCGCGACAAAGACCTGCTGCGCGGCCTGCTCAAAGGCGCGGGCATTCCCGTGCCCGAAGGCCGCGTGGCCAACAGCGCCGAAGACGCCTGGGAAGCCGCCGAAGACATCGGCCTGCCCGTCACCGTCAAATCCGCCATTGGCGGACGCGAGCGCGGTCTGGCGCTGAACCTTTCCACGCGCGAGCAGGTCATGGCCGCCTGGCAAGCCGCCGACGCGCTGGGCGATGACGTGATCGTCGAGAAATTCATTCCCGGCCACGCCTGCCGCCTGCTGGTGGCCGGCGGCAGGGTGGTGGCCGCCACACGCTACGCCGAAGCCCACAGCACGCAAAACGGCAGCGACGCCACGTCGCACATTCACCCCGGCACCGCCGCGCTGGCCGCGCTGGCCGTGCGCGTGACGGGGCTGGACATTGCAGGCGTGGACCTGGTGGCGCAAGACCTGGCCGCGCCCCTGCCCGGCCAGGGCGTGATCGTAGGCGTGCACGCCGGGCCGGATCTGCGGATGCACCTGCGCCCCAGCGTCTATAACCCGCCGCCCGTGGGCGAGGCCATCGTGGAGCACCTGTTTCCGCTGGGCGAAAGCGGCCGCATCCCCATCGTGGGCATGCTGGGCGGCGGCGCGTCGTCGTTCGCGCCGCGCCTGGTGTCTTCCTGGCTGCACCTGCACGGGTTGCGCACCGCGCTGGCCTGCCAGGAAGGGCTGTTTCTGGGCGCGCGCCAGCTCTCCAAAAGCGACTCGCGCGGTTACGACGCCGGCGAGCGCATGCTCATCAACCGCACCGTGCAGGCCGCCGTGTTTGAAACCACGCCCCGCCACATCCTGGCCGAAGGGCTGCCGTACGACCGCTGCCAGGTGGGCGTGGTGCTGGCCATGCCCTCGCACGAAGGCTTGCAGGAGCACTACGTGAGCGAGGCGCAGCAAATGCCCGGCGTGGCGCGCACGCAAGTCGATGTGGTGCTGCCCACGGGCGCGGCCGTGCTCAATGCCGATGACCCCGCCGTGCTGGCGCTGGCCGAATACAGCGACGGCGAAGTGCTGCTCTTCAGCCTGGACGAGCAAAACCCCGCGCTCACCGCCCACCGCGCGCGCGGCGGCCGCGTGGTCTTCGCCCGTCCGCAAGGCGTGGTGCTGGCGCAAGGCAGTGGGCCGGAGCAAATGCTTTCCGTGCCGCCTTCCACGCGCACGCGCATCGGCTGTGACGCGCCTGACGACGTGCGCCGCCACATCCTGGCCGCCGTGGCCGCCGCCTGGGCGCTGAACCTGCCCATCGAGCTGGTGCACGCGGGCCTGCTGCACATGCGCAAGAGCGTGGCCATGTCGGCCTATCACTGACAAACCGGAAAGCAGAAACCCGAAAGGTCAAAGCGAAGGGTCAAAGCGAAGAATCAAAGGCTAAGGCGCACGCCGGACAAGCTGGAAGAGCCATATTCGCTCCTTAATCCATAGCATGATGTCCTAGTGGAAACAGCGCAAGGCCGCTTTTCAGCCCCTTGAATTTGCTCCTCTTTCTGATGCTTTTCTGACCCGCCCCGGCCTGATCGTTCCTGCCCCGCGTCCATTCCGCCCCGCCCCCGTTTTTTTCGAGGAACCCCTCATGGAAGTCACCCGCATCCGCGCCCTGCGCGGGCCGAACCTGTGGAGCCGCCACACCGCCATTGAAGCCGTGGTGTCATGCGACGAATCCGAACGCAGCCTGGACAAGGCGTTTGAAAAACGCCTGCGCGAGCGCTTTCCCCGCGTGGGCGCGCTGCACGTGCCCCGCTCCAGCAAGCCCGTCTCCATGGCGCACGTGCTGGAGCAAGCCACCCTGGCGCTGCAAACGCAAGCGGGCTGCCAGGTCACCTTCAGCCGCACCACGCCAACCGAAGAGCCGGGCGTGTTCCAGGTGGTGGTGCAATACACCGAAGAAGCCGTGGGGCGCCTGGCCTTCGCCCGTGCGCAAGAGCTGTGCCGCGCCGCCTGCACGGGCGAAGCCTTTGACATCGCCGCCACGCTGGCCGAGCTGCGCGATCTGGACGAAGACGAACGCCTGGGGCCTTCCACTGGCGCCATCGTCGAAGCGGCCCTCAAGCGCGGCATTCCCTGCCGGCGGCTCACGCGCGGCAGCCTCGTGCAACTGGGCTGGGGCGCGCGGCAAAGGCGCATCCAGGCCGCTGAAGAAGACGGCACCAGCGCCATCGCTGAAACCATCGCGCAAGACAAGGACCTGACCAAAAAAGTGCTGCACTCCGCCGGCGTGCCCGTGCCCCTGGGCCGCCCCGCCGCCGATCTGGAAGACGGCTGGGCCGTGGCGCAGGAAGTGGGCCTGCCCGTCGTCGTCAAGCCGCAAGGCGGCAACCAGGGCAAAGGCGTCACCGTCGGCATCAGCAGCCGCGCCCACTTCGAGCTGGCCTGGCAGGAAGCGGCCCAGTACGGCGACGTCATGGTCGAAAAATACCTCTCCGGCAACGACTACCGCCTGCTCGTGGTGGGCAACAAGCTCGTGGCCGCCGCCCGCCGCGAGCCGCCGCTGGTCATCGGCGACGGCAAGCACACCGTGCGCGAACTGGTGGCCGAAGTGAACAAAGACCCGCGCCGGGGCAAAGGCCACGGCACCTCGCTCACGCAAATCCGCATCGACGCCATCGCCGCCGCCTGCCTCAAGGGGCAAGACCTCACGCCCGAAAGCGTGCCGCCCCGGGGCCAGCGCGTCATCCTGCGCCACAACGCCAACCTCTCCACCGGCGGCACCGCCACCGACGTCACCGACAACGTGCACCCCGACGTGGCCGCCCGCGCCATAGAAGCCGCGCTCACCGTGGGGCTGGACATCTGCGGCGTGGACGTCATCTGCGAAAGCGTGCTGCGCCCGCTGGAAGAGCAAGGCGGCGGCATCGTCGAAGTCAATGCCGCCCCCGGCCTGCGCATGCACGTCAGCCCCTCCTTCGGCAAAGGGCGCGACGTGGGCAAAGCCGTCATCGAGCACATGTTCCCCAGCGGCAGCGACGGCGCCAATGGCCGCATCCCGCTCGTGGCCGTCACCGGCACCAACGGCAAAACCACCACCGTGCGCCTGACGGCCCACCTGCTGGCCACCCACGGCCTGCGCGTGGGCATGACCAACACCGACGGCGTCTATGCCAACGGCCGCCAGATCGACTCCGGTGACTGCTCCGGCCCGCGCAGCGCCCGCAACGTGCTTGCCCACCCCGACGTGGACGCCGCCGTGCTCGAAACCGCGCGCGGCGGCCTGCTGCGCGAAGGACTGGCCTTCGACAAATGCGACGTTGCCATCGTCACCAACCTCGGCGCGGGCGACCACCTGGGCCTGAACTACATCACCACGCTCGAAGACCTGATGGTGCTCAAGCGCGTCATCGTGCTCAACGTCGCCCCCACCGGCAGCGCCGTGCTCAACGCCGCCGACCCCAACGTCGTCGCTATGGCCGCCCGCTGCCCCGGCAGCGTCGTCTTCTTCGCGCAAGACGGCCAGCACCCCGTCATCAAAACCCACCTCGCGCAAGGCAAGCGCGTGGTCTATGTGCAAGACGGCGACATCGTCTGCGCCGAACGCGGCTTTGAAAAACGCCTGCCCCTCTCGCGCGTGCCCATCACCCACAAGGGCCTCATCGGCTTTCAGGTGGAAAACGCGCTGGCCTCCGTCGGCGCAGCCTGGAGCCTGGGCCTGCCCTGGAACGCCATCCGGCGCGGCCTGGCCTCCTTCACCAGCGACCAAAGCGCCGTGCCCGGCCGCTTCAACATCTTCGACTACGCCGGCGCCACCGTCATCGCCGACTACGGGCACAACCCCGACGCCATCAACGCCCTGGTCAGCGGCATCCGCAACATGCCTGCGCGCCGCCGCAGCGTCGTCATCAGCGGCGCGGGCGACCGGCGCGATGAAGACATCCGCGAGCAAACCCGCATCCTCGGCGCAGCCTTCGACGACGTCATCCTCTACCAGGACGCCTGCCAGCGCGGCCGCGCCGACGGCGAAGTCCTCGCCCTGCTGCGCCAGGGCCTGCAAGGCGCCGAACGCGCCAGCCACGTGGAAGAAATCCACGGCGAATTCATCGCCATCGACCACGCCCTCGACCGCCTGCAAGCGGGCGATCTGTGCCTCATCCTCATCGACCAGGTGCAAGAAGCGCTCGCCCACATCCAGCAGCGCGCAGCCAAAGCCAAACGCTCGCGCAAGCCGCGCGCCGCCAAGGCCGCCGCGCCCAAAAAACCCGCTGCGAAAACCGCCGCAAAAACCGCTGCAAAAACTGCCGGGAAAGCCGCCGTGAAAAAAACCGCCGCGAAAACCGGCAAAAAAGCCGCGCCGTAAGCGGCGCGCGGCCAGCCGCATGAATTTGCAAGGGCGCTTTCAGGCGCCCTTTTTCATTTTTGGCGCGCCACGGACGATTCAACAAAAATAAATGTGCATTTAATATTTTTATCCATAGAATCCGCCGCCGCAGGTTGAAGCCATTTCGCCCACGAATGGAAAAACCTGTTCATTATCCATTTAATCATTTCAATGCAGCAAAGGTTGCGCCATGAACAAAAAAGTCTTTTTCCTCGCCCCGCTCGTCATCGCCGCGCTGATGGCAGGCTGCGGCGGCAGCGATTCGTCCGATGCGCCCACTCCAGCGCCTACATCCACGCCTACGCCTACACCCACGCCTACGCCCAGGCCCACGCCCGCGCCTACGCCTTCAACGCCCTCTGCCAGTTTTGCCTATGAAGGCCGGTGGCAAATGGCCTGCCATATTTCATCCTCCAGCGTGCAGGCGGGCCAGGTCGCCTACAAATCCTCCATTTCCGACGTCACCATTACCCGCCGCCCCGACGGCCTTTATGCGTGGACGGAAACCGAGCGCGAATATCTGGGGCAAGCCTGTCAGGGCCAGCCCGTGAAAACCGAAACGGAAACCGGCTACATGCAAATTGCCGGCCGCGTTACCCTGTCCGACGGCACGCAGGCCGACCGCCTCTATATATGGGAAACCACGGATAACGATCGCGACAAAGATTTGGCCCGCATTGAGGGCGACCGCCTCTACATCACCGGCTTTGGCGACAACGTGGACGACCGCCTGCCCCGCGACGCCCAAGGCTGGCCCACTGCCCTGAACCGCACCGTCTGGCACCAGCGCCAGCCATAAGAGCCTGTTTGCGACCTGGCCGCGAGGGGCCTCAGACCAGGATGGGCCGCAAGCCGCAAACGGGAGTCTTGCGGCCCATTGAGAATTTGCAGCGCCAAAGGCCTCGCTTTTCGCACCCACGGACGGGCTTTGAACAGACTCCCAAAGCGCCGCAAGCCATAGTCCGCTGAACTCCAGGCAGCCAGCCTTGGCAAAAACAGCGCTTTGACTGCCCTGCCCGCTCAGCGCCAGCCCTCCCAATTCAAGCTGCGCGCAAGCTGCACGCGAATGGCCGCGAAACCCCAGACCGGACCGGGGGCAGGCAATGAATGGGGGAAAACAGGGCGGGCAGGTTTGGGTGTGCTGCTTTTCGCTCTTTTATTCGTAGCATTAGGTCCTAGTGCAGACTGCGCATACCCCACTTTTCTGCACTCTGAATTTGCTTCTGTTTTTGATGCTTTCAGCCCAGTCCGAAAGCGCGGCTCCATTCATCAGGCCGCGCAATCCGTCTGCCGCCTTGAAGCCTTGAGCCGCTCTGCCAGCAAATGGCGCGCCAGGCTTTTTTCAATGGGCAGCGGCTCGCCATGCAGCCAGCAGGCGGCCACCTCGGCGCCGAGAACCGAGAGGGCAATGCCGCGCGCGCCCAGGCCCGCATAGACCCAGGGCGCTTCAAAGGCGGGGGCGGGCGCTTCAAACGCTTCGGCCGTCTGCCAGAAGGCGGGAGCCAGCGGGCCGATGAAAGGCAGGCGGTCGGGCGCGGCGCAGCGCACGGCGGCAAAACGCCTGGCCTGGGGCCACTGCGTCTGCAAGCGGGCGGCGGCAGCGGGCAGCAGTTCGGCAAGGCGCTGCCAGTTGGCGGCGTGGCCCTCGTCGGTCGGGGTGGCGCTGGCGCTGCCGCGCTCGAAGGTGCTGCCCGTGACCCAGATGCCTGCGGCATCGGGAATGAAGTTGCCGTGGCCATTGACGGGAAAAGGCGGCAGCGCGCCTTCGGCCGCGCCCGCCGCCAGGTCTGCGGCATGCCCCCAGGCCGCCTGCCCGCGCAGGGCCGTCAGGGGCACGGCGGCGGCTTGCGGAAAAGAGGCGGCCAGCAGGGCGCGGGTGTCAAAGCCTGCGGCGATGACGGCCAGATCAGCTTCGGCCAGCAGTTCGCCCTGCTCGTTCAGCGCCTGCCAGCCATGCGGCGCGCGGCGGATGCGGGCCACGCGCTGGCCGCCGCGCCATTCAATGCCCGGCGCGGCCAGCTGCGCGGCGATGAGCGCGGGCGGGCGAATCCAGCCCGCATGGGTGTGCCAGAGGGCTTCGGACAGGTCTTGGGCGGGCGCTCCGGCCAGGCCCGCCTGCGCCAGCTGCGCGGCGCTGGCGGGAGCCGCGCCGGGGTTGGCCGGATCGTCTGTGCCAAGGAAAGCGGCCCAGCTTTCGGGCAGGCGGCGGTCTTGCGTGGCGTGGCGCTCCAGCACGCCGCTGACGGCCCAGCTCGCGCCTTCGCCATCGGGCAGCAGGCAGGCGGTGCGGGCCAGGGTGGCGCGCACGCCCGCGCGCGAGAGGCGCGAGAGGAGACAGTCATCCGGCGACACATGCGCTGCGGCCACGCCCGCTGGCAGGCCGCTTGCGCCATCGGCAGGCTGCGCGCCCGCGCCCAGAACGGCCACTTGCCAGCCCCGCGCGGCCAGGCTGCCCGCCAGGCTGGCGGCGGCCAGCCCCGCGCCCACGATGAAGCAGCGCGCGGGCATAGCGGCATGCGGCATGGGAGCGGCCATGCGGTCCGCCACGCGCGGGCGCGGCCGCCATTGCGGGGCGTAGTGGCAAAAGCCATCAGCGGCCTCTTGCATGCCGCAGGCGCGCAGGGCTTGTTGCAGCCCCGGTTGAGCGGCGTTTTCCAGCCAGAGGCCCGCTTGCGGCTGGCACAGCGGCGGCAGCTTGGGCAGCAGGGCGGGCCAGCCGTGGCCCAGCAGCGCCAGGCCATGCGCCGCACCGTGCAGCTCGGCCAGCGCATCCGCCACCGCGCCCAGCGCCAGCAGCAGGCGGTCGCCGCCGCCCAAGTCCAGCGCATGCAGGCCCGGCAGCAGGCCATGCCATTGCGGCGCCAGGCGGCGCAGCAGCGGGGTGATGGCCGCGCCGCCTGCTTCCCGCACCTGCGCCAGCGCCGGAGCGGCGGGCAATACGGCGGTCA
>ERZ773070.285-NODE-285-length-38764-cov-3.660906_pt1 | contig 38764 bp, 48 predicted proteins | sample MGYA00580618_ERZ773070 | MGnify/ENA primary metagenome ERZ773070 (study PRJEB29015, sample SAMEA2738023) | human oral metagenome | biome: human oral; feature: human-associated habitat; material: dental | place: China | collected 2019 ... | reverse complement strand
CTTTAGTCCGTGATGTACCTTGCAAATTTAATCTAATCCCTTTTAATCCGTTCCCGAATTCAGGTTATGAGCGTTCTTCTAGTGAAAATATACGGATTTTCCGCGATATTTTGCAGCAGGCCGGGTTGGTTGTGACTGTGCGGAAAACACGAGGTGATGATATCGATGCTGCTTGCGGTCAGCTTGCTCTCAAGGAGGAAGGAAAATCACTTGCCACCAAAGAAGGAAAATCTATGAAATCACTTGTTGAAAAGCATTGGAAAAAATAATTTTGATTTTTTGAACAAATTTGGTATACTTTTGAAAATTAATTTTTGATATGCAGAATTCAGCAGATAGTATTATTCAAGAAATTGAAAATCACAAAAGCGCAGGAAACTACGATGCTGCCCTCACGGAAACACTTGAATGACTCAAAAAACACGTCAATGATTATCGTTTTTATGAAGAATTAGCGGATATTTATTTGTATCAAGAAAACCTTGAAAAAGCCGAAGAAGTCATTCATTATGCACGCGAATTGCATCCAGAATCGGGTACAGGCATTTATTTGCAAGGCTATATTTTTTTGGAAAAATGAGACTATGAAAAGGCTCTCGAAACTCTTGAAAAAGCTAATATTCTTTTTCCGAATAACGCGGAAATCATCCGAAGCATTGGTTGGTGTAATGTTATGATTGGCAATATGCAAAAAGGAATTGCTCTTCTGCGCCGTGCACACGGACTCGCACCCGACGATGAAAGCATTCACCAATATTTGACGACAGCACTTTTGCTTTACGAAGAACAAAATTCTACACAACTAACCCAATAATATGTTTACAATTCCTGTTGGCGATCTCATCAATAGTTACGATGGTGACTCAAAAATTTTTTCGTTTGATGGCGAAATTTTTGATGGATTTTACGAAGATTTAACGTTTCTCAAGCCACTTCTTTTCACCATTAAACTCATTGTAATTGATGATGGAATTCATGGGATTTTTACTAATTTTTCGACAGAAATTTCCTACGAAAACAAAAAAACAAAAATTTCCATTCCTGAATTTGAGCGCGTTTGGAAAACACAAATTGATCCGCTTGATGGCGATGATATCAATCTTATCAACACGAAAAATATGACGATTGACCTCAAAGATGTTATTCGTGAAGAAATTATTATGGCGTTTCATTCTGAAAATTTGTAACAAAAAATTCCTATTTTTTTAGGAATTTTTTTATTTTCAGAAGCAAAGAATAAATCGAAAATTTGAATGAAATGGGGAATAAAAATTTTTCTGGCAATTCGTAAATTTCACCACCAAGTTTTTGCTTAAATTGGGAAACTCCCATGAGCGGATCATCTGGATTGTTCGGATCCGCCACACCAAATAAATCATACATTTTTTTTCCATGATTTTTTGCAAATTTCATTGATTCCCAAAGCGTCAAGTAGCTACTCGCCAATTTTCGGCCCTCCGGATCGCTTGTAGAAGCACCGTAATAATAAAATCCGGATTCTCCCGAAAATACCGAAATCGTCATCGCCAAATATTTTCCATCCATTTTGGATGCAACAATAAAGGCGTTTTCTCATAATTCCCGCAAAAATAGCTCATAATATCTTCGAGAATTATGTGAAAAGCTGTCGCGCGCCGTTGTTTCTTCAAGTAACCACATCCATTCATCAAGAATTTTTTCTGAAAAATCCGTAATAATTTCGATTTTAACTCACTTTTTTTCGGCATTACGAATCGCGTAACGCCCTTTTTGTGGCATATTAGCAATGATATCGTCAACAGATTTTTCCAACGAAATAATACGCGTAAATGGCGTTAAAAATTTGCGAGAAACCTCTCTAGAAGGTAAATTTTGAAATTCTACAATTTCCTCAATGGGCTCAACCTGAAGAAAAATGATTCATTTTTTTTGTAAAAAGTTTTTCAAACTTTTAAAACAATCCGAAAAATCATCAGCGATTTGAAAATCTTTTACTCACAAAATAAACGCACCGAAAAATCCTGCTCCAACAGCACGAATTTCTACCAAAAAAAATGTCGCATCTGGATTTCCAAAATAAAAAACTTCCCTCGCCTGCCCAGATTTTGTCAAAATATTTTTCCATGCAGCTGATTGCCAAAGGGAAAGTTCAGGAATATTTTTTCCAGAAAAATCAAAAATACCATATTTCATACGAGAATTGTACCTATTTTTCAAAAAAATCAATAAAAAGTTGCAACTTTTGAGAAAAAGTGTTATAATGCCAATGTAATTATTTTTTCTACTATGCTTACTCATCTAGAAATCAAAACGGCAGCAACAAACACTGGCATCAAGATTTTTACATTTGATGGAGAATTAGACGAAACCAATGTGGACAATACTTTTCCGAGTATTATTGAAAATATTGGCGATTTTAATGGCGCCAAAACACTTTTTAATCTTGAAAAACTCAAATATCTCAACAGCAAATCTATCGGATATATTGCAGATATTGCCCAGCGAACAGAAGACGGAAATGGAAAATTTGCGCTTTGCAATCTCACTCCCGAGGTTAATGACACTCTGGATCTTGTTGGGATTACTTCTATTTTGCCAATTTTTAATTCTCAAGAAACAGCACTGATTGAGCTTTCAAAATAAAGCTTGACTTTTTTGTTTTTATCGTAAAATAAATATAAATAATTTTGCCTATGACTCCAAAATCAAGCGTACAAATTCGCGTTAATCCTGATACACCTCAGGAAAATAAAAATATTCCACAAGCACCCGCAACACCAGAAATGCAGGCAGAACGTGCTCAATTATCAGCACAAAATGAAGCACAAAAAGAGCAAACCCGATCAAATATTAGCTCTGAAATCGAAAATCTTCGTAAACAGCTAGAATCTGAACAAGATGCACAGAAAAAATTTGAACTTCAGAGAACCATTACTCGCCTCGAGGCTTTTTCAGGGATTCAAGAATGAAAAAATATTTCTGACAAAAACCTGCAAAACGAAGTTCAGAAAATTTTGGAAGGAAAAAATACGGATACATACCGAAATATTGATCTTTTGACACTCAAATCAAAAGGAATTGATGTAGCTCCACTTACGCTCGTATACAAAAATAAACCCGATATTGTGTCCACTGAAAAAATGACCGAAAATGATGAATTTGTGGTAAATTTTGGTGGAAATATGAGTTTAGCTCAAAAAACTGGTGCTGGTGATATTCTTCCAGCAACTGTTCGACAAGTAGAAATCAATGGAGTAAAAGCAGAACGAGGTAATAATCCTCGCCCAGGATATTATGATACGAGTGGGCGATATGTACCGATTTATGACGGATATCAAATAAAAATCTTGAAAATTGGGAATGCCACAAATGAGGATTCAACCGCAGTTCAACAACGTCTTTCTTATATTGAAGAAGAATCCCGTCAACAAGCCATACCTTTCAACGCGGAAGTTCGAATGAATCAAAAAGGTGCAGAAGTTTGGAATAATCCAGAATTTCAAACTCGGGTGCAAGCAATGTGTTCTCGTCTCGGAATTAATCCAGAACACCTCAAAGTTGTAATGCATAAAGAATCAGGAATTAATCCTCAGGCGCGCAATAACTATTCTAGTGCCACTGGACTCATTCAATTTATGCCAGATACAGCCGTAGGACTATGAACTACTGTCAATGCTCTCTATAATATGAGTGCAACGCAACAGTTAGAATATGTAGAAAAATATTACCCCCCATTCAGAGGAAAGCTCAATTCCCCCGCCGATCTGTATCTTGCAACATTCTATCCATATGCAATTGGGAAATCTCCTGATTTTGTAGTTGGAAGCCAGGTTAGTCCAGCGAAAGCTCTAGAAATTGCACGACAAAATCCAGGAATTGCTAAATTTTCAAGTAACCCAAATGGTATTACTGTTGCCGCCTTCAATAATTATGTATACTCATAAAAAAATCCCCAGTAGGGGATTTTTAAAATAATACTTCTTGAAGCTTATCTTTTGGAGTTATTGGATGCAAAATTTTGTAAAGTTTTCCAAATATTTCCTTTGGCTCATATGATGCAAAAATAATTTCACCAGCAAAAATAGCATCCGCAAATTCGGAAATATCAAGCATTTTACTATCAAGCATATATACCTTCCCCTCAACAGAAATATAAATTTTATTCATTAAATCAATAGAAATACCAATAGGTTCGGAAATCTTTTGTATTTCAATCAATAAATTCTGATATTCAGACAGGTTTTGGATTTTCATTACAGAAATATCCTTTTTTGGAGCAGATATAGAACAATCAGCCGGCAGAAGTGACCGAAATTCATATTTTTTAAGGTTTTCAATATATTCATCTGTCAAAATTTTTTCTGAAGTATTACCAAAAATGATTTCAGGAAGCGCAATATCAGTAATAATTTTCGTAAGTTTCTGTGACAAAAATGCGATTTCTTGATTATTTTGTAATCATTCTCGCATCTTTGGCGTTAAGGAATCGAGATTCTCAAATATACTCTCAAGAGTATCAAATTTTTCTAGCAAATCGACGGCTTTTTTGGGACCAAATCAAGCAATCCCTGGAATATTATCCGAACTATCTCATACAATCGCCAAATAATCACGAACTTTTTCCGGAGGAATTCAAAACTTTTCAATCACATCAGCTCGACGCATAAATTTACGCTTCATAGCATCATAAATATGCACTTTCCCATCATCGACAAATTGACATAAGTCCTTATCTGATGAGATAATCACCACCTGATACTCGGAATCCTTATATTTCTGTGCAATCGTCCCCATCACATCATCAGCCTCATATCATTCCACGCCGATTACCTGAATTTTTGCAGAATCGAACAATGAAAAAACGCCCTCAATTTGACATCGTAAATTATCCGGCATTCTATCACGGGTTCCTTTATACTCAGAAAAAATATCAGCACGAAACGATGCTCCAACATCCGTTGCAACCACCAACTGCGATTCAGGATTTTCTTCAATCAGATTTTTCAAAAATTTTGCAACACCAAAAATAGCATTCACCTGCATACCCGAGCGAGTATGTATTTCTGGAATGGCATAAAACATTCGATAGATCAAATTATACGCATCAATGACAAAAAGATTTTTTTTCATACTAATCAATTTTTAAATCTTGTACAACAGGAAAGCCCTGTAATTCTAGCATTTTTCGCAAAAATTTCCCCTGCAATCTTCATGGCAAAAAATGCATATGCCAATGTTCTACACTTCGTCCATCAGCAATATTTTCATGAAAGTTTTCTCTTGTAAAAGAAAAATATAATTTTTCTCCAAAAAATTTCTCCATAAAGCTATGAATTTTTGACATCTCGGCCCATTCATCAATAGAAAATTCTGAAGCAAATTTGTGATGAGCGATTGGCACCGCCATGAGATGCTCATGAGTTCCTGTATATGGATATTTATTATGAACAATTCGCCAAAATTTTCATTCCCAAAGCGTGTACTCTGGGTTAAGATTAGGCGGACAAAAAGGGCAATTTTCGCGCCCAATCATTCATTTACTTGTAATTTGCCCGTACTCTTCCCTACTTCCCAATTTTATCATATGTATCATTAATAATACTTTTAATTTGTTGAGCTACATCGTCAGAATCACGATTTCAATTAATTCTAAAAAATCTTCCTTCGAGCATTTCTAATTGCGCGCATTTTTCATAGCCTCGCTGGGTATCCAAATAAAATTGACGCCCCATTGTTTCCCATTTGTCGCCTTTAGCATCAAAAACTCGATTCATTGCTGTATCAATATTCGTATCAATATATAATACTATATCAGGTATTAAATCCTCAATAGCATCAGCATTAATTGACATTACCTTATCAAATCCGAGTCGTTGCGCCTCACCCTGATATGCCAAAGATGACAAAAAACTACGATCTGACACAATAATAGTCCCAGCATACAACTCTGGAATCAATTTTGTATGAATCAACTGAGCACGAGATGCTGCATATAAATACGCATTCGTGAGTGGGTGCATAAAATCATCGTCCCAAGTTTTCGCTTGTGCAAGAGTCCGAATATCTTGTGCAATGGGCGTTGATCCAGGCTCATGTACATGCAAAATTTTTTTATCAGGAAACTTTTTTTGCAAAAATTCTACCAATTTTTTGGATTGCGTAGATTTTCACGCTCAGGCAATACCTTCAAAAACAATATACATAGTAATAAAATTAGACAGCAATAGGGGCAGAAATAGCTGGATATGGATCGTAATCCTGAAGTATAAAATCGGAAAATTTAAATGCGAATAAATCTCGTTTTTCAGGGTTTAAAATCATACGAGGAAACTGTCGTGGAATTCGAGTAAGTTGCTCCTGAACCTGATTTATATGATTATTGTAAATATGAACATCTCCAAATGTATGAACAAACTCTCAAGCCACCAGGCCCGTACAATGTGCGATCATCATGGTCAAAAGTGCGTACGAAGCAATATTGAATGGAACACCCAAAAATACATCGGCAGATCGTTGATACAATTGACAAGAAAGTTTTCCATTCGCGACATAAAACTGAAATAGCGTATGACATGGAGGCGGAGCACTATCTTTATCTTTGACAAGCGTTTCAATTTCACCAACATTCCAACCAGAAACAATATTTCGTCGAGAATACGGGTCATTTAAAATAGTCTTTAGAGCGTTAGAAATCTGGTCTATAGAAATATCCTCTCGAGCATCCCATGATCTCCATTGCTTTCAGTATACCGGACCTAAATCGCCCCATTGTTGAGCGAAGGTCTCATCATTTTTAATTTTTTCCACAAATTGAGCCAGTTCATCGTGCCATTCTGACGAATATCGAGGAAATTTTTCTGACAAATTATTCTCCTTAATATACACCGAAAAAGCCCACTCATTCCAGATTTTTATATCATTTTTTACTAAATAGCGAATATTCGTATCACCCGACAAAAACCAAATCAATTCATGGATAATTGCTTTCAAATAGACTTTTTTGGTAGTCAAAAGCGGAAATCCCTTTGATAAATCAAATCGCATTTGGTGACCAAAAATTGACTTTGTCCCAATCCCCGTACGATCTGGACGTTCCACACCATCTGATAAAATTTTTTGAAGCAAATCCAAATATTGCTGTTCGCCAAAATTACCCATTTTTACGAATTAAAGAAATAAAGTAGCCATCGGAAAATTCTTGTCGTGAAATTTCTTCAAAATTCTGACGAAATTCATTCACAAAAATATTTCATGAAAAATCATTTTTTAGTAGTGTCAACTCGACTGAATCAATCAAATTTTTTTCAAAAAACTGATTATATAGAGAAGCACCACCGATTACAAAAATTTTTCGTTGCTCATTTTCCAGTGCACGAAGCATTTCAGAAATATCAGAAAAACATTCGATATTATCGATTTTTTCGCGCGTGAGAACAATATTTCGTCGACCAGGAAGTGGGCGAAATTTTTCTGGAATTGAAAAAAACGTATTTCGCCCCATAATCACAACCTGGCCAAGCGTCAGATTTTTAAAATGCGCTAAATCCTCAGGAATGTGCCATGCAAGTTCATTGTCGCGCCCGATTACGCGTTTTTCTGTCATGGCAAGAATTGCAGTAATTTTCATATTATTTTTTCCCAGTAGTACCAAATCCACCTCGGTCCGCATTTCCCATCGTCTCAACAAATTCAATTATCGGTTTTTCAATTTTTACAAAAATTCCTTGCCCAATACGTTCACCCACAGGAATAGTCACCGATTCATTTCGCATATTGATAAATGGAAATTTGATTGTATCAGTATCGCCGCAATAATCATTATCAATAATTCCAACACTATTTACTTGCATTAAGCCATAATTTTTAAAAGTCGATGAACGCGGCGCTGTCATAAGCATAAAACCCTCAGGCGTTTCCACGACGGTTCCAGTCTCCACAAGGCCCCATTCGCCTGGGGCAAAAGTTTTCTCCTCAGAAGAATAAAAATCAAATGCACAAGCACCTGAAGTCTTATATTCTATGGGAAAATCGTGATTTTTTTTGATGCGAACTTTCATAAAAATTTCTTAAAAATAAAATCCTGCATAGTATACAGAATTTTTGTTTTTTTCCAATAAGAATTTATATTTTTTCCAATAAGAATTTTTGTTTTTTGATACAAAAATTTTTCTATTTTTCTTGATAACTTGTAAAATTATCTTCACCCTCAGCATAGCGTCCAACTTTTCGATAATCTTTCTCTGGACGTGCCGACATTTGCGCAAACAATAATTGAGCAATTTCCATTCCTGGTCGCAAAATAATAGGAATACTATTCATATTCGCGAGTTCAAATGTGATATTGAGGTAGTGTCCCGGATTGATCAATCCTGCAGTATTATGAACAATAAGCCCCAAACGAGCCAATGAAGATTTTCCAGAAAGTTGAATCAAAAATTTTTCTGAACCAAATTTTTCAAGACTCATTCCAAGAATAGTTGTCCCAGGATGCAACGTAAAAAATTCATCATCACGAAGTTCAATTTCGCGATATTCTGGTAAAATTTTTTTCACAGGATCAATCACGGGGCTTTTATAATCATCCACCACAAGAAATTTATTCCCCAAACGAATGTCATAACTTGCCGGTTGCAAGCGCGAATTATCAAAATCAGTGATCAAAATATCGCCAGATTCGATATTTTTTTGAATGTCAATATCTGATAAAAACATATTTTATTTATGGATAGTAACCCCAGCCAAATAATATTGAATAATTTTTTTATAATCCCAACCCTGCTCTGCAAAGCGTGTCGCTCCAATTCAGGAAATTCCAACTCCATGTCCGGATTGCGTTTGATTCACGCCTGCTGGATCATCTACCGACTGCAAATAGGCAATATTTTCACAATTTTTTCCATTATTTTTTTGGCAATATTCGCTATACGAAAGCGTGCGACCAGCCGAACGAGAAAAATACCACGGCTTAATAATTTTATCATTATAAAAAATAACTTCTCAGGCAGTGGCATCTACCATTTTTGCAACATTTGGCGAACGAAGCTCATATCCAAGCCCCAAATAACGCTGAAACGAATTTGGATCGTCACTTCCATCGTAGCGATCTGTATTATATTTGCGATTTTCCTTTTGCATGTAAAAAGTCGCATAACCACGGGCCGCCACGGCAATTGTTTTAATTTTTTCAGGCAAATCCCCATTAGAAACTTCACCCAATCCTTTCAAATAATATTCCATCGGCAAATGATTGATAACTACTAATTTTCCATTTTGGTTAAAAATTTCAATTGTATCACGGAAAATATTATCGTTATAGCGATTTTGCTTATCCCAATAAGGTTTTCTAGACCATGAATTAATCTCAATAGCGCTCGATGCAAGCAAAAAATTGGTCACCTCAAAATTCTCGGATCCAATTTTTACTGCTATTTTTCCATTATTGGTTGGATGAATAGAAATTTTTTCTCCGCGAGAAATATTTTTGGTCTGATTATCAAGAAGCGCCTTTGCATCAGCATTTTCAAATGCTGATAATTCAATAAAATTCTGATTTTCTGGGTACGAAAGTTTTACACGAAATTTTTGGTCAGAATAATTATTTTGAGCCAAGCTTTGACGCATTTCTGAGGTAATATTTCTATTGATAGAAATATTGTTTTGCGTAATGTTTGGTGTAATTGTTGGCTGAATAGTTGGCTGTATTTTGAGTCCAAAATTTTCACCAAAAAGTCCAGATGAAGAGTTATTCTGAGGAATAGGAGTCGCTGGAGTTGGCACCACATTCTGCGTCATTGCAGGAGGATTATACCCCTGAGATAATTCTTTGCGCCAAGCAGGAAGTGAAGCGTAAATATTTTTTCCTGGACAATTGGTAATTCCAACATCTTTATGCCCCAAAAGTGCTGGTGTATATACAACCTGAATCGGATAACACGAAGATTGATTGCAAGTTTTAAAGCCCATAACCGTCGCATTCAGGTCAATATTATATTTTCGTGCAGCCATATCAATCGCAGTTTTGAGGCCAATTTCCTGGTTTGCATTCAAATATCCATGTTCATAATCCCCAAGCACAGAAATTCCTACAGAACCAATATTATTATAGGCTGCATGCGCGCCAACTACATAATCTCCACCGGCACGGCCCTCATAAATTCTCCCATTCTGACCGACAATATAGTTGTAACCGATATCTCCCCAACCGCGCGTAACGGCATGGTATGCGTAAATTGCGCGCAAAATCTCTTCATCAGAACGACCATCCAACCTATCAGCCGTATGATGAACAACTATTTTATTCACTTTTTGTACCTTCTGAATAGGCCAAACAAGTTCTTGTCCATTTTCTGTACGAATCATTTCTGTCGTAGTAAATTGGTTAGCAAGCTTTTCTCCAACAAATTTGTTGATATCAGCCAGTTTTTGTGCAGCCTTTTCTTGTTTTTCAGTTTTTGGTTTTGAAGCTTGAACAAGCTGCGCGTGCTTGATAGCAAGCTGTTTTGGGTGATTCGCATAGCGTAAAGTTTCATCAGCGCCCCATTGTGCACGAGAAATCACCATCGGATCAGCGATAGTTTCTAGTGGTGAAAAAGCCAATTTTTTACCTTCCGGAAGCGTATTGATAGCGTACAAAGTCGGGTTTTCAATGTCATGAATTTTCTCGTGATTATACAAAATTTCAAAAGAGATTTTGTTAGAAAGCTTCGTAATAATCGGAAAAGAATAAAATTCTGAAGTTTCATCCGCATCTTCCAAATCCAGGCATTCTGAAAATTCCTCCCCAGAAACTAAAAATTTGGCACAAAGGCCCTCAGGATGAGAAAAATTGGATTCTACAAAATCCTTATCAAGCCCCAAGTACCAAGTATTTTTTGGTTTTTCAAGCGCCACTTCAAAAGTATTTTCCGCATTTTTTTGTGGGGAAATTTCTGAAATTTCCATATTATATTCTGGGACAATTTTGATAAAAAATCCCAAAAAAATTGCTCCAATAAGCAAAAAAATCGCAAGCGAATAAGAAAAAATTTTTTTCATTTGACGAAAAGAAGAAAGAATGGTACAATTTAAAAAATATGTTTACATAATATGGCTTTTACTCCAGAAATCAAGAATTTTATCAAAAATACGATTATTTTTACACTCATTTTTGCAGTTGTAATCCATTTTTCGTGGGAATATTTTTCGTCACTTTCGGGTTCATCAGCACAAGCCCATAATAATGCAAATTTTGAGAATGCCAATATTTCGTATGTTGGAAATTCAGCGACAGCACTTTCTCTTCGTATTGGTGGAATTATTCCACAAAAAAATACTAATTTGTCAAATAATTCTGTTGATAATACTATTTCGATTGCCGAAGTTCTCAATAATCCCGTTGCTGGACAGGAAAAACTCATTGCGTCAAATATGACAGCGATTACAGCTTATGCAAATATTCTCAAAACTGATATTGTTGCAATGCTTGATACGGCCGCAAATCGCCAAGCAAGCCTTGATAATCACATTTCCCTGCTCAAAAGTTATTATCTCAAAACACAGGAACGATTAAATATTATTGGAGAGCAAAAAACCGAAGTTCAAAGCCTCCTCTCCAATGCCACAAACGCACAAAATACTGCCAAAAATACGCTTCAAAATTCGTATAATGTTTTTGAATATTCTGGCGTAAATAGTGCCATCAATGACTATTTGGATGCCAAAAATCTCGATTCTCGCATGAAAATTTATGCGATTTATTTGGATCGATTTGAAAAATCATATCTTGCTCTACAAAACAAAAATCGAAAAATTCTTGACGCGCTTATGAATAATCGCGAAGGAATAATCAGAAAAAGTATGGTGGTCATTCCTGATACGGGAACCGATATCATCAAAGAACTTGGCCTGATTCAGTCAGAAGCCGATTATAAAGCAAAACAAGCCCTTCAATAGGGTTTTTGTTTTTAGAAAAATTTTAAAAAATGTGTCATAAAAATATTTTAAAAAATGTCAATACAAAAAATGAAAAAACCAAAAAATACTTGCAAAAAAAATGAAAATATGATTTAATACATGTAATATTTTTCTCTTTATGTGAATTTTTAAGAAAACATTCAGCGTATTCGTGATGTTTGCAGTATTTGTAAGCGGTTTTTTCATGTCCGCAAAACTAGAAACAAACATCGAAACGAAGGTTACAAATTCTATTTTTTCAATGCAAATTCCATCAGTTCAAGCACAATCTGCGACGAACAATGGAACACAACAAACAGCAAAACAATGACAGGATTCCAAGGAAGCATGAGCAAATAGTAATGCCACAGATTCATTCAACAAAAGTATGAATAATGTGGTGGTGATTCTCAATACAGCGCTTGCAGTGATTACTATGCTCGTTTCCCCGATTATCATGTTTGCAGGATGGCTTATGTCGCCAGACTGGGTTACAGGTGATATGTTTGGACTTCGAGATAAAATGTATCAACTTTGGATCACCGTTTCTAATATTCTCTATTTCGTCTATGCGATTCTACTAATCGTCATAGCGATTGCCACAATTTTTAATGTCGAAAAATATTCCTACAAAGCCTTGTTGCCGCGACTTTTTCTAGGGATTATTTTAATTCCCTTCACTTGGTGGTTTGTACAATTCGTGATTTCAACAGCAACAGTCGTGACTGCAACAGTATTGCAAATCCCAGGAACGATGATGAGTAAACTCCAGAATCCTGAAACAGAAACTTTTTGGACAAAAAATAATATACCAAAGCATGTCAAAGCATCCGAGATTTTCAACAGTGCAAGTAGCGTAGATTGTGAAAAAAACCCCGATCAGTGTACGAGTGTTAAAAAAATTATGGAAAGCGGAAGTGGGATTTATAGTCCAATGCTCGTCTATGCATACGGAATTTTTAAAGTTCAGGATGTTAAAAAAATTCAAAATATCAATTCTTGAGTAGATATCGTAAATACTGTTTGACAGCTAGTAAATGGCCTTATTTTCTCGGCAGTAATGTTTTTGGTATTCGGAATACTCACAATTGCACTTGTTTATATTCTCTTCACTCGTGCCATCAAAATGTGGATGTATGCAATTTTTGCACCAATTTTTACAGCAAAAATTGTCTTCACAGAATGGAAATCAGACGAAGCACAAACATTTGATGTTTGACAATTTATCGGTCTGGCTTTTGTACCAGCTATAATCGGTCTTGCACTCTCTTTTGGGCTTATTGTCGTGAGTACCATTCAGGATGGACTCAGTGGTCAGACTGGAGGTGCGAATTGTAATATGGAGAGTAAAGATGGATGTACACTCCTCACTATTATGGGGAACCCAAAAAATACCATTACTCAAAGAATTGAGCCTGCGAAAACGAATGAAAATAATAAAACCTCAACGGGGTCTGGTGGTAAAATTTCTATTACAACAGTACGATTTGGTGAAGTAAGTATTGATTTTGAAGGAAAAGTTGGACCAGGGTCTCCAACGACAGTAAATACAAACGGCTGATTCCTTGGTGGATTTGGAACCGTCATTGTACAATTCATCGCGTTAATATTCATCTGGGTGGCGTTCATGGCGGCCGCATCAGTAAATAAATGAATTGAAAAAATTCTCGCACCATTCAAAAATTTTGGTGATGAAATGAGAAAATTAGCTGGAAGCTCAATTAAAATGGTTCCTCTCGGTGGTGTCGGGACAGTTGGTGGGCTTGAAAAAATTCCAGGCAGCTTGAGAAATGTAATGGACTCAAAAATTGCTGACAGATACCAAAAAAGTACTGTGGGAGAAATGTTTAAAAATTCTGCCAATAGTCCTAGTGGCAGCAGCCCGAGTCATACGAACAATATTAACAATAACATTAGGATTACACAAAACGAAATCAATAATGGTCGGGCTCTCGCCGGAAATAGTCATACTATTATACGAGATGAAGCTGAAAAGCTGGTTAATAATGCATATAACTCGGCAAATAGCAACAATCTACAGGGTGCTCAAGATACTATAGGAAGTCTTGCCAAAACCCTACTTGATATCGCCACTATCAATGGGCGAAGAGATGAAAAACTTCTTGCCGAAGCTATTCGTCGTGCGGGACTGAATGGAACAAGCCTTGGGTTTTCAATCTATCAGGCTGGGAAAAATGGGCAAGGTAGCAATAAAGTGATACAAGATATGGGATCAGATATGAGTAAATTAATGCAAGAATTGAAGGATGCACAAAACAAGCAGAAAAACGCATTGAATGATCAAAACGCTGCATATACTGGACAAATCACTCAAGTATAAAATAAAAACCCAGTTGTGGGTTTTTATTTTATTCACGAAAATTTGAAATATGGACGATATCCAGAATCTCACCAAATTTATTAAAAATCGGCGTGCCGCTATCACCTGATTGTACTGACAAATCAGTCAAGATACGCGCGCGAAACGAAAAATTTTTTCCATTTTCAAAAAATCCTGCAACCATCACATCAGTCGCAATAATTTTTCATTCCAATTTTATTTTTTTCCCATCACGCTCGACAAAAGCAAAAATTTTTTCGCCAATAATTCCCTTTTTCAAAAAATTTTCAGGAATTTTTTCCGCCAAATTTTTTCCCAAAAACGCGATATCTTCGTTCAGGTTTTTTTCGAGAATTGTGTATTTTTCGTCATTTATCAAATATTGTAAATTCTCATCATTCAGAGAATGAGCGCTCGTGAGAATAAGATTTTCCGAAATTTTATAACCCATACTCTGAGAGAAAATTTTTCTATTATTTTTCCCAATAATTCTGACAATATTAGCTTCTTCAAGAATAGTATCACCAGTATTTTTTGAAGTACAAGACACGACAAAAAAGCTCAAAAAAATCACAAAAATGCTCCAAAAAATTTTTTTCATATCAATATTGTAGGCAAGTTTATAAAAAGTAAAGTTGATTTTTGAAAAAAATATATATAATTAATCTGTTTACTTTTTTATTATTTTTTTATGTCTGTTTTTAAAGAATTTAAGGCATTTGCCATGAAAGGAAATGTGATTGACCTCGCTGTCGGTGTGATTATCGGTGCTGCGTTTGGTAAAATCGTTACTTCTGTTGTGGAAGATCTCGTGATGCCAACGCTTGGTTGGATAATTGGGGATATTGATTTCTCAAACATGTATTATGTTTTTCCTGGTTCAAAGGCACAATATGGACTCACTCTTGCTGATGCTAAGGCTCAAGGTGCGGTACTTGCATACGGAAATTTCATCACAATCACACTTAATTTCCTCATCGTTGCGATTGCTATTTTCATCGTTGTAAAAGCGATCAATAAAGCAAAATCACAATTTGAAAAAGAAGAAGTAAAAGTTGAGGAAGCTCCAAAAGGCCCAACTCAAGAAGAACTTCTTGCTGAAATCCGTGATCTTTTGAAAAAATAAAAATTCCCGATTTCGGGATTTTTTATTGCGAAAAAAATTTTTTCTCTATAATATTTTTATGCAAAAAAATATTATTTACATTTTTGGCGACAATAGCGCTCTCATCGAGGAAGACAAAAATAATTTGGTGCGAATTTTTCGTGAAAAATATGGCACTGAAAGTGTGGAAATCTGTCCACTTGGTGATGGCGAAAATTTTCAAATATATCACGACAAAATCATGAGCGTGGGACTTTTTGAGAGTACGAGAATGTTTGTTTTTTCTGGTGGACGAGAGAAAAAATCTCGTTCCAAAAAGGAAAATAATGGATTTGAAATGATTCTTGAAAAAATTCTTCCAAATCTGAATGAAAGTGATTTTTTGCTTTTTTACAATCTCGGTGCGGGCGAGGAAAATCTCAAAAAATGGCTTGAAAAAAATGCCACTCCCCGAAAACGCAATATGTCTTGGATCGTATCAGAATGGGCTAAAAAATTTGAACTTCCAGAAAGTATTGCAAAAAAAATTCTCATACGATATCAAAACGCTGAAAAATTGCGAGATACTAGTGATAATAATCCTCTCATTGGCCATTCTATCAGTTCAACCATGGAACACATCAGCATTCTTTATCAAAATAACGAAAATATCACTGATGAAATTATTGCACAATTTTCACACGAATTTTCAGGAGATAAAATCTTTTCGTTTGTTGATGCAATCCTTGCAGAAAATATGGTCCGTGCACTGGATTTGAGAAAAAAAATTGGAGATCATCTCTGAAATCCGAATGAAATCAATTCCCTACTAAGCTCTCTCATTTGAATTTTACGAAAAAATCTCTATATCCTCACGCTTCGTGATCTTGGCACTACAAAATCACAAATCATTGAAAAACTCCCAGGAATTAGCACTTTTATGGTTGAAAAAGCTCTCCGTAGCCCTATTAAATCAAGAGATTTTGGAAAATTTTTCCAAAAAATTGAAAATATAAATATCGCTTACAGAAGCGGAAAATGAATGAAAAAAAATGTATTATGACAACTTTTAGAAATTGATACAGCCATTTTGGCATTGAAAAAATAATTTTTTCTGTATAATATCAGCACTTTTACTATTTTTAGAACTTTTATGAAAAAAATTCTCCTTCTTATCGCATCACTTTTTTTGGTGACAGCTTGTGGACAACAAGCAGCAGAAACAGAAACACAAACTGGAACAACCAATCAGACTGAAACTCAGACTGGAATGACAACAGGCGTTGGGACTGGCGCTGCTATCGAAAATGGTAGCCAAACAAGCCTATATTATATTTTGCGTGATACTAATGAAAATGGTGAAATCATCGATGGGAACATGGACGCGGAAGGAAAGCCAACTGGCGCACCGTTCACGATTACTGTAGGAGCTACTCCTGTAGTCGCTGGATTTGAAAAAGCACTCATTGGCATGCGTGCTGGCGAAACTAAAATGGTAAGTGTAGCACCAGAAGATGGATACGGAACTGGCAACATTACTCGCCAAGTATATTATGAAGATATTGCTCCAGTTTTCTCTGTAACTGAAAACAAAAGTCTTCTTGAAGGAAAAGCAACTCGTGAAATGAATGTGGCGGATGTCCAGCCAGATTTCATCAAACAATATGTTGATGGGAAAAAGGCGGGCGACACAATCACGGAAGAAGAAGGTACTATTGTAAAACTTGTTTCTCGTACCGATTCAACCATTACATTCGAATTCCTTAATACTCGCAGTCCATTTTACCAAAAAAGCCTCACTGTTGGATCAACAGAAACAACTGAAGGAATTACTTTTAAGGTAACAAAAATTGACGGAGATAAGGTAACTCTCGAGGTAACAAATTCAAAATCTCCATTTGCTGGAAAGGATTTTGTGGTTGGTGCAACAGCAGAATCTGAAGTTGATGGTAAAAAAATGAACTATAAAATCATTGCTATCGACGAAACAAGTGCACAAAAAACAGTAACACTTGAAGAAACAAACACACACCCTCTTGCCAACAAAACACTTCATTTTACTATCAAAGTTGATTCAGTAACTCCTCCGACAGCTCCTTCTGTTTTCAATTCAGTAGAAACAACGGAATCAACAGAAGTGTCAACGGGTACAACTACTAACTAATTTTCGATGGAAATCCATATTGTCTCACTTTTTCCTGAAAGTGTACGATGATATCTCGATTCAAGTATTATGAAACAAGCCCAAGAAAAAGGGCTTTTTCGCTATTATCTTCATAATCTGACGGATTGGAGTGTAAAAAATACGCGCCGTGTCGATGATAGGCCCTATGGTGGATGAGCAGGGACTGTTATTACAATTGAGCCAATGGCGAAATGTTTTCGAGAATTATTTAAAATATATGGGGAAATGCCAATTTTTTTCATGTCTCCAAAAGGAAAAATTTTGGAACAAGACGATTTTGATCATTTTTCGAAGATTCAAAAAATGATTATTTTGTGTGGGCATTATGAAGGTGTGGACGAAAGAATTTTTCAGCTTTTCCCTATCACAGAAATTTCCATTGGAAAATATGTACTCTCAAGTGGCGAACTAGCCAGCATGGTTTTTATTGATGGAATCGTCCGACTTGTGGACGGTGTGCTTTCCAAAGAATCATTAGCCGAAGAAAGTTTCAGTCCAAATTTGTGATGAAAAAAAGAATATCCACAATATTCACGCCCACAAATTTTTGAGGGAATCTCTGTGCCGGAAGTTTTATTATCATGAGACCATAATGCTATTCAAGACTGGAAAAAATTATCCACCTCCTAAGGAAGTGGATAATTTTTTCCGTTAATCTGCATTTGTTTTTTGGCGATTTGCAACATTGCAACAGTTGCTACTCCCGAATTTTGGGAGATTTTTTTAATTTCTGCCTCATATGTTGGCGATTTTAGGAGAATACCTCGCAATTGATTAACAAGGATGATATCCGAAAAATTCATCTGCACTGATGAGGTTTTGATTTGTAAGTCAGAAATCGTATTTTTGGAAGAATTGAATTCAAAAGAAATTAAATTATTTCCGTATTGCGTTTGAATTGCGTACTCGCCCGACTTTTTTACACTCACAGCATTTGCATCAATATTGATACCAACAAGCGTACTCAAAAGTTTCGAAATTTGCATTTTTTGAGCATTATCGTTCGTAGTGTTTTGATTTGGATTTTGCGTTTGTGTTGTAGAAATATTTTGTATGGTGGAAATGTTTTGTCATTTTCGTTCCAAATTTTTTGTCTGTGTATTGTATTTTGGCAATGCAGTTGCGATATCAGCGATATACGGACTTTCCTGATACTGACGATATCCAGAGGAATCGACCATTTCTACAAATCATTTCAATTGTGCTAAATCTTTTTCAATATCATTTCGTGTTTGAAGCGCATTTTTATCCTGAGAATTTTTAATTTTTTTCTCAAAAATTTCAGACATAATCGTATGAATTTGCGAAATATTCGCTACAATTTCTTTGTGATTATAGCTCGATAATTCTGGAACGCCACGATTTACAAAACTATTTGACAAATGAATTTCTCCATCTTCAATCGTTGTATAGGTTTGATACAGAGAATTCACCAACAAATGCAACATTGGCTCATAAAAGGCTTCAGAAAGCGCGCCTTGTGCATTAGTGATTTGCTGAGAATTCGTTAAGCCGCCAACATATCGCTGTGTTGAGCTAAAAATCGTTGTATAAATTCGATACAAAGCATCTCTTTCAAGCGTCGTTCGACTCAATAGCATCGTCTCAAAAATATTTTTTCCGAGCGACATACGCTGAGACTGTGCATCAGTCTGGGCTGTCTGAGCATTTTTTGCAAGCATCGGATTTTGCACATCCGGCATCATTCGCAAAATCAAGAACGAATAAAGCGAAATGTCAAAATAATCACTTACCAAAATTTCTCTCTGAGACTGCGTTACCGTGTTATTTAAAATCCCAATAACATCAATTCCCATCTGATTATTCGACATTTTGTCTTCCAACAAATTTTTTGAAAAAATATTGGAAAGCACTTGGAACATTTTTCCTTTTCCGGTCGTTGGATTGATATTCAAAATATCAGCCGCTTCGTCGTACAACTTTTGATAATGCGAATTTTCGGTATTTTCACCCATAAATAAAGCAAAACGCCCATCTATGAGAAATTGTTCAATCATTTCTCGAGCTGTATTATTCTTGGAAAAAGCTTCAGTTTTTTCGAGAATTTCCTGGGTTTTGGCACGAAATTCTTCTACATCAATTTCTTCATTCACCGCACGAGAAAAAATAATTTGCAATTCTCCAAGCAAACGATGCATTTTTTTAGTCGGATTCACAATATCAGCCGTATCAGATCCGAAATTATTTTTACTATTGGTAACATAATTTTTCAAAGAATCCACGGTTTGAACACGATCCATTGATGCAGCTCTCAAAAAATCAAACAGTGCGCTCGTCTTTTTTTGACTCGCTAAAACAAACGGCAGAATGCGATCTTTATCAGAATTTTGTACTTCAATTCGAGGATTGATAAATGAAATCGCTGTATTTTTGTCACTTCCCTGCTGAACTTGAATAATTCTGAGCAAATCAGCATCTTTCATATCTTTATTGAGCAACGGATCAAAACGGAAATACATTCCCGGAAACAAAATCATTTTTGTTTTTTCCTCACCCTGATCAAGAAAAGCCAATTCGGCTACCATATCGGTCGAATACAGCGTGATTGTTCCGTCGTTTTCATGCGACAAATACATACTTCCGCTCGTAATCTGCGTCAGACGAAATGTTTTTTCAAAATCCGAAAGCGTATACAGCTCAAAGGGATCATACCAAGAAAAAATCCCGCTCATTTTTCCAATGGAAAGATTTTTATCGTCGCGTTTTATCATTTCACGATAATCAAAATTATCGGAGTTTGCAAGAAAAAATCCTGATGCCAATCGTCCAAAATCAGCTGAAAAAATTTCATCCTGCATAAGTGTTTTTGCAAGAATCGGTGAATATAACACGGAGCCTGTCTCCGTGATGCTCGGAATCGAAAAAAGAATTTCTATCGGATTATTCATTTTTTGATCTTCCTTGGCGATTCAAGAATTTATACCAAATGACGTCAAAACAAGGAATGTGGTCACCATTCCAGCCATCACTAATATGAAAATGTAGCGCAAAAAGTTTTTCATAATTACGATATTATAGTCACAGAATATCATAATTTTTTTGAAAATGCAAATCTACGAACCACAATGTTTTCGAAAATCTTCACGGATTTTTTGATAAATGTCAAGACGATTTTCGAGTAAAATTCCCATTTCGCGATTATTGTCAAGCGAATTAGTAGTAAAATTTTCACTTCCCAAAAATATTTTCCCATCATCACGCAGCATAATTTTTGCGTGCAAATATGGTTCTAGAGCTAAAGTCCAATCTAGCCCCGATTTTTCAAATACAGCGCGATTCCCTTCGTTATCAGCCGTACAAACAATTACTTTTTTACCATTTTCATTGAGTTTTTGAAGTGCATGGATGATATCTGAATCCGTCACCGTCTGTACATACACAAGAATTTCATCCTTCGTTTCGCTGATAAATTTTGTGATTTGATGGCGAGAATTGAGCGGAGATATCACGATTTGCGGCGGAATTTCTGAAATTTGAGAAAATCATTTGTGTGCAAAATCAGCCTGAAAAATTTTTTCCAAAAATTGGCGCGTCGATTCATCAGAATCTCGATAAATATATTCGCGATTTTTGTCAAAAAATGAGCGCGTCCAATTTCCAGTGCTAATATAATAATCATCATCGATAAGCCAAAATTTCGCATGTGTAAAAACATAACGATTATTATCTGTATATTTGACAGGGATATGATTTTCGCGGAAAAATTTACGAGTTTGGTTATTAATTGCGGGTGTGCCGTACACATTTCATTCAAGCAAAGCCTGAACATCTACGCCCCGATTTTTTGCATCTACAAGAGCCTGGAAAATTTTTTCATTTTTTGTAAATGTATATATCTCAATCCAAATCCGATTTTTTGCTGATTCTATGGCGGAAATCAAAAAATCCTCACCTCATTTTCGCGGAAAAGAAATAATTTCGCCCGCTGAGGCAAAATCCCCACTCCCAACATTTTCGCGTCCTTCAATATTTCGCTGACCATAAAAATGCTCGTCATATTCCTTCGTGCAGGAAAAAAGAAGACAAGCACACAACACCACAAAAATGATTCGAAAAAAATTTTTCATACTATGATTCCTCCTCTGATGATTCTGAATTTCCACCAATTTCGTGAAATTCTACACGATAACTAGAATCATCTTTTTTTCGATAAAATCCAACTCTCGAAAGATTGTAAACAAGCGAAAGCACCACCGCAGAAACGAGATTTGAGAAAAATATTTTATAAATCATCAGTACAACTCCAAGCGGAATAATAATATTTTGGTGGGTAATAATGAACTTAAAAAGACTTGAAAATCGAATCGTTTGCTGATAATAACCCCAGTCACGAATCCACACAAATACGGTTCCAACTTGGAAAATATATGTCTGCTCAATCATATAAACAAGCACTGAGGCAAGTCCAATAATCAAGAAAAAACTCACAAATAAGAATTGTAATGTGTACAAAATAGGGTTTGTCGTCTCAGAAATCACGAGACCACCGTGCATTGGAAAAATAACTGCCAAAATAAAAACAAGGTATACCGCCACAGAAATAATGAAAACGGACATTCCAAAAGGAAGCATGCCGCCAGCAGTTCATAAGTCTGTATTTTTAAGCAACAACACGGAAAGCAAAATATAGACACCTAGCCCCACAATCGCACCAAATCCCACCTCAAAAAGCCTTCGAAGTGGGACAAAGTAATACAATAAAAAAACACCAAAAAAAGCACCAAGAAAGAAAAAAACATCAAATGGTGTAACTCGAAATGTGTTGGCAAGCGCGATAATGAGTTGCATAACTCGATTTTATGAAAAAAATCTATAAAATCAAGATAATTTTTAAAAAGTTTTATGCGTATAATGCTGTCAAATAAGCAATTGCAAGAGCATCAGCCGCATCATCTGGTTTTGGAATTTCTTGAAGTCAACAAATCATAGTGACCGCGCGCTGAATTTGAGGTTTTTTCGCATTTCCACTTCCCGTAATCCCCTGTTTCACCTGCAATGGTGTATATTCTTGAAAAATAATTCCACGAGACGCAAGTGTATACAAAATAACACCTCTCGCATGCGCCACATCAATTCCATTGGTCACATTCCGTACAAAAAATAGTTTCTCAACCCCAGCAAGTGTTGGTTGATATAAATCAATCAGTTCATTCAAATCCGCGGAAATAAGCAATAATTTTTCTGACAAAGAAATTTTTGGAGGTGTCGAAATCACGCCATATTCGAGAACGCGAATTTTTTTATTTTCCTTTTCCAGAAAAGAAAAACCCACCGTCGTAGTTCCTGGATCAATTCACAAAATAATCATATTTTAAAAATATTGAGCAAAAATAGAATCAATACTCTCAGATCCTCATTTTGAAGCAATTTTCTGAAAATCTGCAAAGCCATGTTTTTCAAAAAAATGAGGCACCAAAGTATGTGCAAAAATATATGTTGCCGTATAAAATGGTGAATACATAATATGCTGATAGCTCAAAAAATCAAATAATGAAGAAAATTTTTCTCAAATACATTTTCTAAAATCATCCGTAGTTTGAATTTTTCATGTTTCAATATTTGCATGTATTTTTTTCTCCATGTCAAAAATTTCCCTTGAATACGATAATATATCACCTTTTTGTTTAAAATATGAAAAATCATACTTTTTATACTTTTGATTTATTAGGAATTTTTCAAGAATTTTCTCAAAAAATACAGCACAAAATTCTCATAAAAATGGCGAAGCGGAAAAATGAAAAGCAGAATAGTGTTGTGATTTTTGTAATTGATATGCATGACCAAGTTCATGAATAAGAGTAAAAATATCATCAATTTTTCATGAAAATGGAACATATACATAGGCCGAAAATCAGAGAGCACCAGTAGTAAAGGCTTGAGACTGTTGTTTTTTTGCTTGATCTATAAAAATTTTTCAACTACACAAAAGATTTTCCAAAAATCTTCACAGTGACGGATGATATCAACGGAGAGCTTTATAAATAATATCGAATGTATCATTTAAGAAAAATTCGGTATCATTCATTCAGAAGTGATTTTTTTCCTCTCAAAGAGAAATATTATCTGATTGGCGAACAATCTGATTAAAAAATCCTGGAGAAATCATGTATTCATCGCATTGCTGTTCAACACAATTCTGATATCACAAAATTTTTACATTCTGTACTCGTAATTGAGTCAAAGAAAAATAGATGTTCAATGCAGATTCTGCAAAAGAATTCTTATCAAGTTCAGCTCCATCAAAACGATTCTGTATATTTACATATTCTTGAATTTTTGCTTGTATTTGCAAAGCATTTTGAAAAAATGTTTTTGAAACAAAACTATTTTTTCGGCGGCGTTTTTGTGAAATTCATTGTAAAATAGCAAATCGAAATTTCTCAAATTCAGGTTCTTGTACAAGAATTTCTAAATTTTTATAAAAATCTTCCCTGCACTCGTCAACTATTTTTTCAAATTTCTGAAAAAAATCTGACATAAGCATGTTAAGTTTTTTGAGATATTCTTGACCTTGTGAGGAAATATCTAAAAAATTTTTATAGAAAATAAAATATTTTATCTTTTCAGCAAGCTTAGAAATTTCCTCATTTTCTTCATAAAATCGTAATAATTTTTCAGAAGTATGGAAAGTATGGAAAGTATGTTTATATTTTTTTATGAAATTTTGTGATAGATTTTGCAATAATAAAAAATCCTGATGAAAATTTATATCATCAAATCATGAATAAAATTCATCAAGATTCCATGAGGATGTTAATTCTGAGTGATGCATCCGCCTTCCAGCTTTAAAAATTTAATCAATACTTCTCGTGTTGCGAGAATATCTCCACGAGCTGTATGTGCTTGATATTCAGAAACTCCAAGATACTCCGCAAGACCACCAGTTTTTGAGAGACTTGTTGATTTGTGTGGAACTTCCTGATCATGATAGCGTGCAACCGCATTACGAACATTCGCAATGGATTTGGTATCAATAATATCGTTCCCGAGTTTCAAATATACTGAATTTCGGCGTGCATGATGAAATACTGAAGCCAAGAATGACAAATCAGCAGTTACATATTGCCCAACAATAATAGGTTTTTCATCATTTGGAAAATAAGCAGCCAAAAATTGTACAAAAAATTCCGTAAACTCTTCATAACTTTTCCCGTGAGCAATTCTTTCGAGCGTAAAACCATTATATTTGAGTGCTTCTTGATCAATAATAATGCTAGGCGGTGGACACAAATCCATAAAAAACTCTCCAATAATCTCAAATTTATCATCCATCACCATCATTCCTACCTCAATAACCCCATGTTGAAAAGGATTCAGGCCAGTCATTTCCAAATCCATAATTAAATATCTTCAAATTTTTTGTTGCTTTTCCATTGATAACAAATAAAATAATCTGGCTCATTTTAACACAATATAGTTTCTTGTCAAAATAAAATTATGCCAAAGCCTTTTCAAATTCATGATCCGTACTTTATTAAAGCCAAAAAAATGGGATATCGCGCCCGCAGCGCGTTCAAACTTTTGGAACTTCAAGAGCGATATAATCTTATCAAGCCAAATATGAATGTGCTTGATGTTGGTGCGGCGCCAGGGAGTTTTTTACAGGTGATTGCAAAAATCGTTGGACAAAAAGGAAAAGTAGTCGGAATTGACATTAAAAAAATCGACCCAAATTTTGGCTATCCAAACATTTTTTTACTTCAAGAAAGTATTTTTGAATACGAAAAAATTTGTGATTTTTTGAAAAATATTGGAATTGAAAATAAAAATCCTGATGAAAATCCTCAATTTGATCTCATTACTTCAGATATCGCACCCGCGACAACAGGTATGACTGGGGTGGATCAGTACAAGTCAGTAGAACTCAATCTAGCGATTTTGGATGTTGCTAAAGTTTTTCTCAAAAAAGATGCTACGCTCATGCTCAAGGTTTTTGTTGGAGAAGATGTCAACGATCTCATCGGACCAATTAAACAACATTTTAAAAAATTATCACGATTCAAGCCAAAAGCGTGTCGTGATCGTAGTTTTGAGGAATATTTTATTTGCCAAGGAAAAAAATAATATGCTTATTTCGCTGAAAAATATCGGCTTTTCTTATTATTATCCCCTTTTTGAAAAAATTTCAGAAACACTTGAAATTGGGGATTTTTTGACCATCTATGGACCTTCCGGAGTAGGAAAATCTACACTTTTAGAAATTATTGGAAATATTCGCAAACCATCGAATGGCACAATTATTTTTGACCCTTCCCTTACTGATAGACAGAAAAATTTTGGATACAGTTTTGTGGGTGGGCCATTCTTTGAAGAAATGAGTGTTCGCGAAAATATTTTATTTCTCGAATTTTTTACAGCAATAACGATTGATCGAGATTTTTATGAAGAATTATTAGACATCTTTGAAATCAAATCACTCGAAAATCATAGCGTAAAAAATCTTTCTGCGGGTCAACGAGAACGCGTAAATATGGTTCGAGCATTTGTTCATAAGCCAAAAATTGTCATTCTCGACGAGCCCGGAAGCAATCTTGATGCGCGACTTTTTGAAAAAATTTTTCAATTTTTAAAAAATCAAAAAAATAGTGCGATTTGTATTGCGACGCATCACCACGAATACAGAGAAATTGCCACTAAAATTATCACTTTACAACCACTTTCCTAATGTTTTCGTTTTTTTTCAAACATATTTTTAAACATTTTTTTCGAAGTATTGCCATCGTATTCAGTATTTTTTTTGTTTTTTTGATCGGAATTTTTGGGATTTATGCGTACCAAAATACGCAAGCAGTTATCAAGCATTTTTCGTATTTGGGAAATAATCCAAATCGACTAACCATTTCGGCGGATACAAATATTCTTAATATTTTTAGTAAAGAAGAGGGCTTGCCAGAGGGAAAAATTCAAGAAATTGAGCAAGATAAAAATCTCGAAAATATTCAAATTTTTCGTTTGGTACAAATTCCTGTCAGCGCCAAATTTTGATTTTTTTCTTTTGCACTTGAAAGCGATATTCCAGTTTTTTCTGTCACAGATAGCGCTTTGGAAAGCAAAAAATCAATAATTCCTGTAGGAATGTCGCGAACGATGGTCGATCTTTACAACACGCAATTTGCAGGGAGTTCAAAATTTTTCCCACAAATGTCGGCAGAATTCTTACTTGGACAAAAAATCGAATTTACTTTTGGAAAATCCAAAATTTTTAATTCTACCAATAATATCGCAGCGCCAATTACTGGAACACTCTCCGCGATTAGCAACGATTTTCCAGGATTTGGAATTGTTCTTCCTGAGTCAATTGTCAAGCAAAAACTCGAAGAAATTGGTTTTTCTCTGGGTGCTCCATATAAAATCGTGGCATATATGAAAAATCCTGATTTACGCGATACGATCGTTCAGAGCCACCCTGGTCTCAATATTCGTTTTTCAATGGACGATATCAAAAAAACGGAAGAAAAAATCATGATTGCGGGTGTGATTTTGTGAGGAATTGGAAGTTTTCTTGCAGGAATGTTTGTGGTTTTTTTCTGTTTTTTGCTCTTCTGATATTTTCGTGAACGAAAAAGTTATTTTCAGATGACTTCACTTTTTGGCTTAAAATCAATAAAATCATATATTCTCACCATTGGAGAACCACTATTTTTCTCGTTTTTTGGAATTATTTTTGGAATTTTGGCGAGCGCTTTCTTTATGCAAAATATTCATCCAAAAATTCTGCAAATCATTCAAGAAAAATGAATTTTTTTCGCTCACCAAAGCCTTTCAATTTGAGAAATTATATCATTCGGATTTTTAAATTTATCACTATTTTTTGTGCTCGTTTTGATTTTGGATTGGAAAATTCGAAAAAAATACGAAAAATAAGCAAAAAAACTTTTCATTTTTAAATTTTCTATATAATATTCGTATTCTTTATTTTTAATATGACAATTCTTTCATCTGACATTCGTAGCAAATATCTCGAATTCTTTAAAACAAAAAATCACGCAATCATCCCTTCTGCGCCGCTCGTGCCAGAAAATGATCCATCTGTACTTTTTAATACTGCCGGGATGCAGCCACTCGTTCCCTATCTACTTGGTGAGCGACATCCACTCGGGAAACGCCTTGCCGATGTACAAAAATGTGTACGAACTGGTGATATCGATGATGTTGGTGATGACACGCATCTAACATTCTTTGAAATGCTTGGAAACTGGTCATTGGGCGATTATTTTAAGGAGGAATCTATCGCTATGAGTTGGGAATTTTTGACAAGCCCAGAGTGGCTGGGACTTGATCCTGATATGATTTCTGTAACCGTATTTGAGGGCGATGAAAATGCACCTCGTGATGAAGAATCTGCAGAAATCTGGAAAAAAATTGGCGTTCCAGAACATAAAATTGCCTATCTACCAGCAGAAGATAACTGGTGGGCAGCTGGACCAACAGGACCGTGCGGACCAGATAGTGAAATTTTCTATTGGATGGGTGAAGGCAAGCCTCCAATGAATTCCAACAAAGGAACTGACCCAGATAACTGGATGGAAATCTGGAATAACGTATTCATGCAGTACAATCGAGTGGACGAAAAAACTCTCGTGGAGCTCCCAGCAAAGTGTGTAGATACTGGTATGGGTATCGAGCGATGTACTGTAACTCTCAACAAATTGAAATCTGTATATGAGACTGATCTCTTTGTTCCATCACTCACGAAAATTCGTGAGATGGTCGGAGATGAAAATTATTCCGAAAAATCGGCACGAATCATTGCTGATCATATTCGTTCAGCAACTCACATGATTTCTGATGGTGTAGTACCAAAAAATATTGATCAAGGATATATTTTACGTCGCCTGATTCGTCGTGCCATTCGTGAAGCTCATAAAATGGGATTTGAAGGCATGTTTACGAATGAAATTGCGAAAATTTATATTTCTCAATTTGAGGACATCTATCCATCAATCAAGGAAAATTCTGAAAAAATCCTCACAGAACTTACAAACGAAGAAAATCGCTTCGCCAAGACACTCAAGGATGGAATTAAAGAATTTGAAAAAATTGTTCGCGGATTTGATATTGCCTTTGAAAAAACTGGAAATCGCCCAACACAGATTGCCGGAACACGCGCTTTTACACTTTTTGATACATATGGCTTCCCCCTTGAGATGACCGTAGAGCTTGCGAAGGAGAAAGGCCTGACAGTTGATATTGACGGATTCAATAAAGCATTTGAGGCGCATCAAGAAAAATCTCGAACTGCTGCTGCTGGAAAATTTAAAGGTGGACTGGGCGACAATTCTGCCGAAACGGTAGCACTTCACTCAGCTTGTCACCTTATGCTCGCGGGACTACGAGAAATTCTAGGTGAACACGTACATCAAGCAGGTTCTAATATCACACCAGAGCGCCTCAGATTTGACTTTACACACCCTGAAAAAATGACCGATGAACAAAAAAAGGCAGTTGAAGAATATGTAAATAACGCCATCCAAAAGGGATTTGCTACAAGCATTTCACAAATGCCAAAAGAGGAAGCTAAAGCCCAAGGTGTTGAGGGAAGTTTCTGGGAAAAATATCCAGATACTGTAAAAGTATATACTATGGCAGGTACTGATGGAACTATCTATTCTCGTGAACTTTGTTGAGGACCTCATGTTGAAAATTCTCAAGATATGGGAACATTCAAAATTATAAAAGAAGAAGCCTCATCAGCAGGTGTTCGTCGTATCAAAGCAACACTCACAAAATAAAAAACTCCAATTGGAGTTTTTTATTTCAGCTTTTATTGACAAAATTTTTAAAATATTTTATAATCTAACCAATTAACGAAAAAAATAATGACGAATTCACCAAAAAATGAATCAAAATCAGGGAACCTCAAAACAATTATCACTGGAGGTATTTTGGTTGGAGCGCTTGCTGTAGGATGAAAGATGTATCTCAAATCTCAATCAGAAGAAATATGTACCGACAATCAATATCGCATTTTACGGGTACTTACTGATTGTGATAAACCGGAAAAAGTCCCGCATTTTCCGGTTTCTGATCAAGGAATTTTACTTTCAAAAGATCCAGAAATTGCCCAAATCCAAAAAACATACGGAATTAATCATCGCAATGTTCATGTATCCAAGGCTGACCAAAGAAACACAAATCATACACAAAAGGCTCGCCAGAGGCATTTTTTGGAATCATCAAAATGAAAAACGCAAATTGATGAAGTATTTTATAATCGAAAAAATCCCAAAGGCTGGCTTGTGGATATTTATCAAAAACAGGGATGAAAATACGATATCTCAAATGATTTGATTACAAAAAAACAAACATTAGTAACGCGAGATACCGCACAAATAATAGATACGATTTGATCGAAATTTTGGGAAAATACGAATAGCAAAATGCACATCACCAATATTCGCGAACTCAATCTCAAAAACTATCCAAAAATAATGACAATGCCTGCCTTTCAAATCAGTAAAACGCATATTATTGATAAAAATGGCTCCAGGCAATCAATGAGGGGCAAACAATTGCAAATTCTCAAAGAAATTCTTGTGCAAGCTGATGTTGAAAATACAATTATTTTTCTGGAAGATGAAAAAAATCTTTCTGTGTATGTCACATATGTGAGCCAACCCATCAAACAGGCCTTCCCAAAAATGAATGCGATTGACAAGGATTTTATAAGAACGCCTCACGAACAACGCGCGCCGATTTCAGCTTATCTGGATCAACGCGGACTTCCGGAGTCTTCGAAAATTATTTTGAGTGATATTTTTGCTAAGGCGCAAATTGACTATAGTAAATTTTCCTCATCTCAAAGGCGTGTCATAGAGCAAAATGTTATATATTTTATGAAATATGTGCTGCATATTGAGAGTAGCGACGGACAATATGTCAATAATAAAAATTCGACCGCGACATGACCTTTTCAGATTTTGGATGGACACGACAAAAAAACTGGAGCACGCGTAGCGGCATATCGAGGGACCAATCATTTTACGACGTATGAAGTATATCAGCGAACATATATGAAATACGCCAATAATAGTAAAATGCCAGATCCGAAAGTTGGAGGGCATCCAGATTTTATCACTCAGGCATACAATTCCAAAGGAAAAATCAGTCCAAATGAACTCAATCAAGAACAAAATATCAATCTTTTTTTGGTAGGAACTTTTTTGGGTGATGACAAAACAAATGCCGAACTCCTTATGAAAGTTGCCTTGCTTGGTGATACTAATGCGGTCGAAACACTCTATCGTAAACATCATACCAACCCAGATCCCTCCACAGAAGCTATGATCAAAAAAACAAACCTGAAATTCGGAAATCATTTTCAAAAAGTTTTATAAAAACTTGAAGAAAATGATTTTTTCATTACAATCCATTTTTTAAAATTTTTTATGAAACAAACGAAAATTATTGCCACCATTGGCCCAGCAAGCGAATCACCAGAAATTCTTGAAAAACTCTATCAGGCAGGTGCAAACATCGCACGCATCAATTGTTCTCATTTTGATGAGGAAGAGTTTTTACGAAAAGTAAACACTATCACGGAACTCAACAACTCAGGAAAAACCAATTTTTCCATCATGCTCGACACGAAAGGCCCAGAAATCCGAACTACTCTCATGGATAATCCGCTTGAAGTAAAGGCTGGCGATACAGTGATCGTAACAATTCCAGAATTTGCTGACAAATTTGAGAAGCGCCTTGTTTCGGACTACCCATACACTATTATGGATGAGCAAGTTGGTAATCTCATCGATGTGGACTGTGGGCTTTTGTCACTCAGCATTCAGGAAAAAAATTCTGATCACCTGGTCTGTTATGCACACCACAGCTACACGATTAAAAGTCGGCGCCATATCAATCTTCCCGGAATTACGCTCAAATTCCCTGGTTTGACAGATATTGACAAATATCATATTCAGTTTGGAATCGAAAATGGAATTCACTTGGTGGCAATGAGTTTTGTGCGTGATAAATCACACATTCAGGAATATCGAGCTTTTTTGCACGAAATTAATGCTCCAAAAATTCCTGTTATCGCCAAAATTGAAACACTCGATGCAGTGGAAAAAGTTGATGAAATTATCATGGAGGCAGACGGAATCATGGTGGCTCGCGGAGATTTGGGCGCACAAGTACCAATGGAACAACTTCCTTCCGTTCAGGAAATGATTGTAAAAAAATGTTTGCTCGCCGGAAAACCAGTGATTGTAGCAACAAATATGCTCGAATCAATGATTGATAACCCAACACCCACTCGTGCGGAACTCACAGATGTTCACAATGCTGTGAAGCAAAGTGCCGATGCAACGATGCTTTCTGGCGAATCTGCGATTGGAAAATATCCTGTTGAAGCTGTGACAATGATGCGAAAAATTATTACATACACAGAAGAAACAACTGATAATTCTCATCAACATTTTGTACGAACAATTGGAATTGACGAAAACAAAAAAGAAGTAATTCGCATGAGTCTCTACTTGGCTGATAAAATTGACGCCAAAGCAATTGTAGTGTTTACACATACGGGATTTATGGGAAAAACAGCGGCCGCACTTCGCCCTGAACAGCCCGTATACGCATTTACTTTTTCTGATGCAACGGTGAAAAATCTCGCACTTCATTATGGTGTGAATCCTATTTTGATTGAAGAAAGCAACAATGCTCAGCATCTTGAAATCGCAAAAAATTATCTTTTGGAAAAATTTATTTTAAAAAAAGGCGACACGATTGTAGTTTTGATTGATGGAAATGCTAATCAAGAATCCGCGCCAGAAATGAAAGTTGTAACACTCTAAAAAATCCCCTATTTGGGGATTTTATTTTTTTCTTTTTCAAGATTTTTTTTATTTCTTCTCTTCTGTAAATGTTATTTTATTTCCATCTGGATCAAGAATTGTAGCACAAAATACAAATCCATAATCCATTATTTCTCAAACTTCAATTCATAAAGATTTTAATTTTTCTCTATATTCAACTAAATTTTCTACTCAAATAATAACATCAGCTGTTTGAATATTTTCTCCAGCTCAAACACCAATCAAAGCATTTGGCATTATTTCCCATTCTGCAAGGTCTTCCATAGGCATTGCACTTGGCTCTCAAAGCCATTTTTTATACCATTCTAGCGATTTTTCAAAATTAGAAACAGTAATTCCAGTTGTAATATTTGTAAATTTTTTCATTTTTTACATTTTAAAGAATCATATTTTTAGTATAGTTTATTTTCTCATAAAATCGATTTTTTTAGAAAATTTCTAGTTCTTTTGAAAGCTCTTCTTTCCTCTCGATTGGAACTATATTTTCTGTAACTCAAATTTGTTTCATTTCAGAAAAAATTTTCTCAAAATCCATGTCTTTAAATTAAAGTATATCTTCAAAATTATATTCAAAAGTAGAAAAAAATGGACATAAAAAATCTCCCACTTTCGGAGAGATTTGGAGAATTATTTCAATTCAACAGAAGCACCAGCAGCTTCAAGATCAGCCTTGATTTTTTCTGCTTCTTCTTTTTTAACATCTTTTTTAAGTTCTCCACCGTTGTCAGCAAGAGCTTTCGCTTCACCAAGTCCAAGACCTGTAAGTTCGCGGATAACCTTAATAACAGCGATTTTCTGAGCACCTGCAGATGTAAGCATAACAGTGAATGAAGATTTTTCTTCATCATCACCACCAGCGGCAGCACCACCAGCTACTACAGCAACTGGAGCAGCAGCAGAAACACCAAATTTTTCTTCCATAGCAGAAACGAGATCTGCAAGTTCTACGATAGTTAGACCTTCTACGAGTTCCATAACTTTTGTAGCGTTTGCTGAAAGTTCAGACATAATTTTAAAAGTTAGAAATAAATACATTTAAGAGATTTTCATCTCGTGCCTGCCCACCGGAGTGAGCAGAATACGAAAAGAAAATTATTCAGCTTTTTCTTCAGCTGGAGTTTCTTCTGCAGTTACAGGAACTTCCAAATCCTTCACAGTAGAAAGATTTTTTGCTTCCAAATCTTTTTTTGCCGCATCGAAGAAACGAGCCAAAGAAGAAAGTGGAGCCATCATTGAGCCAAGAAGTTTTGCAAGAAGTACTTCGCGAGAAGGAAGAGACGCAATCTTGCGGATTGAATCAGCGTCAACAATTTTTTCCTCAAAGTAACCACCAACGAAGGTAAGTTTTTGAGCCTTTTTCCAGTCTTTCTGGCTTGCGTATTTATTTACTACACCAAGTGGAGTAATCGCATCTTCTTTTGCGATCACCATAGCAACCTGACCAGGAAGAGTTTCAATATCAAGATCAAGACCAAATACATTTTTGAAAGCGATACGAATCAAAGTTTTTTTCGCTGTCAAGTAGATTGCATTGTGAGGAATCAAATCGCGTTTAATAGCTGTTACTTCCGCTACTGTGATTTTTGTGTTAGAAGTGAAACCAACTGATTTTGCTTCCTTCAAGTGTGCTTCAAGTTGAGCCAATTGTTCAACTTTTCGTGCTTTTGAAACTGCCATAATAAAATTTTTAAAGAAATATTTCGGATAGATAGCGCAAAAATAAAAAACTCGCACTATCGTACGAACAAAATAGAAGCCTCCGAATGAGCCATAACTATTTGTCCATCTCGGCAGGAATTTGAAAGCTATTGCTTCCCTGCTGTCTACGATAGAATGACTGTATTATATAGAAAAAAAATATTTGTCAAATTTTTTAATGGGATTTTTTCAAAAAATGAAAAGTTGCACCAAAAAAATTCGAACGAATCAGCGATTCAAAAACAAAATAACACAAAAAACCAAAAACACTCCCCAAGACTCCGAAAAAAATATTATCTAAAATAAAATGTTGTCCCCACGAAAATCCAGTTTGCTCCCACATCATCATATTGCGTCAAAAGCGCAAAAATTCAATCAAAACAGGAAAAAGAATCGCTCCGACAAACCCGAGAAACGGTATTTTTCGAAGCCATGCAAATATTAAAAATCCCGCTGGAATGTAAATGACTGCGCGCCCAAGAATTTGAAAGAATACAACGGAAATATCCTTCCAAGCAATATAAAATCGCATGGTTTCAAATAATTCCCATTGCATGGTAGGTGCAGTGGTCATATGCAAGCCATTATAAAGCGGAAACTTAATAATAATGATAGAAAGAAGATACAACGCACTACTTAGCCCAAGAACAGAACTGGCCGTAATGCGTTTTTGCCACCACAAAAATAACACAATAATTTCAATAATTCCCACCACAAAAAGCACCAATACATGAGATTCAAAAATCATACTCGCAATATTAAAGATTAAAATCGCACACTCTCATCTTATTGTTTGTTGAATTTTTGTCAAAAGAAAATTTGAAAAATATTTACTATAAAAATAGTAATAAAATAATCTCAAAAATGTATTTGATTTTTCTTGGTTTTTTCATATAATTTAGCGAAAAAATTATTATGAATAAAACTATTTTTATCCTTTCTGGGCCGGCAGGCGTTGGAAAAACCACAATTTGGCACAAAATTGAACATCGAGTGCCTCACATTGCCAAAATTATTACCGCAACTTCTCGCGATATTCGTCCTGGCGAAACGAATGGCGTAGACTATCATTTTTTGTCTCGTACTGATTTTGAAGCAAAAATCGCGGCATGAGATTTTATCGAATATGCGACCGTTCATACAAATCTCTATGGATCCACTTTTTCTGAATTGGATCGAATTTTGAGTAAAAATAAAAATCCTCTCTACATCATCGAGCCACAAGGGATGGTCTACATTAAGCCAGTTTTGGAGAAAAAATGATACAAGGTAAAAACAATTTTTCTCTTGCCGCCATCTATCGATGAACTCAAAAAACGCCTCTCATCTCGCGGAACTGAGACGCCTGAACAATACGAAATTCGTCTCAACACAGCGCTTGAAGAACTTCAACAGAAGGATTTTTACGACATTCAAATTCTCAACGACGACCTAGAAATAGCACAAAATCATCTCGTTAAGATTTTTTCTGACAATGTATAAAAATCCCTATCATTTCACACAAAATCTTGGAAATAACGCGCTTTCGTACGAAGTGCGTGCGAAAATTCTTTGAAAAAATCCGTCTCTCATCATTCCGAAGCGGATTTTTTGAACGATTGACGATGTGGTCATTTCTGAGAAAAATATGGTTTTTGAAGAAGTGGAAAATGGTAAACTCAAATCCTGTTTTGGGCTCGAAAATTTTGTCAACATTTCCCTTCCCGATCTTCCTGAAATCGTCGTTTTTGACAATCATAATCATGCACTTTTTTTCTGGTGTGAAGCCATTCAATGAGGGATTTTGGAACCAAATTTTGAGCTCATTCATATCGACGAACACTCAGATTTGTGGGAAAATGAAAATATTTTTGATCCCAAGGAGATGAAAAACCTCGAATATGCGTGGGATTTTACGAATTTTTCGTGCAATGTCGGAAATTACATCGTCCCAGCGCAGCGTGCGGGCATCGTCGGAAAAATGATTCGCATCGAAAATGAATTTCAACTTGACGAAAATCTTGATTATACGCCAGCCAAAAATAGCGTTCTCAATCTGGATCTGGATTTTTTCTCGCCCGATCTGAGTCATATCGACGATAATAAAAAAATTGCCTGTATCAAAAATTTGCTAAAAAAAGTGAAATATGTTACAATCTGTACCAGTCCTTATTTTATCGAACAATGACGCGCTCTCACAATTCTTCATCGAATCATAACCGAAATTACAACCGAGCAGAATTAGAAACTTCCATTGAACAATTCGCCACTGAAAGTGCCCAAAATTTTAGTGGTTTTTCTGATCACGAAAAGGAATATATTTATCAAAATGTTGATAATATGAAAAATCTTGTCGCAACGAAGCCGTTTTCTGCTCTTTCTGGGCTGAAATTTCCAGAAAAAGGTGGGCAGATTGCCGATGAAAATTTCAATTTTGAAGCGGAAGTAATGTGGAATGAAAATATTGATCAAATGCTCGAAAATCTCAAAAAAAATGATTTGTCAGATGAAGAACCTCAAGAAAAAATAACACAAATTCAAAGAATTTTGTCAGGAATTATCGTGCTTCATTCTTTGAGTGATCGATATTCAAAAAAGGTAAAAGATAAGATCAGCTCCATTCTTGAAAACTAAAAAAATCTCCAAGTTTCTGGAGATTTTTTATTATTGCAAAAATTAGTAATTATTTTTCCTTTTAAATAAAGGTTTTCAAAAAATTTAAAACACTTATTGCAAAAATTTGTATTTATAAAATTTATTGCTAATTTTAGCAATAAGAAAAAAGATTAGCGTCGAAGCCAATCTTTTGGGAAAGTATTTTCAATAATACCATTTTTTGCATTTTCTAATGACAAAGTTTCATTGGCATACTGAATCAAAAAATATCAATCTTCATCGCATTCAAGCATTCCACCACGAAGATAAAAATCGAGTTCTTTTTCATTTTGAAGAGAAATTTTGGAAAAATTCTCAATTTGTAAGTCTCGATATGCGCGTGCATTGGGAAAAAATTGGTTATTTTCCCAAAATCCAATTGTCTCACCCAGTCGCATAAAATACATTTTTTCAAGAAAAGGCGCCACAATATGAGCATTTTTTACGGCCAAAATTTTATCACGATGAGAAAAATTTGTAATCCCATCCCGAAGAGAAAAATTGCCAAATTTTTTAGAAAATTTTTTAATTTCGGCATTAAAATTTTTCAGTTTTTCTGATGCTATATCATCGATAATTGATGCTTTTTTGACAATTTTTGTCATAAAAAATCCCCCAGTCTGATCAATGTGCGGCCAAAATTTTTTCTGAAAAATAATCTCAATCTTCTCACCATATTTTTCTGAAATATAAGCCAAAATCCCCTCATTTTCAAGATCATTGAGCGCACAAGTTGAGTAGACCATTTCACCGCCGACTTTGAGTGCAGCCAAGGCCGAAACAATCAATTTTTTCTGCAAATTCGCGATTTGTCGAATACTTTTGATATGCCAATTTTTCACCGCGTCTGTCCCTTTGTAGAGCGTACCTTCACCAGAACACGGCGCATCAAGCAAAATTCGATCAAAAATTTCATGAAAATGTCGCCATTGCTGTCCAGGATAGAGCGTAATCGCAACATTTGGCGTATGCATTCGTTCGAGATTTTGAAGCAATTGTGGAATGCGCTCTCGACTCGGTTCATTGGCTACAATAAAACTATTCGGAAAATATTCCGCCAATTGTGTTGTTTTGCCCCCAGGAGACGATGCCATATCGAGAATTAAAAATTCCTCGTGATGAATGCGTCCATCAGCCAAAAGATTTACTGGATGAGCCGCAGCCAATTCCTGAATATAAAAATTCCCTACCAAGTGATCCATCGTCATACCAAGACGACGCTCCAATGGATTAAAATCCGCACGGCGATCCATCTGATACATTCGCGGAATTTCCGTAGGATTCAAAATCCAACCATCCTGTTCCAAGCGTTCACGAACCACTTTTTCTTTCCCTGGTTTTATGCGAATAGTTCGCAAAATTGGCTTTTCGATAGTATTCAAAAATTTCTGAAAATTTTCATCATCGTTTTCAAAAAATTTTTCCTGAAAATACTGACAAAATCGTTGATTTAACATATTTTAATAAAATTTACGAACTTCGCGCGACAAGTCTCGCTCCTTGAGAACTTGTTTTTTTTGCCATTTTTTACGCCCCTTAGCAAGCGCCAATCGCGCCTTAAAAAGATTTCCAACGCTCAAAATTTCTTTGACAATAAGTGTTGCGCCCATTTCTTTGATTTTTTGTGAAAGATGTAAGGTTTCCTTTTTGGAAAGCAAAAGTTCGCGCTCGCGCTTGGGATCAATTTTTTTATTCGTATTGCGAGCATATTCGGCAATGTGTGCACCAACCAAAATTGGACGCCCCGAATGAAGCGTCACATATGACCCCTTCAGATTCGCCTGCCCCGCGCGCAAGCTTTTAACCTCCGGACCAAACAAAATAATCCCCGCATCGAGTTCCTCCAAAATCTCGTAATCAAACAGGGCTTTTTTGTTTTGAATAATGCCTTTTCGTTCGAATGTTTTCATATTTTCCTGATTATACAGAAAAAAAATTGTTTGGCAATAAAAATTTTGGGAAGAATTACTTAAAAATTACAAAATATAAATAACTTTGATATACTAAAATTGTAAAATATTATTTCATAAATAAATTTTCTTATAAAGAAATTAGGTATTTTTATAGCTTATACA
>ERZ773070.282-NODE-282-length-38881-cov-3.462731_pt1 | contig 38881 bp, 53 predicted proteins | sample MGYA00580618_ERZ773070 | MGnify/ENA primary metagenome ERZ773070 (study PRJEB29015, sample SAMEA2738023) | human oral metagenome | biome: human oral; feature: human-associated habitat; material: dental | place: China | collected 2019 ... | reverse complement strand
CATCCTGATGAGTAATATTCAGAACATATCAAAGCAAAAGATGTCTCTTTCTAAAAAACGACACTGTGTTGAGATGTTGTGCAGAAATCAAGAGATGATTGTCTTGCTAAAAAAAACTACTTCTCCGCTTCACCCTCTAGTTAGACGGTTACTACATTTCAGAATGTATCGGACAGTAATTTTTTTAAAAAAACTGCAAACCTTGATAAAATAGGGGAATTCGCTATTTAGTTGTGAAAGGTTTTTATAGATATCAGTAATAAGACTATATGATCATGATTGAAAGGTTTGGATGACTGTTGTGATGAACAATCGTTTTATCTCAGAAAAAATTTATTTATTTACCTTGTTTATATGGGTTGTTGTCGCTTCGTTAGTCACAACCACTTATTTTGTTCGATTAGATGGTTTTCTATCGCTTTATCGTTTACTCCTTTACTTTACAATTATTATGCTGTTGATAAAGGAGTTGATGAACTTTCCGAAAACGCTATATTACTTTAGATTTCATTGGCAACAATTATTAATAGTAACGGCATTTTTTATTGCAATGTTTATAGTTGCAAAAAATCGCGATGGATTGTTAGATATAAATGTGTTGCTTCTTGTTTTTTCTGCTAGAGATATTGATTTTAGGAAATTATTAGGAACTTTTTCTGTAGCGACATTCCTGGTACTTTGTTTGACAATTTATGCCAGTCAAAAAGGTATGATTGCCAATATGTTTATGAATGCAGATGGAGGCTACCGTTTTAGTCTAGGATTTAACTATGTATCATTTGCGTCACAGAGACTGTTCTTTGCCTTGTGTACTTATCTGATGTTTCGTGGTAAAAGGATTTCTTACCTTGAATTGTTGGCCTTACTCTTGGCTACAATTTATATGTACCAACAAACTTCTACATCTAGTCCATTTTACTTAAGTATTTTGATACTAACCTATGCTTTGTTGAGTATTAAAATCTTTAAAAAAGAGTTTATCGTGGGATATTTCTGGTCAAAGGCACTTGCGCAGTACGGTTTTATTGTAGCTTTAGCGGTTATCTTGTATTTTTGTTTTTATTCATCTGGCAATTTATTTCACTTAGTCGATCAATTTACGCATAATCGCTTGCGTCTCAGTGTCAATGGTTTTCAAAATTTTGGTGTATCTTGGTTAGGGCAACCAATTTCCTTTACAACTCTTGATATGTTTGGAAATTTCACTAGTAATTACAATTATATTGATAGCTCTTTTGTTCAATTATTGGTTATTGATGGCTTGATTGTCAGTGCCTTCATGTTGTTTGCTCTTACTAAAGTTATGAAATATTTCATATCCATTCAAAAAGATATCATACTGGCTTGCCTAGGAATTATGATTATCCATGGAATGTTTGACCCTCAGATGTTGGTTCTTCGCTACTCTCCATTAATCTTATTTTCGGCCAAAAATGCGTGGTAGCTATTTACTTCCTGCAAATTTTGTGTATTTTATAGGTGATAGAGAATTTTTTGCGAATAATTCTCATCATTATTATCATATTAAATAATTTAATTGTATGAAATGTCCAAAATGCCGAAATCTCGATACGCGCGTGATTGATTCGCGCACGACAGAGGACGGGAAGGCGATTCGTCGTCGTCGAGAATGTGAAAAATGCGGTGCGCGCTTTACAACTTTTGAACGCCTAGAATTTGTTTCGTTTATGGTTACAAAAGCGTCCGGGGAAATGGAGCCATATAATCGAACGAAGGTGATGAATTCGATGCGAAAAGCTCTCACGAAGCGAGAATTTGATCCAGAAAAACTCGAGGACGCTATCAATGCGCTCGAAAATGAATGGGCACAAAACAAGCAAGGAATTACTTCCAAGCGAATTGGGCGTGATATTTTGCGAAAACTTCGAGATTTTGATGAGGTGGCGTTTTTGCGATATGCTTCAATTTATCACAATCACGATGATGTAGAAGGATTTATAAAATTCTTGCAAGATGAGCTCAAATAACGCATTTATTGAGATTATTCCGCTAGGAAATGTTCCGATAGAAGCTGGTTGCGTCACACCAAAAATGTGCGAAATTATTCAAAATAATTATAATAATTCCAAAAAAACACTGATTTTTTATAATCGCCGCGGCTCAGCAAGCGCGTGGATTTGTCAGGATTGTGGTTTTTTTGAAAAATGCCCAAATTGCGATATTGCTTTTTCATATCACACTTTTCCACGAAAACGCCTTATTTGTCATCAGTGCAGTATGGTTGATGAAATTTCGCTTGAATGCCCGAATTGTCACGGCGCGCATTTTTCAACTGTTGGTGTTGGAATCGAACAAGTGACTCATATTTTGGAAAAAAAAATTAACATTTCAGTCGGAATTATTAGCTCTGATCATATCAAAAAAAATTCCGAAATTCCGAATATTCTCGAAAAATCTGATGTGATTTTATCTACCAACCTTGGCTCATTGATTGTAGACGACCGCATTGGTGCGGTGATTTTTGCGCTTTTTGAACTCAATTCTTCGATTCCAGCGTATGATATGGAAGAGGAATTGTACGCACAGATTGCGTATATCAAGAAACAACAGATTCCGCTTTATATTCAGACTTTTTCTCCAGAAAACCGTATTTTGCAAGCTATTGTTTTTGAAAATTTTCGTAATTTTTTGGAAATTCTCAAAACGGAACGGAAAAATTTTTCATATCCGCCATATGTGGATTTTGTGACGATTCGTGTGCATCACACCAAAAAAGAAATGGTTCAAAATATGATTTCCGGCCTTGTGGAACGCATTCAGTCAGCTGATTTGTCGGAAACTTTTTTTGCATTTGACCGCGATATTTGGGAAAAGTCTCACGGCGAATGGATGCAAAAAATCATTCTCAAGGGGCGCAATGTTTCTGATGTTTTGGAAAAATTGTCCGCAACCATTGTAAAAAGTCGATATATTTCTGTTGATTGGCACTAAAAAATCCCCTTTTGAGGATTTTTTTAAACATTGATTTCTTTTCGTTTCATAATCGTCCAGACGAGCGTTGCGATAATCACAATCGCAAAGATGAAGAAAAATACGCTGAATCCTGCGACAAGGAGGATTCCTCCGAGTGTAAGCCCGACGACATTAGCGAGATTTTGAATCACTTTCATTGGTCCAGCAGAGGCATTGGCATTGATTTCTTTGAGATTTTCATGATCCGCATAAGTGCGATTATAAATATCCAAAAAAGCATTTTGCCCGATTGCCATCCCACACGCATATCCAAGACTATTTATGAGTGCTACGAGGATAATTGACATCGCGGAAGGTGGTTCGCCAATCGCCATAATTCCCATAACGAGAAGTGATCCACCCGACAAAGCTAACCCAACGAGACCGATATTTTTATCACCAATTTTTTGTCCGAGTTTGATAGCAACTTCCTGCAAAACAATCCCTGGGATTCCGATTGCTGCGAGCAAAATATATCCAAATCCTGGTTTGATGGCATCCAAATAATCAATCAAGAAACTTGATGCAAAGGTGTCCCAAAATCCGAAAATCAGCACAAGAATAAGCCCCCAAATCAGCCCATAATGCATTGGCGTTGCAGAAATAATTTCCCAAATAATTCCAAATTCTTTTTTGGTTGACACCATCACATCGCCCCACGGAATTTTTTCACTTTTTGCTTTTTTCTGCTTTGGTTTGAGAAAAAGATATTTTGTATTCGCGACCACTTTTTGTAATTCTGCCGCATTAATCGTTTGTGAAAGTTTTTCTTTGATATTCTCGGCGTTCAATTTTTTGACCGAAATTGTAAATTCTTTGATATCTTCCATCGAAATCGAGTCGCGATCATTATCAAAAAATCTGATCGTAAACATCAAAAGCCCAAAAATAATTGCCCCCAAGAAAATCAATGCCATTACATTTCCGAGGCTTAAAATCACGCCCGAGAGCACCAGTCCACCTACCGAACCGATTCCGAATGTGATATTACTGCGCGAGAGAATTATGCCGTATTCTGTCGGGCTTGAATTGGACAAAATATATCCAAAAGTACTGACTTCGTTGAGTTCTTTCGTAAGTCCATAACAAAATGCTGCCACAAGAAGCCCCACCCAGTGAATTGCACTTCCAAAGAACCAATCGCTCACCGCTTTGAGTTTATCGCCTGTGAGCGTGTCGCCGAGACTTTGAATCACACCAAATGCTTGCGAAATGAGCATAAACAAAATCCCAATCGCGATGAGTTGTGAAATCACGCCAATGATAAAAAATCGCTTTGTGGAAATATATCGTTGCAAAATCCCGAGCGGAATATCGAGCAAGAATGAAACAAAATTCGAAAATCCCAAAAATATTCCGACGAGCGCGAGATTATCAAGAATTGCGGTAAAAAAATAGACAATTGAGAAGTGAAAAAGCATCCACGCAAAACCCTGAAAAACATTGGTAAAATAAAAATTTTTCAGGCGATGTGTATTGAATTGCGATCCTGCCGTGATGACAACGGTATTATCAATATTTGACATAAAATCTGAAAAAGCCCGCAGGCTTTTATTGTTAGGGATAACCTTTCTACGAAAAATTTCTGACCAAGAAACTGAAAAAATTATAACAAAAAAATTTTCTTTTTGCAATTTTTCTGAGATTTTTTCCAAAATTTGCCTTGCAAAATATTTTTCCTATTTTATAAATATTTTTACCAAAATAAAAAGCACCAAGAAGGTGCTATTTTGACGGGAAACTCCCAATAGAGTGAATGATTCGATCTTTTTGGATATTATCATACTGAACCGCAGAATCCAGTTCTTCGCGAATAACTTTTTTCATTTGGCGTTTTTGTTGATTTTTTTCATTTTGACGAGCAATAGCCTCATCAAGCAAGGTATCCATCCGTTCAAGCATCGTGATAATTTCTTTTTCATCTTCTGCATCGCGCTTGTGGCGCTCCAAAATTAGCTTGGCAACATATTTTTCCCAGTGATTCAAAATATGAATTTTTCGCTCATCTGGCAACGCACGAAAAATCACAAAAACATTGTGCTTATCCTCATCACAAAGCGGAGCTCGATCGAGAAGTGTACGAAGTTGTGAATTCGTCATGAGAGCCAATTTTACGAAATAATGCTCGCGATGGTGTCCATCGAAATTGCTGTTGGTTGCGTTTTTTGTGCAATATTTTCCAAAAATTTTGTCAAAGCTGTCGGAATATTTTGATTATTTTCTTGAAGCAAATTTATTTTTGTAACAATTTCCGAAAAAATTTCACGAATTTTGGGACTATAATTTTCTAGATTTTTTTCTGCGATTTGAATATTTTCATTCAAATTTTTGAGCGAAAAATTTTCTTGTGTTTCTGAAATTTCGAGATCAGGATGATATTTTTGAGTGTTGAGCGAAGCCATATTGAGAATAAATTTTCATTATTATAGCATATTTTTTGTAAAAAGCAAATTTTCGTGATTTTTTAGAGTTCGTATTTGATGGCCTCGATCATTTTGGCTACATGTAGTGGAATCTCTTTTGGCATTTTTGCGTTTACAATCACAAACATATCGCCAGTCCGTCCGCCAGAAGTGCGTCATTTTCCCGCAATTTTAAATTTGGTTCCAGGTTGCGTGAATGCTTTGACTTTGAGTGTGAGATTTTTTCCGTACACGGTTTTGACTGAAATTTTTTGATCTGACAAAAAATCCAAAAAGGGAATTGCTATCGTTTCAGTCACGTCAAGATTTTCTACTTTTTCTTTTTTTGGTTCGGATTTTTTCTGAGATTTGGTATTTTGTGCTCCGAATCCGCCGCCAAATAAATCACCAAAATCAAATCCAAATCCGCCTGAGTTTTGCTTTCTGCCGCCGAATCCACCGCCAAAAATATCGCCAAAATCGAATCCTTGCGCATTGCTAGAATATTGATATTGTCCGTTTCCAAAGGGATTTCCGCCTGAGGCTCCGCCAAATCCACCCATTCCTTCCGCATTTCCGAATTGGTCATAATTTTTTTTCTTGGTTGCATCGCCCAAAACTTGGTAGGCCTCATTTACTTCTTTGAATTTTTTTTCAGCCGAACTATCGCCTTTATTGCGATCAGGATGGTATTTCATAGCCATTTTTTTGTAGGCTTTTTTGATTTCATCGGCGCTTGCATTTTTGTTTACACCAAGCGTTTCATAATAATTTTTTAACATAATTTTAAAAATATTCGCTCACATTCTATTCAAAAATTAGCAGTCGTCAAGTCAAAGTGCTAGTTTTTTAGAAAAAATTTCAATAAAATTTTACAAACTCTTTTTTTTGCATAAAATACGCAAAAAATTAAAAATATGAAAATTCTGGCTTTTGAAACTTCTTGTGATGATACTTCGGTGGCAATTTTGGAGAATGATCGTGTGATGGCGATGTCTACACGAACGCAACTGGAGCACGATGCGACGGGCGGGGTAGTGCCTGAGGTGGCAGCTCGTTCTCATGCGAATGCGATTTTTCCGTGTCTTGAGGATGCCCTTTCTGAGGCGAAAATTTCGCTCGATGATATTGATTATATCGCGTGTACGCGAGAACCTGGCTTGCAGCCGTCACTTCTGACTGGGCTTACCGTGGCAAGAACACTTTCGCAAACGAAAAAAATTCCGCTTTTGTATATTCATCATATTGAATCACATATTTTTGCGAATTTATTGGAGCGAAAACTTGATGAAATCGAATTTCCTGCGATGGTATTGACGATTTCTGGTGGGCATACAGAACTCTATCTTTGGAAAAGTTTATTTGATCTTGAATTGGTGGGGCAGACGCGTGATGATGCGGTTGGTGAGGCGTATGACAAAGTCGCGAAAATGCTCGGACTTGGATTTCCGGGTGGTGCGAAAATCGCGCGATTGGCGGACGCTTTCCGCGAAAATCCTGATTTTAATCAGGATGAAAAAAATTATTGGAAAAAATTTTTTCCGCGAGCTTTTTTGGATAAAAATTCATACGATTTTTCATTTTCTGGCCTCAAATCTGCTGTGAAGCGCTATATTGACGCGAATCCGCCCACAAGCGAAAATGATTTTCAGAAAATTGCTTTTGCTTTTGAAGAGGCTGTTTTTGATGTGCTCATCACCAAATTTTTGGATGCGAGTGATAAATTTAAAACTAAAACTATTGTTTTGGCTGGTGGTGTTTCCGCCAATTCTCAGCTCAAAAATCGCCTTGAAGTCGCGTGCAATTTTGTACACAAAAAATTTTTGGCGCCAACAAAAATTGTATATTCTCAGGATAATGCTGCGATGATTGGGATTCGCGCGTTTTATGAGATTACCAAAAATCCAAATTTTGGCAATAATCCAGAAAATTTTACTAAAAAATTATAATATTTTTAACTAAAATATATTGCACGATTTTTTATTGTTTCGTCAACGAAAAATTCGCTAAAAAATCGCGATTTTATTTGATTTTTTCACAAGCCTCTCTACAATACGAGAGGTTTATTTTTTAAAAAATTTTTATGACCGATAAAAATTCTTCTGGAAGCGTTTTTCAGACTCTCTTGTTGGTAGTTTTGGTAATTTTCTCAGCAATTCAGGTGTCATTTATTTTTGGCTTGACTCCGAATTTTTCAAAAACTACAACAGAAACTTCTTTGGATAATTCGTCTGGACTTGAACGAACTGTTCGTGACGCACTTCTTCAACACGAATATGAAAAAGTGGGTGGAAAAGAAAATTATGAAGTGATCGTAGCACTTCAGCGTGCGATTTTGACCAATCCAGCGAGTGGCCAAGATATCGAAACTCAGAAACAACTTTTGGCTCAATTGCAGGGCTCTACTGGGACGACAAACACTACAACCACTGCAACAACCAATTCTGCAACTTTGACAGAAGATCAGCGTAAGGCGGTTCTTGAAGATGCGGTTGTAGAAGGGAATAAAGACGCAGATATCGTAGTGGTTGAATATTCTGAGATGGAATGTCCATTCTGTGCTCAGCAGTATCATGATACTAAGCTTCACTCAACCCTCGAAGCAGAGTATGGTGACAAAGTAGCATTTGTTTATAAGAATAATCGTGGTGTTGATCACGCTGGTACAGAAGTAAAATCCCTCGGACTTCTTTGCGCGAAAAAAGTCAGTGGTGCTGATGCATATGCAAAATTTTATAAATATGTAATGGATAACACTACATACCGCCCTCAAGACAAAAACGGTTCAGTATTCCCAGTAGCACAACTTGCAGAAGCTGCAAAAGCCGCTGGAATCACTGATGTTGCTGCATGGCAGTCTTGTGTAGACAACAAAGAAACACTCGAACAATTTGCGAAAGAAACTCGTGAAGCTGCTTCATTTGGACTCTCTGGAACACCAGGAACATTGATTTTTAACCAAAAAACTGGAGCGTACACGACTATTAGCGGAGCGTATCCATACGAAAATTTCAAGGCGGCAGTTGATGCACTTTTGAAATAATTTACAAAAATCCCCAAAATTCTAAAAGGGGATTTTTTATTTTTTGAAAATTCTCAAAAAATAAAACCTCAATCGAGGTTTTAAAATTATTGTTTCATACAATAGAGGAGTGCTACATTGCGTGGGCGATTTTCGTTGGCTGTAGGAACGACACGCGATGCATCAAACCCAATATCATCAGTCAATCCGGGACTTGATCCTCGTCCAATTCCACCATCACGCGTTCCAGTATCGTAAAAAGCTCAAAAAAACCATCCATATTACCAGAACCACGAGTTGATACAATACCTGTGATATTACGAATAGCGTCACCTTGGCTACTTCCCAATCCACGTCCATTATCTACACCACGACCACTATCGAGTCTACGGATGAATTCGCCACGCAAATCAGGTGTTCCATTTTGTCCATTTGCTGCAACCCATCATTCTGGACATGAATATTGATAGAATGGCATAATAGCACCTACTGGAGTGGTGTCAAAAACTTTCCAAATTGTACCATCACAAAATTCTACTTTCCGATTTCCAGCATTGAATTGCATTTGACCGCTAGAATCGCCAGCACAGGCAATTGTTGGATCCATTCCAATGCGAATATTTCCAGCAACATCAAGTTGTGTTTTTGGATTATCCGTTTTAATACCAAATTTCCCAGCTGTAGAAAAAGTAAATGTTTTGGTATAGGGATTAGCTGCCTCTTGTGGAGTTTTGGTAAGACGCGAATCTCAGCGAACATATCCAATAGAGAAAAGTCTTCCACGCTTCCTGTGCCACTCTGTGGGTTATCATCACAAAGTACGAGCCTCAGTTCAGAATGATTAAGATTCGCAGTACCAGGTCATCCATTCCTATTATAACGATACATATAAATTGGATCAGTATTCATTGGTGCTCCCTGGAAGATGAGACGATTCCCAATGCTGGAAGCATTTGCATCAATAGTTCTATCCATTTTTCCTACGGAAATGTCTCCAGCAACCTCCAATTTCGTTTCTGGATTCATCGTCCCAACCCCAAGTCTTCCAGAAGCAGTAAGCACCATATGACTATCGGATGTGCCAATAGGTCAAAATCTTAAGTCTTTCGCGCTATTTGCAATACTCTCCCACCCTGATTGAATATAATTGGCTGTGGCATTTCGATCAAATCGAATTTGACCCGAAGCAGTAGCATTATGGAAAATATATGCAGCACCAGTATGAGTAGCTGAATTATCACTATTTCCACCACCAATTACTACATCTCCTAGAAAAGAGTTGAGATAGAGTGCATTTGGACGACCATCCTTAACTGACTGAATTTCATTAGCATCAATATACATCTTTGCTCCGCCAGCTTCTTGATCTTGAATCACTATACCTCCTTGTGTGGGATTAGAGAGCATTCCAATATCTCCTGGATTCGTGATAGCGAGCTTATTAGTTGGTTGTGCTGTTCCAATACCAACATTTCCATCTTTGGTAATAGCCATCCAAGTTTTCGCCGTCCAGACAGGTCCAAATCGCAAATCTTTGGCACTATTGATTACTCCACTATATCCTGACTGAATGTAGTTGGCTTCTACCTCATTAACAAAGCGAACCTGACCATTATTGTGCCAATTTTCAAAAACAAAATTAGAAGACTTATAATCGATACTATCTCCATCCGATCCACCGATACGCACTGATCCTCCATATGGATTGATAAAGAATGGCAATGCCGACCCCCCCCAAGTTGTCTGAATCTCGTCAGAATCAATGAACATGCGCAAAGGGCGTGGGTCATTTGGGTCATTGTTGGAATCAATCACAATTCCTCCTTGATTGGCTTTTCCAAGTACACCAATATCGCCGACTCCACTGATAGTAAGTTTATTGGTTGGATTATTTGTTCCCAAACCTACTTTTCCCTGAGCATTCTGGAACAAGATGCTTTTTTTGAGCGTTGTTCCGCCATTGGACCACATAGGAATATATCCGTCTTCCCCCATAAGAGAACCCGTCAATGCTGATGCAGCACCTGAGAGAGTCGCACAGATAGGTTTTCCGCGCTGGTTGGTATCGGTAGTATTAAATCCTACCAATGCTTGTCCTGGCGCACAAGCTCCGCCATTGAGGCCGAAGATATTGTCAAAGTATAATTTGAAATACCCTCCTTGATATTCAGTCAAAGATGGCGGATTAACAGGATACGTTACCTGAGCTAGTGCACTCGAAAGTGTCAATATAATGACACTGATAAATAGTATGAGGAAACGAGAAATTTTTTTCATAATAAGTAAAAAGAAAATTATTCAAATTTTTTGATACCAATCGGAGGATTGAGAAGAATATTATTGTTATAATCAATCACGAGTGTTGCATTTTTGATGCGAGATTCGAGATTTTTTCGAGCCTGAGGAATCGCGTTTTGTTCCGGTCTTTTCGGATCATATGTGCGGAAATAACTCATATCATAAATTCGCGGTTTTTTCGTTCCAAGCGAACATTCGAGCGTGAGAATCGGGCAGGCAGAATCCTTTCCTACGCCACCAATAGTATTTTTGGAAACCACAAGCCCATTGATATACAGTTGGCGCTGTGGAATATGAAATTCCCCATTTTCTACATAAATATCAGCCGTTCCATCGGTTTTTTTCTCACCAGAAAATACACTTCCCTCTGCCACAATATACGCATAAATTTTTTTCACATTTCGCGTAATATAGACATTTCCACCATCTCCATTGGAGTCCTTGAGCACGATAATCGTCTTCATACGATTTGCAGGCGGAACTTCGGTATTTTCGTTGCCAGAATTATTAAAATCACTATTAATGACAACATCTCTTCCTTGCACAATAATTGTTTCTACATTACGATAATCCGCACTCGGGCTATCGAATCGCAAAATTTGTGTATTCGGAAGTGCATTACATCCAGTCCCTGTCGGAGAATCAAGACAATAATCCTTGTCACTATTGTATAAAAAAGTACTCTGCTGGGAAGTATTCGGAACTGTCACATGTGCATGTGGTGTCACATTTCGTGTCAGGCGCGCTACATTTCCACGAATTTCATTGATAAGCGGGGCGTGCTGAACGGTTGAATATGTAAAGCCAACATTCTGATTGACATACCGATTCTGGTTCACAACCTCAAAAACTTTGGTTCCAGCAATATTTCCAATCACCGATACTTTTCCGATAAAATTGACGCTCGCACCACCAGCACCAGTCGGATCTTTGTACCAATTGTCTGACTGGTTAGATCCACCACCAACAATTAACGTTGATCCTGTGAGATTTTCATCATCAAATTTTATACCTGTAAAAAATGGAACCCAACCAAGTCCTTTCGACCAGCCAAATCCTTCAAGATTTGCCGTATGTGGGTTATAATACACGCCCTGTGCATTGCCACCAATCGCGCCAGAACCCATAATAATCCACCCAGCATTCGGGCTCCAAGCTGCACCAGTCACATGACAAACCTCATTTTTGTTTTGTACGGTTGTTTCAATAATATTGTTCGGACAAATAATTTTTGGTTTTACGGAGCTATCTCCGTGGCCAAAAGTTGCCCAGCCAGATGAGCCAAGCCAAAAAACTCCATTTAACTCTCCTCTTTGGTTAAAAGTCGGTGGCAATGCGTTACTGAGGGCACCTCTCTGAAAAAGTACGCGCCCCACATTTCCTCATTTCCAGGTTTTTGGTGGCATTAATTCTCCTTCAAGCGTAAATGAGTTACTTTGTGCATTTACAACAGCAAAAAATCCCGCACTCAAGAAAAATGTAAGTAAGAAAGAAAGGACTCCCGTAATGATTTTTGATTGCATACATCGTACAATAAAAAATTTTTTTCAGTATACAAATTTTTATCAGAAAGCCAAATAATTTGCTTATAAAAAGACAATTTCGACTTGCAAGAATGAAAAAATATTGCACAATTTAGAATATTTGAAAAATTCTCACTCTGGTAAAAAATTTTTTAAGATTTTTTAGGGTTTTTGAAAAATTTTACAAAATTTGAGCAAAAATAAAAAGCACCGAAATGCTTTTATTTTTGGTATTTTGCAGTACAAACATAGGTTCCAACGATTTCTTCAGTGTTGATTTTGTCAACATCCTCAATTCGACAAACATAAATCGGCATACACTCGTCGTGTGCGAGCGCAATGGCTGCCTGATCCATCACACGAACATTTTTCTGGATGGCGTCTTCAAGAGAAAGTATCTCGTAGCGAACAGCATCGGAATGTTTCTTAGGATCTTTGTCATAAATTCCGTCAACCTTTGTGGCTTTCACAACAGCATCACACTGCAATTCAAGCGCTCGCAAAACTGCCGCAGAATCTGTTGAAAAAAATGGATTTCCAGAACCACCCACACAAATCACGACACGTCATTTTTGGAGATGACGAAGCGCACGACGCTGGATAAAATCTTCCGCAACTTTGTGTGCAGAAATCGCCGACATCACACGTACATCAACGCCCGCATCTTCTATTGCTTCACCAATCGCAATTCCGTTAATCATCGTCGCGAGCATTCCCATATTATCGCCAGTAGCGCGATCAAATCCACCTTTTTCGAGCTCAATTCCACGAAAAATATTCCCGCCACCGACTACAATCGCGATTTCTAGTTTTTCTTTTTGCACCAAATGTACAATTTTTTTGGCGAGATACGAGAGAAAATTTGGATCGATTCCGTATCATTGTTCTCATTGTAGAGCCTCGCCTGAGAGTTTGAGCAAAACGCGTTTTGGAGTTTGGAATTTTTTCATACAAAAATTTTTTAAAATAAATAATAAAAAATCGCCTACATGAAGCGACTATACAGGAAAAATAAAAACGACGAAAGAATCACCAGAACAAAAAGAATCACCATTCCAACGATGAAAGAATTTTTTTTCTGAACTTCTTTTTCGAGTGTAGAGATTTTTTCACCAAAAAATCTCGCGTCTTCGGCGCTTTTGTTTTTGGCGTTTTCCAAAAGGTTGGCTGTACGCTGATATTCAGAAACATTGATAGAATTTTCGAGTTCGGTTTCCATCTTGCCAACTTTGTACGACAAATCTTTGATGACTTCGTCTTTTTTGGCAATAATACCCTGTGCATCAGTATAAATACGTGAAAATTCCGTCAATGCCATCTTGGCATCCGGACTGATTTCTTGCGATTTATTGTAGCGAGTTGGAAGAATTTCTTGTTCTGTTTCCATAGGTTCTTCATTGAGAATTACGACATAATCATCCGCCTTGCGAGCAGGATCCTCAGAACGCAAAAGCTCAACATCATCCTCTTCCAGGAACATTTTTTTACCGATACGACGAGTGCGGATTCGGTTGGACTGAATGTGTCGATCCACGGTGCGCGTCGATACCCCCAGCCGTTTCGCTGCTTCTGTTCTATCTAGTGTAAAAGCCATAAAATTTAGGATAATTCCGCCGATATTGTATGAAAATTTTTGAAAAAATCAAGCCAAAATTCTTGCAGGAAAATGAATTTTTCTGAAAACAAAAATTCCCCAGTTGGGGAATTTTATGGATTGACCAAATCCGAAATACTCAATGTCGTACCCTCGACCGAAAGCACTGGTTGCAAATTTTTTGGTTCGGCAGGAGTATTTTTGAGAGAATTTTCAGAAATATTTTCAGAAATTTTTTCCGTGGCAGAAATTTGGAATATTGTCTCATCAGTTGGATGTTCTGCGGAAGAATTTTCTTTTGGAATTTCGTGCATTTCTGATTTTTCCATAGCTTCAAGCGAAGCTTTTTTGGGAAGCGCGGCACGAGAAATCACTTCGTGAAAATGCATAATATTGTAGAGAACCTTCGCCGTTTCTACGAGCGTCATAGAAGAATTCGGCTCAAAAACTCGCGGTTTTCCAGCAATCGGCTCGCCATCAATCGTGTTGCGGCCATGAAGTAAACACTGATTGTACGCATACTGAATATACGGCGCAAATGGCAAATAATACGACACATCGCTGAACGAAGAAATCTGCGAACCTTTTGGAAGCGATTCATTGACGCTGCGCGTAAATTCGGCAAGAATTTTGGCGGCTTCCGCACGAGAAATGGCTTCATTTGGGCGGAAAATCTTGAGCGGATTTCCATCGGCATCAAATCGTTGTTTTCCATTTTTGTCGTACGAATTTTGACCATGTAAACCACCAGTACGAAGCGCGTATGCAACATATTTTGCATACCAAGCATTCATATCCAAATCTTCAAAATTTTTCAAAGTGGTAATATCTTCGTTTTCGAGAGAAATAGAAGTTGCATTCAGTACGAGTTTCAAAAATTCAATACGAGAAAGTGAGCGATTCACATTGTGCAAATTATTGACTTGTAATTTGTTGTAATACGCGAGCAATTTCGGATCGTCGAGATTTTTGATAGCAGAATAACATTTTCCCGCAAGTCCTGGCGATGGCAAAATCGGCACATGATCTTCTGGGAGTTCTGGTGCTGGCACATCGGGCGCAGCTCCACCTGCTCCTGGTCATTTAATAAATGAAGTGGTTGATGGATTTGTTGATGGATTTGTTGATGGATTTGTTGATGCACTATTTACTGTAACTTTTACTTTAATATTCGCAATTTCACAGTCATTGCTATGTTTTGGACAAAGTTCATATTTGAATCTATAGTTTCCTTCTGGATATTTTCCTGGGTCAATTTGAAGATTTCCATTGCTCATCAATGAAGCCTTTCCTTGAAAAATATCAGGAATTACTTTAAGAGTTGGAATGGAATTTTTCATCGTTGCCTGAATGAGCTGTTCGGACGATCGGCGAACATAATCATTTGCCAAAATATCAATTTCAGCACGCTCAGAATCAACATTTTCGTCACGAGTAATGCTACCAAGATCATTTTGTGGTTGAGCCCACGAAATCTGATAAACCTGAGTATAAATAGTTAGATAACTATCTTTACAATACTCTTTTCCATTTACCATTGCACAAAATGTATAGTTCACCGGATCTGTAATGAGATCTTCCCCACCCCCAAAAATTTTTAATTTATTGTCTTCAACCGCAATTCTTCCCTTGAGATAATCTGGAATTTTACTAATAACAATGCGACGATTTTCTCATGGTTGTGCTGAATCAAACTCATCTACGATTCTATCATTTTCCATCAAATCATAGACGACTTCTGGATTTTCCTCATCGTCCATTCGCTCAATAGTAATATCATCAGCCTGAGCTTCTGCATGATATTTTGCTTCACCCGCTCGAATATTCACTTGCAATGTAATTACCATTGAATCACATGCATGCTTTCCCTTTGGTGAATCACCACATAACGTATATGGAATACTATATACTCCAGCTGGATATGCCGATGCGGCAAGTTTTAGGGTTTTACCATCAAGAGAAATTTTTCCTTTCAATTCTGATGGAATACTCGATTCATCCAGAGTAGTGGAAACATTTTCAATACCGATATCTTCATACGTGCTGTAATTCATTGCATAAAATGATACACCCTTTGCAATTTCAAAAGTCATTTCATTGAAAGAGGAATCTTCTTGTCGTGTAATTGAAATTTTATCATTATGAACATGTAAATACGAGGTATCAGGCTCTACATATTCTGCGATTTCTACAATAATTTTCCTATCCGCACACGAAGATTCGATTTTTCCAGGAACCTCCTTGGCACAAAGGGTATAGGCAAACTCATATGTTCCATCAGGTGCAGAATTTTCAATCACAACAAAATCTCCCTTATCAGTTAAATACGAACCTTTCAGTGGATGATTTCCTGTAATAGTACCAATAATATTTCTTGTTACTGTTTTACCTTCTTCCTCTACCTGAATAGATTTTGGTGTTGTGTCAACATCGTATTCAAGCGCTGGATCAGAATTTGGCACTACCTTGAGTTGAAAAGTAGAATTTTCTGGCGTAGCAAAGTGATAATCAGAATTATTATCAGAATCCCAAAAACTATCAAACTCAACTACATTTTGCTTATATTCTGGTGTCTCATACCCAGGGGAATGTGTAGTGTAAATCCAATCATCAGTCAGACTTATAGTCCAAGATTTTGTTTTTGCTGGTTCATTAGTTCCAGTAGAAGTAGTCCCAGTGGACACCGCACCAGTCGATGCGGCTGTACCAGAACCCGTTGCAGTCCCATTTTCTGCCGACTCATCCGCAAATGCATTCCACAAAAAAATCGCAGAACACGCAAAAAGTACCGATAAAATCTGCACTATTCGTTTCATTCTGGGAGAAATATTGGTTTTCAAAGAAGTCATTTTATAAAAGGTTACAAAATACCTCTACAAAATATCATATTTTTTTAAATTTGCAAAAATCCAGACATTTCAAAAATTTTTTACTCTTGCCAATTTTATTTTTTATTGTATTTTTTGGGAAATCAGAAACATTTTTTGAGAAAAAATTTGCTTTTTCAAAAATTTTCTATACAATTCGGGTGCTTTCAAATTTTGGGGTATAGCCAAGCGGTAAGGCAGCGGACTTTGACTCCGTCATTCGTAGGTTCGAATCCTACTACCCCAGCCATTTGCAACAAAAAATCCTCTTTTCGAGGATTTTTATTTTGTATTTTTTAGTTGAGAAGTCCGGCATTATAATCACAAAATGCCTGCATGAGGTCAGTTGGATTATCTATTACAAATGGTCCATAATTGAAAACTCCCTGCTCAAGCGGCGTGCCAGACATCACCAGAATTTTAGAATTCTCAGTCACAAAAATCTTGATAGAATCACCTTTTTGAGAAAAATATACAAGCTCAGAATGAGCAATATCTTTGTCATTTACCTTCGCAGAACCAGCAGCCACCAACATCATTGTGTTATTGTCGTCTCGAAGATTTATGAGTAATTTTCCAGATTTTTCAAAGTGAATATCATAGAGCTCAATTGGAGAAAATGTTTTCGCAGGACCTTTTATTCCGTGAAATTCTCATGCAATTACTCGAACTTTTGCGCTCTCAAAAGCGACTTCTGAAATATTTTCTTTGGTAATAGACTGATAACGAGGCTTGGTCATTTTGTCAGCAGCTGGCAAATCAACCCAAAGTTGCACCATATGCTGCGTTCCGCCATTTTTCGCGAAATTTTCCGTCATATATTCATTGTGCATAAGGCCAGATCCTGTTGTCATCCATTGTACATAGTCAGCAAAAATAATTCCATGATTACCGCGAGTATCGTTGTGTTCAATCTCGCCCGCATAGGCAATAGTTACCGTTTCAAAACCTCAATGTGGATGATATCCAACTCCCGGACGATGACCCCTGCTCTGCGCGGGAACTTCCCATGGAGCCATTATAATCCATCATCAAAAATGGACTTGTTTCTGCTGTCATTTCACGACCATAACCCGGCATAAGTTGTGTTACATTGAATCCATCACCTACCATGTGATTGCCATTTGGTCGCTCATGGCGAATAATTGTCTTTGTAGTCATAATTATTTTTTAGAAATTAAATAGATTATCACATCAAAAACTGGTGGCAAAATTCTATCAAAACTCAACTTATCACGCATTATATCATTTTACTTTAAAAAATAAAATTAATTTTTAGAAAACATGATTTTTATCTTAAAATCAATATTTTTTGCACAAAAAAAATCTCACTTTCGTGAGAATTGTTTTCGTCTGGTGGAGATGGCGGGCACTGCCCCCGCGTCTAATAGGGCAAACCGAGTGATTCTACTTATTATAGGAATTTTTGAAAAGATTTTCAGACAAGAAAAATCCCAAAAAACTGAAAACCAAAATTTTTAAAATACAAATATTTTTACAAAAATTTTAGAAACTCCAAATATTCGTTCTATAAAATAATTTTCTCATTATAGAAATCTGAGAAAATGGGTGTAGCAGGCCATCTGGCACTCAATCCATCGGAAAGGCTACGCTTCGCTATAATTAGGCAATAGCGTAAGCTGGAGCTGCCTTGAAAGATTTTGCAAGGCGAGCAAGAGGAGATGTCTTTGCATCTAAATGTTTCCCTTTGATAACGAGGCGAGAAGCCCCGAATAAGCACAAACGACTTGCGAAGTCCCACTATCAAATCCTATATCATCCCCAAGAAATGACACACAAATTATAAAAATTTTTAAAGAAAAAGCAAATTTTTCGTCAAAAATATTTTTGTACGATTTTATCAATAAAATTGAGTAATTTTTTCTGTTATTTTTCAAAAAATGATTTTTCATACTTTTCATACTTTTAAAAAACATAACTATTTTAAAGCAAAAATCCGCCATTTGGCGGAATACAACGGAATGAATATTATCGAGTATGAAGCGTAGCGAGAATAGTCTTGGCAGAAGGAGAATCCAAATCTCCTTCGATCACGGCAATTCCACGAGAAAGCCGTGAATATGCACGAGGTTGATTAGAATGATGTTTTGCTTCTACTTCGTCGATATTTCCACTCAAATAAAAGGAAACTCGAACACGAGCATCTTCAAAAATTACTCATTCCTGCGGATCCACCGCCACTATTTCTCCACCAGAAAACGCTTGGTTTTGGTATTTATCTTCGTTCTCACCACGAAAGCCAAACCCCATTTTCTCATTCCAGTACGATGCCTGTTGCACCTCACCAATTGGCGGAGTTGCTGGAACTTGTGCCGCCAATTCCGCTCCCCCAAAGAGATTTCGCGAGAGATACAGAATCGAGAGAATACCGAGCGTTGTCAGCGCCTGAATCCATTGAGCTGCCGTTCTAAAACGGTTTTTATGTCCAAAAGAATTTCTGTTACTCATAATATAAAGACCTTAACAAAAGAACAGACATATTTTAACATACTTTTTTTGATTTGTCAATATTCTTGCAATAAATTTTTAAAATGTCAAATAGTTGATTTTTCATTATATTTAAAGGAAAAAATGATTTTATGAGAAATATTTTTGTAAAAATGAAAAAGTTTTTATACTAAAATATATTTATCAATTTTTTATTGAAATGACACAAAAATCAAAAATAATTTTTCTTATTGCACCAAGCGAAAGCAAAAATACAAAAAATGAGAAACATCTTCCAGAAAATCTCAGCTTTCACTTCTCCAAGCCAAAAGAAATTGCAGAAAACGCCACAGAAAAAGACCTTAAATGCTCTGGAAAACGCTATGATGAGGCAATGCTATTGAATCTCACGAATGGAAATACGGGTGTTCTGGATGCTATTTCTCGATACAATGGTGTCCAGTTTAAGCATTTGGATTATGAAAATCTGAGTGACGAATGACAAAAATATATCAACGAAAATGTGCTCATTTTGTCGGGAATGTACGGGATTGTTCGGCCCAAAGACCTTATTGGCAACTACAAATTACCCATTGAAGTTCGTGGATTATATAATTTTTGGAGCAATCAAATTGCGGAAAAAATCATTGAAGAAAATCCTGATTATATCGTGAATCTTCTGCCGAAAGCTTATGAAAAATTGTTAAAAATTCGTGAAAACCTTGGGCGACTCCAAGAGAAAAATATCAAAATCCTCAATATCATTTTTGTTTCGCAAAATGGCGAAAAGTTCTCTCACAACACCAAAATTTTGCGAGGAAAATTTCTCAAAAATATTGCAGAAAATGCACGTGAAAACATCCTTGACTCCCTTCAATTCAAGGATAATAGAGAAATTGTTCAAGAAATTTTTGTGCTGGTAGAATAATTTTGAGAAAAAATTTTTATTTTTCGCAAAAATCAGTATTATACGCTAAAATTTTTCTATGTCTCTATATCTTTATAATACTCTGAGTCGCGAAAAAGAGCGATTCAAGCCACTTCGTCAAGATGAAGTGAAGGTTTATTTTTGCGGGCCAACGCCTTACAATTACGCGCATATTGGGAATCTTCGAGCCTATTTGTTCGAGGATATTGTCATTCGTACGCTCAAATTTCTGGGATATCGCGTAAAAACCGTGATGAATGTGACGGATATCGATGATAAAACTATTCGTGATAGCCAAAAATCAGGAAAAACTCTCAAAGAATTTACCGAATTTTATACGGCAGAATTTCTGAAAGATTTGGATCGGCTTGGAATCCAGCGTGCTGATACGATTGCGCCGATTTCAACCTTGATTGATGAAATGTGTGTGATGATTCAGGGGCTTCTGGATCGGGATTTTGCATATATTGCTGATGATGGAAGCATTTATTATCGTGTGGAAAAATTCAAAAATTACGGAAAATTAGCGAATCTTGATATCAAAGGGATGATTTCGAGTGTTCGCATCAATAATGACGAATACGAAAAAGATCAAATCGCAGATTTTACTCTTTGGAAAGCCTACAACAGCGAGGCTGATGGTGACAATTTTTGGGAAATCGAAATTTTTGAAAAAAATGGTGATGAAAAAATTTCAAGAGTTCTCAAAGGTCGCCCAGGCTGGCATATCGAATGTAGCGCGTGTAATTATAAATTTTTTGGCGAGCAAATCGACATTCATATGGGCGGAATTGATAATCTTTTTCCGCATCACCAAAATGAAGTGGCTCAAACTGAGGCCTTCACGGGAAAACAATTTTCCAAATATTGGCTTCATGGTGGGCATTTGCTCGTAGATAACAAAAAAATGTCAAAATCTGCTGGCAATTTTTATACACTTCGTGATATTATCGAAAAATGGATCGAAAAATATGACGAAAAAATTATTTGCCGTGCAATGCGATTAATGAATCTACAAAATCGATATCGCGAAAATTTTAATTTTACAAACGATCGCCTTGAATCCGCTATCAATACAATAAAATGAATGGACGAGATGATGAAGCGACTCGGATTTTCAATGCAAGGTGAGGAAGAAAATACGGAGCGAACGGCGCGTGGAAAGCTGAAATTTCACGATATTACACGCGAATTTCGAGATAATATTCAGGGATTGATGCAGGATTTTGTGGCTTTTTTGGAAGATAATTTTTCTACTCCAGAAGCTCTTACAGTTGTTTTTGAAATGCATTCTTGGATCAATTCTGGAATTGACGAACATCTCTTTTCTCTCGAAGAAAAAAAGGCGCTCATCGGCCTTATGAAAACTTGGGACGAAGTTCTTGGAATTTATGACTTTTCCCTTCTGAACAACAAAAATGACATTCCAGAAAATATTATCAAATTGGCGGAAGCACGAAAAATGGCAAAAGAACTCAAAAACTGGCCAGAAGCTGATAAAATCCGCGACGAAATCACTAATCTCGGTTACAAAATGATTGACGAAAAAGACGGAAAATTCCGAATTGAAAAAATATAAAATCCCAATTTTGGGATTTTTTGGTGGAAAAAATATAAAAAATATTTGTGAGAAAAAAATCATCCAAAAATCCGTAAAAAAGCAAAAAATAAAATGGATTTTTTAAAAATTTTCGTTACAATAACTCAAAATAATTTTTCTCTATGCAATCAGTTCAATCAGTCCTTCAAGAAATTTTTTCAAAACTCTACAATCTTCATCCAACTTTTGAAATCACAGCCGCACCAAAGCCAGAATTTGGTGAATTTTGTATCAATGTTTTTCCTTTTGCAAAGGTACTCTCTAAAGCTCCAAACGAAATCTCTGCGGAAGTAGCCGCTGAACTGGAAACTTTTTCTGAAAGCATCAAAAAAGCAACAGCCACTGGCGGATACGTGAATTTTTTCTTGACTGACGCGTATTGGCAAGAAATTTTTGGCAATATTTTATCAGCCGAAAAACCCGCTCCAAAAAACGAAACCGTCGTGGTCGATTATATTGGGATGAATGTTGGAAAACCGCCTCATATCGGTCATATTTGTACACCATTGCTTGGTCAAGCGATTATCAATACGCTTCGTTATGCGGGTTATACAGTGATTGGTGATTCGCACCTCGGAGATTGGGGATCACTTTTTGGAAAATTGATTGTAGGATTTCAAAAATATGGAAACGCTCAGAAACTTCAAGACGATGCTATTTCTCATCTTTTGGAAGTCTATGTTGCCATCAATGCTGATATAGAAACGGATGAATCAGTAGAACAGGCGTGCCGCGATGCGTTCAAAAAATTGAGTGAGGGCGATCCAGAATATGTGAAAATTTGGGTAGATTTCACGACTGCCACGATTTCGACGAATAAAAAAATCCTCGAAATGATGCATATTCATCAGGATTTTGATATTGGAGAAAGCTTTTATGAAGGCCTCAATTTACCAAAAATCGGAACACATCCAGATTTGCAATACGATATGAACTCGATTGTAGAAGAGCTTTTGGAAAAAAATATTGCCACACAAAATGAAGACGGTTCTGTGGGTGTGATTTTCCCAGAGGAAACAAAAATACCGTCAACCATTCTTCGAAAAAAAGATGGAACCAACCTTTATCTGACAAGCGACCTGGCAACCATCAAATATCGCATGACAAACGGCTGGAATCCGACAAAAATTCTTTATTTTGTGGATGTTCGTCAATCATTGCATTTGAAGCAAGTTTTTTGGGTTGCAAAACGTGCTTGGAATATCGATCATGTAGAGCTTTTCCACCCCGCAAACGGTGCTATCGTGCTTCCTGAAGGCGCGATGAGTACGCGAAAAGGAAATATTATTCGCCTTGATGCGCTCGTTGAAGAAGGTTTTTCTCGTGTAAAAAAAGTGCTCGAAGAAAAAGGTCGAACTGGCGAGAATTCCCTTTCTGATAAGGATATTACAGAAATCACAATCGGTGCCATCAAATATTCATACCTTTCCCAGGATCGCGAACGCGATGTGGTTTTTACTTGGGACAAGGCGCTCAATTTTGAAGGAAATTCTGGCCCATACATCCAATATGCTTATGTTCGCGCCAAAAAAATTGGACAAAATATTGATTTGCCAGCATTTGAAAAAAATCCAAATCTCGAACTTTCTGCGAATGATAAATTGCTCATTGCAAAAATTCGTGAATTTCCAAAAAAAGTGAATGAAACTCTCGCAAAATATAAACCACACATTTTGGCCAATTATGCATACGATTTGGCGGTTGCTTTCAATAGTTTTTATGTTCATACGCCAAAAATCTTGGAAGAAAAAAATGAAAACCTCAAATTTTTCCGTCTCCATTTGGTAGCAAAAACCGCCGAAATCCTCAAAAAAACATTTGAACTTCTTGGTATCGAAATGCCAAGCGAAATGTAATTTTCCTTATGATCAAAAAAATTTTTTTCATTCTCGCGACTTGGATTTTTCTTTTTTCCACGAATGTTTTGGCTCAAAATTCACTTCCATTCACGGATATTGGAGAAAATTCGCCATATTTTTCTGCGGTCAAAAATCTCTACGACGCGCGCGTGATTTCTGACGATGGAAGTCATTTATTTCATCCAGAAGCACCAATGAATCGTGATTTTTTCGTATCACTCGCGGTGCAAATTGGTTGTAAAAAATGTCTCACACCAACGCTTGATGACCTTATAAAATACCAAAATTCGCCATTCGTGGATTTGCTGAAGACGAATGAATTTTATTATTGTATCGCGCACGCGGAAAATGAAAAAATTGCGCAGGGATATATTCCTGATGCTTCTGGGAAAGTAAAATGTGAAAACGGCCAACAATACCAATCTAATCCCTTTTGTGCCGACAATTCTATCACACGAATTGAAGCGGCTGCGATGCTTTTGCGACGCGCAAATCTCTGGAATGATAGCCTGAATTCTGGAAATTTTGACCGATCAGAAAATATTTCTGATGCAGACAATTATTGGTATGGATATGCCAAAAAGGCCTTAGAAATCGGAATTTTGACAAAAAATTCTGACAATTTTATCAAACCAAATGAAAAAATCACACGCGGAGAATTTGCAAAAATGGCATCTGTAATTTTGGAATATTCGCAGTGTAATACAACAAGTGATGATAATTCAGAGGCATCTTTTATTGAAATTCACGACAAAAATAATACCCCAACGGACCAGACGATTTTTGAGGAGGGAGAAAAATTTACATTTGTGCCACGCACAGAAAGCGGAAATTATAAACATTCTTGGACGGCGCACGATGGCAATGGGCGGACTATCACGAGTGATGATGGAACTTTTGATGGCTCAAAATTACCGCCTGGAAAATGGTTCATTGAAGACAAAATTACTGATCCGAATTCTGGAAAAATTGTTTCAAGACCCAGTGTGACGATTACTGTAACACCAAAAGATCCGAGCGAAATCACGAAAAATAGCCCCTCAGATGACGATACTGATGGCGACGGCGTGAAAAATTCTGACGACAAATGTCCGAGCATTCCTGGGCCGGCAAGTAATCAGGGCTGTCCTTTTGCAAAAGAAAAAATTGGCGTTTCAATTACAGGAAATCCTATTGTCACACATATTGATAATCCAATTACTTTTGTTCCAAAAATTACAGGAACAACTGGGACAAACCTTCACTATCGTTGGGATTTTGGGGATGGTAGCTCGAATAATAATTCCGGATCTCAGACTCATTCCTATGGGAAATCTGGAACTTACACGGTAACACTCACAGTAACTAATCCAAAAACGGGCGAAACTGCGCAGTCTACGATGATTATCAGAATTACAGACAACAAAGACACTGATGGCGATGGAATTTTTGATCACGAAGACAAATGTCCACTCGTTCGTGGAACGCGTGCCAATCAGGGTTGTCCAGATGTAACAGCCCCAGATTATGGCTGTGCAATTCGTGGCGTGTACAACGGAAATGCTGATTGTAATAATCAAACTCTTGATCGTGATGGGGATGGGGTAAATGATTCCGAGGATCAATGTCCTGATATTCCTGGATTAAAAAATAATCATGGTTGTCCAGAAAATCCTGATGGAGATGATGATAATGATAGCACCAAAAATTCATCTGATCGGTGCCCAAAGATTCCTGGTCCAGCGGAAAATTTTGGCTGTCCACGCGATACTGACGGCGATAAAGTTCCTGATATTTCCGACAAATGTCCAACCGTTCGTGGGCTTCCAGAATGGCAAGGTTGTCCACACCCAGATTTATATAACAATATTTCACAAAATGTTTGTCTCCTTGATAAACTCAACAATCAAGGCCTTATCACAGGAATTCCTGCTTGCAATTCCTGCCCATGCGTCAATAATATCACGATTACAAGTCATATTCGCGATTGTGATGTACTATTTCCATCCATTCTGTCGCCTGACAAAAATACGATTTATTCGCGTTGAAATTTTTATCTTATCCAATAATGCGCATTCATTTTCGTAGTCGATTTTCTAGAACAAACATCCCATGACATTCCCTTCAGAAAAATAAAAATCTTGGAACTGATTGGGAAGGGATTCACGCGTACTCTCCTACGGGTGATGCACGCCATATCGTCTGGAAAAAATCGAGCGAGTTACAATGATATTTTGAAAAAACTTTTGAGGAAAATTCAGAAATTTCGCTTATTTTCATCAATATTCATGACGATTCAGATTTTTTTGATGATGGAATTTCACAAACAAGATATGACTGGAAAAAGAAAAGCTTGGAAATTCTCGCCAATAATGCTCGCTCAAACAATATTCCACACAGAATACTTGAATTTGACTCGTGGGAAAAATTTCTTCAATTTGGAAGCAAAAACCAGCTCAAGCACTATCTAATCATCATTTTGGCAAATTCAGAGCTTGATGAGCATGAGAAAAAATTTTCAAAAATTGCAATGCTCAATGAAATAATTTGGATTTGGTGTTATCATCCATTTGAAAAAAATCCTCACGAAAATACCATTTTTGATGGGAAAATTTTTCCAAAAAAAGCGGTTCAAAAATATTTGACCGTCATGACAGAGCAAGAAAAATTTCACGAAAAAATTCTCACGAAGCATCGAAGTTTTTTTCTCACAACAGACACAAGTCATTCAGTAGAGCGCGTTCTCAATCATTTTTTCAAATATCAGTATGTTCAAAAATAATTCCAAAAACCTCTACACTGCCCTCCTACATCGCATTGGTTGTACGCATCGTGACCTCAAAACTATGATTCTTGAGCGCCAAATTTCCCCAGAAGAAATTTATCACGACTTGAAAAATGGCGCACAAAAAATGTTAATTCTTTTGGGTGAGAAAAAATTTGAAAAAATCTTGCAAAATCTTAAAAAAGTTGATCCAGAAAAATTTTTCCAACATATTGACGAGAAAAATATTCGCATCAAAACACTTCTCGACGAAGATTTTCCTGAAAAAATCAGACACATTCATCAAATTCCTTTTATTATTTATACTCTATGAAGTATCAATATTGAGGCTATTAGCATAGGAGTCGTGGGAAGTCGAAAAAATACTGAATATGGAAAAAATGTTTTGAAAAAAATTTTCAGCGAAATTCCGTATCAAAATGTAAGTATCATCAGTGGTGGTGCGTATGGCATTGATAGCTTGGCACACGAACTCGCTCTCCAACACAACCTCCATACTATCGCAGTTTTTGGCTGTGGCATTGATATAGTGTATCCAAAGACCAATGCCAACTTGTTTGAAAAAATTCTCGAATCATGAGGATGACTCTTGTCGGCATTCCCTATTGGATCAGCTCCAGAATCGTACAATTTTCCTATTCGAAATGAAATTGCCGCAGGACTTTCTGATTCTATTCTCATTCCTGAAGCTGGAATTAAAAGCGGCACTCTCATTACTGCGAGTCTCGCGCTTGACCTTGGAAAGGATGTTTTTGCGGTTCCGTGAGATATTTTTCGTAAAACCAGTCAAGGTTGCAATCAGCTTATCAGCACTGGTGAGGCAAAATGTACTATTTCAGCGAGCGATATTTTCGAAGAATTTCAGCCACAAATTTCCAAAAATCTTCAACAAAATTTTTTGGAAACAAACAATATCAACGCTCCTCTCAAAAAAAATTTTCATTCTGAATTAGGAGAAATGATTTTTAATGCTATTATGAATGGAAATAATACTATTGATAGCATTATTTCTGCCACAAATATTCCTGTCGAAAACCTTACCATTGAGCTAACGATGCTCGAATTGGACGGGCATATTTCAGTAAGTCCGACAGGTATTTATGAATATAATTTTTAAACTATGAAAAATCTTCCTTTGGTAGTTCGCGCTTTTTTGTTCAATACAGATGGGAAAATTCTATTGACACAACACAAGCCAAATACGCCTTGGGTGCTACCGGGCGGCCATGTTGAAGAAAATGAAAACATCCATACAGCGATGCTTCGTGAAATCCATGAAGAATTCGGGATTTCTGCAAGTTTTTTTGAGATGGATTACGATGAAATTCTTCATCATCAAGGCAAAAAATTGACGCATTTTCCATTGCCTATTTCCATCTATGAATTGTCATACAAAAATGCAGAATGAAAAGACAAATCGCGCATTGAATACATTTTTCTCATGGAAACGGCTGACGAAATTAAGCAGACACAGGCAGAAGAAATCTATGATTATAAATGGTTTGATCCGGACGAAATCCTCTCTATGAAGCCAAATATCGAGACTTGGGATTTTGTCATTGAAATGCTCGAAAAAATTATTGGTATCGGCGAAGATAATGCATAATATATGGAAAAAATCATAAACGAACTCGAAAAGTTTGATAAAATTATTCTGGTTGGTGGCGGGACTGGTGGGCATATTTCACCGATTATTGCACTTCATTCGATGCTCATCCAACAATTTTTTCATCAACAATTTTTGTGGATTGGTGGCAAAAAAAGTGAAGAGCAAAAGGAGGCTCAAAAATCTCAAATTCCCTTTGTCGGAATTCCTATTCTCAAACTTACAACAACTCGATCACCAAAAATCCTTCTGTACCCATTTTTTCTTTTAAAAAGCATTTTTTCGGCCTATAAAATTCTCAAATCCGAACAAAAAAATACTCCAAAAATCGCAATTTTTTCAAAAGGTGGGCCAGGAGCGTTGGCGATTGGACTTGCTGGGAAAATACTCAATATTCCTGTTTATATACACGAATCTGACACAATTCCTGGGCGATCCAATCTTCAAATGGCAAAAATTTCTGAAAAAATTTTTCTTGGATTCGAGTCTGCCAAGCAATTTTTTTCAAAATATCCTTGTGAGGTTGTCGGGCAAATTTTGGATCCAAAAATTTTTGAACAAAATCCAAATCAGCAAATTTTCTGGAAAACTTCCAAAAAACACATTCTTGTGATTTGCTGATCTCAATGAGCAAAAAGTGTTTTTGAACAAATCTCAAATTCCTGCCAAAATATTGATGCAGAGTGGATTATTATCCTTGGAAAACTCAATGCCGATATGCGGAAGAATTTTGAAAATTTTGATAATATTCAAGTGTTAAATTGGCTTGAAAAATCAGAACAAAATCATATTTTTTCCGAGACAGATATCGCTATCACTCGCGGAAGTGCCACTACGCTCGCAGAGCTTGATTTTTTTAATATTCAAAAAATTATCATTCCTCTACCTTCTGCTGCCAAAAATCATCAATTTTTCAACGCCAAAGAATACGAAGCTCGTGGAGATATTTTACTGGAACAAAAAAATCTCTCATCAATTCGAAAGACTATTGAATCGTTTTTATAAAAAATTCCCCAAAATGGGGATTTTATATTGTATATAATATTTTTTCGAGAACCTGAACGCTATTATTCATAGCAAATTCAAGATTATTCATATGCGCTTCTTTGGCTTCATTGTCAGCACCATCCGAAACCGCTTTGATAAAAATACAACGATCTAACATATTGTATTCGCGCGCTGCTGATGCGATAGCAAACGCCTCCATCTCGCACACATCAGCATTATATTTTTCACGAAGTGAGGCAATTTTTTGAATATCGTCTACAAATTCATCTGCAGTAGCACATACTCAGCCATGTATAACAGAAAATCGATCAAAAGAAGCGTCTAGATTCGGTGAAGCAACAAGAATGGGCTTCTTAGCATAATCCAGGTGCGCACCATCAAACGGCAAATACATATCATGTTGCACAATCTCCGTTGGCAAAAGTACATCGCCAATAGACAGACGAGAAATAGTCGCATTCCCCGCAATTCCGACATTAATAATTGCGTCAATATCCTGATAATTTTCCAACAAAAAAGTAGTCGCCATCGCTGCCTGAATTTTCCCAATTCCACCCAATACGAGCACGATTTTTATGGGATTATGAGTCAAAAATTCCCCTTCAAATACCGAAATATTTTTGAGGTTTTGAGAATTTTTGAGTGCAAAACGCGAAATGATAATTTCTGCTTCTTCGCGCATCGCTGTAATAATTGCAACCGTTTTCATAAAAAATTATTTAAAAATTGAGCCCAAAATTCCACGCGCAATCTCCACGCCAATACTCCCCATTCTACGCCCACCAATCTTGGTGCCAACAGATCGAGCAATTTCTTTTTCAAATGTTTTCGTCACACTCTCAACAATCGCATCAGTCATTGTTGGATTTTTTCGGCGTTCTTTTTCTGCAAGAACTCGCGCCTTTTCAGCCTCCTCAGCCTGTCTTTGCGACTGAACCATTGCCATTTTTTGTGCCAACATTTCCTGAGCACTTTCAGGATTTATAGGATTTTTGTAGAGGACAAAAACTGGAGAAATACTCAAAAATGCAGACAATTCCATATCAGTAATTGCATCCATTCGCGATTCTGGTGGGAAAATTTTGGTCATCACCAGTGGTGTTGGATTACCGTTCTCGCCAATCGCGGTTACAAAAGCTTCACCCGTCCCAAGTGTTGTGAGAGTTTTTTCAATATCATAAAATTCTGAAATCGGGAAATTTTTTGCCATTTTCTTGATAGACTCGTTATCTTTGGCAGTGAAGGCTCTCAGTGCATGCTGAATTTTGAGGCCAAGCTGAGATAAGATCATATCAGGAATATCCATCGGATTTTGCGTACAAAAAATCACGCTCACCCCCTTGGAACGAATCAATTTGATAATCACTTCAAATTCTGACAAAATTTCACTCGGCAAATCACGAAAAAGCAAATGCGCCTCATCGATAACTACAACGAGTTTGGGCTTGGAAATATCCCCAACTTCAGGAAGCATGCCAAATAATTCAGTCAGAATCTGAATCATCATAGCAGAAAAAAGCTGTGGATATCGAAGGGAGTTCATCAGGCGAATGATATTAATCTGCCCTTTTCATTCATCATCAATACGCATCAGGTCATTCATATCGAGGGATTTTTCACCAAAAAATTGTGACGCCCCTTGCGATTTGAGCACAATAATTTGACGCATAATCACCTGAATCGTCGCCTGGGAAATCTGCCCATATGATGCCAGTTCATTTTTCCCATCTGTTGCCAAAAATGACAAAAGCGTTTCGAGGTCTTCTAAGTCAACCAATAGCAGCCCATTATCATCTGCATATTTGAAAACGATTGTGAGTGCAGCAGTTTGCACGGATGATAATCCAAGCACTCTCGCAAATAAAAATGGCCCAAATTCTGAAACAGTAGAACGCACCTGAGCACCTCACTCATTTAAAAGTGAAAAAAAATCCACTGGAAAGCCTCTTGATTTCCACTCAAGATTACCGAATTTATCAATATATTTTTGTAGTTTTTCAGAATACTCTCCAGGCATGGAAAGCCCAGAAATATCACCCTTAATATCCATCATAACACTTGGAACGCCCGCATCAGAAAGACGCTCCAGAAGTTTTTGAATAGTTTTTGTCTTTCCTGTTCCTGTCGCTCCAGTGATTAATCCGTGGCGATTCAAGGTCGACAAAGGAATACTTACGCGAGTATCTGTGAAAATATTATTTTCATGAACAGCAACACCAATGTCAATGTGCTCACCAGAAAAAGTATACTTTTCCTGAATGTTTTGAGAAAAATTTTTCATATTTTATTCACTAATGATTTCCATTTTTTCAATCACTGCGTCCATTTTTGGGCGATCATTGTGGTCGGTTGGAAGGCGTTCAATATCATCAACTGTCTCCATTCCAGCAATTACTTGACCAAAAATCGTGTGCTTACGATCGAGAAAACTTGCGTCATCCATCGTTACGATGAAAAATTGCGAACCATTTGTGTTGCGACCAGCATTCGCCATAGAAAGAATTCCTCGCTCGTGTGTCAAAGAAAAAGTAAATTCATCTTCAAAATTTTTATTCCAAATACTTTTTCCACCCATTCCCGTCCCGGTCGGATCGCCACCCTGAATCATAAAATCTCGAATCACGCGATGAAAAATAACGCCATTGTAGTAGCCATTTTTCGAAAGTCCGATAAAATTCTCAACCGCTTTGGGCGCGAATTCTGGAAAAAGCTCAAAAGTGATATCACCAAAATTTGTAATCATTTTTACTTGTGGATTTGCCATAAAATTGTGTTAAAAATCCACTCAAGTATACTCACTTTTCGAATAAGTCAATTTTGATTTTTTCTCAAAAATACTTACAATGCGCGTATGAAAAAAATATTTTCCATTCTTCTCATTTTTTGCTCGATTTTTCTGATTGGTTGCACCAAAACCACCTCAGATTTTTCAGAGAATTTCACAACTCAACCGAGCGATTCGCGAATTTTTACGCAAGGAATTTTTATAAAAAATAATCAAATTTTTCTGTCTTCTGGGGCGCCAAATTATCTGAGTGGCACACATTCGTCAGTTGGAATTCTTGATAAGAATGGGATTTTTGAGCCAAAATTTTCGCTCGATCCAGAAATTTTTTTTGGAGAATGAGTCACTCAGCTGAATGGAAAAATTTATTTTGTGACTTGGAAAAATCAAAAATGATTCATTCTGAATGCGCAAAATTTTGAGAAAATTGGCGAATTTGATTACAAAAATCAGGAATGATGGGGACTCGCAAGCGACGGCGAAAAAATTTTCATGAGCGACGGAACGAATCAAATTACTTTTTTCGACGAAAATTTTGAGAAAATTGGAGAAATTTCGGTGTCGGAAAATAATCAAAAAATTACAAAAATTAACGAACTGGAATATTTTGACAATGCAATTCTCGCAAATATTTGGTTGACAAATGATACTATCAAAATTGATCCAAATTCTGGAAAAGTGCTCGCACGGTGGAATTTTGATTTTCTTAAAAATCGAGAAATCAAAGAAAATCCGCAAGCTCAAGAAATGAATGGAATTGCCTTTGACAAAGCCAAAAATCAAATCATTCTCACAGGGAAAATGTGGAAAAATCTCTATATTTTTGACGCCGATTTTTTTAAAAAATAAAACTCTCTTTCGAGAGTTTTTCATTTACGCGGATTGTTTGGCAGGTGTGCGAGTTTTGCGATTTATCGTTTTTCCAACGGCATTTTTCACACCAATTCCTGTAAGTGCCGTTCCTACAGAATCGTTGATATTAGCACCTTCCTGCTGTTTTTTGAAATATTTTTTCATCGTATCAATGCGATCTTGTTCATCATCCATTGATCGAGAATTTTCAAGTGCTTCTGCTTCTAGTTTTGCAAATTTTTCTTTTTCAGAACGATATTCTCCGGCCTGATCCAGGAATTTTTGCTTACGATCTGCGAGCGCCTTTTCCATTTTTTCCAATTGCAAAAGCCCAGCAGTCAAGAAAGAATCAGTATTTTCTGGAATTTCTGTAGTGAGCGTTTCTGTTTCAGATGAGGCAAAAATAGAAGAAGTTTCAGTATTTTCGGCTGAAGTTTCCGTCACTGATGCCTGAGTTGACTCAAGATCCTGATCTACAAGCGAGAAAAGTCCCGAATCAGCAGCTTTTTCTGCCGTTTCATGATTTTCCTCAGTCATTAGAGAAATTTCTGGAGTTGAGACTTCCGCTGCAGGAGTTTCAGTGAGAGGAGTCTCATCCAGAAGTGAAATTACTGGAGTTTCAGCTTGAGGCTCAAGCATTGGAGTTTCCATCACTGGCGTTTCCATAACAAGCGCAGATGGAGCCTCTTCTGTTACTAGTGTTGTTTCAACAACAGGCGTTGGTACCTCAGCAGTATCTGAAATAAGAATCGGAGAATCATTTGTCGTGATTTCGATAGCCGGAGAAATTGTCATATCTGGCGTTGTCTCGGCTACAACATTTGACGCTTCGGCTGCCTTTTGTGCTGTATAGCTCGGCATATCGGCCGTCACATTTCCAGCAGAAATATTGAGCAATTCATCAATCGCGGGAGGCGTTGAAGTTGTTCTCTGAGGCATTCCAGCCATTGGATCCGTCATAATCGGAGTAGTGTCCTGAGGCGTTGTATTTTTAGAGGTACCCCCAAGAAGATCATCAAAAAGTCCCATATTTTTATTTTTAAGAGTAAAATACTCATTCAGAATAGCATGATTTTTGCACAAAAGCAAATATAGCTCAATTTTTCTCAGAAAAATAATTGACACTTCTCAAAAATAATTTCTAATATTTTAGAATTTTGACAAATAAAAAAATCCCTTCCAAAAGAAAGGATTTTGAAGGATTACATTCCAGGAATATTGAGACCCATCTGCCCCATAACTCCGCGCATACGATCTGCAGCGATTTCCTGAGCTTTTTTCATTCCCTTGTTTACCGCTTCAGTAACAGCTTTTTCGATTTTTTCTTTGTCACCGATGATAGAAGTATCCTCGATTTCAGTTTTTACCACCTTGAGCTGACCATCAATCGTCACCACGAGCCCATCAACTTCGGCTTCAATATGCGTATTAGAAAGTTCTTCTTGAATTTTTTGCGCTTGTTGCTGCAATTTCATCAATTCTTGTGCTTGTTTGAAATCCATAATAAAAAATTATAAAACGGCAGAATTATAGAGAAAAATCTTGAAAAAGCAAATTTTTGGGCTTGCATTTTTCGCAAAAAAATCTATAGTGTGAAAAATAATTTTTTCTATGTCACGATTTTCTCTCAAAAATATTTCATTTTCACAAATTCTTGGAATCATCGCGCTCGTTTTGCTCATCACATTCGTCATGCAAAATCTAAGTAACGTGTCTGTCAAATTCATTCGTTGGACTTTTGATATTCCCATTTTTTTGCTAATTATTATTGTATTTTTTGTTGGTTTTTATACGTCCATTTTTACTGGTTCTGGTCTTGAAAAATTTTTTAAGAAAAAAGAAACCTACGAGGTTGATCTGAAAAAAATCTCTGAAAATGCCAAAAATACTGAAAAATAAAATCCCCATTTGGGGATTTTTTATACATATTTGAGAGCGATTTCTATGCTTTCACGAGCCGTTTCGTGCTGATTCACAAAAAGATTGTACGCGCCATCTTCGGTCAAAACTCCACACGCAACTTCTGATGGAATAGCACCATTATTGAATGCGTCAGAATCTTCAAACCACTTAGCAGAACTATAATATTCTGACAATTTTTGGAAATTTTCAAAATTTTCAAGCCATTTTTGTTGAGCGTCTTGAAGATTTTCCAGGATTTTTTGTGTTTCATTGAGAATTCGTTCCATCTCAACAATGCGATCAATTTGTTTTTGGTTCATAATTATTATTAGGAAATATCAATAAATTTTTGATTTTTTGAAAGCATTTTTTCAATTTCTGGATGTCTTTCAAGATACGAAACAAATCGAAGAGCGGACTCATAAGACGGATTGACAATTTTTTGTTGTGGGAAAATTTTTTCAAAAATATCAATTATATAACTATAATGCGTGCATCCAAGAACAATTGCATCCACTGAAAAATCAATTTTTCCCACCGTTTTTTGAATATATTTTTCTAAAAAATCACGAGAAATTTTTTTCTGTAAAAATTGTTCAATAAAGCCAGCAAGTTCTGGCAAAGCAATTTCCTGCACTTGAATATTTTCATCAAGCAAATGAATTCTTTTTGTGTATACAAGACTATTTACAGACGATTGGGTCGCAAAAATAACGACTTTTTTACAACGCAAGTCAAAAATTTTTTCAGCTCATGGAATTGTGACACCAAGAATTTTTACTCACAAAATTTTTTCGTTTTTTTGTAAAATTTTTATAGCGTTCGCGGTCGCGGTATTGCATGCTAAAATAATAATTTTTACACCCGCATTTTTCAATTTTAGAACACCTTCTGTTGTGAGTTGTATAATTTCTTGAGAATTTTTGTTGCCGTATGGGCAATTTTTGTAATCTCAAAAATATACGTAATCATATTCTGGAAGCAATTTTTTCACTTCATTATAAAATGTCAAACCGCCACTACCAGAATCAAAAATTCCTATCATACTATTTTTTGTTCAATTTCGGTAATAATTTGTATATTTTCCAAAGTACTGGCATCGCCCGAAAATGTCTCACCCTTCGCAAGCGTGCGGAGAATTCGTCGCACAATTTTTCCACTTCTGGTTTTTGGTAATTCGGAAATAATGAGAATATTTTTGAGTGCAATGATTGGTCCGATTTCCCTTCTGAGTGATAAATTGATATTTTTGAGCAAATCAGGCTCATTAATATTTTCACCATTTTTCAACACCACAAAACCAAAAAGTGCTTCTCCAGTTATATCATCAGGAATTCCTACCAATGCACACTCAGCGATAAATTCATCTTTTGCAATTATATCTTCCACTTCAGCAATTCAAATTTTATGCCCTGAAATATTGACTATATCATCAACTCTTCCAGTTATAAAAATATATCAATCTTCATCATAAAATCAACCATCTCCAGAAAAATACAAAGGCTTTTTCTCTCTAAAAATATCTGAAAAATATGTTTTTACAAACTTTTCATCATCTCACCAAATTCCGCGAGCCATAGCTGGCCAAGGCTTTGAAATCACGAAAAATCAATTTGCTTCAAGTCCTAATTTTTTTCAATTTTTATCCACTATTTCCCCACAAATTCCAGGCAAGGGAAATGTTGCAGATCTTTTTTTCATGGGAGTTGCAAATGGAAGGGGAGAAAGAATATGTCACCCAGTTTCTGTTTGCCAATAAGTATCCACAATAGAAGCTTTTTTATTTCCTACTGTTTCAAAATACCAATCCCAAGTTTCACCATCAATCGGTTCTCAAACACTTCACAAAACTTTGAGGCTTGAGAGATCAAAATTTTTTGGTAAATTTTCCCCTGTTTTATGCAATAATCTAATCAAAGTTGGTGCTGTATAAAATTTTGAAACTTTGTATTTTTCTATGATTTGCCAGATTCTGTCATTTTCTGGAAAAAGTGGATTTCACTCATAAATAAGAGTTGTTCAGCCATTTAAAAGTGGTCCATAAACAGTGTAAGTATGCCCTGTAATCCAACCAATATCTGCAGTTGAGAAAAAAATATCATCTTTTTGTAAATCAAAAACCCATTTTGTTGTAAGTTTTGACCAAAGAGCATATCAAGCTGTAGAATGAATAATTCATTTTGGCTTTCCTGTTGACCCAGAAGTATATAAAATAAAACTTGTATCTTCACTGTCTAGCCTTTCAAAATCACAAATCTCACTTTGAGAATCTATCAAATCATTGTAAATAACATCATTTTCAGAAATATTTATTTTTTCAAAATTTCTTTTTACAACAAGCACTTTTTGTACTTTATGATTTGATTTTTCTAGAGCTTCATCAGCAATATTTTTCAAGAAATATGCTTTTCATTTTCTAAAAGCCCCATCAGCAGTAACCAAAAAATCTGCTTTTAAATCTTCTATTCTATCCTTCAAACTTTCAGCTGAAAAACCTCAAAAAACAACTGAATGCACTGCTCACAAACGAAGACAAGCTAGCATCAAATACATACTTTCAAGTATTTGAGGCATATAAAAAATAATTCTATTTCATTTTGAAACTCAAAGGCTTTTTAGTAAATTTGCTGATTTATTTACATTTTTTGATAATTCTTTGTAAGTTATTTTTTGGCTATCTCATCTTTCTCACTCAAAAATAATGGCAATTTTGTCAGCATTTTTTTCTAGGTTTTTATCTACTGCTTCATAACAAATATTGAGTTTTCAATTTTTAAACCACTCTACTTTTGGAAAATTTTTTTCATCTAAAACTTCAGTAAAATCTTCAAAAAAAGTCAGATTTTCTCTCGCTTGAATTGCCCAAAAATCCTCATAATGACTCATGGAATAATCATACAACTTTTGGTATTCTTCAAAACTTTTAAAATATGAATTTTTGGCAAATTCAGCATTTGGGAAAATTTTTTCTGTCATAATCAAAATTATTTTGCCGATTATATGAATTTTTTCAAAAAAACCAAAAAAAAGAAGTATTATATCTTCTTTTTTGGCTTTGTAGTGCGCTCAATTCGAGTTTTCCCCATTCGTTCATGAATCGCGCGCCCATCGATCGAAAGCTCGATACTCAGCGGAATAAAAATCAAAATATATGCATAAAATAGGAGCGCTACAATCCCAATTTGACTAACATTAAGACCTGTCATTTTGTCAATCAACATCGTCAAAATCGTAAAAATTGAAAACGAAAAAACCGGGATAATCGAACGAACGAACAATTACCAAATACTCGGATTTTTATCATCAAGCGACAAAATTCTGAGACCAACAAATTTTTTCCCGAGTGTTTGGCCACGCGTCAAGTACGCCACAATCACAAAATAGAAAAAATACATCGAAACGCTCGCTATAATCGCTGGCAAATCAATCCCCATCAAATCGAACATTTTGACGAAAAGAAAAATCAGAATCGCCGCAATAAACATATCAATCAGATACGCAACCGCACGCCGAACGAGAAAATTATTTTTTGAATAATAAAATTTTCCTGACGCAAAAATTTTTCGGTTTCTTTTCGTAGCGGCAGCGTCACGAGAAAACCAAGTACTGCGCCCGAAGTATTAAGCATCAAATCATCCACATCGAACAAACGATACGGACATTCAAAAAATCCAAACACGCCCGTTCCCTGCGTTAATTCAAAAAATAATGCGATGAGAAACGAAAAAATCAGGGTTTTGAGAAAATTCCAACGAAAAACAGTGCTTCCAAGAAATCCAAGTGGCGAAATCAAAAGAATATTAAAAATCACCTGAAAAAGTGCTTTATTTCGTGCCAGTCCGACAGAATGTTTGGTCGCAAAAGTCTGAATATCTTCGATAAATTGAAACGGCATAAATTGCCAATCAAGCATTCCAGCGCGCTCAGCGCAAAAATCCGTGGAAAAATCTGGAAACGGAAAAAGCACGAGCCCAAGCGCTAGAAAAAAGAAAAACACAAACAAATATGTTCCCATTTTTTCAAAAATTGAAATATTTTTCTTTTTCAATAAAAAATGTGAAATAACGACTGTAAGCGGAAAAGTAAACAAAAATAAAAATCCACCCTGCCCTATCGGACCGATAAAATACGAAAGATACGAAAACATATTTTAAATAACAAATTCTTCACCAACCTTGCCATTCTCGATAATAATCCCATCCGCTTCAAGTTTTTGAATTTTTTCAGGCACACCACCAGGCGTTGTGTATCCAGAAATTTTACGAGAATGAGCCACCACTTTGTAGCACGGATAAATATCTGGATGCTTATTGTGACGCATCGCACTCGCAACCACTCGCGGATGAACTCAAAATTTTTCGGCAATATTTTTGTACGTGGAAACTTTTCCCTTTGGAATTGTCTGCAAATATTCGAGAATTTGTTGGCTGATTTTTGACATAAAATTTTT
>ERZ773070.280-NODE-280-length-39002-cov-8.337125_pt1 | contig 39002 bp, 34 predicted proteins | sample MGYA00580618_ERZ773070 | MGnify/ENA primary metagenome ERZ773070 (study PRJEB29015, sample SAMEA2738023) | human oral metagenome | biome: human oral; feature: human-associated habitat; material: dental | place: China | collected 2019 ... | reverse complement strand
GTGGCGGTTATTGAGGATTCGCCCCAGCCCCGTGATAGAGGCGAGTCCGTAGCTTACGGGAGGAAGCCATGGATAGCGCTCGCCATACTCCAAGCTCAGTAGCGTCGCTGAGGTAAAGGCCATAGCGGTATGCCCTGAGGGGAAGGAGTTTCGAGACGATCCGTCAGGGCGTCTTACACGCGCGGTGTACTTAATCGCCGAGGTGACAGCGAGCATCGTAGCCGTTGCGGCAGCATCAGCCGTGAGCACCTGCCAAGGTGATTTACTTGTACCCTCCACAGCCGCAAAGCGTAGCCCAAGTTGGGCTGCTAATTGAGCGAACTGGAGGTAGTCATCGTAGTGATGGCGGAAGTGAGGGTAGTGCCCGTAGCGTATCGTGCGTATCTGCTCGTTGTGAATATTCTGCATCACTCCGATACCTACGAGTGGAGCTGCACTGAGTGCCCCCTGTAGAAGGAGTTGATTTGTTTTCTGTGCATTGCTCAGCGTGTCGGGGCGATAGGTGTTTGTCGCCGTGTAGCTGAGCGTATCGGCTACACTCTGCGCTTCAGAGGGGAGAGCCGTGAGGAGGGATAGTAGAGCGAGTGGATAGGCTTTTTTATTCATAAGTCTATTCGAAGCGTCCGAGGGTAAGGGTCTGCCAGTACTCAGACTTGGCTTGGTGGAGGTCGTGGGTGACCATAAGCATTGTCGTCTCGGGGCGTACGACTTGCTCCAGTAGCGACTCGAAGCTCTCCTTATAAGACTTGTCAAGGAAGCTGAGTGGCTCATCGAGGATCAGAAGCTCGGGATTAGATGCCAGCGCACGACCGAGTAGAGCTCGCTGGAGTTGACCACCGCTGAGCTTGCCGATGGGCTGCTGGAGGAGGTGCGTGAGTCCGATGGCTTCTGCGAGCTTCTCTACCTGCTCTCTACGCACACCGCGCCTCGTGGTGCCTTGGGGGAGACCAGAGTCAATAACCTCGTGGACGTGGATGGGGAAGTGGCGATCAATCTGATTGATCTGTGGAAGGTAGCTGGCGACCAGCTGGTCGGTAGTATGGCCCTCACGGTCGTAGCGGAGGAGCTGTCCAGCTTGTAGCGGGATGAGCCCCAGCAGAGTACGCATGAGGGTCGTCTTACCGCTGCCATTCGGTCCCGTGATAGCCCAGCGCTCACCACGACAGACCGTCCAGTTGAGCCCGTCAAGGACTAACGTGTCTGGATACCCGATGCTGGCATCTTCGAGAGTAAGGATCTTCTTCGTCATGAGCGGGGGAAACTAACGTGAAGCACTAAGAGCACCGGCGATACGAAGGAGTTGCCCCTTCCAATCCCCGTCCAACGGATTGATCTCTACCGTCTGAGCCCCGAGCTCGTTAGCTAGACTCTCGGTGAGCTTCGTATCAAACTCCTTCTGAATGAATACCACACGTACGCCTAACGCTTTGGCTCGCTGGAGCAGACGCTCGAGATGCTGAGGAGTAGGATCCTTGCCATCTTCCTCGACGACGAGCTGCTCTAGCCCCCACTCACAGGCGAAGTCACTCAGCGAAGGGTGATAGATCAGAAAGGCTCGTGAGGGCAGTTCGCTTAGCGTAGTACGCAGGGTATGCTCTAGCTGGACCAAGGTATCGCTAAGCGCTTCGTAGCTGGCGGTATAGGCAGGGCTATGCACGCTATCCATCTGACAAAGCGATCGGTAGATCGTACGACTCATCGTGCGAAGACCTCGCATACTCGTCCAGTAGTGCGGGTCATGCAGGTGATCACCTTGGTGCTGAGAGGCTCTCATCGTATCTAATCCGGCGTCTAGACGTACCAACCGAAGCTCGGGGTGCAAGCTCTGGATACGCTCGACCCAGCTTCTCTCGAAGCCAAGGTCACCCATATAATAATAGGCACGGCTCGTCGCTAGCGCTTGGATAGTCTGTGGCGTCGGCTCATAGCTCTCTGGGCTATTCCCTTGAGGTAGGAGCGTCGTGGCATAGACGAGCGTATCGCCCAGACGACGGATAAGATCGGTCGCTGGAGCGATGGTCGCTGTGACATGCAGGCGCCCTCCATGGTCCGTCTGTCTCGTAGAGCAGGCACCGAAGAGGAGAATCATCATCGCTACGAGCACGGCTCTACTAGTCTTATATATTGTAGGAAAGATCTTCATTCGCTTGGATTCATATACCCTTCTCCCTAGGGTTAGGGACATCAAGGATTTGGTTACAAAGGTAATACTTGTCGGGTGAATGCCCCTGTCCTAAGGTCTTGCCTACCGCCTAGGCACCTCTTCCTGGATATAGACGCCTAAGGTAAGCTCGAGAGGGCTTTCCCTTACCCCCTCTGAAGATATACCTTCACTCATGCCAAGGCCTACCTTCATCTAAAGAAAGGTCTACCTCCCCTTACCTAGAGGTAGACCTTTCATCACCCCCTCACCTAAAGCTAAGCGGAATAAGGTGATAGGCTCATGCCCCGACCTCGGCACGACGAAAAGGCTTAGCCCTGTGGCAGGGAAAGGAATAATTTGTATTTTTGTCGCCGATAGCCCATCTTGGGCCCTACTAACACGCTTACAAGCTAATAGATAGCCATTATGTATTGGACATTAGAACTTGCATCCAAACTCGAAGATGCCCCCTGGCCCGCTAGCCGCGACGAACTTATCGACTATGCACAGCGCTCTGGCGCTCCCATAGAGGTCATCGAGAACCTCCAAGAGATGGAGGATGAAGGTGAGCTCTATGAGTCTATCGAGGATATTTGGCCTGACTATCCAAGTAAAGAGGACTTCTTCTTCGACGAAGAAGAGTACTAAACCATCCGGGTACCAGCTACCCCTTATGAGCAAGAGCGCCCATACCGCAGGCAGAAAGATAGGCTGGTGGATAGGCGCTCTGGCTTGTTTTTCCCTGCTAGCATCGCCTCTACGGGCACAGCAGGAGCTCCCTCAGGTGCGCTCGTGGTATCTCCTACCCGAGTATGCTAACCCTGCAGCCCTGGGAGATCAGCCTACTTACACGGCTCTCTATGGCACTGCAGGCTCCGACCTAAGACATTACCTCCTCCAAGGAAGTATCCTCTGGAGCTTAGGTAATCATCCTTTGCGCCTGGGGGCTACCCTAGAGCAAGGCAAGGGTCACTTTTGGCAAGCAGGAGACCTAACGGGTCGAATGAGTACCGACCTCTGGAAGAGTGCTAACTGGCACCTTCGCTCGGGGCTCCAGCTTAGTCTCCTCCGACGTACCTTTGACGGTGCTCGAGCCTTGAGCGAGGGGATCACCGATAGCCAACTACCGACGACCCGAGTAGAGGGCAAGGCTTTTGACTTGGGACTCGGGCTCTACCTCGAGGGCAGGCATCTCGAGCTTGGGCTAAGTGCTCAGCATATCCTCGCTTCGGAGCTAAGTCTAGGCGAGCGATTCTCGATAACTACGCCTCGTACCTTCCATGCTTTCGCTACCTACATCATAGGACAGCGATCCGCTTGGTCTCTCCGTCCATCGGCTTACCTAAGCTGGTCTCGCCAGCAAGGTGACCATCAGGAGGTCGGACTCGGCATTCACTACCAAGACCGCTACCAGCTACGTGCAGGCTGGGAGTATGCCCACAGCTGGAGTCTCTCTGGCGCTATCGGACTAGGGCACTTCACCCTCGGCTATCGCTGGGAGCATAGCCTCCGCGATCAGCCTACTCGTCATGAGATGCTCCTAAGCTATCGCCTCCCCCAGCTCGCTCGCTCCAGTCGCCTCACTAAGTATATGAGCATACGTTTGCTCTAATCTCTGTTACCTCTCCACTATGTCCTCCACTCGCTCCTTTCATCTCTTCTCAGGGTTGGCTACACTTGCCCTCATGGCAAGTGCTTGCTCAGGACCCACACGCTCGATCGGTGGCGAAGTCACTCCCGCACGTCTAGCCTCATGGAATGAGCCTGCTCCCCACGGCATGGTGCACATCCCTCGTGGGCACATCATGATGGGAGAGTCCCGACCCGATAGCCTCTGGGGAGATCCTGCACAGAGTCGTGGTGTCTCCGTCGAAGCCTTCTGGATGGATCGTACAGAGGTAACGAATGCACAGTACCGACAGTTCGTTTACTATGTAAGAGACTCGATCCTCCGAGAGCGCTTGGCTGACCCTGCTTACGGAGGCGATGAGAGCTACAAGATCACAGAGGATAAGTACGGCGACCCTATCCCTGCTCAGCTAGACTGGAGCCGTCCTCTCCCGACAGAGAAGCGTGCGACAGAGGAAGAGCTACGAGCTATCCAGAGTCTCTACTACACGAACCCCGTGACAGGAGAGCGTAAGCTCGACCCAGCACAGCTCAACTATCGCTACGAGCGCTATGATCACCGAGCAGCAGCTCTATGGCGTAACCAGCTACGCTCTGCCCAAGGCAATCCAAACTGGGAGAAAAAGCTCCCAGAGACCCGCCTAATCACGAAGGACACAGCCTATATCGACGCCTCAGGCAGGGTTATCCGAGAGACGATCACACGTCCGCTGACGAGTGAATATGACTTCCTCAACACCTACATCGTCCCTGTCCTACCCGATGAGACATGCTGGGTAAACGATTTCCCTAACTCCACTAACGCAGTCTATACAGCTAAGTACTTCAATCACCCAGGCTACGATAACTATCCCGTAGTCGGTGTGACCTGGGAGCAAGCTGAAGCCTACTGCGCCTGGAGGACTGAGCACTACAAACGAGGGCTCCGTCTTCCAGCAGGGCAGATCGTCGAGCCCTATAGACTACCAACTGAGGCAGAGTGGGAGTATGCCGCTCGCATGGGAAATAGTCGTATCGTCTACCCCTGGGGTACAGAAGAGATCCGTTCATGCGAGGGGTGCTTCTACGGGAACTTCAAGCCCGGCGACGGAGACTATACCGCCGACAAGCACCTAATCACTGCCCCCGTCTCATCTTACCCGCCCAATGACTTTGGTCTCTTTGACATGGCCGGCAACGTAGCTGAATGGACGAGCACCGCTTGGTCTACCTCTGGGCTGCGACACATCAACGATGTCAATCCCGAGCTTAACTATCGCGCTGACATACATGACTCCCGAGATCTGACACGTAAGGTGATCAAGGGTGGATCGTGGAAGGATATCGCTCGCTACGTCCGTGCTAATAACCGAGCACAAGCTCCGCAAAATGCAGCACACTCCTATATCGGCTTCCGCTGTGTACGCTCTGCCGTGGAGTTCTCTAAGTAATTAGCTTCTCCCACATGCCTCGTCTGACACATCGTCTAGAGACCTTCCTCGGGAGCCCCCGAGGACAGCGTATCCTCAATCGCTTCTATTCCTGGGGAGCAGCCTTCGTGATCCTCGGTGCGCTCTTCAAGCTCCTCCACATCCGCTACGGAGATGAGATCCTGCTCGTAAGTATGCTTACGGAGTTTGTCGTCTTCTTCATCTCTGGATTTGAGAAGCCTACCAGCACCTATGCTTGGGAGAAGGTCTTTCCTGAGCTAGCCTCTGCTCCAGCTATCTCTGCCGAAGAAGCTGAAGCCCAACGTGCCCGCCTGCGCGAACGACTAGCTCACCTCGAGGAAGATGAAGCCTCCCCCCTCCCCTCTACCTATATATGTCAAGGAGAAGGCGAGCTCAACCGCTTCAGCGAAGCGATCGATCGCCTACAGGAAGCGATCCTTCAGCTCACACGTATAGGCTCTCTCTCCAGCGAAGCTAGTAGCACCTACCAGCAGTTAGCCCTCGATCCTAATACGATGGCTAAGCATACCTCCGACTACATCGAGCAGCTCGGGAGCCTAGCACGTAATGTCACTGGACTCAACGCCCTCTACGAACTCCAGCTAAAGAGTATCAGTAGCCAGATCGACACGATCGATCGGATCAACTTAGGCCTCCGCCAGCAGGCAGAGCTCTATGACGGGGGACAGGCTGACCGCCCCTCCTTCCGTCAGGAGAACGAGCAACTCCTCCGCCAGCTACAAGAGCTCAACCAAGCCTACACACGTATGCTCCATGCCCTAAACGTACAGATCAGCTCGCCACAGGCTGAGTCTCCCGTACGCTAGTCCCTCCCTCCTCTCCACAAGAATACGTATGGCTATCGGCACGGGAGGTAATCCCAACCGGCAACGGATGATCAACCTGATGTACATCGTCTTCATAGCGATGATGGCGCTCAACATCTCCCCCGAGGTGCTGGAGGGCTTCTCGCTCGTGGAGCGAGAGCTTCGGGAGACGACGAAAAGCCTAGAGGAGCAAAATCGCCTACGTACCGATCTACTCGCATCCGCCTATCGATCCAATCCAACCAAGGTCGCTCGATGGATCGAGCGAGCTGAGAAGCTACGGACCAAGACCCAAGCCCTCGACTCGCTACTCCAGCACCTCAAGGGAGAGATAGCAGCTGCAGCGGATCGATCAAGCTCCATCGCCAGCCACCCCGAGGCTCTCGAGCGAAAGGACGATCTCTCGGCTTCCTCCGAGGTGCTTCTTGATCCCTTACACCGAAGAGGCCGTCAGCTAAGAGAAGAGATCACGGCGTACAGAAAGTACGTTAGTGAGCTCCTAGGTCGAGGGGAAGATCAGCTACCTCAGCTGAAGCGTCTATCGACGACTAGCCCCACCTCGGGAAAGAGCTGGGAAGAAGCCTACTTCGAGGGCCAACCTGCCATCGCAGCTATCACGCTACTCACCCAGCTACAGAACAGCCTGCGTTATATCGAAGGCGAAATGCTCACCGAGCTCCTTCGTCGGATCGACGAACACGACTATCGCTCGAACCGACTCACAGCCCAAGTCATCCCCGAGAGCCGTGTCGTCCTGCAGGGAGAGCCCTTTCGCGCGGAGGTAGTACTAAGCAGTGTCGATACGACCCGTCATCCTCGGGTCTTCCTCGGTACGAGTAGCACGCCACTCTCCTCTAGCCTCGTGACGCTCTCGAGCACACGAACGGGTACGCACCCTATCTCTGGGCACATCGAGACAGAGCTCCCTGATGGGACAGCGCTACGCCTTCCCTTCAGCTCCGAGTATACTGTCGTCGCTCCGACGGCTAGCATCTCTCCCACGCTACTGAATGTCCTCTATGCAGGGATCGATAACCCACTTCGCATCGCCGTCCCAGGGATTTCGCCCGAAGCTCTACATGTCAGCGCTTCTGCTGGGACGCTAACGCAGAAAGAGGGGCTCTGGATCCTCCGTACGGCTAAGGCTGGGAGCGAGATAACGATCACGGTCTCGGCTCATCGACCAGACGGCACGAGCCGTAGCATAGCTCAGCAAACCTTCCGAGTGCGTAGTCTCCCCGATCCACTGCCCTACCTTAGCTTGGCAGGGCATAGTGGTGCCCAGCGCTTCAAGGGAGGGAAGATCTCTCGAAGTGCCTTGCTCTCGGCTGGAGAGGTCAAGGCTGCCCTCGATGACGCCTTCCTTGACATCCACTACACCGTACTTCGCTTCCAGCTACTTGCCTTCGATGCTCTCGGCAACGCCTTACCAGAGAACTCCAATGGCCGTCTCTTCTCCGAGCGACAGCTACGTCTGATCCGCACGACACCGCTGGGTCGACGTCTTTTCATCACGGAGATCTATGCCCAAGGTCCAGATGGCATCGAGCGTCGATTACCCTCTCTGGAGCTACTCCTCTATTGACCCTCTCTCCTACCTCCTTCGCTATGTCTACCACCCTTCGCCTCTTCCTGCTAGCAGGGCTTACTTGCTCGACTAGCCTCTATGCCCAAGTCACGACTCCGACCACCCCTGTCGTCCGCAAGGGTAGTGCTCCTCGTAGGGAAGCTCCACAGAGCACACCTAAGATCAGTGAGCGAGCTAAGGCCTTCGCCGACCATAGCGATCTGGAGGACGAGGAGTATACCGCTTGGAGCCGTACCTACTTCCGACTTTTAGAGCGCCGAGAGAAGGCCAATGCCCCACTCTTCTACCCCGAAGTCACGACTGAGAGGGAGGGCAATCTCTTCTCCTTGATCTTCCGACTTTATGCTGAGGGGAAGATACGTGTACACAGCTATCAGGATGGGCTAAGCTCTTGGAGAGGGGCGGAAGCCTTAGCTTTCACCGACTTCCTCGATCGCTTCCACATCGCCTATACCAAGGATCAGCAGGGGCGCCCCGAAGTGGCACTAGCAGATATCCCCTCTGCCCTCATCGAGGGCTATTACCTCGAGGAAGAAAGTCGATTCGATGAGCGAACGAGCACCTTCAGCACCCACACGCGAGCGCTATGCCCCCTGCTCACAGGTGTCGGAGACTACGGACAGCTACGTATGCCCCTCTTCTGGGTTAGCTTCGATGAGCTTCGCCCCTATCTCAGTCAGGAGCGCATCGCCCTAAGTACGGCCAATGGTGCACGTCGCTCGACCCTGGCGGACTTCTTCGCCCTCCAGGTCTATCGTGGCTCGATCCTACCGACCAGCTCTTCCTTAGATCAGAACCTAGACGATAAGACCACCAACCTAGAGCGACAGCAGGCCAGAAGCCAGCAAGAGGAGCGAGAGCTACAGCAGTTCCAAGCCAATCTCTTCGTCCCCGACAGTCTCCTTCACCCCGCTCTCCCTCTGAAGAGCTCTAAGGGTAAAGCCAAGCAGGTCGCACCCAAAGCCTCCTCAAGCAGATCTATGGGGAGAGACCGACGCATCCGCCCTGCTACGACCACTAGCCCCAAATCCACCAGCTCTGCGACTCGATCCGTACGTAACCGAGGCTAATCCGAAGCACGCCTAGACCTTCGCACAGAGGAAGGCTAGCCTTTCCTGTCGAAAAGCTAGACCTTTCCCAGTAGAGAGATCTACCTTTTCTCACAGCTGGATTAAGACCTTGAAAGGACGACTTAATCCCTTCGCCTAGCCTTCCTCTATCTGGCTCATCACATAGGATGAACCAACAGAAAGCCCCGAGGGAGCTAACTCATCGTGATGAGTTAGCTCCCTCGGGGCTTTTAGGTAGCTGTGCCAGTAAAGAGCTTACTTCTTCGCCGTGCTGTCAGCAGAGGCCGTCTTGCCGGCGGTATAGTGTTCGTTGAGATACTTGATGAAGTCCTCGGTAATATCGAGTGCCTCTTCCTGATAGAGGATATTATCCCCGACCTTGGTCAGTATGAGCTTGTAGCGCCCATCCTTATTGTACTCCTTCAGCTGGGTGCGGATTTCGTTCATTAAGTCCTCCATGAGCGACTGTTGCTTCAGCGCTAGCTGCTGTGTCAGCTGAGCATTGAGCCCCTCAGCCTCCTGCTGCATACGGATTAGCTTCTGCTGCTCGGCCTGCTGAGCTTCTGCGGAGACGAAGGCATTGATGCGCATACGGCGCTCGAAGTCAGCCGCAGCCTTCTGCAAGGCAGCTCCCTTCCCCTGAAGACGTGTCTGGTGTGCGGAGGCATCCTTCTCGAGTGCTTCTCTGATCTCTTGAGCAAACTTGTACTGAGAGGAGATGCTATCCATGTTGACGACAGCGATAGGGAGACCAGTGGCCTGCACTTCGGCGACCGTGGTAGGAGCAGACTTCGTCTCAGTCTTACCTGAGCAAGCAGGAAGAGCAAGGCTAGCAGTGAAGGCGAGCGCTAGCAGAGAGCCAGCAGTCAGGGCTTTCATTTTCATACGTATGAAGTTATCGATTGTTTGTTATTAACTAAGCTGGGTCTTACAGCTCTCCGACACGATCGGCCAGCGTACGATGGTGCTGAGCATCCCGATGCTGTGAGGTATGGCAGGATATGCCCTGTCGACGCAGGGCTTTGTTTCCACCGACGTGCGTGTTAGGGAAACGTCCCTTCTTCGATAGAAGGATGCGTACCGAGAGCAGGGCTACGGCGAGCCCTACGATGAGGAGAGTTATGACAAATAGGGACATCCTTGGATATTTATCGTTATATTTGTTCGAAGCAAAGGTAGTAGTTTTCTATGAGTTCTAGCACTAAGGCTAACGACTCCATGAAGCCTATCGATGCCATAATACATATCATTCATACCTTATAACCAGTAGCAGAACAATGGAAATAACCGAGCTGAACCCCAAGATCGTTTGGAAGTACTTCCACGAAATCACACAGGTACCTCGCCCCTCCAAGAAGGAAGGGAAGATCATCGCCTACCTTGAGAAGTTCGCACAGGAGCATGGCATCGCATATAAGAAGGACCACGTCGGGAACATCGTCATGCTTAAGCCCGCTACCCCTGGCTATGAAAATCGCGTTAAGCTCATCCTCCAGAGCCACGTCGACATGGTCTGCGAGAAAAACGCAGGTACCCAGCACGACTTCGACAACGACCCTATCCGCACGATCATCGATGGCGAATGGCTCCATGCTGATGGCACGACCCTCGGAGCCGACAATGGTATCGGCTGTGCAGCACAGCTAGCCGTCCTCGCATCTGATGACATCGAGCATGGTCCCCTCGAAGCTCTCTTCACCGTCGACGAGGAAACCGGTATGACAGGTGCCTTCGAGCTCAAGCCTGGCTTCCTCGAAGGAAAGATCCTCATCAACCTCGACAGCGAAGACGAAGGCGAGCTCTTCATCGGATGTGCCGGTGGCAAGGGTCAGACAGCTACCTTCTCTCCTGAATGGAAGCCAGCTCCGGCTGATCTCGTCTGGCTCCGTGCCTCAGTCTCTGGCCTCAAGGGCGGTCACTCCGGTGGTGAGATCCACTGTGGGCTAGGTAATGCGAACAAGATCCTCACTCGCTATCTCTACGCACTTGAGAAGAACCTCGACTGGTCACTGGCAGAAATCGCCGGTGGAAACCTACATAATGCCATCCCACGTGAAGCTCATGCTATCATCGGAGTAAAGTCCGCTGACAAGGCCAAGGCTGAAGAGCTCCTGCGTCACCTACAGGCAGACGTACAGAATGAGCTCAAGGCTGTAGATCCTAAGGTACGTCTCGACCTCGAAGCTACCTCTGCTCCGTCCCAGATCATGGACTGCAAGACGAAGCACGCCCTCGTCCGTGCACTCTATGCTTGTCCTCACGGTGTCCTCGGTATGAGCCACGAGATCGAAGACCTTGTAGAGACTTCAAACAACCTGGCCTCTGTCAAGCAGATCAATGGTAAGATCGTCGTCGAGACGAGCCAGCGTAGCTCCACGACGAGCCTCCGTGACAGTGCCGCAGAGATGGTCTCTTCCGTCTTTGAGCTTGCTGGAGCAGAAGTCGTCATCAATGATTCTTATCCAGGCTGGAAGCCTAACCCAGACTCTGCTATCCTGAAGGCCTCGGCAGAAGCTTATCGTAAGCTCTTCCACAAGGAGCCCGCCGTCAAGGCTATTCATGCAGGTCTCGAATGTGGACTTATCCTGGACGTCTACCCAGACCTAGATATGGTATCCTTCGGCCCTACGCTTCGTGACGTACACTCCCCAGCTGAGCGTATCGAGATCAAGACGGTCGACCTCTGGTGGCAACACCTACTGCAGGTGCTCAAGGACATCCCCGTCGCTAAGTAGGTCACATGCTCCCTTAGCCCTAGCACGAACTAGGCGCTAATCATCAGCCCCGACTAAGGCTCTCCTTTATGAGACCTTAGTCGGGGCTTCTCATATTCACCTTTAATCTAATTCCAGTAGTATGAACACCACATAGCTAGCACCTCTTCACCCATCACATCAACCTCCAACACCCTATGATAACACAGCGTATATACACTCCTCAATGCACGAGCTCCCTCTAAGGACCCCAGACCTCTCCTATCAGTACAAGCACTCAGAGATAAATACAGGATCTAGAAATCGCCTTTCTTAATATTCTTAGAAAAGAACTGGAAACACTTCAGGAGCATCCCTCAAGCCTTAAAGAAGTAGCAGGATAAACTCATGAAAGCCAACCTTGCCAATTCATTCCACTGAAATACAGAGAACTAGACATAAAATCTCCCCTTGACAAGGCTCTTACTCACCTCAAGTACAATACTGTCTGTATGTCAATATATTCGTATATTTGGAAGCAAATACTCAAAATCGCTCCCAAAATAGGAACGTACAACAATGGAAAAAACCCCACAGGCGCCTAATAAGGCAGGTCTCTTACCGGAGGCTTTCGAGGCTACCTTACCCGAAGGTACCTCCAAACTCTATACCTTAACCAATCGTCAGGGTGCCGAAGCACACTTCATCAACCAAGGAGCTAAGCTCGTATCTCTCCTCGTCCCCTCCCGCACAGGCGACTTCGTCGATGTCATCCTTGGGCATGACAGTCTACAGGAGTATATCGACAGCGAAGAAGCTTACTTCGGAGCAATCTGTGGACGCTATGCGAATCGTATTGCCCTCGGGAAGTTTGCCCTCGATGGGATAAACTATGAGCTCCCTATTAATAATGGTCCCAACAGCCTACATGGGGGGCTACGAGGCTTCAATGCCGTGATATGGAAAGGTGAGCAAACTAAGGCTAACCAAGTCTGCTTCCGCTATGTCTCCCCCGACGGAGAAGAAGGCTACCCAGGTGAGCTCTCTGTAGAAGTCATCTACACGCTCACCGAAGAAAATGAGCTGACGATCGAGTACACAGCTTCGACGACGAAGCCTACAGTGCTCAACCTGACCAACCATGCCTACTTCAATCTCTCCGGCGAAGGTGATCCCTCTGTACACGATCATACCCTCGTGATAGATGCCAAGGAATATCTCCCCACCGATGAGACGGCTATCCCCTACGGAGCACCTGCGCCCGTCGAGGGGACACCCATGGACTTCACCACACCTCATACCATCGGGGAGCGAGTAGATGCCGACTTCGATCAGCTCCGCTGGGCGCGAGGCTACGACCACACCTACATATTAGATAAGGCATTGGGTAAGCTCGGACGTGCCGCCCGTTGCTCTTCGCCTAAGACCGGCATCGTCATGGAGGTCTACACTGATCAGCCTGGCGTACAGCTCTACACGGGCAACTGGATGAGTGGCAATCTCCGTGGCAAGCACGACCATCGCTATCCAGCGCGTGCGGCTCTCTGTCTCGAGACCCAGCACTATCCCAACAGCCCCAATAAACCCGAGTATCCGACGACACGCCTTAACCCTGGCGAAGTCTTCCGCTCGGCGACTGCCTTCCGCTTCACTGTAGAAGGATAAATGACGTAAACTAACAACTCTCTATTCAATAACCAAAGAAGTAATGACACAACAGAAACAGACGCAGAGCTATCTGGTGCCGTTCATCATCATGGTGGTGCTGATGGCCCTTGTAGGACTGATCACGAACCTGAACGGGCAGTTCCAAGCTCCTATGCAGGCCGCCTTCCTACAGAAATCAGGCTCACTGACCAATGCGCTCACGACGCTGATCACCTTCGTCTTCTTTAGTGGCTACCTCGCTATGGGTATCCCTAGTGCGAAGTGCATCGAGAAGAAAGGCTATAAGAACACCCTCATCACGGGGCTCTTTGGGCTGATCATAGCCTTTGGTCTCTATGAGCTCTCCGCTTATATCTTCGAAGCGGTAGACCTAGAGAAGTTCCAAGCTGTAGCAACAGATTCTGATGTCGTCGTCATCCCTGTAGCCTACTACGTCTTCCTACTAGCAGGCTTCGTCGCAGGCTCAGCTATGACTTTCCTTCAGGCAGTGCTTAACCCCTACATCGTCGCTTGTGACGTGAAGGGTACGACGGGTGTCACACGTCAGTCGATCGCTGGTACGGCGAACTCCACGATGGCTACGATCGCTCCTATGCTCGTGGCTTCGGTGATCTTCGCAGGTAAGAGCGGTCTCGACATTGCACTTAGCTCACTCTACATTCCCTTCCTCGTACTCATCGTCCTCGTTGGTGGTCTCATTGCAGCACTCTCGAAGCTCCACCTCCCCGCGATCGCAAGTGCAGAGAAGAAGGAAGGCGAAGTCCTCGAAAAGAGCGTATGGAGCTTCTCTCACCTTGCTCTCGGTGTCGTTGCTATCTTCATGTATGTCGGTGTCGAGGTCTGTATCGGGAACAACATCAACCTCTATGGTAAGAGCCTCAACTTCGAGCCTTCGGATGCAGCACTTCTCGCTACCATCTACTGGGGTCTGATGCTCGTCGGCCGTCTCTGTGGTAGCTTCCTCAGTGGTATCAGCGCCAGCAAGCAACTCCTCATCACCTCTCTGGGCGCAGGTCTCCTCGTCCTCGGTGGTATGATCCTAAACAATCCCTACCTCCTCGCAGGTGCAGGTCTCTTCCACTCCGTCATGTGGGGCGCTATCTTCTCACTGGCTATCGACAAGCTCGGCAAGTACACGTCCGCTGGCTCGGGTGCCCTGATGATGGGTATCGTCGGTGGTGCTATCCTGCCTTTCGTTCAGGGTATCCTCGCTGACCGCCTCGGCGGTTGGCAGTTCACCTGGATTATCGTCCTCATCGGTGAAGCTTACCTCCTCTACTACGCACTCGTAGGTCACAAGGTTCGCCAGCTCCCTTAGTCTTCAGACTCTTTAGATCCTTCACAGTCCCCCTCTCGTACGACTATACGTCAGGGGGACTGCTTTTCAAACAAATATCTTCAAACCTCAGATGAATACACAAGCTATCCGCGACAAGTTCGCAGCCCTCTACGGTGAAGCTGGTACGCTCTACACTTCACCCGGCCGTATCAACCTCATCGGTGAGCACACCGACTACAATGGCGCCTTCGTCTTCCCTGGCGCTATCGACAAGGCGATGGTCGCAGAGATCCGCCCCAACGGTACGGATCGCGTCCGTGCTTTCGCTCTAGATCTCAATGAGTCAGCAGAGTTCGGTCTCAAAGAAGAGGATGCTCCTAGCCAGTCTTGGGCACGCTACATCTTCGGTGTCTGCCGTGAGATCCAGAAGCGTGGAGGCAAGATTGCTGGCTTCGACACGGTCTTCGCAGGCGATGTCCCTCTCGGTGCAGGGATGTCTTCGTCGGCAGCGCTGGAGAGCACCTTCGCCTTCGCTCTCGATGATCTCTTCTCCCTCGGCCTCTCTAAGTGGGATATGGCGAAGATCGGTCAGGCTACCGAGCACAACTACTGCGGCGTGAAGTGCGGTATCATGGACCAGTTTGCTTCGGTCTTCGGTAAGGCAGGTAAGCTCCTTCGTCTCGACTGCAAGAGCTTCGAGTACGAAGAGCATCCCTTCGACCCTAAGGGCTATCGTCTCCTGCTCGTCGACAGCTGTGTCAAGCATGAGCTCGCTAGCTCAGCTTACAACAAGCGTCGTGAGAGCTGTGAGAATGTTGTAGCTGTCCTCGCTAAGCGTTACCCTGAGATCAAGTTCCTCCGTGATGCTTCCTTTGCTCAGCTCGAAGAGGTGAAGAATGAAGTCAGCGAAGAGGACTACAAGCGTGCAGCCTACGTCATCGGCGAAGTCGAGCGCGTCCTGGCTGTCTGCGAAGCCCTCGACAAGGGTGACTACACGACCGTAGGTGAGAAGATGTATGAGACACACCACGGCATGAGCAAGCTCTACGAAGTGAGCTGCGAAGAGCTCGACTTCCTGAACGACCTCGCTCGTGAATTCGGCGTCACCGGCTCACGCGTCATGGGTGGTGGCTTCGGTGGCTGTACGATCAACCTCCTCAAGGAAGAGCTTCACGACAGCTTCATCGCCGAAGTCAAGAAGCGCTACGAAGCGAAGTACGGCATCCAGCCCAAGTTCTACGATGTAGTCATCTCCGACGGTGCACGTCGTCTCTAAGGCGTAGTTTCTTCACTGAAACCAATCCCCACAGGCTACTCTCTAGCTTGTGGGGATTCTCATATTATCTCAGTCTCTTCTTATGAAGAAGTAGGATCACAATTTTGCCTCTTCCAAGTAATTACGTATTTTTGCTTACAGTTCACCCAGATAGTGAACAGTAAATAGTAAACAGGAAGCGTTGCTTCATTCTTCTTTAGTGAAATCGTGAGAAAATTTCAACGGAATAGAAGAATGGTAGTAGCGACTTCCCACGTCATAAAGCGTGGGAGTCGTCGTGCCATCATCACTTTATTCCAAGGCAATTCTCACGAGCCTCACTAAGAAGTATGATGTCAGATGGCCTCACGCTTTCTTCTTTACATCAATCCAATAGAGGCCATGGATACAGAACTCCTACCATATGGGGAAAGCCATTTACTCTCGTGCTTTATCATTGCTCTTCTGTATGATAAGCCTCCTCTTAACAAGCTGCGCAACCATCATGAGCCGTAGCAAGTATGACATCAGTATCAACACCGAACCTCAAAATGCGACTGTACATATCTTCGACAAGCGAGGAAATATCGTTACCTCTGGTGTCACCCCTATGACTGTACGACTCAAGGCTGGAGATGGCTTTTTCAAGCGAGCGAGCTATAGCCTACGCTTTTACAAAGACGGCTATGAAGAGGTACAGTATTCTCTCACTACATCTATCGACCCAAACTACTTCTGGAATCTTTTCTCTTGGAGTGCCTTGGGACTATTCCTTGTCGATCCTATGACAGGAGCAATGTGGCAGTTCTCCGGAGACAGCTACTCTGTTCCTCTCACACCTAAAAAAGGATACTTTAATAAAGATAGAAATAACAGCAATGTGAATAACAATACGAACACCAATAACATAATCATCAATATCAACAAGAAAGATTTAGAGGACTAACATAGTAACGAGCTATACAGCTCATCATCTAACACCCCGCAAGGGACTTACCTTTTCGATAGGCAGTCACCTTGCGGGGTGTCTTTCTTTCGAACGCAGTGTATGTTATCTAACTATTTGGATTTTTGTCTATATACGTATACCTTTACCTTGTTCTCAAAGAAGATGTCTACTGAGAGATTAGTGAGGTCGTGTACTTGTCACGAGGTCTCTCCTTACTAACTTATTCTCTACACCATTAGCCCAGGCGGAGACTATGGGCACCCCAAGATCCATATTTGACTATGGTTAAGTATTACTTCAGGTTACTTTTAGCCTTCCTACTATTCTTCCCTATGGGAGAAGCTCTTGCTCAATGGGAGAAGGGTTCTTATCCGAATCTCGATGCTCTCGCTCGCCGTGATGCCATCCTCAAGCTTCGTGATAGTCTAGAACAAGCTAAGCCAAATGATCCACGTAACAAAGTTCTAGGTGCTGTCCACGTTCCTAAAGCTTGGCTAGACAACTACCAATCCCTATGTAAAAGCCTCAATAAGAATAGCCGTGTCCTCTACCGTACTTGGGATGGACGCTATGCTCTTGTAGCTAGCTTCTACACGTACTCACAATTTCAGGATGAAAAAGAGCCAGAAGCTCAACATCCATTGATAGTCGCAAAGAGCTGTAACATCCCCCAGATAGACACATCGAATCCAGGCAACCTCCCCTATTACGTCTCTGACACTCTGACTCCTTATCCGATCTACCTGAGTGATAATCTCTGGAAAGATATGAAAGGAAATGAAAAGTCCGCTGCCTACAAACCATTCTCGCCCTCTAGTTATAACTCTATCGCTGCATTCTACAGTGTGGATTTAGCCCACAAGAGCACATCAAAGCTACTACTCTATACACATGTAGGTAGCCATAAAATAGAAGATCTCAAGGTCGATAAATCTCACTTGATCCCACTAGCGAGTGTCCCAGCGGAAGATGCAGGAGATGGTTATACCTGCGCTATAGACTCTCTCGCTCCATCTACCGGAGGTGCTGGAGTAGATTATCTACAGACTTTGCTTCTTCGCTTAGATGGCGCTGTCCCTGCCAAAGAGTTTATTCACGAATCCCGAGGCCATAGTAATTTACTTGTCCATAAAGATCGATCAATCTATACTCTCATCAAGGAAGATATCCAGCTAGCCGATAGCAATAGCTATGCACAGCCTATCTGCTACGACATCACAGGAAAGCAGCTAGGAGAAGGTTCGCTCATCCATACTTCCTCGTGGCCTATTACCTATGGATGGCCTATAGAAACAATTCCGCCTGAAGCTTATATTTTCAAGATTCCAGCCCAACTAAAGGTAGCTAGTAGAGAAGAAATAGAGACAGCTGTGCTTGGTCTAGGTAAACCCATTTCTGAATACTCTACCTCATTTGGCTTGTTCTCTGAAAAAGATTCGACGGCAAGAGTTCCCTCTGATAGTGAACTATACCATACGAAGAATTACAGATCGGAGGAATCCTGGGAGCCAGATTTAACAGGTGGTCAGAGTATACTCGTCCGAGTCAATGTCGCTGGCTATTACAAAGGTAAGCTTGTCACTGAGGAAGGAGATCTACTCACCTTAGTACCCTACGGTCATACAAAAGAGAACTGGGATAGTAGCAAATATCCTAGCGAGGAATATAAAGGACAATTCCTGCTACGTGTAGACCCTAATTATGTCACCGAACTTCGCAAGAAGAAACAGATAGCCGGAGAGTATATCAATAAGAGCCAACTTGACCAGACTCCCTACTTTCCCGACAGAAGCTACTTCTTTACATCGGCTGATGTAGCACACTCGAAGAAGCGGAAACTACGAGAACAACCCAAACCCAGAGGGAACCACTACACAATTGAAGGAGCTGTCGTCATCTACAAAACGGAGTGAAAGAGTCCTATTTAGTACACCTAAGCGTGTCGAATAGAGTATTTCTAGACACCCCGCAAGGGACTCGCCTACGATAGGCAGTCACCTTGCGGGGTGTCGTCGTTTTCGCTGTCGAAGGAGCTAGCTACCTTGCTGATTCCTTCGCTGTAGCCACGCTTCTCGGGTGAGCTTCGTGAAGTGCTCGGTACGTACTTCGCCGAGTAAGGGCACGGGTCTATTCTCGCTGGTGTGGCTGAAGACGAAGCCACATTTCTCTTGTACCCGCTGGGACTTCACATTGCCATCGTAGTAGCCACACCATACGACACGCATCGCTAAGTCTTCGAAGGCATAGCGAAGCAACTCATTGACTGCTTCGGGGATCAAGCCTTTGCCCCAGAAGGGTTCACCGATCCAGAAGCCTATCTCGCATTCATCCTCCGCCATCGAAGCGGTATGTATTGTACTCTGGGCGGTCATGATCCCGATGCACCCGATGGCTTCATTCGTCGCCTTGAGCACCACAGCGAAGTTCCCCGACTCGGAGAGGACGGAACGGATGATCTCACGGCTGACCTCCTCACTCGTGTGTGGTGGCCAGCCTGCAATAGGCCCGACGTTGGGGTTCTGTGCATACTTGAAGAGGGCAGGAGCATCGCTTTCCCGCCAAGGTCTTAATAATAGTCGTTCGGTCTGTAGTTCCATCGTCTGCTACGGATGATTATTGATGTTCGGCTACTCTATAGGACAAGGTTACCCTCGCTATCCATCGGCCAGAAAGGATTGAAGGCAACTTCAAAGAGGTAGCCGTCTAAGTCCTTGAAGTAACCGCTGTACCCGCCCCAGAAGACCTTTTGGGCAGGCTTGACGATCGTTGCGCCGAGCCGCTTAGCTTCCTCCAAGACGGCATCGACCTCCTCTTCCGAGCGGGCATTATAGCTGATGGTCATTCCTGCAAAGGAGCTGGCTTGGTAGCGAAGCGTCGTATCTTGCTCCAAACTCTTCAGAGGATATAGCCCCAAGACGATACCTCCCAGAGGGAAGAGCGCATACTCCTCTTGACTGAACTTGGACTGCTTCCAGCCCAAACCTTCGTAGAAAGCCAACGACTTCTGAAAGTCTCGCACGCCCAAGGTAATCAAGGTGAACTTCTGTCTCATTGCATTTACGTTGTGGTGATTGGCACAAAGCTACGCATTATGTTTTGCTTTCCAAGGAGAAGCTAACGAGAAGTGAAGCGAGAAGCATGGATTTAGGGGCAAGTAGTCAAGGAGCTTGGTGCAAAAAGCAGAGCTCCTTATCGAGGAAAGCCAAGTATCTTCGGACACAGAGCCAAGTAGGTTTACGAGCAAAAGAATGTAACTTGACATCCAATAGGCATAGGCTTTTCCCCAAGACCTCAGATGTATTATGCCGATTCCTATGCTTGTCCCTGATAGATCCTTCGAATGAACTATATCATTTATACGTATAAGTTCTTCTATGGATCAGTATGAATGCTTTCATTCATACGTATAAACTTGATATTTCATACGTATAAATAGCTAAGTTTATACGTATAAAATTGAATATTTATACGTACTAACTTGGAAGTTTATTCGATTAAATTCACATACTCAAGCAAAGAAGTTAGTATGCTTGACCGTAAGATCAAGCAAGTTTAACCATAGGATCAAGTAAGTTTAATCGTAGGATCGAGTAATATAAACCGTAGAATTTAGCAAGTCTAACCTTAAAAGTCACCGAACTTAACCGAAAGAGATTTTGCATTCCAACGAAACTAACTACCTTTACCCCAGCAATAAACCGCACGAAGTAGCTGACCTTCCACCCTCCCCTTCAGCTACTTCGCCCAACTACACAATGTACTATGACAAGCAAAACACTTCAGTACGTCCTCTTCCCTCGGAAGGTTACCTTCGGAAAGCACCGTGGGAAGACCATGCAGATCGCTCGGCTCACGGGACGCTATCACGTCGACTTCGAGCGATTCTGCGAACTGGTCGCCCATAACACCACGCTCAACTACATGGAAGTGCAGAGCGTCCTCAACCTCGCCGCAGATACTGCCCGCGACCTCGTCGCAGAGGGCGCCATCGTCGACTACGGACGCCTCGGCCACCTGATGCCCACCTTCAAGAGCCAAGTCATCGAGCAGGGCGAGAAGTTCAACCCCACACTCCACGTTAAGGAGGTCAAAGTACACCTTCGACCATCCAAGCGCTACTTCACCCTCGAGGGTATTCACTTCCGACAAGCCCTGCGAAAGACGAGGAAAGCCAAGGACTAGCGCAGAAAAGACAGAGTTTTTTCCTACCTTTAGTAGGGCAAAGCTGAGGACTCTAAAGGCCTTCGCTCCCCTCAAACAATACATTCATCCTAAGAACTAGACCCATTATGAGCCAAATCAAGGACTATATCCACGAGCACGAAGGACGCTTCCTCGAGGATCTCTTTGAACTTATCCGTATCCCTTCGGTCAGCGCCAAGAGCGAGCATAAGCCCGACATGCAGCGAGCTGCTGAGTATTGGCAGAGCCACCTAAAGAAGATCGGCGTCCAGCACGCAGAGATCTTCCAGACGCCAGGCAACCCTATCGTCTTCGGTCACTACCAGAAGGATCCTTCCCTCCCTACGCTTCTCGTTTACGGCCACTACGACGTGATGCCCCCCGAACCACTTGATCTCTGGAAGAGCGAACCCTTCGAACCCGAAGTGCGTGACGGCCACATCTGGGCACGTGGTGCGGATGACGACAAGGGTCAGTCGATGATCCAGATCAAGGGCTTCGAGACGGCGCTTGCCCTCGGACTCGTGAACTGTAACGTGAAGTTCCTTCTCGAAGGGGAAGAAGAAATCGGTTCGACGAATCTGGAGCCCTTCTGTCGCGAACACCTTGAGATGCTCAAGGCCGACAACATCATCGTCTCCGACACCAGCATGCTCAGCGCCGAAACTCCTTCGATCACGACGGGCCTACGTGGTCTTGCCTACTGGCAGATCGAAGTGACGGGTGCCGATCATGACCTGCATTCGGGTCACTTCGGCGGTGCTGTCGCTAACCCCATCAACGAGCTCTGTAAGCTCATCGCCCAAGTTCAAGACAAGGACGGACGTATCACCATCCCCGGCTTCTACGACAAGGTCGTCGACCTGACCCCCGAAGAGCGTGAGATGATCCGTCAGATCCCCTTCGATGAAGAAGCATACAAGAAGTTCCTCGACGTAGATGACCTCTTCGGTGAGAAGGGTTACCATACGCTCGAGCGTAATAGCTGCCGTCCTTCCTTCGACGTGTGCGGTATCTGGGGTGGGTATCAGTTCGAAGGCTCCAAGACTGTCCTTCCTTCCAAGGCTTATGCTAAGGTTTCTTGCCGTCTCGTAGCTAATCAGGATCACAAGGAGATCAGCCAAGCTCTCGTGGACTATATCGAAGGTATCGCTCCTAAGTACGTCCGTGTCAAGGTCACGAAGATGCACGGTGGCGAGGCTTATCTTTGCCCCATCGACCTGCCTGCTTACCGTGCAGCCGAAGAAGCTGTCGGTGTAGCTTTCGGAAAGCGTCCACTTGGTCTGCGCAGTGGCGGTAGTATCCCCATCATCGCAGCCTTCGAACGTGTCTTCGGGATCAAGACCATCCTCATGGGCTTCGGGCTGGAAAGCGATGCGATCCACTCACCCAATGAAAACCTTCCCCTTGACATCTTCTACAAGGGTATCGAGGCCGTAGCCGAATTCTACAAGGTCTACCCCAAGCACTAAGCACCCAAATTACACTGAATGTCCATCCTTATTAAGAACGTCCTTCATCAGGACAAGCTCACCGACATCCTCATCGAGGGCAACCGCATAGCCCGTATCGCCGAAGGTATCTCTGCTCCAGCTGGAGCAGAGGTGCTGGACGGCATGGACAAAGCGATCATCCCCGGCTTCATCAACACGCATACGCATGCTTCGATGACGCTCTTCAGAGGCTACGGAGATGACCTACCACTGATGACTTGGCTCCAAGATTATATCTGGCCCGTCGAAGCTCAGATGACGGCCCATGATGTCTACGTAGGCGCTCGCCTCGCTTGTCTGGAGATGCTTCGCTCGGGGACGACCTGTTTCCTCGATATGTATATGCACCCGCTCGAGACAGCGAAGGCAGTCGAAGAGATGGGACTACGTGCACACCTCTCCTACACGCTCTTCGATCAGGGCAATGCCGAGCGGGCAGAGCTGGATCGCAAGCGAAGCTACGAGTACTTCGAGCGCTTCAAGGAGTTTAGTGATCGCATCACCTTCACCCTCGGACCACATGCGATCTATACGGTGAGCGGAGAGCAGCTACAGTTCTGCCACCAGTTTGCCAAGGAGCATAACGTAAAGATCCACCTGCATCTCTCCGAGACAAAGGGGGAGATCGATGAATGCGTCCGCCTGCATGGTCTTACTCCTGTTCGCTACCTAGATAAGCTCGGCATCCTTAGCGAGCACCTCGTCCTAGCCCATGTCGTCTGGATCGATGACGAAGAGATGGATCTGCTGGCGAAGCACAATGTCAGCGTAGTGCACAATCCTGCATCGAACCTCAAGCTCGCTAGTGGCTATGCCTTCAAGTATGAGGAGATGAAGCGCCGTGGCATTCGCATCGGAATCGGGACGGACGGTTGCTCTTCGTCGAATAACCTTGACATGGTCGTGGCGATGAAGTTAGCTTCCTTCCTCGGTAAGGGATGGAGATTTGATAGTACGGCATGTAAGGCGGATGATATCTTCGCTTCCGCTACGAGTGTCGGTGCGGATATTCTAGGTATTCCCGCAGGACGAGTCGAAGAAGGTGCTCTGGCGGATGTCTGCCTCGTGGATCTCAATACCCCCGAGCTCGTACCGCTCAATAATCTCACCTCCAACCTCGTCTATGCGACCTCAGGTAGTAGCTGTGTAGACACAGTCATCATCGACGGGCGCATCCTCATGCGAGACAAGTACGTCCCTGGGCAAGAAGCGATCATCGCCGAAGCTCGAGAGGTCGCACGTCGTCTCTTCAAGCACGCTTAGATGCGGGGATCTTCCCTTATAAACCAAGTAGCACACGTAGCCTTCGGGCGAAGATTGAGCGAGCGGCTTTGGCTCTTCGCCCTTGTCTTCCTAGCCCAGCTACGTGTGCTACTTGCTTACATTCCTTACCAAACCGAAGTCCCCTCAAGCGAAGTTCTTCCACTGATACTTGACCAACTCCTTCGTATCGGTGGTTGGGCAAGTCTACTCACGCTCCTATTTGCCCTTCCCTCACAGAAGTGGCTAGCACGCCTCTTGGGCTGTCTCTTTGCTAGCACGACGCTTCTCCTCTCTGCGTACGAGCTCTACCTCATCGGGCTCTATCACATCACCTACAATATGGACTTGGCGCAGATCATGCTCGCGACGAACTGGCGTGAGGGGAGCGAATTCCTCGACAGCATTACAGCGAGCCAAGCCATAGCTGTCCTCCTCGAGCTTTTACCCGCCATCAGCTTTGCCTTCGTCACTAGTCTCTTTACCAAGAAACATCCTATCCTATTTAGTCTCTTGGGTTATATCACGGGGACGGCTCTCATCTTTCTTGGCCCCGTAGCGCATCTGCCCAGTGACCTAACCTATTACAAGAAACACATCAGCTTCACGGGACTTTATACTTCGGGCTTTGATCGTCTCATCTATAATACTCTCGGAGCACACGATACCACGAAGCGTATCGCAGAGGAGCAATCCAAAATACGTCAGAATCAGCGAGCAGTCGAAGCTCTCACCATCCCACGACCTATCTCGAAGAAGCCTCTCCATGTCATCCTTATCCTCGGCGAATCAGCTCGGCGAAGTAGCATGCACTGCTATGGCTATCCCCTAGAGAATACCCCCTATGCCGATAGCCTTCTTCAAACGAAGGAGCTTCTAGCCTTTACCGACGTTGTATCACCTGCCACAGCAACTATCCTCTCTAATACCCGTTCACTTACCTTCTTCACCTACGAAGAAGGACTAAGACCTTGGTATCAGTTCCCTTCCCTTATCCAAGTTCTCCGCCAGGCAGGCTATGCCACAGCATGGATCGCCAACCAAGAAATCACAGGCGAATACTCCATTTCCAACCTCCTCGGTCGTCAAGCAGATATTCTCACGGGCAACCCTTCATTCTTCAAAGGACTAGGTGGTGAAGGTGTTTCCAATCGCCCAGACCTCTATGACGAGGCTATCCTACCGCTACTCTACCACTATGATAACCTACCGGATAGTCTCCGCATAAGCTCACCGCTTGGACTCTTCCAAGTAGTCCACTTGATGGGATCACACATGACCTATAGTGAGCGCTATCCCGAAGCCTTCGCTCGCTTCACTCCCGATAGCCTCCCCGAGCGCAAGGATGAACGTAAGGATGAAATCATCGCTAGCTATGCGAATAGCCTCCTCTATACCGACTACATCATCCATGAGATCATCCAGCGCTATCGTGAGGAGAATGCCCTAGTGATCTATCTCTCCGACCATGGAGATGCACTCTTTGATGAAGATCACCCAGAGCTTATGGGACATGCTCTTGTTCCTCGTGCAGTAGAGATCCCGCTCTTCGTCTACTTCTCTCCGCTGCTACGTAAGGAGCGTCCCGATCTATGGCGACAGCTAAGCCGTCAGCGAGACAAGCGGATCTTATCCGATCTCCTCACCCATGCCCTAATTGATCTATTAGGTATTCACACCGAATATACCCAGCCTCGTTTTAACTTCTTCTCACCCACCTACGACGATCGTCGACAGCGCATCGTCGTCGCCCCCACTTCGAGTAAGAAGATGGTGATGTGAGTATATATACGCCCTTTTTAACGCTGAAAAATGAGGTGACTTCTCTTTTCATCAGTCTTGGTGAATGCAAAGGGGCATCTTTAAACTCTACTCTATCTATAACTAGCCTCCCAGATCACTTCGAGTCTTTTATCCAAGACGCTTCCCCCCTCTTCCCTTATTATTGCTATATTTGCTATACCCTTGAGGTACGAAGTATTAGCAACATTCAGCAAGATATATTCCAATCACTATGCTTGACCAACATTATCACGAGGCAGCGAACTACCTCGCATCCCGCCTCCCTAAGGACACGAAGACCGCTATCATCCTCGGTAGCGGACTGGGTAATCTCGGAGAAATGCTTCAGCATCCCACTGTCATCCCCTATAGTCAGATCCCTCACTTCCCTCACTCGACCGCTATCGGTCATAAAGGGAACCTAATCGCGGGGACGCTCTCTGGCGTACCTGTACTCTGTATGCAGGGTCGCTTCCACTACTACGAAGGGTACCCCATGGAGCAGGTGACCTTCCCCGTACGTGTCATGAAGCTCCTCGGTATCGAGAACCTGCTTGTCTCCAACGCTGCTGGTGGGATCAACCAATCCTTCCGTGTCGGCGATCTCATGATCATCCGTGATCATATCAATAACCTTCCCAATCCGCTCATCGGCCCTAACATGGAGATGTTTGGTCCTCGCTTCCCAGATATGACCCGCCCCTATGACCGTGAGTTTATCACGAAGGCAAAGGCCATTGCTCAGGAGCTAGGCATCCACGTACACGAAGGAGTTTACGTTGGTCTTACAGGTCCTTCGTATGAGACACCTGCAGAGTACAACTATTGGGCACGCTCGGGTGGAGATGCTATCGGTATGAGTACCGTACCCGAAGTAATCGTTGCTCGTCACGCTGGGATCCGTGTCTTCGGTATGTCCGTGATCACCAACGAAGGATGGCACTTCGATGACGACTTCGTCAATGATGGCGATGACGTGATCCGTGCTGCTAACGCTGCCTCTGAACGTATGGGTCGCATCTTCAGCGAACTCGTTCGCCAGCTCTAAGTCAGTTCTTTCAGGCTGATTAGACCTAGCGATGCCCCGTCTTCCCTCTTAGGGAGGCGGGGCATCGCATATATAGATCCGTCGACAAGTATCCTAACCAGCATGCAGAATACTTAGTAAGCTGACATCTTAGATGCTCAGTTCTCTCAATTAATGACTTAAATCAAAGTCCCTAAAGGAACGTTGATTCAGAATGAAAGCAACGTTGCTTTTTCTCCTATCCAACGTTGCTTCTCTTGAAGAACAACGTTGCTCCTATGGCATACATCCGAAGCTCCGTTAGTACCTTACCATTGAGTGGAGAGGATCAAAATATCTAGATCCCGACGAACTAGTCTAAGATCTATCCGATGGATATCCTATACAGAATAAAGCATCTACCCAATAGCAAGCCCCCTCACCAGCATTCTTTAGCTCGTGAGGGGGCTTATGACATCGACTATCTCTAGTAAACGAGGAGGGAACGGAGAAGCTCCGCACCAAGTCGATCATTCAACGAACGCAACAAAGCTGGAGCACGAAGGCGTAGATCCTGAGCAATGGTCGAGGAGGAGGTACGCAGGTAGAGGGTCTCATCCTGGACATCCGAAGAGAGTACCCAGCGGTAGGCAGGACCAATGATCTCGGGTAAAAGCTCCTTAAGGCGATGAATCAGTAGTTGCTCATGCAACTCTGGATCTTCGTCCCAAAGCGCCCCAATGGCTTCAGTCAGAGTAAGTGTTTCGCTATGCTTCATAACAGACTAGGCTTCGAGGTTTGTGATCTCCCCTTCATGGACAGCGAAGAGACGGAAGTCTTCTCCCCACGACCGGACGATCTCATCGAGGTACTTGCGATTCGTATCAGTGATGAAGATCTGACCGAAATCGCTTCCCCCGACCAAACGAATGATGCGCTCCACACGCTCAGCATCGAGCTTATCAAAAATATCATCGAGGAGTAGGATCGGACGCTCGGGATTGGTCTCTGAGAGGAGTGAATACTGAGCGAACTTGAGAGAGATCAAGAAGGTCTTATTCTGTCCTTCGCTACCGACCTTGCGTATCAGCTCCCCATCGAGAAGCATAGGGAGGTCGTCCTTATGCAGGCCGATCGTCGTATAGCCGATCAAGCGGTCACGCTGGCGTGTCCCACGGAGAAGCTCTAGGATGTGCCCCTGGTGCTCCTTGAGAGTGGATTCATAGCCAAGGGAAACTTGATCCTGCCCCCCACTGATCGCTGTATAATACTGCTGGAAGAGGGGAACGAAGGCCTCGACAAACGCCATACGGCGCTCATAGAGGATTGGACTCACCTGCTCCAGCTGGAGATCTAAGACATCTAAGACTGAGTCAGAGGCCTGCTGTCCCTTAAGTAAGCTATTGCGCTGCTCCAATATGCGATGATACTGGGCAAGAGCTGCCATATAAACGCTATCCTGCTGGGCTAGCTGACGATCAATGAAGCGCCTACGCTCGTCACTTCCTCCAAGGATCAACTGATAGTCCTGTGGGGAAACGATGACCAAGGGAAACGCACCGATATGCTCGCTTAGCTTGCCATACTCCTTCTTATTTCGCTTAAGGATCTTGCGATGTCCTGGTCGGATCTGAAGGAGTAGCTGGCGCTCATCCCCCTGATCACTCTGGTAGATACCCTCGAGCAAGGCAGCATCCTGTCCTCGCCGTACAGCTAGCGCATCTGTAATCGCCAGGTGACTCTTCGTGAAGGCCAGGTAATGGAGAGCATCGAGCATGTTGGTCTTCCCCATACCATTCAGACCAATGAAGCAGTTCACCTTAGGTGAAAAGTCACAGGTCGCAGAGGCTATACTCTTGAAGTTGAGGAGATGAAGACGCTGAAGGATCACGGCTAGAGGGATTAGTTCGCTGGGGTTTCTTGCTGTCGAGCCATCTGCTCCTTGGTGGAGAGCATACCACAGGCTGCCGAGATATCTTCCCCTCGTGAGGTACGGATAGTCGTGACATAGCCTAGGGCTTCTAGTTGGCTTTTGAAGGCTTCCATCTTCTCACGCGCCAAGGGACGTAGAGGGACATTGGGGATCTGATGGAAAGGAATGAGGTTCAGACGGCAGGGAATACCTCGGAGGAGACGAGCCAGCTCCCGAGCATGCTCGGGACTATCATTGACTCCATCGAAGACGATATACTCAAAGGATACACGACGCTGTCCCGTAAAGTCTGCCTCACGGATCATCTGTAGGGTATCGACCAAAGGCAGTCCTCCCTCTGCAGGCATCAGCTCTAGGCGTCCCTCGTGGAAAGGATTATGAAGGCTGACAGCGAGGTGACAAGTAGTCTCCTTGAGGAAGCGCTCGAGACCACGCCGCACACCGACCGTAGAGAGCGTAATGCGCTTAGGCGACCAAGCCAAGCCCCATGTACTCGTCATGACCTCGATGCTCTTCATCACGTTGGTTGCATTATCCAGAGGCTCTCCCATCCCCATATAGACGATATTAGTCAGCTGAAGGGACTCCTCGACAGAGAGTACCTGATTGATGATCTCTCCCGTAGAGAGATTCCCCTTGAAGCCCTGCTTACCTGTCATACAGAAGAGACAATCCATCTTACAGCCTACTTGGGAAGAGATACACAGGGTAGCTCGATCCTTCTCAGGAATGAAGACGGCTTCCACGAGACCACCAGCCTTGACCTGGAAGAGATACTTACGTGTACCATCCTTCGAGAGCTGACTCATCACAGGAGCAGAACGTCCTACCTCGAAGTGCTCCGAGAGGAGTGCACGATTGGCCTTAGAGAGGTTAGTCATCTCATCGATCGAAGTGACACGCTTATCATAGAGCCATTGAGCGATCTGCTTACCGGTGAAGCGAGGCATACCGAGAGTGGTCACCTCTGTAGTTAGTTCATCTAGGGTCAGCCCTAGGAGCATTCGTTTGCCTGTAGGCATGGGGAGATAGTCTTGGGATAAATCGAAGGAAAGAGGAAGGCTGTCCGAGGGGGAGACCCTACGGACAGCCTTTCTTATAACTCGTCAGACCAGCTAAGGGTTTACGCTATGTGATCTAACGGAGAGATAATGTGAGGACTAGAAGAAGCGGGCTCTATTGTCCTCGATCTTTAGGTTCTGCAGGAATCCAGAGAAAGCACGGAAGCTATACTGACGTGCTAGACCCATCTCCTGCTGGCGTAGCTGTGCCTGAAGTGCCTGCTTGTCTACAGGAGTCTTAGAGAGAGGCTGGACAACCATCACTTCAGCATTGCTACCAGCGAAAGGCTTAGAGAGCTTACCGATAGCCGTGGTCATCGCATAACCATTGAACTCAGCAGGCTCACTGCCACGAACGAGGTAATTCACATCGACCAGCGTATCGACCTTCGTCTGAAGCTCGGCAGCATAGGCATCGAGCGAAGTGAGCTTCTTACCCTCGAGACGCTTCACGAGGTTCTCTGCCTTCTTCTGAGCACTGAGGTAAGCGATAATCTCATCCTTCACGGCAGAGAGTGGTGCGATACCTGCGGGGGTGTGCTTGCCTACCGCAGGGATCACGATATAGTCCGTACCACAGGTGTAGAGCTTAGGGCTGACTTCATTATCCTTAGCATTAAGCGCCCAGCTAACGATCTGTCGGGAGCTTGGGATCTGCCCGAGAGCAACAGACTGTGTAGTGACAGGGATATTACGAGCGACACTGAAACCTTCCTTCTCTGCGAGCTTAGCCATGGCATCAAAGCCACCACCAGCACCGAGGATACGGTTCATAGCTGCATACTTGGCATTATATGTCGCAGGAGAGAAGCTAGCAGGGATCGAGAGATAAGCTAGCTGATAGACTTCGACAGCAGGCTGAGGATTCTCTGCCTTGAGCAGGATAGCGATAGGCGCTTGACCAAGACGAACGACTGTACCGACAGGTACCTTGTAGAGGGTATCAAGAGCAAGTCCTGCACTTGCAGCGACCTGAGCAAGGCGAGCTTCAGAGAAGGTGCTATCTACCGAGCCATACTGATTGGGGAGCTGAATGAGTCCACCCTGAGCAGCAGTCTGAGGATCGATGCTGTTAGCCTTCGCCACTTCAGCGAAGTTAGCTCCACCCTGTAGGAGACGATAGAGACTATCGGTACGTCCCTTGATGCTATCGTTAAGGACGATCATACGGACGGAGAGACCAGAGGTAGCCATCTTCTTGCCCGTGACCTTCACGATGTCGTAGCGATCGCTGACGAGCTGAGGATCATTCACTGCACCAGCCTCTGCACTCTTGACGAAAGCGATCTGGTCAGCGCTAAGACCTAGCTCATCGAGCTCAGCACCGGTGAGGTAGCTCTTGGAGAAGAACTTGGAGGAAGATGAGTAGCCACGTAGGATGGACTCGACATTAGCCGACGTAGCCGAGCGAAGCTCAGCGACAGCCTTCGCCTTCTCTTCTTCAGCAGCCTTATAGTCAGCCTGTGAGGGGACTACCTGCAGGCTGATATAGCTAACCTCAGCCAGCGGATACTGCATCTTGTAGGTATCCTTGTGCTCGTCATAGAACTTCTTCACCTCGGCATCACTAGGCGTAGCCGAAGCATCCGTGATCATCGCAGCAGAGCTACGCACGAGAGCCACAGTACGGCTCTCATTACCAGCGAGGAGCTCTCGGTCTACATCATTGATCTTATAGGTACGAGCTAGAAGAGTCGTCAGCTTCTGCTGGAGACGCTGAGAGCGGATCTGCTTCTGAAGTTGCTCAAACTGACCCTGCACCTGCATGAGCTGACCACGCTGCTCAGCAGGAGCTGCTTGGATCTGCTTATCAGAGAGTTGCTTGATGAATTCATTGATCTGCTTCTCGTCCGTTGTACCAAAGAACTGAGACGCTAGTGGCGAAGGAGCGATCCCCTTACCTACGAGGAGGGCATAGAGCTCATCATCGGAGACGTTCAGACCGACCTTATCAGCGATCTTCGTCAATGCATAGTCTGCGATGTACTCTTGTGCGAGTTGGTTATTGAGCTGCATACGCTGCTCATCGGAGAGTTGCTGTCCCTGAGCCTGACTTTGGGCTTCGAGATCTTTCAGTCGTGCATTATACTCTTCGATGGTGATGTCCTTCCCGTCGATCGAGAGGGCGGTACGAGCGCTCTTGTTCCAGAAAGCCTGCCCGCTGGTGAAGAGGTCTCCCACCACGAAGCCGGCGAGGGCGATCCCGAGGATCACCACCAGGAGTACGGAGCGACTACGTATCTTCTCTAATACTGCCATTGTTGTTTATTACCTATAGGATTGAACAGTGTTTACTTTCAGTCTTTGAGGGACAAAGATACAAACACTCTGACGAATACTCAAACGCTTTCGTCCTCTATCCAATGCCTTTACCTAGTCAGCCACACGATCTTTTGATCAGTCACTCCCGAAGAACCTATCCCGTCATCTCCTCCCCCATCTATGAACAGGTATTAACCAGCTGACTGACAAGCTCTCCCCCCACCCTATCACCCTACTAGCTCTCTCCTATCGACTCCCATTGTCCAAGCTAAAAGGGGAACTCATCAAGCCCATCCCAAGGAGCTGTTAATTGGAAAGGTAGCTTCTACAAGAAGCATTCATTGGAAACATCCTATCCCATCACCGCTGATACAGATAAGGGTCACTCTGCTCCAGCTTGCTAGTAAAGATCAGCTCCGAATAGGCTCCTCCCGACCAGTCCATATATATGCACTTATAGAGTGCAACGTTGGGATCTCTCTATTGCAACGTTGGGATCTCTCTATTGCAACGTTGGGATACAAAGAAAGCAACGTTGCTATTGGCAGATTACAACGTTGCTTTCATCATGTTAATTAGGAACCAAATAGAGGGATAGTACCTAAAGAATCACAAGCAAAGCTAGGAAGGAAATCCCACAAAGTCTAGGATCAACCTATCCTCCCATACCTATTACCTCCACCACAACAAGTAGGATAAGAGGATGAGACTCTTGCTATTCGGTCGTCAAAAGAGGTAGAGGGACAGCCACGCGATGAAAGCCCCAAGCCGCTTCCTCCTCCGTCTGCAGTAGCTTATCGATTGCCCTCTCAAGGAAAGGATTCGCCACTTGCCCCTCCTCAGGATAAATCACAAGGCAATGAACAGGCTCTTCAGGAGGCTTCTCGAAGATCTTCCGATCACGAGCATAACCAGAGAGCTGCCTAATGATATAGGAGTCGATCTTAGTCTTCTTCCCCAAACGAGGAATATACTTCGCATCCATGACTAGAAGAGAATCCAGACAGACAAAGTCCGGATATCCCGTATTGCCTTGTTGCTGATATAAGACCTTATCTCCATAAGCCTCCCGAAGCAATCCCAAGACATAGTGCTCATAGAGCAGAGACATATCTAACCAAAAGACTGGACAGTCTTCGTCTTGTCTCTGTATATTAGTGAGACTGTAATCATAGCGACGGAGGATCATCTGAGCTAGCCGTATCGCCTCAGAATAGGTATGAAATAGCTTCTGATACTTCAGGTGTTTGATCTCCCATACCTCGATCTCATCACTGACATAAGCGAAAGAGGATAAACAGTGCTTGAGGACATACTCCAGAGTCTGTCGGCTTTTGTTCTTCGGGAATCCCTGTAAGATCTGATTCACAAAGATGAGAGCCTTTTTCAGCAAACGATTTTCGGGAATATCTACAGAATACTCTTGGTAACGACAAAAGACCTTGTCAGGTCGCTTACGCAAGACATTCATACGATCATTCCGAAGCACCACAATCTGCCCTTTCACCTTCTTCAGGTTCTCCTCTCGACAGACATAGTCCTTCTTCAGTCCACCTCGTGTGATTTCCCTCACTACCGATAGGAAGTGGACTACGATGAGTGGACTAAGCACACTCTGCAACTCTGGAGCCTTGATACGAGGCGCTTCCATATCGATCTCATAGATCTGGGAGAAGGACTCCAGCTCACTACTAGACTGAAGACAGCGACTAAAAAGCTGTAAGAAATCGATCCGATCACACCCCGCTTTAGGAGTAATAATCAAGGCCTCCTGCTCGTCAAACCACTGCGCACCGATAACATAGGAAGCGTAATATCCAGCTCCCCTATCCGCTCCCTCTTCTGGATCTTCTTCTGGATCTTCTTCCGGGAAGATGCCATTCCATAGCCATCGGAAGAACCAACGATCAGACTTAGACCGAGGAGATGAAAGACACATCCCCTCCTTCCACTTATCATGGATGGAGGAGATGCTAGCCAAACGTTCATGCTCTTGATGTCGCATTAGGCTTCCCCTTCGTTAGCCTCTTCCTCCTGAATGACTGGCGATACGAGATTCATCCCCTGCTCCCAAGCAGAGAAGTACTCTTCGTCCTTTTCCCTCCCTTGTAGGATACCATCCTTGATATACTCACGGATGAGTGGAACGACCTCATAGCGCATCTTTCGCTTGAGATCAGCTAGATCTTTAGCCATAAAATAGCTGTGTCCGACCTTCAAATCCTCCAAGTCAAATTGACCAGCCTGATGAGTCGCAATAAAGGACGTCTGATCATTCGGAGCTTTCCCATTGATCTCATCGAAGAGGGCTAACGCCTTTGCTCGTAGCTTTTCATCCTCAATACTTGCCTCCACCTTCTCTCTGCTGGTCTTAAGTGTGATAAAGGCAAAGCGTCGACGAACGGCATAGTCGATCGATCCCGTAGAGCGGTCGGTCGTATTCATCGTACCCAGGATATGGAGATTAGCTGGCACCGAAAAGTCTTCCTTTGAATAAGGGAGCTTAACCGTGATAGGATGATCTCCCCCACCCCTACGTTTATCAGCTTCGAGAAGTGTAATCAGCTCTCCGAAGATCCGTGATATATTTCCTCGGTTGATCTCATCGATGATTAGGATGTGGGGCTTAGTCGGAGTCACCTCATCTATTTGGTATTCTTTCTTAACCGCCTTAATGAAAGCACTTGCATAGGCAGGCCAATTATTCTCCATACCTTCTCCAATAGCCTGTGCTTTAACTTTGTCTATATTGAGAGGAGATGGAGAATACCGCTCTGTATTATGACTAATTGCTCGGACACTTCGGGTACTTATGGTTCTGTTGCCCTCTTCCCACCAAACCAAGAGTTTTGATTTACCAGTACTAGTAGGAATCTCACGCCGGTTCTCATAGCCTCGTATCTTCTGTAAGTAATCATCAATACAAGCAATGATATCTTTTCCTTCCGAAGCTTGTGCCTGCTCACATACCTGCCTGAAGATACCTGCCTCAACATTATAAACAACTTGATTTCCCTGAAGCTCTGGTTTGAGACCTTCGACGAAGTCTTCATAATCCATAGACTGATGGAAGGTACAGAAAGCGATCTGACCTGCCTCTCTCAGATGCTCATACTCTTCCATCACTTTCGCATGATCCCCCAGCTCAATGAAGTCAGGATTGCACAAACGCACAGCGAGAGAAGCCGTGGAGTAAGTCTTCCCTACACCAGGTGCACCTTGTAGGATGATGTTCTTCTTTTCCTTGAGGAGCTGAACATATTCATCTAGCATATCTGTAGACTGCTTCTTCATCATTATATCTGTATATAGTCGATGGATATATGACCATTGTGGTGCGTTTGGATTAGGCATACAACACCTAAAGGTGCCTCGGAACAATTTGGGGTGAGAAGGCTGATCTTCATCTGGTATGAATCGCAAAATCTCTACGTTTCGGTAATTAATGTTTCCATACTTTGCTTTTAGCTCCTCACTAGTATAGTTGGCCCCTATGATCTTACATAAAGCTAAGGCTCTATTCCCCTCTCTGACAAGGACGATGGAACCTACAGGAATACGTTTAAAGTCTTCACATTGCTTGTTTTTCCACTCCCCTGTTCCGATAACGGGCTGTTGTTCTTCAAGCATAAGCATTGAATTGATCCGAGTACCTTTCGTACCTTCGCGCATCTGTATATGCCAATAGACCTGATTCTTATTGTTCATAGCATATCATCTTAATTCCTACAAGTGGCTAAAGCTAATACTTTACGGTAGCAAAGATAAAGGAAACATGCTTTATACCTTTACCTTGACAGAAACGAAGCGAGGCAGTATCCTAATGTGGATACTGCCTCGCTCTATAAGATTGGGTTTCTTGGAGAGATCTTATTCGACCTTACCCTTGATTCGAAGCGTGAAAGCGCCGTCACGTCCATTGCTGTAGACAGCGATATTCTTAAAGAATGGACCAGGGCGACTAGCAGGGTTAAAGGTCACCGTGATACGCCCCTCCTTACCTGGAGCGATAGGCTCTTGGCTATACTCCGGTGTCGTACAAGCACAAGGTGTAGCGACGCGTGTAATGACTAGAGGAGCATCTCCGATATTCTTAACGATGAAGGTGTGAGATACCTTCCCATTAGCTTCCTTAATGATCCCAAAGTCAAACTCTGGAGCAGCAGAGCTAATGACAGCTCCCTTACCAGACTGAGCAAAGACAAAACCAATAGTGAGGAGCAATGCTCCGAATAATAATCCTAACCGTTTCATAATCATTCTACCTGTTAAAGGTTCAGGCTCTTCCATAGAAAAGCTATTTAAAATTCTTCACAAAGGTACGCAAAAATAGCTAATTCAGCTATTCAAAGCTTAATGTCAGCATCAAAGCTCGCCCATGAGCAGCTCGTATAGCCTCCGTATACCGATAGCGATGATCCTCACGAAGATCAGGACGCTGATGCTTGATCACGTCCACTAGCCCGTGATAATAAACTAGCTGAGGAGATAGCTTGAAGTAGGCAAAATAAATATCACATCCGCCACCGATCGTTAGCCCAAAGTCCAATGGACGGAGTCGAAGTAAATCACCCTGTTTTCCCCCTAAGTGCATCGAAGTGAAAACACCAGCCGAAACGAAGGGACGATAGTTGCCCCAGCGCTCAGTCCCCCACTTCACTTCGAGGGGAAGCTGGAGCGCATGAGCACGGAGCGTATATTGCTCGACCTGCTTCTCTCCATCAGTGTAAGCGATGGGAACACTTCCTAGCAGAAGACTCGGCGATAGACGGAGCTCCCAGCCTGGAGTCATTACCCAGCCACCGATAATCCCGACATGAAAGCCGGGCTGGTAGTTCGGTGTATCAGCCCAGAGTCTCCCCCCTGATGAGAGGGATCCACCATGACTATCTAAGCGAAGATCTGAAGTATGCACTCCTAAACGAAAGCCGAGATAGCTACGTCGGAGATCCAAATAAGGCTGTCGCTTAATCGCTCCCTCCTGGGCAGACAGAGCCGAAGTAGCACCAAGGAATACACCGAATCCTAAGCACCAAAACCAAGAGAGCCTCCAGCGACAACACATAATATATAGGAAGAGGAGGGTTAGCGAACCATAGCCTTGCGCAAATGCTGTAGAGCATAGCGCATACGACCCAAAGCCGTATTGATACTTACACCTGTCATCTCGGCGATCTCTCGGAAAGTCTTATCCTCCCAATAGTGCAAGCGTATCACTTCTCGCTGTACGGGAGAGAGCGAGTCAAGACCTTCGCCTAGTTCACCTAAACGCTCACTATGGATCATTGCTTCCTCTGCCGTGAGATCTTCACTTGGGAGCTGAATCGACAGTAGTAGATCCTCTCCCGAAGCACCTTCGATAGCCTGCTCTTGTCCTCGAGCACGCAAGCGACGGAAGTGATCCATAATAAGATTGTGCGTAATACGTCCAAGCCAGCTACGGAACTTACCTTCAGCCGTGTAGCGACCTTGGCGGATGGTCATCATCACCTTAATGAAGACATCCTGAAAGAGATCCTCTACCAGCTCTTCATCAGAGATCCAGTAGCGGATAGCCGTATGTACATAGGCATCATAGCGAAGAAGTAGCGCATCGAAAGCATCATTGTGCCCCGAGGCGTAGAGGGCGACGAGCTGGTCATCACTCATCTGGGCATATCGTCTCATATTCGTCTTTATATTAGTCCTCACCCCTACTCTACGAGAGAGACTCAGGGTGAAGCATGATAGACTTCAGTTGCAGATATGTAATCCTTCTTCTATAGGCACTATGTCGATATGTTAAATGTACAATGCAAATATAAGAGGTAACTCCAAAGGTCTACCTCTTTGGTACAAATTAAAAGATATGTTTTGACTTAAGCAAATTTCTTGACAATTAGCCAAGGAAGATCATAGCCCCTTCTCTCCATCGAATCACATCAGTTCGCTAGACGCTTCAGACGATCAGCAATGCGTTTATCCAGCAATGGTGAAAGGACAATAAGCGTCACAGCTGCTAGGATCAGAAGTGTACCTAGGGCCATCACACCTGTCACCGTCTCGTCAAAGACTAAAATACCGATGATGATCGCTGTCAAAGGCTCCATTGCCCCCAATACTGAGGTGAGTGTAGACCCAATACTCTTAATCGCTCGTACCAAGGCTAGATTGGAAACCAAGGTAGGAAGCAAAGCCATCGAAAGAAGCAATCCCCCCGACTTCACATCTCCAATTGGCTGGAATCCCTCAGCTAAACTGGCATTGACAAGGAAGAAGACGCCCGCCGAAAGAAGGACATAGAGAGTGAGCTTCTGATTATCCTGAGCTCGGAGTAAGGGGACATTATTTACTGTCACAAGATAGATAGCATAGCACAGCCCAGAGAGAAGCACCAGAAGAATGCTCACTAGCGAAGTAGACTCTGTCGCTCCACCACGTAGAGAAAGCAAAGCTACACCTGACAAGGCGAGGACAATCGCTACTAGAGTGAAAGGAGATGGCTTCTGCTTAAAGACCAAAGCCATGATCAGTGTCACTCCCACAGGGTAAAGGAAGTGGAGCGTCGTCGCCATTCCACTGCTCATTCCACCATAAGCCTGAAACAGGAGAGCTGCTGAGCCATAATAGAAGAATCCCAAGAAGGCGAACCAACCCAATTCCTTTAAACTTACCTGAAAAGAGATCCGTCGTAGCTTCATCAATAGCGCCACCAGCATGGATGCAAAGAACATTCGGTAAGTGAGAATACTATCCGTCGTCATCCCTCCCGCCATAATTGGGAGCGTAAAGAGGGGAAGTAAGCCGAAGGTCGAAGAGGCAAGCATGCCAAAGAAGAAGCCCCGAAATCGATTCATCATTATAGAAGGTTAGCTAAGTGGACAGTAAGGATTGATGCGTAGTAAAAGGATAACCCCCGCCTCGCGACTCGTAGAGAGTAGACGAAGCGGGGGCTATGTGATCTTATATGGGGAGGTTCACTCCCACAAGGGCGAAGATTAAGCTTCTTCGGCGACTTCTTCAGCTACGGGAGCTTCAGCAGCAGGAGCTTCTTCCTTCTTCTCTTCAGCCTTAGGAGCATCAGAGAGTACTTCTACGGGGATCTCTACAGCCACTTCCTTGTGAAGGCGGACGGTAGCCACGTAGTTACCTACTTCCTTGATCGTCTTGACGAAGATAAGCTTGCGCTCAGTCTCCAGTCCCTGAGAGGCGAGAGCTTCTGCGATCTCAGCAGCCGTCACAGAGCCATAAAGGCTACCCGTAGCGACATTCGTGTGTGCGGTGATCGAGATGCGAACGCCCTGGTACTTGGTGGCACGCTCCTCAGCTTCCTTCTTGATCGCCGCGATCTTATGAGCACGCTGGCGAAGGTTTTCAGCGAGGATCTTCTTCGCAGCTTCTGTTGCGATGATTGCCTTACCGGTGGGGATTAGAAAGTTGCGACCGTAGCCGTTCTTTACTGTGACGATATCGTCCTTGTAGCCGAGACCGACTACGTCTTCTTTCAAAATAA